>Ga0209061_1000207_pt1 | contig 184251 bp, 157 predicted proteins | sample Coa_R1_10_FD_187157 | JGI IMG/M metagenome (GOLD analysis project Ga0209061, IMG submission 187157) | Surface soil microbial communities from Centralia Pennsylvania, which are recovering from an underground coalmine fire - Coalmine... | ecosystem: Environmental > Terrestrial > Soil >... | reverse complement strand
GCCCCAAGACGGCGTCGAGCAGCTCGCGCCGGTAGAGCTTGATCCCGGTCTGGGTGTCGGGGAGCTCGAGGTGCAACAACGCCTCGACCACCTTTTGGTAGCCCCAGGAGGAGAGCCGCCGGAGGCGCGGGTACTCCACGACGGAGTCGGCGTGGCGCTTGTTCCCGAAGACGATGTCAGGGTGGGTGCTGAACGCCACCTCGACAAAGCGAGCGAGGAGCTCCGGGGGGATGTCGCCGTCAGCGTCGATGAACCCCGCATATCGGCCGCTCGTGTGTGCGAGGCCAGCCCGGAGCGCGGCTCCCTTCCCCCGGTGCTCCCGGAGGACGATCGTCCGCAGGTGCTCCCCCACGAGGTCCTCGATCAGCGCCACGCTGCCGTCGGTGGAGCCGTCCGACACCGCCACGACTTCGAAGCGCCTGCCGGTGCCCTCGAGCGTGGCGATGAGGCGCTTCAGCGTGTCCCGCAGCACCGGACCCGGGTTGTAGAAGGGGACCACGATGCTGAGGTCGACCGCGCTGGCGCGCTCAAGGCTCCCGAGATCCTGGGCACCCGTGGGTGCCGGATGGGAGGAGGAAGAGCTCCGGCGCTGCTCGCTCAGCCGTTGGGGCTCGCCGACCCGGTCGTCTGGGTGATCGAGGGCATCGCCGAAGGCCACGCCGGAGAATAAGTCGACAGGGCCGCTTGAATCTGCGCGGGGGTCAGCCCGGCAGCCGGGTCCTGCTCGCTCGAGGTGGGTGGATTGAGGCCCGGTTGGCTGTCGTTCGCCGTCACCTGGATCCCCGGGGTCGCACCGATCGCATCGCCCGAGGGATCCGGGGCCGCCGTACCGCTGGGCCCAGTGATCGCGGCGCTCGACCCAGCTCCGGTCCCTGTGCCCGTGCCCGGCGCCTCGTTGCCCGAGGACTGCTGGTGGGACGCGGTTCCCTCGGGTTGTGCGTCGGGCGAGAGAAACACGACGGTGAGCTGGGCAGTGTTCGCCGGCTCCGTCACGACCACCTGGGCGACGAACTGGGTCCCATCGAGGAGGCTCGGAGCCTGGCCGGCGGCATCGGTCACCGCACCGCGAAAGACATACCCCAGGTCCCCGGGATGCCCGATGACTGCTTCGAGAGTTCCGCTGAGGTCGATCGCCAGGTTCCCCGCTCCGCCGATCGCCGCAGTCAGCCACCCGCTCGACGAGACGCACGCGCTCGCATTGAGTGGGTAGCTGTTCCCTGTGCTGTCACCGCTAAAAGAACTAACTGTCAACGTTGTGTTGAGGTTGAGAGATGAGCCCGTGGTCGGCAACACCGACGTCGGCGTCGAGCCGACGGAGAGGGCGTTGGCCATGTCGAGCGGGGTCCCGACACTGAACCCTGGCCCCGGGGGCGTGACCCCGTTCGTCGAGGTGCAGCTGGCGGCCGCGAGACTCGCAACCGGGACGGTGTCGGTCGGTGCCCCTCCTGCGGGTGTCCCGATGTTGACCCAGCCGTAGGCGGAGGGGTCATTCACCGCCGCCGGCAGAACCGTCGGGGTCCGCGGGGTCACGGGAGCCACTGAGGCACCGCCGGACACTGCAACTTGCGGCGCCACCGAGTTGGGGGGCTCGCCGGGGATCCCCGGCGCGTTCGCCGCCACCAGTGTGCTCGCGGGCTCCTCGACGGCGGGGCGCGAGGCCGGATCGTGCAAGAGGGCGGTCGATGCTGAGATGGTCGCCACGGTCGCGGCGAGGCCGATCACGAAGGTGCCCCGCGGTGCGCTCGTCGCCAGCGCGAGGGCGCTCTGGCCAATTGGGTTCACCACCACCTGGGAGGCCACACGGTCCACGAGCGATGCCGTCCCGGTCGGCGCGGAGAAGGGCTCCGCGGACGTCAGCGCGTTCTTCGTGCGGTGAAGGAGTCTCGAAAGCTTGGAGAGCCGCCGCCCCAATCCGCTCAGGGATCGCAGGATCGGCAACGACAGCACGCCGCCCGCCGAGGTGCCCAGCCCCGTGCGCCTGCGCTGGAGGTCGCCCAACGCCCGGCGCATGTAACTCCTGCTCCGCGAGACGCGGGCGCGCGCGTTGGCCTCGGAGATGTTCTCCACCTCGGCGAGGTCCGCGTAGGAGAGCCCCTCCATGTCATGGAGCACGAACGCCCGTAGGTGCGGGGCCGGCAGGCGGTGCAATGCCGCTCGAAGGGACCTGACCGTCTGGGGATCGGCCACGCGATCGGCGACGTCGGGTTCGTGGTCGGGCTGCGCGGCCACGATTTGGGTGAGCTGTCGGTGCCGGCTCGTTCGCGTGCGTTGATCCGAGCACACGTTCCAAAGGATCCGCCCGAGCCACGGCCGCAGGCGGTAGTCACCGGTCAAGGTCAGCCGCCAGATCCCCTTCAAGGCACGTTCGAAGGTCTCCTGGACAGCATCCTCGGGTTGGCCAACCGGTCCGAGGAGCCGGCGTGCCTGAGCCTTCAGCGAGTCGTAGTGCTCATCCGCGATGATCGAGAACGCGTCGACGTCGCCGTCGAGGTAGGCGTGGACGAGCTGGCGCTCACGGTCGTCTCCGCTGCGCTGGGGCGCAACGGAGGTCGATGAGTACCCGCTCGACTCCTCTTTGATCGCCACGACGCCTCACCATCAGCTCGAGCACCCCTCTGGGTGACCGCCCGAGCACCTCGGACCAACCGTCTCCTCTGCAGCCTCCTGCCACAACGGCAACTGCCACGGCGCCGACATGAGGACCCTGGACTTCCATCCCCCGCCGTCTGGCGCCAGAGCGTAGTGGGTGAGCCGTCCGAATGCAGGCTTCTTCGAGATGGCCCTGGTGGCGTTCGCAAAAGACCAACGAACCGATGCCCGTCGAGCCCTCGAGCGAGGCCCAACGCCCTGGGGTCGAATGCCGCGGCAACCAGAGCCAGCTGTTGTGTGACCGAGGGTGTTGGGGTGCAAGGAGCAAGGAGCCGGGCACGCCCCTCCGAGGGCGGGGCGTGCCCGGGATCCTGCGCCAGCGTCATCTCCGGCGCGTGCCTACTTGCCACCGTCCTGCGTGGCGATCAGGGCGCGCTGCGCCCGTGATGCAGCCGCCGGCACGGCCGCCGGTGCGAAGCCGGTCCAGTTGGTCGGCGACACGTAGCCGATGATGGGGTACCCATCGACGGTGGAGGTCGCCGGGTTGAACCACCCCGAGTCCCACACGGCGTCGACGTCGCCCTGAGGGTCAATCGGTGGCCCCGAGTTGCCCGAGACGACGTCGATCTGCCCCTGGCTCACCCCTACCACGATGCCGACGTGAGCTCCGTACCCGCTCGACAGATCCCCCCAGACGACCGCGTCACCGGGCTGGGGATCGTTGGTTGCCCCAGGCTTGAACGCCCCGGTGTGGGACTCTCCCCAGTCGATGAAGGTGAAGGACCAGCCGTTGATCCCGGCGGTGTTGATCCCCGCTGCGGCCCACACCCACTCCGCGAAGTCCGAGCACCATTCCTCGGCGCGCGTGCCGGGCGCGCACCCTGTCGCGGTCCCCCGCCCCCAGTAGGCGGTGTAGATGTTGCAGTTCGATCCCGGCGGGTCCTCGACGACGGCCAGGTGGTACTGGTCCTGGCTCGTCGCCGCCGCCACGATCGCCTGAATCACCGCCGGCGGTTGCGGCCCATCCGCGTAGACGTGGACCGTCGTCCCGTAGACGAGCGGGCTCGGGTCGCCGCCGATCGCCGGCCCGAGGGAGGCCTGCGTCAGGTCGTAGCTGTTCCACAGCCGGCCTCCGGCGTCGTCGTTGACGAACTCCTCCAGGTCGCCGTCCCCCAGCCGTGCGTACACGTGCACCTGGCCCGCGCCGTAGGTGACCGCGCCCGGGTCGCCCACGATCGGTGGACCGGCAGCGGCCTTGGTGAGGTCGTAGCTGTTCCACAGCCGGCCCCAGGCACCGTCGTTGATCACCTCCAGCAGGTCCCCGTTGGTGGCCTGTGCGTACACGTGCACCGTCGCGCCGTAGACGACGGGGCTGGGACGCCCGGTCACTGCCGGAGCGTGGGCGATGGCACTGAGGTCGTAGCTGTTCCACAGCCGGCCTCCGGCGTCGTCGTTGACGAACTCGATCAAGTCCCCGTTGGGGGCCTGCCCGTAGACGTGGATCGAGGCCGCCGAGTAGACGACCGCCCCGGGGTCACCCGCCAGCGTCGGGCCGTTCGATGCCTTCGTGAGGTCATACGCGTTCCAGGCGCGGCCGCCCATCCCGTCGTTGACGAACTGGATCAGGTCCCCGCTGGCGCTGCGGGCGAACACCGAGATCGCCGGCCCGATCGCCACCACGGCGGGATCGCCGCTGATCGTCGGGCCGCCGGAGATCTGCGTGAGGTCCTCGCCGGTCCAGGCTTCTGACCCGGCCGGGGCGTGCGCGCCGATCAGGTCTCCACCTAAACCTTCAGCAAAGACTGAGATCGAGCTTTGGTTCACGGTTACCGCAGCTGGATCTCCAGTAATGGTTGAAAGTCCAGCGATCTGGCTGACGTCGTAGCTGTTCCACACCCGGCCGTTCTTGCCATCGTTGGTGAACACCGCGAGATCCCCAGTCGTCGCGTGCACGAACACGCTGACCGAGGGGCCGATCTCGACCGGGCTCGGCCGGCCGATGATGGTCGGCCCCGCCGCGTTGACCGTCTGGTCATAGGCGTTCCACAGCCGCCCTCCGGCACCGTCGTTGACGAATTCGGTCAACGGTGTGGCTGCCGAGGAAGCCGCCCCCGCCAGCCGTGCGCTCGGGCTGCTGGCGAGCAACGAGAGCGCCGGCGCAAGGAGCGGGAGCACGAACGCCAGCACCACGAAGACCTTCGGGCGCGGGCGCTTCTTCGCCCACCACGGCACCGCTGACTTGGCTTCCCACTTCGCTCGCAGCGCAGGCATCGACCGCCCCTCGCGAGATTGTCCGACACTCAACGGGTGCAGCCGCGTGCCACTCCGCACGACGACTCCTCCTCCACCCGGCGAGCGAGGTTATCCGCGTCGAGGGCTGATGACGCGGATAGTCATCAAATTGACGCGCAGAGTCATCAGAACATGGGCATCGTCAGTTCGGGGTTCTCGAGACGAGGTAGACGCCCGACGCGACCGAGCGGAGATCGTCGTAGTCGACGAGGGGGTCGAGCGCACGCACCCGCTGCACGAGATCGGCGAGCTCCTCTGGCCCAACCTTTGTGGCGAGGCCCGCGCTCGTCAGCAACCACTCCACCGTCGACGAGAGGGCACCAAACCAGCCGCACTCGACGGTCTCACAGGAGGAGAAGAGCTCCTGGACCCCCCAGGTGGTCATGTTGAAGTAGTGAAAGGGCACGGCGTGGAGCGGCTGCATGAACGCGACCTCGGTGATGACGAGCCCACCGGGTCGCGTCACCCGTACGAGCTCCGCCGCCGCGGCAAAGGGGTTGGCCAGGTGCTCGAAGACCGCCTGGGAGCACACCGCCTCGAACGTGTGGTCCGCGAAGGGGAGGCAGGCCACGTCGCCATAGCCGTCGGCCAGCTCGAACTTCAAGAACTCGAGGTTGAAGAGCCCCGGGCGGCATCGGCGCCGATCGCCACCCCCTACCTCGAGGATGGGGGCGCCGGCAGGCAGGCGGTCGAGCCAACGCTCGATGTTCGGGCTGTAAGGGTTGCCGCGGTTGAGCGGTGCGGGAGCCGCGAACCCTGAGTTCAGGGGTCCCCACAGGACGAACTCCTCGACCGCGATCCGCTCCTCGTGCCGCCCGGCGGGGACCCGTGCCCACACCGCGATCTCGTGCACGGCCAACGGGAGGTCGACCGCGACCGGCACGGCGAGCACCTGGGAGCCTTCCTCCTGGGAGAGGTCCACGCTGGAGACCAGATGCCCGTCGAGATAGACGTCGGCGATTCCCCCCGAAGGTCGGCGGAGAAGCCGCACCGAGGCATCGGTGCACGGAGCCCGCAATCGCAAACCGGCTCCGAGCGGCTGGCCGGCAACCAGCATCCCGTTGCCGGCCGCCAGCCACTCCCCTTCCCGCAGTACCTCGTGGGCATCGGCCGCGACCCGGCGTTCGCCGATCGCTTCGACCACCATGGGATCACCGGGGGGTTCGGCAGCGGCACGCGCCAGAGCCATCGGATCAGGCCGGAAGTCGAGCTTGCCGTGATCGATGAGCCCCACGAGACCGTGGGCTCCGGTGCAGGCGATGGTGCCGGTCTTGATCCTTCCGTCGGCGGTGACCACGGACGCCCGCACTTCGGCCGCGCTCCGGCACCTCGGGCACACCAGGGCATCGACGAGCGTGGACGCGGGGTGTGAGACCGCTCCTTGTGTCGCCCGAGCGCGGGCCGACGCGTTCTGCCGTGCTGGCGGCGCGGGCGGCACCGTCGCCTTTTGGGTCGGCAAGGAGGCCCGCTCGGGCGTTGCGGTCACCGCGTCGGCGAGGAGTGCTGAATATCGGAGCAGCTGGTCGACGAGCGCACGCATCTGCGCCTGCTCCACCTCGAGGTGGTCCGCCACGGTGGTGTCCGCTCCGGCGCGGCGGCGCCGCAGCCGACCGCGAATCGTGGCCAAGGGATGGCGGGCCAGGCGGCGCAGTCTCGAAAGAGCGAAGGAGTCGGACCGCCGTCGTCCGTCGCCTTTCGAGGCATCGGCAGCCACGGGCCCGCATCGTAGCGGCCTCGGTTGCGCTGGCTCTTTGGCCTCGACGCCGGGGTCCCGGCGGCGTTCGTTCGGGGCTCAGGCGTGCCAGAGGGGTCGCTGTCGCTCTCGCGCAGCAGCCTCTGCCACCGGTTTCCCTTTGCCCAGCGCGTCGGGCCCGGGGAAGATGGTCTGCGTGAGGGAACACCAGCGAAATCCCTGCGGGCAGCCCGGAGGGCTCGAGCCGCCGACCGACGCCCCACCGGCGCGCACGCACTTGGCGTTGCGACGCGTGCTCGCCCGCCACCTGATCGGATCGGGCATCGAGGTCGGCCCGGGCCACCAGCCCTTCGAGCTGCCATACCCCGGGACGGCCGTCCGCTTCGTCGACCGCTGGCAACCGCAGGAGAACCGGCGACTGTTCCCCGAGCTCGGAGCCGATGCACCCTTCGTGGCCCCCGACATCGTCGCCAATTTCGACACCGACCGCCTGCGCCCCATCGCCGACGAGAGCCAGGACTTCGTCGTCTGCAGCCACGTCCTCGAACACCTCGCCGAGCCCATCGGCTTCCTCGAGGAGATCCATCGCGTGCTGCGACCCGGCGGGACGACCGTCCTGTTGCTGCCGAACCGGCACCGAACTTTCGATCGCCGCCGCGAGCCCACCCCGCTCGCGCACCTCCTCGCTGACCATGCGGCCCGGGTGACCGAGGTCGACGACGACCACATGATCGAGTTCCTGCGCAACACCATCGGTCTCCCTGAGGATCCCGACGAGCGGGACGCATGCATGGCACTGCAACGTGATCGGACGATCCACGTCCACTGCTGGGACGAGGACGAGTTCCTGCCCGTGCTCCTCCACACGGTCGATCCGCTCGGCCTGCGATGGGAGTTCGTCGACGGCCTGCTCACCGATGATCTTGGCGAAGCAGGGTTCGAATTCGGCTACGTGCTGCGCAAGTCGACCGTCCCGCTCCCGGCTGTGGTCCTTCGCGATCGGTTGGCCGAGTCCTGGCAGGCCTGGCGCCAAGAGCGCAGAGCGACCACCGTGGCGCTCGCTGGCGCGACGAGCCGGATCGCTGCGCTGCAGGCCGAGGTCGCCACGTTGCACGCGCGCCTCGCGGACTCAGCACGCCCCCGCCACCCGGGTCCACGGCGCCTGATGCGCGCGCTCGTGCGCCGTGGGCATGCCGTGGCGCGCCACGGACGCAGCGCCCTGCGCGCCCGTCGACGACCCAGCCGTGGGGCCGCCGATGGACGCTGAGCAAACCTGGCGTTCGCTGCTGTGGTCGGTCACGGCGCTGGCCGAGACCCTCGGCAGGCCCTCGGCTGGTGACGAAGACGAGCTTGAAGCCGCGTTGCCCTGGCAGGACGCCTCGACCGACGTCGCCACCTACCGCAGGTGGTTCGCCTCCCAGCTCGAGACGCGATCTCTGCGGCCGCGGCGCCCTAGCCCCGAGCCCCCGGTCACCTTCAGCGTCATCGTGCCTGTCCACCGGCCCGAGCTGTGGTATGTCGAGCGGTGCCTCGATTCGGTGCGTGCGCAGCACTACGAGCACTGGGAACTGTGCATCTGCGACGACGGATCCGCCGACCCCGCGCTCACCGAGCGCTTGGAGCGGCTCGCCGCGGCTGATCCCCGCATCAAGCTCACCGCCAACCCCACCCCGACGGGGATCTCCAGGGCGTCCAATGCTGCTGCGGCGATGGCTACGAATGAGTTCCTTGCGTTCGTCGACCACGACGACGAGCTCGATCCCGACGCGCTGGCGCTCGTCGCCGAGGCGATCGCACGCGTCCCCGACGCAGACGTCGTCTACACCGACGAGGACCGCCTCGACCGCGAGGGCCTGCCGTGCTTCCCGCACTTCAAGCCCGAGTGGTCACCGGAGCTGTTGGCGTCGTTCCCCTACCTCGGCCACCTCCTTGTCGTGCGCCGGAGCCTCTTCGAAGCCGTGGGCGGCTTGCGTCCGCACACCGACGGGAGCCAGGACTACGACCTCATGCTGCGGACGACCGAGCTCGCTCGAGCCGTCGTCCACGTCCCGGTCGTCCTCTACCACTGGCGCATGATCCCCGGCTCCTCCGCAGGTGACCCCCAGGCCCGACCCTGGGCACACGAGGCGAGCCGCCGGGCCCTCGCCGAAGCCCTCGAACGCCGGGGCGAGGATGCCGACATCGCACCCGGTCCGTTCCCCGGTGCCTACCGGGTCCGGCGCAGGGTCAAGGGGAACCCCTCGGTCAGCGTCATCGTGCCCTTCCGTGACCACCCGTGGCTCCTGCGCTCCTGCGTCGACGCGCTGGGGATCGATGCCGGGCACGATCGCTTCGAGGTCGTCATCGTCGACAACGACAGCGAAGAACCCGAGACCCACGCGCTCATCGACCTTTTAATTCAGCGACCCAACGTGCGCCTCGTCCGGGCTCCCGGCCCGTTCAACTGGTCCGTCGTCAACAACGTGGCGGCGTCGACCTGCGACACCGACGTCTTGTTGTTCATGAACGACGACGTGCGGGCCCAAGGACGGGGCTGGATGTCGGCCATGCTCGGCCATGCCCTGCGGCCGGAGGTCGGCGTCGTCGGCGCCCGGCTGGTCTTCCCCGATGGCTCGGTGCAACATGCCGGAGTCATCGTCGGCATGGGGGTGCTCGCCGCGCACCTCATGCACCACCTCCCGGCCGATCAGACCGGCTACATGGCCTGGCCTTCGATGACCCGGGAGTACAGTGCCGTCACCGGCGCGACGATGATGTGCAGGCGCCAGGTCTTCGAAGAGTTGGGCGGCTTCGACGAGGAATACGAGGTCGCCTTCAATGACGTGGACTTCTGCCTCCGGGCGCGCGAGGCCGGGTACCGGGTCGTCTACACGCCGGACGCCGAGCTGGTCCACGACGAATCGAAGACCCGAGGACTGTCCGGCTACGGCCCCGACCACCGGCGCTTCCTCCAGCGTTGGTCGCAGATCCTGCGCGACGGTGACCCCTTCTTCAGCCCGAACCTCAGCCGGTTAGAGTTGCGCTGTGTCGTGCGCCCGCTCGACGAGGATGACCGGTGGGAAGAGATCTGCGGGCTGAGGAGCTTGTCGAACGCCTGAGTGCGCGCGCGGACGACCCGGCCTGGTCCTCGTTGCCGGTCTTCCCTCCCCTGCCGAGGATGGGCGACGCAACGCGCCTTCACCAGCATGCGGGGCTTGCGTACGCGCATGCACACTGGGCCCTCCCCGACCACTACGTCGCCGACCCCTCCAGGGTCCACGGTTGGCGTCGCCTCGCCAGACGCGCCAAGCGTGCAGCCGCAAGCGTCGTGTTCCGTGCCCTCAGGCGGTACCTCCATGAAGAGCGCGAGCTGCTCGGCCACCTCGTCCGGCTCAACGACGCCATGGCCGCGCGCTGTGACGCGCTCAGCGACGCCTACGACCGCCTTGCCGAGGAGCTCGACGATCGCCTGGGCATGGTGACGCAATCGATCGAGGAGTTGATGGTCCAGCTTCACCATCGCACCATGGCCGATCGCGCCAGCAAGGAGAAGGGTCCGACCGCCGACGCAGGGACCAACCACGTTGGGGTCCCTGCGCGCGCCGAGCTCGGCACGCGCGACCCACACGGCGCGTGACGCGGGTGCCCCCATGAGCCGATGACCGCAACGGTCGTCGTGCTGACGAACGATTGGCCCTCTGGCGGCTCGACGTCGCAGCACAGGGACGAACGACCGTTCATCACGCGGCGCATTGCCGGCGCGCTGGCGATCGATGCCGAGGTCACGGTGGTCACCCCACAAGGCGACCGCTCCACCGTCGCGCCCGATGGCGCCTTCACGGTGCACTCGCTCGGCCACGGGGTCGATCCCGACCGCGCGCTGCAGGAGGCCTTGGTGGTCGAGGCCCTCCGCGCGGGGGGGTGCGAAGTGCCCAATGCCACATCCCCGAGCCCTGCCGAGAGGGGCGAGCGAGACCTGAGCACCGGGAGCGACTGGTCGGCCCCCGGTGCCCCCAGGCGCGCAACCCTTGTGGACCATGCTCGGCGCTGGATGCGTGCGGGTCGAGACCCCTGGCGCGGCGCCGAGGCCCTCTTCGAGGCGCTCCAGCCTGACCTCGTCGTCGTCGCCGGTTCCCGGCACCTCGGCATCTCGGAGCTGCTCGACCAGGTCGACGCACCGGTGGCGCTCCTCCCCTTCGGAGAGGACGCTCGCCTCCTTTCGCTCGGTCTCTACGACCAGCTCGCCGCGCGTGCCTCGGTCGTCCTGGCGACCTCCGCCTACGAACGCGCGGTCCTGGCGCAGGCGATCCCGGCCTCCCTGGCGCGCCTGGAGTCGGTGGGCTTGTTCGTCCCCGTGCACCCCGGTGCCAGGCGCGAGCCCTATCCCGTCGTCGACGACCGGCGCTACGTGCTCGTGCTCTGCCCGGAACCACTCAAGGCGCCCTCGGGCGCCGCGACGTTCGCCCGGCTCCTCGGACGACGGCGCTTCCCCCACGCCGTCGTGGTGTCGCACCCCGACGCGCTCGTACTCTGGGAGCGCGGCGTTCACCGCTGCTTTGATCCGATCACCCGCGCGCTCGACCTTTGGCGGCTCATGGCTTGGGCCTTCTGCACGGTGGACCTCCGTCCCGGCCGGTTCCTCGCGCTGACGGTCATCGAGTCGCTCCGCTACCAGACCCCGGTGATCGTCCCTGACGGTGGCGTCGCCGCCGCCCACGCCCGCGACGGCGACGGCGGTCTGTGGTTCCGGGACGCCGCCGAGCTGATCGCGGCCGTCGAGCTCATGGCGGAACCTGAGGTCGCGGAGCAGCTCGGTCGACAGGGCGCCCGTTACGCCGATGCCTGGTATGGATCGAGCGAGACCTTCGTCCAGCGGGTCCGCGCCGCGACCACCATCACCAGGGCCTCCTCGACCCCCAAGCCGTAGCGCGGGTCTTCAGCGCCACGGCAATGGCGGCGCTCATCCCTCAGCCCCCGATGCCGGCGATCCAGTCCTCGATGATGGCGTTGACCTCTTCGGGCCTCTCCTGGTGCAACCAGTGACCGGACCCCTCGAAGCACACCGTCGCCGAACCGGGATGCCGGAACACCCGCTCGGCGACTGCCGCGCGCGCAGGGTCGACGAAGAACGACAGGACCGGTCGCTCAAGGCGGCCGAGGTACGGTGCCGAGCTCGACTCTAAGGCGAAGGGCCGCGCACCACCGATGAGCCCGGTGATGGTCTTGCGAAGCACGTGCTCGGGCACCCCCGCGGCGCGCCGGTTGTGCCACGTGGCAAGCGATCGCGGGGTCGAGGGGCCGTGGGTGCCCGCGTTGTCGAAGAACCGTCCCGCCGTCTCGCCGGGATCGCCTTCCTCGTACGCGCGGAGGGCTGCTGCCAGGTACGGGGCCTGGTCGTCGGGGAGGAGGAAGCCCGGGTCGATCGCCACGACCCCGCGCACGAGGTCAGGGCGCTCGACTCCGACCGAGGCGGCAACGGCACCGCCGAGGGAATGCCCGAGCACCGTCACCGGCGCGCATTCCAGGTGTTCGACGAGGGCGATTGCGTCGGCGGCCAGCGACAGGATGCCATAGCCCTCCGCCGGATCGCTCGAGCGCCCGTGGCCACGCAGGTCGTAGGCGATGACGCGATGACGGCGCTCGAAGGCCGGCAGCTGCCAGGACCAGTCGTGGGAGTCACAGCTAAAGCCGTGGACGAAGAGCATCGGAGACCCTGGCCCACCTTCGTCGGTGAAGAACAGGCGCGCACCGCGCAGCTCGACGAACGCCATCAGCTCACCGGACCGTTCCGGCCTCTCGATGCGCCACCGTCGTTGCGGCGCGCTCTTCGAGGACCTCTTCGTAGAGCTCGATCAACTCGTCCACCTCGTCGTCGAGTGACCGCACCATTGTGGCACGCGCGCCGGCGGTCAGCCGTGCCCGCAGGGCGGGGTCGTCGAGAACGCTCGTGACCGCTCGCAGGAGGCTTGCGGGCTCGCCATGGTCGTAGACGATCCCGTTCTCGCCGTCGCGGATGACATCGACCATCCCGAAGCCCGCCGCGCGGTTGGCGATCACCGGGAGCCCCGCCAGCAGGTACTCCCGGGTGACGCGGTGGAACGTCTCGAAACGCGAGGTCGACAGGCCGACGTCGGCATCAGCAAGGATCCCCGGAAGCTCCTCGTAACGGTACGGGCCGACGCATTCGACGCGGGGGTTGCAAGCCAACAGCGGCGCGACCACCTCGACCTCCCCTCCGCCGTAGAGCCGGAGGCGGTAGTCATCGCGGCTGAGCATCGGCGGCGCGGAGAACGCCTCGACCACGGCGCTCTGGCCCTTGGCGCGATCGAAGGTCGCGGCGAGGCAGAACACGACGGGCCCGTCGCGCGGTGGCCGCTCCCGGGTACCCCAGCGTGCCGTGTCGATGCCCATCTCGATCACGCGGACCCGGCGGGGATCCAGGGGCAGCGTCGCTTCGAAGTACGCCCGCCAACCTGGCGTCGAGAACACGATGCGATCGAAGAGCGCGCGGAACTGCCCTCGAGCCCGGGCGCGCTTTGCCCGGAGCTTCCCGAGGAGCACCGCGCGCCGCTGTGCACCGATCGAGGAACCCGGGCCGTCCCCGGCGCCCGGCATCGTGCGCTCCGGCAACGGGCCCCATTCCCCCGGGAGCAGCGCCGCGATGCAGTCCGCGCAGTGCTCGACGGTGATCGGGGCCGCGCAGTAGCCGGCGGGGCCGGAGCACGGCGAGACCGGCGCGACCAACCCGCAGAGATCTTCGGCACAGCTGACGGTCCGCACGACGGGGATCCCCGCCGCAGCGGCGATCTCCGGCCAATCGAGGGGAAGGTGGACGTTGTCGACGACGTGGACGAGGTCCGGGGCGATCGAGCGAAGCAGCCGACGGAACGCGCTCGCCACCGGGCCCTCCGGGCGTCTGGGCGCCGACGGTGCCTCGATCGACCAGTACGAACCCAAATACGGCGTCGGCGGCACTGCCACGCGAAAGAAGCGCTCCCCGGGAGCGCGTGCTCGTCGAGGATCGCTCGCGTCGGCGTTTCCCGGGCTCGCGTAGACGACCGTCGCCTCCCACCCCCGCTCCGCGACCGCGGTGGCGTACCCGTAGGCGACAAGCGGCGTTCCCGTGTACTCCTCGGGAGGAAGACCGTGGACCAGGTAGAGGATCTTGGGCATCAACCAGCGGCGTCTTTCGGCCCAGACGCCGACGACGGCAACCGACTATGGCTCGCCGGCGTCAGCAGGCCTCGTCGTCGGGCCCGATCGTAAAGGGTGTGGCGGTGTTGATCGAGCGGCTCGGCGTCCCGGCGGGTCGCTCGGACCCGCCAGCACACCGACGTCATGTGCACCCGGTTCATGCGTACCCGGGTCGTTCGGGTCGTGTTCGGCCGTCGTGTTCGGGTCCTTGCCATGGAGCCGATGCACCCGTCGAAGATCGCGAACTGTCCTGGCGCCAGCTCGAGCAGGGTGATCGAGGGCTCCCGAATCCTTCGCCGGCTTCGTCGATCCAGACGGCCCCTCGTTCCCCAGGCATCGGGCAACGGCAGCCACCATGTCCGGATGGACGCCGATGTCGGGGATTCGTTGGAAGGTGCAGGATCAGCGGCGACCGGAGCCACGACCTCCCGAACGAACCCGCGGGCCGAAGGGCGAAGCGCCGGGAACGTCTCGGATGTGCCTGTGGAGCCAAGTGCATTGATCGGCTTCTCGGGTGAAGCACGGGTACCCGGCGCAGCTTTGACGGGAGTCCGAGAGCTTGCCAAGGCCGATCATGCCCCCGACGGTGTCGGGAGATCGTCATGAGATCGCGCGAACGATCGAGGTTGCCCGCCTCATTTCCGACCGTCCCCCCACGCTGCGGCCCCAGAGCAGATCGCTGCGAGCCGATCGTCGTGATCGACCCCAACCGCCCGATCAGCGTGGGTGGTATTGGCTCGCGCTGACCTTGGCGAGCCGGATGACCGGTCGATCGAGCCATTCCTGGCACTCGGCGCAGAGGGAAGGTCCCAGGTGGGGATGCTGCTCCCGGCACCGCTGCAGCGCCTCAGCCTCGAGCCGGCGCCGGTGCTCGTCGCACCACTGATCGAGGCGGTATCCCGCCCCGAGCGCGGACCATCGGCACCCACAGGGGTCAACAACCGTTGCCGCCACCATGACGATTCTCCCCTTCTCGCTGCGAGAAATCAAGCACTATTTCCTACCTGTGCTCATGGCGTGGGGGTGAGGTAGCCCCGGGGCGGGGCGCCAGCAGGGTCAGGGCAGGACGACGACCTGACCGCAGAAGGACAGGCCGCCACCGAAGCCGATCAACAGCGCGACGTCTCCCGAGTGGGCCTTGCCGTCGGCGAGCAACCGGTGCACGGCGAGCGGGATGCTCGCAGAGGAAGTGTTCCCGGAATCGACGATGTCCTGACCCACGACGACGTCGTCGTCGAGCCCGAGGCTCCGTACGAGGAGATCGGTGATGCGCTGGTTCGCCTGGTGGGGCACGAAGACGTCGATGTCGCCCATCTGCATCCCGGCGGCCTCCACCGCAGCTCGGGCAACCGAGGGAATCGTCTCTCCGGCCCAGTGGAACACGCGACGGCCCTGCATCCGGATCGACGGCTTGCCGAGGTCCTTGTCGGCGATGAACTCGGCGTAGCTCGGGGAGAGCAGCAAGGTCTCGCCGCGCTTGGCGCTCGAGCCCCACACCGGCGGGCCGACGCCGGTCTCGGACCCGCTCCCGATCACCACCGCGCCGGCACCGTCGGCGAAGATGAAGGCCGTTCCCCGGTCGGTGCGATCGGTGATGTCGCTCAAGCGTTCCACACCGATGACCAGGACGTGGTCGACGGTGCCGCCGCGGATGAGGTCCCGTGCCAACCCGAGGCCGTAGCAGAAGCCGGCACAGGTGACGTTGAGGTCCATCGCTGCGGGCTCGATGCCCAGCGACGCCGACACCTGGTGGGCGACGGGCCAGATGGGCTGCGTCGACGTGCAGGTGGCCACCATGACCATGTCGAGGTCCTCGGGCTCGAGCCCCGCCCGTTCGAGGGCCTCCCTGGCGGCGGCCGTGCCCATCATCGCGTGGGTCTCCTCCGGACTGGCCCAGCGACGAGTCCGGATCCCGCTGCGCTCACGGATCCACTCGTCCGTGGAGTCCAGCCATTGGCAGACCTCGGCATTGTCCACGACCCGGTGGGGACGGTAGGCGCCGATTCCCTCGAGGATGGGAGCTCTCATCGGCCCTGCATTCTTGCCGATGATCGGTGCTGCGGCGAAGATGGCGCCGTGCCGAAGCACGCCCGCCGTCGCCACGGCGGCCGCCCGGCGCTGCTGCGGCGCCACCTCGCAACCGTCGTGGTCGCCCTCGTCCTGATCGGGGCAGGCCTCGGGGTCGCCGATCTCGCCGGCACATTCCGCGCGACCCACGCCGGACAGGCGTCCATCCTCCAACGGCGACGCCCGCCAGCCACCTCGAGCGGTCAAAAGCGAGCGCGGATGGCGCGATCGAGCCCGCCGATGATCGAGCTCGGCTTCGGTCGCCAGGCGCGCGTGGAGGATCCCGCGAGCACCGGGATCATCTCGGTCACCGTCTTCTCACTCGCTGCGACCCCGAGCCCCACCCCCGGGCAGGCCCTGTGGGTGGCCGACATCGCCACGTGCGCCGGCGCCTCGGGTTCGCTCGAAGGGCCCCAGCTCGCCTACTTCGCCCTGATCCTGGCGAACGGGACCGCGGTCGCACCCTCGCCGCTGGCGAGCGCGGTGAACCCGAGCCTCACGACGGTGACCACCCTCGACCCGAACAGCTGCGGTCGGGGCCTGCTGCTCTTTGCGACCCCGACGCCAGCGCGACCGGTGGCCGTGCGCTACGAGCCCGATCCCGCCCACCGCTACCTCTGGGAACGCCACACCCGGACTCCATCGCTTCGAGCGCCCGGCTCCCGACGCTCGAAGGATGCCCCCGAACCGGGGTGATCCTCAGCTCGTCGCGGGAACTCGGAAGCGCCCGGTCAAGGTCCCTGAAGCGAGGACATGGCCCCGGATGAGGAAGCGGAACTTCGCATAGGTGGTCAGCGCGTCCGCGCCGATGTCGTCGGTGTCGAGCGCGTAGACGGTGAACTGGTAGCGGTGCGGAGGGTCGCCGGGAGGGGGCGCCATGCCACCATAACGGCTCTCCCCCCAATCACTGAAGCCATCGACCCCTGGACCCGAAGCCCCGGCCGCGAGCGCGTGGACGTCCGCGGGGATGCCGAAGCGAACCCAGTGGGAGAACCCCACCGTCGTCGGGGCGTCGGGGTCGTAGCAGGTGACGGCATAGCTCCTCGTCCCTTCGGGGCCCGGGCTCCACGACAAGTCGGGGCTGAGATTGCTGCCCCCGACCATCGAGTGTGCCGCGGAGATCGGGATCATCTCGCCCTCGTGGAACAGCGTGCTCTGCACCGTCAGGACACCTTCGGCCATCGTCGTTCCTTTCTCTCTCGGTCATCCGGTCTCTCTCGGCGTCCGGTCGGATCTGTCGATCGGCAGACCTGCACCCCTGTCCTCAGGTTCCCCCGAGATCGGCTCGCAACCGTGACAGACCGAGTGCGCACGGCCCATCCGATTGGCCAAGCCCCCCATCCACCTCGTGAGACCCAGGGCGACCTCGCTCGGGTGCCTCGCCCGGGCAGACCGAGCGTCGAGCGCCCCATTGTTGTAACCGGCATTGACTCGCTCCGCCACTTCGGGAAAGGGTGGAGGAAGACGAAGGAAGCCGTCCGCTCCGAAAGAGGGGATCGTCGATGCGTGTGGTCGTGCTCGGAGCAACCGGCAACATCGGAACGCAAGTCGTCACCGTGCTGGGCCGAGACGAGCACGTCGACACGGTGGTCGGGGTCGCTCGCCGCGTGCCTCCTCCGGGAACCCTGGGGATCGAGTGGCGATCGGTGGATGTCGCCACCGACGATCTCACCGCGGTGCTCGCCGGTGCCGACGCCGTGGTGGACCTGGTCTGGGCGCTGCAGCCGTCGTGGGACCTGGATGCTCTGCACCGCATCAACATCGCAGGGACGAGGAGGGTCCTCGACGCCGTGGCCACCGCCGGTAGTGCGCAGCTGGTCTACGCCTCCTCGATCGGCGCCTACTCCCCCGCACCAGCGGGAACGTTCGCGACCGAGGAATGGCCGACGGACGGCGTGGCGACGTCGACCTATTCGCGTCAGAAGGCCTACGTCGAACGCATGCTCGACCACTTTGAAGCAGCCCACCCGAGCGTGCGCGTCGTGCGACTCCGCCCCAGCCTGGTGTTCCAGCGCTCCGCAGCCGGGGAGATCCACCGCCTCTTCCTCGGTCCGCTCGTCCCGCGCGTGCTGCTCGACCCGAAATGGATCCCTGCGATCCCGGTCATCAGCGGCCTGGCCTTCCAAGCCGTGCACGCCGAGGACGTGGCACAGGCCGTTCGTCTCGCGCTGCATGCTGCAGCGTCCGGGGCTTTCAACCTCGCAGGCGACGACGTGGTCGACACCAAGATGCTCGCTCGGCGATTGCGCGCTCGCCCGGTACCCCTCCCCCCTCGACTGCTGCGCTCCCTCGCCGCGATCACCTGGCGCTTGCATCTGCAACCGAGCGAGCCCGGTTGGCTCGACATGGCGTTGCACCTCCCGCTCCTCGACACCTCTCGAGCGAGAACCGAGCTGGGCTGGCACCCGACCCACTCGAGCAGCGACACGGTCATGGAACTGATCGACGGGCTGCGCACCAACGAGCCGGCTCCGACGCCCGCCCTCGGTCGGCCCGCTCCACCGTGATCGGTGCAACGACTGGGCCCCCGGGCGCAGCCAGAGCCCCAGACCAACCGTCGAGGCGTCCTCGGGGTACACAAGCTCGTTGGCTCCTGGAGGAGACGCGCTCACCCCGTTGCACGTTGACGTCGAGATGGAGGAGGTGATAATCAGCGGTGTCGCTGGGGGATGCGCTCATCACGCCACTCCCCACCAGATCTGTGGGCGCCTCGAACGCTCCCACCAGGAAGGAGAACAAGATGCGAGTTGGCCGGTTTCTCCCCGCGTTGTTGCTGGCAACCGTAAGCCTTTTGGCCGGTGCCGGTGGCGCGCTCGGTGCCAATGCTGCGAGCGCTGCACCATCAGGCACCTACGTGTGCTCGAATGGCGACATCCCGAGCGGCACCTACGGCTCGGTCCTCGTGGCGGGGACGTGCTTCATCCCCTCGGGCACCGTGGCGATCGAGGGGAACCTCACCGTGGCGCCCGGCGCGCTGCTCGATGCGAGTACCCCAGCCGGCTTCCCGGGAAGCCCTGCGCCGCTGCCAGGGATCGTCACCGTCGGGGGGAACGTCGTCGTGGGGACGGGTGCGGTCCTGTTCCTGGGCTGTGATCCCCACCTCTTTTGCGCGACTGCCACCACCTTCGGCAAAGACGTCGTCGACGGGAACCTCACCGCTACCGGAGCGCTCGGGGTCGTCGTGCACGGCGTCACGATCAAGGGCAATGCCACGCTGCTTCGCGGCGGAGGTGGGTCGGTGATGTTGACCGGCGGACCGGGATCCGGGGCGTGCTTCGGCATCACTCCTCCTGCGCCATGGACCGGGGATCCCAGCCTGAACGGCACCCCCGTCTACTCCGACTTCGAGGACAACGCCATCGGCGGCAACCTCTCCCTCATCGGTCTCGAGAGTTGTTGGCTCGGAGCGCTACGCAACGACGTCGGTGGCAACGTGATTGCCCTGCACAACCTCATGGGAGACCCCGACGCCAATGAGGTCGTCAACAACACGATTGGCGGGAACATCGCCTGCTTCGGCAACGACCACGTCGTCCAGTTCGGCGACTCGGGTGCCGCGCCCAACATCGTGAGCGGCCTCGCGCTCGGTGAGTGCGCGTTCAGCGTCGAGCAGCCCGACCCCAACTACGACGGTGGCGGGTCCCAGCCAATCTCTGTGAAGGCCTGACGCGCAGGGCACACGGAGCGGCTGGGGGCGCGAGGCGCTCCCAGCCGATCGACGTGGAGCACGCAACGATCGCCGGGGTTCGCTGCTCGCCTGCGTGGCGTCAGCTCACGAGGAACCGGCCACCCGATCACCGTCACCGGCAACGGCCTGGTCGGGGAGCAGCGTGCGCAGGCCTCGCAACAGATTGCCCAGTTCCATCGGAACGACGAGCTTGGTCGACGGGGAGGCCCCGATCTGCTTGAGCGTCTCGAGGTACTGGAGGAACAAGGTGTTCTCCTCGAGGCCGCGGGCCACCGCCAGGATCTTGTCCAGCCCGCCGGCGAACCCTTCGGCCTTGAGCACCGATGCCTGCCGCTCGCCCTCGGCGGCGAGGACCGCGGCTTGCTTCTGCCCCTCTGCCAGCGTGACGGCCGCCTGTCGTTCGCCTTCTGCGGCCAGCACGGTCGCCGCCTTCTGGCCCTCGGCCTCGGTGACCTGTGCCCTGCGTGTCCGCTCGGCGGACATCTGACGGGTCATGGCCTCGAGCACGCCGGGCGGCGGATTGACCTCGCGGACCTCGACGCTCGTCACCTTCACGCCCCATCGTTCGGTGACCTCGTCGAGACGCACGCGCAGCGCCGCGTTCATCTCCTCACGCTTGGACAGCACGTCGTCAAGCGGCATGTCCCCCACGACGCTGCGCAAGGTCGTCGCGGCCACGTTCAGGGCAGCCCCTGCGAAGTTCTGCACGGCGAGCACCGACATCTGCGGCTCGACGACTTTGTAGAAGATGATGAAGTCGATGGAGATCGGGGCGTTGTCGTTCGTAATCGCCGTCTGGGAAGGGATCTCGAGATAGCGCTCACGCAGATCGACCCAGTTGGTGCGGTCGGTCACGGGGTTGATGAAGACGACGCCAGGTCCGCGCACCCCGCTCACCCGTCCGAGGCGGAACAGGACGATCCGTTGGTACTCCCTGACGATCCGCAGCGACAGGCCGAGGGTAACCAGTGCGACGAACACGACGACGCCGATGATGACGCCGGCGATCATCGGGTGCTCGCCCTGTGCTCGTCACCTGCGACGAGCTCGTCGCCCTGATCCCCCCACACGCCGAGGCGGACACCGGCGGTGATCACCTGCACTCGGCTGCCGGCACGCACGTGACCGTTGAGGCACGTCGCGGACCAGTCCTCGCCATGGACACGAACCAAGCCATCGGGATCGAGATCCGTGACCGCGATCCCCTCGGCACCCTCGAGCGCGCTCGTTCCGCGCGTCGAGGGCATCGCGCGATGGAGCCCGAACCCCTTCGACCCTGCGACGAGCGCGCCAAGAGCGAGCACCACGTCGATGCTGAAGAGCATCCACGCCAACTGCGCGGAGTAACTCCCGATCGCCATGACCGCGAGCACCACGGCTGCGGCGACCCCGAGCACACTCCCAATCAGGTGGCTGTGCGGGCCGGCGTGGAACCCGAGGAGGTACGCCAACAGGGCCAGCCCGAGAAGCACCCCGACGACGACCCACATGGCGCCTCCTCTCTGCCCTCACCCTACCGGGTGAGCGGGGAGCGCGTGGCAGGGGCTCGGACCCCCCATCCGAGCACAGACGATGGCTCCCGGCGGCCTCCCTCAGGGCTTCGCGTGGGACAGGGTCTCCCCTGAGGTCCCCGCCGGAGCCACGGGCGTCGTCGGGGTCTCACGAGCTTCGAGGCGTCGCGGGGAACCAGAGCGCTCCTCGAGCCACCGAGCTGCCCGCCGGTAGGCGGCATCGAAGAGACGACGCCCATGACGGAAGTCGAAGGGCCCCGGAGCCTCCGGCTCACCGGTCGGCACCACGAACACGGCGGTCCCGGCCCGCTCCGCACGACGGTGCGCGGTGGCGAGCTGCTCCGCGGTCCGCGCCGCAGTGACCAGCGAGACGGTGTGCATGGCCATGGCGACGGCCCCACGCGGGGGGCGTCGCCGCGGGGCCGTCTTGGTCGTGATGACGTAGACGGTGTCGGCACCCAGCTCCTGGGCCTGGAGGGCGGGACACCCAGCCGAGAGCGTTCCGTCGACCAGCCAGTGCTCGCCGTAGCGGACGGCGGGGAAGATGCCTGGGATGGCCGCGCTCGCCACCAGCGCCTCGACCGCATCGCCGGCCTCGATCACCACCGGCGCGCCGCTCAACGCGTCCGTGGCGACGACGGCCAGCCGAACCGCTGCGTCCTCGATGCGCTCGAACTGCACCCACCGTCGAATGGTGGTGCGCAAACGCTCGGTGGACAGGAGATGGTCCCGAAGCCCGACGAAGCCGGCGATCGCTCCGGCGAGGCTGAAGCGGAAGGCTTCTCGCCGACGGAACCGCACCCAGGCCTCCTCCAGGGCCCGCGCGCCGGCCAATCCCGGACGAGAAGCGAGGAAGCCGCTGTTGAGCGCTCCGACCGACGAGCCCACGAGCAAATCGGGGGTGATCCCCGCTTCGAGCAGCGCGGTGACCGCCCCAGCCTGCATGGGGCCGAGGTTTGCCCCGCCCGACAGCGCGAACGCCACGGTCATAGAGCGCCATTACAACACCCAACGGGCGCCTGCTCCAGCGATCTGCAGCAACCACGGTCGGTCAGGGAGCGGTCGTCGTGCTGCCATGGGCCCTCACGCGATCTCTGCGACGGTCTGCCTCATCGAGGCCCGCAGCGCCCACGACGCGACCCCCCGGTTTGTCCGGGAATGGCGCGCCCACTTCACCGCGCCTCTCTGGGAAGAGCCACTCGCGGAACCGACGCCCATCGAGACAAGCGACGACGGCCGAGAAGAGGACAGGAGCGGACGACGTCCATGCTGTCGCCAAAAGCTTCGACGTCGACGGCCAACAGAGCCGCCGATCGACCGGCTGCTCCGCGTCTCATTCTTTCTGAGGTCGACCGGTGCGCACCGACAAACGACGACCCCGACTGTTGCCTCGAGGCATCTCGAAGACGTCCACCATGTCAGCGCGTGCACCACGTCGCCCGCGACTCCCTGTGATCCAACGCGTCGCCGTAGACCTGTATTGCCTGCCTTCCAGAGCACAGGTCCGGCGAGCCTTGGATGCGTTCCAGAGGTGGGCGACCAGGCCGTCGATGAATCGTGGACCGTGCTCGACGACCGGTCCAACCGTCGACCCGAAGAAGCGCTCCTTCAGGCCGCCCGGCAACACCAGCAGTCGCTGACCACGGCCATGGCGTACGCGCATGATACGAGGGATCGGTCTGTTGTCGGCCGTGGTCCGTTCTGCCAGAGCGGCGCCGTTGGCGCCCCTCGAGCAGCGCCGCACCAAGATGACGGTGAACCGCGAACTCTCGGCGGCCAGCACCTCCTACCCGTTGGGCTCACGGCGCGCGCCAGGACGACGCCAAGCGGTGTTGGTCGACGATTGCGTGCAAAACGAAGAAGTGCTGCGTCATCTGCCAATATTCGCGACTGCTGACGATTGCGTGCCGGATCAGAAGCACCTCCCTCCCCTTCGTCGCATCTCAGGGCCAGGCTGGGCTCCACAAGAGGGGACGGTTGCTTCATCGGAGGTGTATCGGAAGGTGTTGAACCGAGTTTACGAACTCTTTAGCTCATCTTTATCGCGCATTACTGATGTGCGCCGGTCATTGCGATCACCCGCTCATACACTTGCGTCGACGTTGCGGACAGGCGGAGCAGTGGCGAGGAGACAAGGAATGTTCCTCACCTATCTAGAGCGCGAGCTCAGGCGGCGAAGCAAGCAGGCGCTCGTGATCGCCGTTGGACTTGGTATCGGAATCGGCCTCGTCGTCACCGTGAGCTCCGCATCGGCAGGAGTCAAGGACGCCCAGACAAAAGTCCTCCACTCGCTCTACGGAGTCGGAACTGACGCGACGGTCACCCAGGCTCCGAGTGCGTCAGGCTTCGGACCGCAGCAATTCGGGTTCGGTGGACCTCGTCCGACTCCGGGAGGCTCCTTCTCATCCACTCACATCCGACGCGTACCCGACCTGGTTCCACTTCGTCAGTCGCGCGTTAGTCAGATCGCACGGCTCGACGATGTCAACGCCGCGACGGGAAGTCTCTCGCTCACTGAAACCTCAGTCTCAGGGACATTGCCAGACTTCGCATCAGGTGGTGCTCCCGTCGGTGCCCAAGCCTCAGGTGGGTCGGGCGGCTTTCATGTGAACGTGAGCTCCACGTCCCTCGTCGGCGTCGAACCTTCCTCGACTGGAGTTGGACCGCTCAGTCCCGGCAACATCACCAAGGGCCACTACTTCACGACCCCCGATCAGAATGCTCACGTCGCGATCGTCACCACCTCGTACGCTTCACAACACAACCTGAAGGTGGGGTCGACGCTCTCCCTCAATGGAACCGCCTTCCAAATCATCGGCCTCGCGTCAATTCCGTCATCGACGACCGATGTCTATCTTCCCCTGAATCAAGCACAGTCGCTCGCGGGGATGAGCAAGCAGGTCACCACGATTTACGTGAGTGTAAATAGCGCGGCGAACGTGGCTCACGTCCAGTCCGAGATCCAAAAGCTCTTGCCCAAGGCGACCGTCACCACAACCGCCAACCTCGCGAAGGAGGTCACCGGCTCACTTGCAAGCGCAACCCAACTCGTCACCGACCTCGGCAAGTGGCTTGCCGTCACCGTGCTGCTCGTTGCGTTCCTCATTGCTGCTCTCTTCATGCTCACGACGGTCTCCCGCAGGGTCCGTGAATTCGGAACGCTCAAGGCCATCGGATGGCGGACTCGACGCATCGTGGAGCAGGTCGTCGGCGAAGGCCTGGTGCAGGGCCTTGCCGGAGCCGTACTCGGGGCCATCCTCGGAATCGTCGGCACCGAGGCGGTCTCCGCGTTCGCTCCCACCCTCACCGCAACCGTTGGCCCCTCTTTTGCCACGAGCGGTGCGTCAGCCTTTAGGACAGCTGGCGGGTTTGGCGGTGGGTTCGCCAACCGTTTCGCCAACGGCGCGAGCAGGCCAGCGGGGTTTGCCGCTCGCTTCAACAACCTGAGTCATACCGTACTGGTCCACCTGGGCACGTCCCTTCAAGGGGGCACGCTCGGCATCGCCATTGGGCTCGCACTCCTTGGAGGCCTCCTCGCAGGCGCAGTGGGGTCATGGCGGGCTGCCCGCATGCGGCCAGCCGAGGCCTTGCGTCAGGTGGGCTGAGTCATGCAAGACGCCGCCAGGCTCCACGCAACGAGGGAAGCGCCAATGTATCGCCTGCGCGAGGTCTCAAAGCAGTTCGTGGCGCACGGGCGCACGATCAGCGCCTTGAATCACGTCTCCATGGACATCTTTCCCGGCGAATTCTTGGCAGTACAGGGACCGACCGGTCAGGGCAAGACGACCCTGCTCACCCTCCTTGGCGCTCTCGACCGCCCCGATACGGGCGAGGTGCTCTACCAGGGGCGCGATCTGTCGAAGCTCAGCGACGAAGCGCTAACGGAGCTCCGTGCCCGCGACATTGGCTTCGTCTTTCAAACGTTCAACCTGATTGCCACACTGAACGCCCAGGAGAATGTCGAGGCCGCCCTCGTCCCTCTTGACATAGACGCTCGGGATCGTGAGGAACGGGCCAGCGAGGCCTTGGCCGCGATGGGGCTGTCCTCGAGGGCGCAGCATCTCCCCATGGAACTTTCTGGAGGGCAACAACAGCGCGTCGCGATCGCCCGTGCCATCGTCAAGGAACCTCAGGTGCTCCTCGCCGACGAACCGACCGGCAACCTCGACGAGGAAACGCGAGCGGAGATTCTGGACGTATTGATGGCACTATGGCGAGAGCGGGGGATCACCCTCGTGATTGTGACCCATGACAGCAGCGTGGCCCGACAAGCATCACGGGTGGTGACGATCCGGAACGGCATGGTCTTCGCGAAGCACGACTTGACTGCTCGCTCCTGAGCGCTCTGCGCGCCGAAACTGCTGCCATCAACCGTCGGTACCTCTATCCCTCTTACGCCAAGGGACCCTCCTCCTCATGGTCCGACACCCTGAAATCGGTCCACATGGGCGTCGAGCTGTTCGGCCGTGCGGGCCGTGAGTTCGTCTGTCCGGTTTCACGAGATCCCGGATCCCTGTCGCGAGACATGCCGGACATGAGCATGGAGGACCATGCGCATGGATCTGGCTGGCTACGTCGTCAACACCGTGTTGGTCGAAGGAAAGAGCGTCAAGGAGGTGTGCGAGGCTCACGGCATCTCCCGCAGTTGGCTCTACGAGCTGATCGCCCGCTACCGCGAACTGGACGAGGAGGGTTTGAGGCCCTTGTCCATGCGACCGCACTCCTCGCCGAGGAGGGTCCCCGCGGGGATCGACGAAGAGATCGTGGCCCTGCGCAAGGAGTTGACCAAGCTGGGCCTCGATGCCGGCGCCCACACCATCCACTACCACCTGCTCCGCCGCCACCGACGTCACAAGCGGGCCGTCGCGTCGGTAGCGACCATCTGGCGGGTGCCGACCCGGCGGGGTTTCGTCACCCCGCAGCCCCACAAGCGGCCCAAGAGCTCCTGGCGGCGCTTTCAAGCAGAGCTGCCCAACGAGTGCTGACAGGCCGATGTCACTCACTGGCAACTGGCCGACCGTCGTGAGGTCGAGGTCTTGAACATGATCGACGACCGCTCGAGGTTGTGTGTGGCCTCCCGGGCGTGCACGTCGTGACGGCCACCGAGTCGTCCGGGTGCTCCATCGCGCCGCAGAGTCCTTCGGCGATCCGGCTTCTTTTTTGACCGACAACGGGCCCATCTTCTCGACCCAGCGCCACCACGGCGTGGCAGGGGTAACCGAGCAGGAGCTGTTCGCGCTCGGCATCGAAGCGGAGCACTCGAGCCTTCCCATTCCCAGAGCTGCGGCAAGGTGGAGCGCTTTCACCAGACCATGAAGAAGTTCTTGACTGCCCAAGAGGGCGTCACGACAAAAAAGCAGCTCCAGCGCGAATTCGGTCGTTTCTACGCCTACTACGGATGCAAGTCAAGTGGTTCGAGCGAAGGTTCTCGGTTCGGAGACGAACTGGCGATAGGCCCGTTCGGCATGGATGGCGACCTGCTGCTCGCGGACGCGCTGGTCAGCCGAGGCGTAAACCCGGCCGCCGCTGCGCTTGCCGCGAGTCGTGGGTGCTCCGGCCGTGAGTTCCATCCGTCGCCGCTTCTCTGCGGTGAGCGAGGGTCGGCCGAAGCTGTACTCCTCGTCCTTTGTGAGCATGTGCCAGAAGAGGACCACGAGCAGCGGATCCAGGCCCGCCGCGGGGTCAACGTGGCCACGGTGGCCGCGGCAAAGGCGCGGAGCGGCCCGGGATTCCGAGCGACCACCCAGGCGAACTCGACAAGAGCCCAGCGGGCGCCGGCGCTGGGCTGCTTGGAGATCGAGCCGTGACGAGCTGGCGCGATCTCGGACTGGTGGACCTTCGGATCCAAGCCGAGATCGCTCACGAGCTGGCTCGGGTTCTCAAAGCGGCTGATGTCGCCGACCGCAGCCGTGACCGCCGATGCAGTAGTGAGGTTCACCCCCGGCACGGTGAGCAGCAGCTCGATCGAGTGGTCAACGAGTGCCGCCCGGGCGATGACCTGGTCCAGGCGGGAGCGCTCCTCGCCCAAGAACCGCAACTGGCGGAGGCACGACGACACCGTCTCTCGCTCGTCAGAGGGCAGCTCGACGCCGTCGGCCAGCCACACCTCAGGGAAGAAGCTGGTGCCAAGGAGCTGGGCCAGGGTCCGGGCATCGAGCTGGTCGGTCTTGGCCCGTGCCGCTCCGATCGTCTTGGTGACCGCGGCGTTGGCCACGACGACCCGCGCCACGTGGGGCTCGATGATCCGGGCGATGGCAAGGGCGTTGCCGGTTGCCTCGAGCCCGACTTGATCGGTCGGCCGCAGCGACGAAGCGAACGCGACCAGCGCTGCTCGGCGCGCCGGCACTCTCGGATGTCGGCTGACCTTTCCGTCGTCGCGATGGACATCAAGACCGATCGAACGCATCCCTGCTCCTCTCGTCATCGGTTGGGAGACAGGCGGGCGAACGACAACTACGGATACGGGCTCGCAGCACAACCGGGCCCGTCGCAGGGGCGGTCAACTACAACGGCGGGCTCGAAGCCCATAGTTGTGGTCTCGGCCTGCCCTACCTGCGTTCTCCCGGGAACCCCGGACCCGGTGAGGCTGAAAGTAACCAACCGAGCACCGTGGCGCCCGGTCCCATTGTCATGGCCCTACAACGAGGTCCGCCCCCAGCGCGCCATCGGGTCGGCGCACGCCGGCGTAGGCCGATGGCGCCCGAAAGAAGGCAGCCCCGTCGGGCAGACATCACCATCCCCACCCACTACCGCGTCCGGCAGTGACCGCATCGACGGTGACGGCAAGGTCACCTTGCGTTACCGGTCGCGGCTGCTGCATCTGGGCGTCGGCCGCCGCTGGGCCGGCACTCGAGTGCTCCTGCTCGTCGCCGACTTGGACGTGCGCGTCGTCAACGAGCAGGGAGAGCTCTTGGCCGAGTTCCGGCTCGACCCCACGAGGGTCTACCAAGCCCAGAAAAGGCCAGGCCGAGGTGGCTAGCCTCGTCCGGGATGTCCTGAGATAACTGTCCGGGATGTCTCGCGACACAACATGCCTTGAGTTCGTCGATCTGAGGCCGCAGGGCCTTCAGCACCTCAACGAAGGCCGTCACGACCACGCCGCGCACGTCGTCGTCGCTGACGGCGCCCTTGATTGCGTTGGTCAGCCGACCGAAGAGCTCGGCCGCGGTCTTGCGGCCGCAGTAGCCGTTGGCTCGCAGTCAGGCACCCATGCGCTTCTACGACAGCCACCGGGCCCGAGCTAGAAACGGAAAGCGCTCCAGGAACCGCAAGCTGATCAGGCTGTCGATGTCGGCGAAGAGTCCCACGGCGCCCGAAAACACGAGCCTCAGATCTGCACGGAGTTGGTTTGCCGCGGCTACCCGGGCCTCGACGAGGTCCTTCCTTGCTCGCACCGGTGCCCGACGGTGCGCAGGCAGTCGGCCAGTACATAGGCGTCGGAGCGGTCCGACTTGTTGCCAGCCGTCCCATGGCGCTCGCACAGGGCCTTGACCGACCGGCTTGCGACCACCACCACCTCGAAGCTGGCCTCGAGCAAAGCGTCAACCACCGGACCGTCGGGTCGCTCGATCGCCACCCCGCCCACCGTCCACTTGTCGACTCGCCGGCACAGCTCCTCGAGGTCCGCGGCGCTGTGCTCGATGTCGAACTCGTCGACCGCGCCCCCGGCTTCGTCGACAATCGCTATGGCGTGGGCATCGGTCGCCCAGTCCACGCCGCCAAAGCGGATCGTGGGATCCTTCCTGTCAGCCTCCTCGCTGATAGCCCAGTGGGGAAGCACCCGGTGGTCGATGGACGTGTCTGCCGGTCGCTCACTGATCGGCGCTCTGGGGCGCTCAGCCCTATAGCCAGTCGGCACGTCCTGGGCCGCCGGCCCTCGCTGCACTCGTCGTGGCGGTCGAGCCGCAAGCGTTCCAAGTGATGGACCGGCGGTCACTAGGGGTGCGACGCCAGCCTGACGGCCAGCGGCGAATGGATGGTGGATCAGTGAGCCACTACCGGCACGTCTCCGTAATGAAGGCCCAAGGGGTTCCCGGTCCAGGCGGCGTGCGGCAGCCGAGGTGCCGACCTCGGCTGACTACGACTGGGCCGAGCGCTCGAAGGCCTCCACCGAGGCCGAGTGGAACGAGGCGGTCCTCGTGAACGCCATGTGGGACATCCACCACAACCACGACGACACCGACGGCAGCTCTCGAATGACCAACGAACTGAAGCGGCGGGACCGCCAGGTCAACCATACGCGCACCGAGTGCCTGATGGTCGAGAACGGCCTGTACGCCAGAGACGGCCGACGGCGCAAGGTCCGCACCACCATCCCCGACATCACCGCCCCGCCGCTTCCCGACCTGCTCGGGCGCGACTCCACCCCGGGCGAGCCAGCCCAGCGCACCTGCGGGAATATCACCTATATCCCCACCGCGAGGGCTGACTCTATATCTCCGACGTCCTCGATATCAGTTTGAGGCGGATCATCGGCTACGCGTTGTGCGACCACATGCGCAGCGAGCTGGTCGAGCAAGCCCTTGACATGGCTGTCGCCACCCGGGGCGGCGACGTCGCCGACATGGTGTTCCACCACGACCGCGGGGCCCAGGGCGGATTCAACTGGTTGTCGCAGCACCCCAAGGATGGAGGTGTAAGCGATGGGGATCACGAGACAACAGCGGGCGACCTGGCCAATGCGAGGCAACATGTTCTTACCGGGCGCGCCGTCGCTTCCTCGTCAGCACAAGGTGTGGTTCTGGGAGACCATCGCTCGAGGAGCGACGACCGAGGAGGCGGTGACCGCCACAGGGGTATCGGTCTCAGTGGGCACCAGGTGGTTCCGCGAGGCTGGTGGGATGTGCCCGATCAGCCTCGCTCCAACTCCAGCCGTTACCTCTCGCTTGCCGAGCGCGAGGAGATCGCGATCTCGCCCATATAACGAGAAGCTCCACGCCTACGTCGAGGACCGCCTGTCGGGTCTCGTGACCCGGCCGGACGGCACCGAGGTGCACGGTCCCACCGTTCGTTTCAAGGGTCGCCGTCACGGCCGGTCGCCAGGACCGCCGGTGGGCAAAGGCATGGAGCCCTGAGCAGATCGCAAAGCGTCTTCCGCTGGACTTCCCCGACGACGAGACTATGCGCATCTCCCACGAGGCCATCTACCAGTCGCTCTTCGTCCAGGGCCGCGGGGCGCTCAAACGCGACCTCGTGACCTGCCTTCGGAGCGGGAGGGCCCTGCGGGTTCCACGAGCGCGCGCGAAAGGCCGAGGGAAGAACTTCATCACGCCCGAGGTGCTGATCTCCGAACGGCCGGCAGAAGCCGAGGACCGCGCCGTGCCCGGTCACTGGGAGGGTGATCTCATCATCGGTCTCGACAAGTCCGCCATCGGCACGCTCGTCGAGCGCACCACGCGCTACACGATGCTGCTCCACCTGCCGCCCATGGAAGGTCACGACCAGGCCGTGAAGGTGAAGAGCGGGCCGCCGCTCGCCGGTCACGGCGCCGAGGCTGTCCGGGACGCGATCGCCGCCAAGATCATGACGCTCCCAGAGCACCTGCGAAGATCGCTCACCTGGGACCAGGGCACCGAGATGGCCCGACACGCGAAGCTCGGATCGACACCGGGCTGGTCGTCTACTTCGCCAACCCGCACTCGCCGTGGATACGTGGGACGAACGAGAACACGAACGGGCTCTTGCGCCAGTACTTCCCCAAGGGCACCGATCTCTACCGTTGGGATCGTGACGATCTCGACGCCGTCGCCCTTGCCCTCAACACGCGTCCGCGGAAGACGCTCGGCTGGCGCACTCCCGCAGAGGCACTCGATGCTCTTCTACAATCAAATGGAGGAGCCAGTGTTGCGACGACCGGTTGAGCCGAGGCAATACATGGGTCGGGACTTCCGGGCGTTGTGCCTGCGTCAAAAGATCTCCCAGTCGGTCGGATGCATCGGCTCGAGCCAGGACAACGCCGTGGCCGAGAGCTTCTGGGCGACCCTCAAATGCGAGCTCGTGAGCCGCTACCGCTTCGCCACTCGTGCCGAGGCACGGCGGGCGATCATCGCTTGGATCAAGCGCTACAACGCCTTACACCTGCACTCGACGCTCGGCAACGTTCTACCGCTCGAATGGGAACTACGTTACGCACAGCGCGACCTGCTGGCCGCATTACCGTGTGTCCGGCTAACGGGGGAAAGGCCAGTCGGCTGTGGATCGCGAACCTGACCGACGTCACCCGGCCGGTCGAAGACCCGTCGCCGACAAACCCGGCATTCACCAAACCCGGGGCGCTGCAGCATGCGAGCAGTTCATCAGTGGACGAAGGGGCTAAAGACCTTCACCCCCACGATGACGACAGCGACGACGATGTAGGCGCGCAATCCGTAGACGCTCACCTTGCGCAACAGCGTCTCGCGGGGCTTGGGCAGTTGGTCGAGTCGGGGCATCCGCCAGGTCTTACGGTCAAGCGCCCTTACCACGGCGCGCTGGTCGACCATCTGGCCTCGAGCGATCCGCCGGCGCCTCATCCACACGAGCACGGGGACGAGGATCGCACCGAGCGCGCCGGCTGCGGCGAAGCAGGTCTCGGTAAGGGCCACCCCGTTGACCTGTGGGAACAAGGTGGAGATGGTGAGGTCCAAGGACAGCACAACGAGCACCGAGACGACGAGCCCGGCGAAGAAGTTGATCACCGGGCCGTTCACCCACGGTCCGAGGACGTCGGTGTCGTTGCAGAGCAGCAGCAAAAACAGCACCGCTGATGGCAGCAGGATCCCGGCCAGCACCTGAACGTACTGCGTGGCGGTCCCCAAGAAGGCGTTCGACCCCAGCACCACAACCAGGCAGGCAAGGAAGATCTGGACGCCGTAGGCACCGTAGAACAGGGGTGCCGTGCGCACCGTACGGTGAAGCGAGTGGAACCGGTTGAAGCTGTCGCCGAACGCGTACGAGGTGGACAGCGACACTGCCCCTGCCCCGACGAGCGCGGCGAACACCAGCATCACCGCGGCGATGCCCCCAGCGACCGGTCCGAGCGTGACGGCGATCGCGTGGTTGAACCATCCCGAATCGGTGTACGCGGCCGAGGGCCCGAAGGCCTTTGTGTGGTAGAGGGCGGCGCCGAAGATGATCATGCCCGCCGCTCCCACCGTCGTGGCCACGCCACCGACGAAGGTGTCGAGCCGCTCGTAGTTGAGCCAGCGCGGGCTGATGCGCTTGTCGAGCACGTTGGACTGCTGGAAGAACAGCTGCCAGGGGGCGACCGTCGTTCCGATGAGGGCCACGATCAGAAGGATCGCCGAGGCCGAGACTCCCCCGGCAACTCCGGGGACCACGAGGTGATCACCGATCGGCCCCCAGCGCGGGTGGGCGAGGAAGACCGCAGGAATGACAACGAAGCTGCCCAGGATCATTGCGAACATGAACCGCTCCCACCAGCGAAAGCGTCCCGTAGCAGCGATGGCGAAGAGCATCACCCCGGCGACGCTCACCGAGAGGAGCTTCGGCACTCCGAAGTAACCGAGGCCGAAGTAGATCCCGATGAACTCGGTGAGCAGTGTCAAGAAGTTGAGCAGGAACAGGTCGAAGACCGCGAAAGCTGCCCACGCCCGCCCGAAGCGCTCGCGAATGAGCCGTGCATGACCGACACCGGTGACGGTGCCGAGGCGTGCCACCATCTCCTGGCAGAGGAGCAAGACCGGGAGGAGCACCAAGATCACCCACAAAAGGCTGTAGCCGTAGTGCTGGCCGGCCTGGGTGTAGGTCTGCACCCCGCCAGCGTCGTTGTCGCCGACCATCACGATGAGCCCGGGGCCCATGATGGCGGCGAAGGTGAGCAAGCGACGCTTCCAGGATCGGCGAGGCGCGTGGTCGCGCATCGAGACTGTGCCGAGCGCGCCTTCGATGTCACCGATGTGCGCGGGGTCGAGCACCGCGGGGGCAAAATCGATGTCTTCGTCGACGACAACGGCGGCATCACGCGTGGTCATCAGTCACCTCCTTCGCGTCTTGAGCAAGAAAGGACCAGAAAGACGGCATTCAGATGCGCCAGAAGGGCGAATTCAGATACGGAGTCAGGGCGCGCCGTCACAGCCCGACTGACCCGCGATCGGATCAGTGACGTGCGCGCAGCGGCATCACGAGCTGCACGAAGGAGCGCTACCCCTGCGTCGGCACCTCGGAGCCGACCTGATCAGCCGACCGAATCAGCTCAGGACAGTCGCTTGGAGACGCCGGGGCGCGGACCTGGAGGCTGGGGACTATGAGGTTCTGAACTCATCATCCACCTCCTCCTTCGTCGCCGACGACGCGACAGAAATGTTACTACGACGCGCTATTCAAGCGCCTCATCGTCACGGGTACACGCGTCGATGTCGGACTGGCACATCCGCCGAGGGTCGGGATCGTCCAAGACGTCGAAGTCGACAGCCACCTCGGCGAGCGTCGCTCAGCGCCGCGCCTTGGCGGCCACCTCGTGCGCAAGCCCTTCGACCCCATCGTCGCGCCGGTTGGGCTCACGCAAGACGTCCGTGCCGGTGAAATGAAAGGTCGACGACGGCCGCCGTCCGGTCCACCAGGCGAAGGCGACCCCAAGAACGATCAGGATGGCCACGGTTTGATCGACTCCTCCACCGATTGCCTTGGGGCCGTAGATGAAGAAGGTCACGAGGAGGGCCCCCATGAAGATGCTGGAAAAGATCGCACCAACGGTCAGCAATCGGTGGGAGTGTGGCTGAAGTTGGACGTCAGGCAGGCGCTTGTGCCCGGTGGTCAGGAACACCGTCGCGGTCAGCGAATCCATGAAGAACTCAGCAAGGAGAAAGAACCCGGCACTGGAGAGCACGAGGTTGAAGAAAGAGCTGAGCGAGGATACGAACAGCTGCAGGCCAACGACCACGACGGTCAAGCCGAGGGCGGCCAACGTGGCCACGTGAGGCACGTCATGGCGGTTGAGCTTCCCGAAGCTCGAGGGGATGAGTCGCTCCCTCCCCATGGCGTAAAGGGCTCGGATGAGAATGAAGCTCGTCAACCACAATCCGCCTGCGGTCGAAAGCAGGATCGGCAGCAATATTGCCCACGGCTCGCCGGGGATGAGTCGGTGCGACCATACGGCGAGCGGGTCGGTGGAATTCGCCAACAGGTGCATCGGCGTCTCACCCAAGACGAGGGGGTAGAGCACGGCGTAGAAAAGCAGTGCCCCGAAGGCACCGATGATCCCGCCGACCCCAGGGTGGTGACGAGGGCGCTGAGACTCCTCCGCCGCATAGCTGTCGATCTCCCAGCCATCGAGGATCGTGGCCGCAATCACCGCGACGATGAGGATGCCGCCGATCGGAGGATTTCCGAAATGGATGGGGACAGAGATTCGATGCCAGTTGAGGACCCCAAGGGCACCGAACGCCATCAGTGAGGCCATCTCGACGCAGAAGAAGACCTGGGTGATGCGCGCGGTCGGCTTCGCACCGAGCAGGAGGGGCACTGCGGCGACGATGATCCACAAAAGCGTCACCGCCATCTGGAGACCCGGAGACGCCTCAGAGTGCGGCGCCACAAGTGCAAGGGTGTAGGCACTCGCCGGGATGGCGATCGGAGGGATGGACAAGAAGTAGGCAAGGATGAGAATCCACGCTTGGTAGTGCGATGCCCTCCTCCCGAGGATGCGCGCCGACCAGTGGTACGAAGCGCCAGCGTGGGGGAAGTGGCGGTTGAGCAGCCGAAAGACGAAGCTCGACACTACGAACGGCACGGCGAGGACGGCGATCGCCGGCAGTGTCCACCATCCCGCTTGTGCGGCCATCACGCCGCCGGTCGCCGTGACGGAGAACAACGGGCCAACGCTCGAGACCGACAGTGGCACCAGATCCCACATGCGCAACGACTGGCGCAGCTGGCCCCCTGAGCTCCGCTCTCCATTCGCGTCGAGTGACATCACCTCGCCCTTCGGGAACACGCGGCACTGGTTGAGGCCAATACCAGCGAGGCGCACCAAATGGGCGCGTTCCGCCAGGTCCGATCGTCAGGAGCCGAACGGTGATCCGCGTCGCAAGCCCGGAGAAACCCATCGCGTGGACAGCAAGGCCGACCCCAGGCAAGGCGATTGGCGGCGGTGAAGGCGATGGAGATCCAGCTGCTGATCTTGAGCGCCAGGATGCCGACAGGTACGTCTTCGACTCGGCTTCGAAGCTGCGCCTTGGGCACGCCCCGATTGGCCCGCTCGAGGGTCGTCGTGCCGTCGCTGAGGGTCACCACGCGTCATCCTCCGGCTCACGAGCGTGCAGGTCGATTGGCGGGAACCGCCGTTGGCGTGCCGCAGCGTACTACTAATGCGATTTGGTCGCAATTACGGGTCCTCTGCTGGAGCAGGAGCTGGATTCCCGAGCTCCGGCTCCTGCGCAGCGCACGAGCCGTGTCTCACCAAGGCGCTCACACTCGGAGCCACTGAGAGCGACTTGGATTTCGTTCGCGGATCCTCGCATCGGGACGCGCATTCACCTAAGCAGTCATCAGATCCCCATAACCTTGGTCGACTCGAGGAGCTGCGGTGCAGATCGGCGTCGTGAAGGAGATCAAAGAAGACGAGAATCGGGTGGCGATCACGCCCGCCGGGGTGCGAGAGCTGGTGTCCGACGGCCATCACCTCGTCGTCGAGTCCCGCGCAGGCGAGGGCGCCGGCTACTCCGACGACAGCTACGCCCGAGCCGGGGCCTCGATCGTCGACGATCCCCGTGAGGTCTGGCGTCGTGCCACGCTCATCGTGAAGGTCAAGGAGCCACAGCCCAGCGAGGTCGAGCTCATCTCCTCCGACCAGGTGATCTTCGGCTATCTGCATCTCGCCGCCGACCCCGGGCTCGCCCGCCGTCTCGCCGCCACCGGTGCGACCGCGATCGCCTACGAGACGATCCGCCACGGCCGGCACCTCCCGCTGCTCATCCCGATGAGTGAGATTGCTGGACGCGTCGCCATCCTTGCCGCCGCCTACCACCTCGGGCGGGTCTCGGGTGGTCGCGGCGTGCTCATGGGCGGCATCACCGGCGTGCCACCGGCAGAGGTCCTCATCATCGGGGCGGGGACCGCGGGGACCAATGCCGTCGCCCAGGCCGTCGGCCTCGCGGCCTCGGTGAAGATCCTCGACCGCGACCTGGAGCGCCTACGCGAGGTGGAGGAGCGCTTCGGCGGCCGCGTGCAGTGTCTGTACTCCACGACGGCTGCGATCGAAGAGCTCGTCCCCCAGTCCGACGCCGTCGTCGGGACGGTGCTGGTGCCCGGCGCCCGCGCCCCGCGGCTCGTCTCGCGCGCGATGGTCGCCAGCATGCGGCCGGGCAGTGTGATCGTCGACGTCAGCATCGACCAAGGGGGCTGCATCGAGACGAGCCGTCCGACGACCCACAGCGACCCGACCTTCGTGGAAGAGGGGGTCATCCACTATTGCGTGACGAACATGCCCTCGTTGTACCCGATTACGAGCACGCTGTCGCTCACCAATGCCACGCTCCCCTATGTCCGGACCATCGCGGCAGAAGGCGTCGAAGGCGCGGCACGCGATCCGACCCTGGCGGGTGGGATCAATCTGGTAGCCGGGTCCGCGACCCTCGATGTCGTGGCTGAGGCGACCGGCTTGCCGTATGTGCCACTCGAGCAGCATTTCCCGAGCACCCGGCGTCGATGAGACACGGGACGAAACCGATACGCGCCATCGGGGGCCCAGGGAAGGCGCCGCGAGCGCCAGGATGAACGGCCAGGATGAACGTTGTCAGCGACCGACGAAGCGGGGCTGCCGGCGCTCCATCACGGCGCGCACACCTTCGGCGAAATCCTCGGTGCCCGACAGCGATGCCTGGGCGCGATGCTCGATCGCAGTCGCCGCCCGCACCTCATCGGCGAGCCGCCCGCGCATCGTCTGCCTGATCGCGCGAACGGCGAGGGGACCGGCCGCAGCGATCTCCGAAGCGAAATCGAGAGCCGCCGCGCGCAGCTCTGTGACCGGGACAAGCCGATCGCAGAGCCCGATCGCACGCGCGCGCTCTCCGCTCGCCTCGCCCCCGGTGTAGAGCATCTCGAGCGCGCGCTGCTGGCCGATCAGCCTCGGCAAGGTGATCGAAAGACCGAACCCGTGATGGAAGCCGAGGCGCGAGAAGTTGCAGACGAACTGCGTCTCCGGCGCGGCGACACGGAAGTCGGCTGACAGCGCGAGGCCGAGCCCGCCACCGACCGCCCTCCCCTGCACGGCGGCAACGACGGGCACCGGGACCTCGAACAGCCGCACTGCCTGCTCGTAGAGGGCTTTGAGGTCCTCGTTGGACGGCCGGTTGTCGAACAGGTCGGCGCCCGCGCAGAAATGGCGTCCGCCGGCCATGAGGACCACCACCCTGCACGACGGGTCCGCCCCGACCTCATCGTAGGCGTCGGCAATTCGCCGAATGAGATCCGTGTCGAAGAAGTTTGCCGGCCGATGATCGAATTCGACGACGGCGATCCCGGTCGCCTCGTCGATCTGCGCGCGGACCGTTCGCTCGCCCACGGGGCTCAGCCGTCCACGCCCTCGGCGACGAGCACCCGATGACCGCGAACCACCTCGGCGTCCTCTGCGCCCTGCCTCGCCATGGTTGGTGCGGCATCTGCGTCGCGCACGCCGAGGATCGCGATGCCCGACACCACAGCCAGGACCGAAGCCGCAAGGAAGGCAAGATGGTACGCAGCGAGGTGCGGAACTACGACGCCGTGGACCTCGTGGGTCGGTCCGACTGCGGCGATCACGGTCGTCAAGATGGCGACGCCGGCAGCACCGCCGAGCTGGCGGATCGAGTTGTACAGCGTCGATGCCCGTCCGGTGCTCGCCGGCGAGATGGTGGCCATGGAGGCGGCCTGGGCCGGGACGAAGACGCCGGACTGCCCGAGGCCGACGGTCAGGACGAGCGCCCGCATCCACCACAGGTTCGTCGACGCGCCGACGAGCGACATGAGCGCAAGGGACGAGGCGACCACGCTCAACCCCGCGAACATGACCCTGCGAGGGCCGAAGCGCGGGTACAGGATCCTGGTCACGATCTGGCTGCCCGACATGATCCCCAATGCCTCGGGGAACGTGTTGAGACCCGACTGCAGGGCCGAGAGCCGCAGGCCATCTTGGTAAAAGAGCGCCAAGAGGTACAGCATCCCGAAGAACGCCATCATCTCGATGCCGATGAGGCTGGTACAGGCCCGGAAGAGCCGATCCCGATAGAGACGGAGATCGATCATGGGTTGGCGCCCGCGAACCTCGACCACCACGAGCGCCACCAGCCCGACGATCCCCCCGGCGATCGTCGCTTCGATCCCCCGCGTCCCCCAGCCTTGGATCGGACCCTTGCTCAATCCGTACATGAGGAGCCCGAACCCAGACCCGGCCAAGAGGAAGCCGGCAAGATCAAAGGGACCCGGGTTCTCCTGGGGTTGCCCCTCGAGGAACAGCAGCCCGAAGATCATGGCTGCCACCCCGATGGGGAGGTTGACGAAGAAGACCCACCGCCAGGAGACATCCGTCACCAGCAGCCCGCCCAAAAGCGGTCCGATGGTCGGGGCGAACGCGACCGGGATGATGAGGATCGAAGCCGCCCGGACGCGCTCGGCCGGCGGAAAGGCGCGAAAGAGCATGGCGAGGCCCACCGGCGTGAGCATGCCGCCGCCGGCACCTTGGAGGATGCGGAACAGCTCGAGCTCGCCCAGGCTCTGAGCGAAGCCGCACGCCGCGGAGGCCCCGGTGAAGATGAGGATCGCCACCAGCAGCACGTTGCGGCCGCCGAACCGGTCGCCGAGCCAGCCTGACGCGGGCATGAACACCGCCAGGCTGACCAAGAACCCGATCACGACGGTGTCGACGGCATCGGAGCTGACGTGGAACTGGCGCCCGAGGGTCGGCAGGGCGACGTTGACGATCGTGGTGTCCATGATCGCCATGAACATCGCTGCCACGTAGACGACGCCGACCGCCACCCTCTGATCGATGGGTCGGCGAGCAGGTGACATTGCTCGCCAGACTACGGGGGCGCCCGTACGGCGCGCACCGTCGTTCCCCCGAGGAAGCACCACCCAACGCGCCAGCGCCCGGGCGAAGCCCACGGTGACCCGGGCCTCGCCGGCACTGGTGCCGATGTGTCACAGCGAGGTTGCAACTCGTTGACAGTCGACAGCGGATTCGTTACGTTCCTGGCAACGGGTATGCGCCAGCGCCCGCGAGAACGGGTTCGAGAGGGGGGTGCCTGCCTCGTGGCGGGCACGCTGTGCAACCGGTCCGGTCCGAGGATCTCGGACCGGCCGGTCACAGCCTCCTGAGGAATTGTTTCGGGACGATTCCGTAGGGAGATCGCCTGGCACCCATCGTCACGTTGGCGACGATGGGTGCATCAGCACGCTCCTCGTCCCCTCATCCAGGCCGAGCTATTCAGGCAACCGGTCCCGTCGCCAGCTGGATCGTCGCGCTGTGGTGCTGGCCTGACGAGTCCACCCAGCCGATCTGTACCTGCTGGTTCGGGTGGTACTGGATCAAAAGGTTCGTGAGCTGCGATGGCGAGGTGACGCTCTGGCCCCCGAAGGACACGATGACGTCACCAGCGGTCAGACCTGCCTGGGCAGCAGGCGTGCCGGGCTCGACCTGGACGATGGCAGCGCCCGAGGAGACCGGTGCGCTCCCGCCAGGGCTCCCGAAGATGTTCCCGAAGGGGAACCCCGAGCCAGCCGAGCTCGCCGGGGTGACCTGCACCCCGATGAACGCGGTCGGGCCGATGTGCACTGTCGTCGAGCCGTTGCCGGCTTCGATCTGCTTGCTGATCGTGACCGCTTCGTTGATCGGGATCGAATAGGCCTGGGCCCCCTGCGTCTCGAACTGGAAGGTCTGGGATGCCGCGGTGTCCATGCCGATCACCTGGCCGCTGGTGTTGACGAGCGGCCCGCCGGAGTCCCCGGCCTGGATGTCAGCATCGGTCTCGATCAAGCCCGAGAGCTGCTCGCTCGCCCCGGATCCCTGGTCGGTCGCCGTGATCGACTGGTTCAACGCCGTCACGGTCCCGCCCACCGCGCTCGGCGTGCCACCGACGCCACCGGCGTTCCCGATCCCGACGACCTGATCTCCTACCTTGACGTTCGAGGAGTTCCCGAGCGTCACGGTCTGAAGGCCCGAGGCGCCCTGGAGCTGGAGGACGGCGACGTCACGGCTGATGTCGTAGCCGACGACGGTGACGTTGTAGGTCTTGCCGTTCCCGATGTCGGTGGCATGGATGGACGTCGCCCCCTCGACGACGTGGTTGTTGGTCAGGACCTCGCCCGAAGGGGTCAGCACCATGCCGGTTCCCGCGGCCTCCCCACCCCCGTAGAGGCTGGTGTCGATGTCGACGAGGCCAGGGTCGACCTTCGCTGCGATCCCGTTGACGTTCGACGGACCACCACTCGGGGTACTGGACCCCCCGGAGCCGCCGGGAACGATCACGTTGGGTGCCTGGCTGCTCTGGGGAACCGTGCCCGATCCCGAAGGCCACGCCACGTGCCCGATCCCGATCCCGATCAGCGCGACGAGCGCAGCCGCGAGCACGAGCGAGGTGATGCGATACCGCCGCAGGTGACGATGGTGGTCCTGAGGGCTGCCCCAGCCTGCAGCACCGAAGGAGAAACCGGGAGGACCCTGGGGACCTGGCGGATCGCCGAAGCCCCCCCCACCGCCGGGCCAGGAGGGACCGCCGCCACCGCCGCTCGGGCCCGGAACGAAGCCGCCGCCAGCGGGCGGCCGCAGGCCGCCTTGCCCCGGGGCCGACGGAGCGCCCCCGGTCGCCGAATGGAAGCCACTGGGGGTTCGTGCCGGTCCCCAAGGACCCCAGCCTCCTGGCACCCACGGCGGAGGCGCTCCCTTGGGGACCTCATCCCTCGGTCCTCCGGGCACCAGGGGGACGGCTGCGGTCGGCTCGCCGCCAGCGGGGGATTGGGTGGGCGAAAGCTCCTTCGCCGTCGGCTCGGGCACTGCCGTGGGGTCATCGGACCCGATGCCCGGCTTCTCTTCCTGCGCGCGCTCGATCGGACGCGCGTGGTCGTCAGTCTCGTGTCGCTGCTCGGGCATGGGGACCTGCTCGTCTTGTTCCCTCGAGATCTGTTGGTTTTCCTCAGTCATGGCCCACCTCCATCGGGCCCAGTACTCGCACACGAACTGCGACTACCGTGCACGTCGAAGTCTGTTCGTACCCAGTAGAGCGGCCACTCGTTAAACGTTTGTAAAGAGAGCATAAGGATCGCCGACCAACACCAACCGCTGTCTTACGCGGACGGGTTCGCGTGGACCGTGTCGCGTGACTGTGTCGCGTGAGATTGCTGAATCCGAGAGCAGGCGCGCACCTCACGTCGGGTCATCCATCGAGCCAAACGCCGATGACGCAAGAGTGACAATGATGTCCATCGACGAGGACAGGGGTGGTGCTATTCGACCCTACAGAGCGCTTTCCATTAGGCTCGACGGACCATGGTTGAGCTCGGATCTCCGGCCCCGCCAGCAACGATCAACGGTTCATCACCAAGATCAATCGAGGAATCGACGACGAGGAACATCGCGTTCGCGAGAACCGAGTCGATCCAGGCATCGGCGATCGATTCCTCAACGCCACAGGCATCAACGTTCACATCACCACCTCGCACGCAGAAACGCTTCCGATCGTGCTGCCTTCGCTGGTCGTCGATTTTGACGATCGCCGGCGTGCTTGCAGGAACGATTTGCGCCACGATGGCCACGAGCGCCGGTGGCGCCGAATCGATCGGCAACCTGAAGGCCCAAGCTGCGCAGATCAACCAGCAGCTCCTTGCCGAGCAGCTGCAGATCCTCGGCGACCGCCAGCAGTACCTCTCGCTCACTGCGACGGTCGCAGCCGACAATGCCAGCATTGCCCGGATCGATCAGTCGATCGCTGCCGTGAGCCAACGGATCGCAACCGATCGAGTGCAGGTGGTGCGCGATGCGACCCTGGAGTACATGGAAGCCGACCTCGTCACGTCGTCTTCCCCGATCTTTGGCACCGACAGCGTCGCTGCAGAGAACCGCGCCGAATACGAACAGCTGGCGATCGGCGATACCAACGTCGCCCTCGCACAGCTCCACACCGATCAAGGGTCGCTCCGGCGGGCCCAGACGCTGCTCCGCCAGAAGGAGGCTGCCGACAGCGCGGCCCAGAGCGAAGCGGCTGCGGTCCTCGCCGATGCGCAAGCAAAGGCCCATGCGCTCGCGGCCGAGCAAGCATCGATCAGCGGGCAGCTCGAAGCAGCCGTGCTCGAACAGCAGGCCGCTCGTGCACAGGCTGCGGCCCTGGCCGTCCAGGCCGCAGGGGGGAACGCCGCCCAGCCCCCCTCTGACCCACCGCTGAACGCCTTCTTGCGCTGCGTCGTACAGGCCGAGTCCGGCGGGAACTACGCAGCCGTCTCCCCCAACGGCTTGTACATGGGAGCGTTCCAGTTCGACCAGTCAACGTGGAACCTCGCCGCGCGCCTGGCAGGGCTCCCAGGGCTCATCGGCGTCCCGCCCAACGAAGCCTCGAAGGCGGCGCAGGACACGCTGGCCGTCGCGCTCTACAACGCTGAGGGAGAGGCGCCGTGGTACGACCCGTGTCGGCACTCCTGAAGCGCCCCGCAGCGGCGTGCGATGATCGGGTCCATGAGCACGTGGAAGACCGTCACAGCGAGCGAGGTCAAACCCGGTGACCGCGTGAGGCGGGGCGAGATGGAGCTCCTCGTCTCCCGGATCGAGCCCAGTTTCATGCAGATGCCCGGGATGATCGCCTTCATTGAGGACACCCCGACGCGCTGGATGAAGCTGCCCACCCCTGCCAACGCCGAGATCGAGGTGCTGGCAGAGGGGTAGCGCTCAGCCCGGGATCACGAGCACCTGGCCGACGTCGATGCGGTTGGGGTTGGCGATCCCGTTGGCCGAGGCCAAGGCCGAGATCGTGGTGCCGAACCGGGCCGCGAGCGCCCAGAGCGTGTCACCGGGCTGGACCGTGTAGGTCGACCCGGTAGTGGGCGCCGGAGCCGACGCGCCGTCGTCGGCGTCGGCGGCTGTTGGCGCGCCTGACGCGACAGGGATCACGAGCACCTGGCCGACGTCGATGCGGTTGGGGTTGGCGATCCCGTTGGCCGAGGCCAAGGCCGAGATCGTGGTGCCGAACCGGGCCGCGAGCGCCCAGAGCGTGTCACCGGGCTGGACCGTGTAGGTCGTCGTCGACGCAGCAGCTGGGGTACTGGGTGGAGGCGGCGTGCTCACCGCCTCGCTTGACGGGGCGGGCGTGCTCGGCGGAGCTCCCCCGCTCGATGGTGACGATGCGCCCGATGCCGTCGTCGGGCCCGAGAGATAGACGCCGCAGACTGGCCACGGCGCCGCACCATCGAGCTGGTAGAGCTGCTGTGCTGCCTGGTCCTGGATCGCTGGGGGTGCATCGCTGGGCAACCCGCTGTAGCCCAGGCTCTCCCAGGTCGACAGCGCGAACTGGTAGGCGCCGTAGTAGCCGTTACCGGTGTCCGCCGCATAGTTCCCGCTCGACTCGCAGTTCCGCAGCGCCGCCCATTGGGCAGGGCTCGGGTTCCCGCTCGCCGCGCCGGCTGCCTCCGCCAGCGGGCCCACCGCGGCGGCACTCGCCGTGGCGGTCACCCCGACGGCCAGCAGCCGCAGGGACCGGGACCGACCGTATTCCTGGAAGGCCACCACACGTCCCAGGAAGCCGCGTGGGACCACATGGCCCCGGGCCGCGCTGCACACCCGGATCCCGGCCGCCACCGGGGTGAGGAGCCACCCCAACAGGTATGCGACCACGTACCAGGCGAGCTCGAGGGTGGAGACCTCACCCCCCCGGGACGCCGATGCCGAGGCGCGCGACGAACCCGGGGAGCCCTCCAGTGCCGAGCGATCCTCGAGTCGGACCTCGGCCAGCTCCTCGTACAGGCGATCCCAATCGATCTCAGCCCGGTAGCGCTCGAACGCTTGGGCGAGCGCACGCTCCGCAGCCAAGTGGCGCAGGCGGATGGTGATCGCCAGGAATCCGACGCTCAGTCCGATCAGCGCCGCCACGACGAACCACAGGACTGCCGAACCGAGCGCGGCGGCCAGTGCGGCGCACAGGGCCGACCCTCCGAGCAGCGCCGTCGCCACCAGGCGCCGACGTCGGACGCTGAGCTGCTTGGTCGGGCGCGGGGCGAACCGCTCCTCGTCGCGGGTGGTCGCGCCCTGTGTGGTCGGGATCGTCGCCGTCGTCACCATGATCGACCTGCCTCAAGCGCGCGTGCCAACGTCATGGAGATCGTCATTGGGAACCTCCGCCGTGTTCTTCGTGCTGAACGCAACGTGTACTTCGGTGTTGAAGGCAACACAGACCATAACGCCGGTACGCGACCGCTTGCGAATCGCGCGGTGTCGAATCAGTTACCAACGACGCGCGACCACTCGTCAGTTCGATGAAACGGTTGCGGTACTTGTCGAGCGTCGTCGTGGCAGATGATCAAACCGAGATGATGGACAACGAGATGATGAGCAAATGAATGATCGGATCGAGATGATCGATCCCGCCGTTCGCCTCAGCGCACCCCGACCTGCTGAGCCGATCGGAAGAACTGCTCGATCGTGTCGGGATCGGTCGGCCGCGCGAACAAGAACCCCTGGCCACTGTCACAGTGCTCCGCTTGCAAGCGGCTCAACTGCGCGCGCTCTTCGACTCCTTCGGCCACGGTTTGCAACTTGAGCGCCTTCCCGAGCTGGACGAGGGTATGGATGAGGGCCTTGCCTTCACGAGAACCACTCATGCCGGTGATGAAGGAGCGGTCGATCTTGATCGAGTCAACCGGCAACATCCTGAGGTACGCAAGCGATGAGTGACCGGTGCCGAAGTCGTCGATCGCGATCTTCACGCCGAGCTCCTTGATTTCCCTGAGCTTCTGGCATGCCAGGTTCGCGTCGGTCATGAGGGTTGACTCGGTGATCTCGATCGAAAGGGACCTGGGCTCCAGCGAGTGACGTTCGAGGGCGTCCGAGATCTGTCGCAGGAGCAGGTCCCCACCGAGCTGGCGACCCGAAACGTTGACCGAGACGCCGATTTCCAATCCGTGATCGCGCCACGCTGCCGCCTGGCGGCACGCCTCATCGAGGACCCAACCGCCGACGTCGATGATCATGCCGGTTTCCTCCAACACCTCGATGAACTGCTCCGGGCACACGATGCCCCGATCCGGATGCCGCCACCGCAGGAGGGCCTCGACGCCGAGCGCTCGCATCCCCCTAAGGTCGAACGTCGGCTGATACACGAGGAAGAACTCGCCACGCTCCGCGGCGCGACGCAGGTCCACTTCGAGCTGGTAGCGACTCTGCACGGCGAGCTGCATCGCAGGCTCGAAGGCCACCGAGCACTGCTTGCCCGCTGCCTTCGCCGCATACAGGGCGACATCGGCGTCCCGCAGCAGCTCTTGCGCGTCTTCGCGACTTCCAGAAGCGATGCCGATGCTCGCGGAGATCGAGATCGACCGCTGCGGGGCACCTCCGATCTCGAATGGCTCCCCGAGCGCCGCGAGCAAGCGATCCGCCATGAGCTGAGGGCTGGCGGAGGGGTCTGCGCACTCGGCCACGACGACGAACTCGTCGCCCCCGAGCCGCCCCACGGTGTCCGTGGCGCGCAACACCCGCTGGAATCGATCGCCAACCTTTCTCAGCAGTTCGTCGCCGACCTCATGGCCATACGTGTCGTTCACGTACTTGAAGCCATCGAGATCGATGAAGAACAACGCGAGGTCAGTCCCATATCGTCGTGCACGGATGCACATCTGTTCGAGCCGGTCCAAGATGAGCACCCGGTTGGGCAGACCGGTCAGGTGGTCGTGCAGCGCCTGATGCCGGATCTCCTCGACGAGCCGGGTGTTCTTGATCGCGATCGCCGCCTGGGCCGCGAGGCCATCCAGGCGGTGCCCGAGGTCCGCTGCGCACTGCAGACGTTCTGACCGCTCCTTGACGCCGACGGTGATCCATCCCAGCAGTTCGTCGCCGAAGGTGATCGGGAAGTCGGCGAGCAAGGTCGAGCACTGCTCGACCGGCGCCCAGGCATCAGCGCCGTGCTGAGGATCCTCGGCGCGACGGAAGCGCAGTCCGCGGGGCGCGCCACTTGCATCGGGCACGCCGAGGGACAGCGAGCGGATCTGGTTGTCGAGCTCGGGCTCGTAGCCCTGCGATGCCGCGGTCACGACGTTCCCCACGTCGTCGAGCACCAGCACGATCGCCTGGTCGCAATCGACGACCAACGGTACCGCCCGCACAAGCTTGTCGGCCAAGCCATCGGTGTCACCGAGCTCCACGAGCGAGCTGGAGAGATCGAGGAGCCCTCTGGCGACGGCCGCTTGCCGGCGTGCCTCCTCTGTCGCGCTGGACCAGTCGAGGGCAGCCGCAGCCAGGCTGGCATAGGTCTTCAACGTGAACACCTCTTGCGGCGAGAAGTGGCCACCGGGTGGGCGGATCGCCACGAGGTTCCCATAGTCGACGTTCGGCGACATGATTCGGACTCCGAGCACTCCAGGCCCTCTGCGGGAAAGCTCGATCAGGCTCTCTCCTGCGTACCGGGAAGCTTCTTCCTCGTCGAGGCCATGGCTGTACGTCCGGCGATTGCCCGTCGCCGGGTCCGTCACGCTTAACACGTACGCGGACGCGTCCACCGCCTGCGCTGCAGCAGAGGCGATCCGCGACAACAAGAACTCGGTCCGCTCGCCCGCGACGAGTCCCATCACCGCGCGTTGGAGGCCGGCGAGACGCGCCTCGAACCAGCGCCGCCGCGTCTTGCCCATGCGCCCTGCGTCCTCGGAGGCACGGGGCTTCCAGTGCAGCCGCTGGACGCACCACGGATCCCCGCGGGACTGACATCCTTCCTCGGCAGAGAAAAGGATGTCGTTGCCGAATGCCTGCACGATCCCCTCGTGCATCCCGAGGTGGAGCTGGCAGAGCTCCCGGTACGGCTCCCACCCGGGGGTCAGACGGGTCCGGATGATCCACTTCCCCGGCCCGCGTTCTTCGGTGTCGAACTCCAGCATCGAGGTGTATTTGGTGGTCTCGCTTCGCATGGAGCCCAGCCAGGCCTCCGGCGAGACGAATGCCCTGGCGAGGTCGACCGAGGCCGGTTCGGGGGAGGCCAACGGGTCGAACACGTAGCGACCGATATCTCGAAGGGCCTCCGGGCCACCGATCAGCTCGGCGGTCGCCTCTAAGAGCCGGCGGAACTGGCCGTAGGTGCTCGACGAGCTCGGCCGCATCAGCTCGGAGATCGAGCGACGCTCCCCCGCGCGCGCCAGGACCTCTTCGAGTATGCCGGCGGCAGCTCGGTCCTTCAGGTAGCGGATCACGTAGCGCGTGTGGTAGCCCTTGGCGAACTCGCCTTCTCGACGCCCATGCGTATCTTCCCTGGCTCCCACCCCTGCGGCAGTCCCAGGGATCGCCCCGGAACGGCGCGTCAGCGTCCTTGCTGGTCCCACGACGGCGACATCGGCTCCTCGGGCGCCCGAAAGCTGGGTCCCTCGCCTCTCAAGCCCTCGAACCGAACGTCAACGGGCGTGGCCGCCAATTATGAGTAGCTGCGGGCGCCGAAGTGGTGGATCCCCGCTTTTGCTGGCATCCGAGCCAACGCTGCGAACCGGCGGGAGGACGGAGTCGAGCGAGCACGGACACCGGTGACCTCGGGACTCCGCACGGCGCGCTCGACTTGGGTCCCCGAGGTTCACGAAATCCGATCTGCGCTGCTCAGCACAGTGCGTGCCAAGATACGTCGATGGCGCCGCAGGCGGACGACCCTGTGGGGGGCGCGCCGGCGGGCAGCCCCGAAGAACCCACCCGAGGAGCGTTGGCGGGTGCCGCGAACCGTGATGCCGAAGCCGTCGTGGCCGCCGAGCGCGCAGCGCGCAGCGCCAGTGAGTCGCTGGCGAACTGGTGGCTGAACGTTCGCCAGAGCGAGCGGGAACCGACCGCCTGCCCCGCGATCGACGACCCCCTCCGCCAGGCGCTGCACGCCATTCGGCGGGCGCTCGGCGCCGATGCTGCCGCCATCCTGGTGGCGAACGAACGCGGTGACGAGCTCATTGCGCGCGCCAGCGTCGGGCTCCCGCTCGAGGTCAGCGCCGACGTCGGCATCAGGGCTGGCGAAGGGATTGCCGGTCGAGTGTTGTCGAGCGGAATCGTCGCCATCATCGAAGACGCCACGCAATCGCCACTGGGGTCCCACGCATTCAGAGACAGCGAACTTCGCTCCTTCGTCGCCGTCCCTATCGAGTCGGCGGGAACGATCCTCGGGGTGCTCTTCGCGCTCAGCCACCAACGCGGGGCGTTCACGCGCACGGACGCCGCGATGCTCGAACTGTTCGCCGAACGGTTGGCGGGTGCCCTCGCGCGGGCCCGTGTCGTGGAAATCGAACGCGGGGCGCGACTGCGCGCGGAGGAACTTGCCCAACGCCTCGCCCGCCTCCAGCTCGTCACCGCGTCACTGCTTAGCGCGACCACCGTCGAAGACGTCGGCAACCGCCTCGTCGAGCTGCTGAGCTCGACCACCACGCTGGGGGACGCCGGAGCGGCCAGCCTGTGGGTACGCGAGGGAGCGAACCTCCGGTTGCTCGCCGCAAGCGGCCCGCCCTTGTCGACAGCAGGCATCGACACGGTCGCGCTCGGCAGCGAGGACCCCATCGCGGTCGTCGTGCGAACCAACCAGCCGCTCTTCTTGCCTCGCGGCGACGCGCTCGGGACCCTCGGTGCGCTCGCCTCGAGGGGCACCCCTATCGCAAGCCTCGCAGTGCTTCCGCTCAGTCCCGTTGGTCAGTGCATTGGAGCCCTCGTCGTCTGCTACTCGAGCACGCATCCCTTCGACGAGGAGGAGCGGGCCTTTCTCACCGCGATCGCCAACCAGGCTGCTCCGTCACTCGACCGGGCTCGCCTGCACGCCCAAGTGCTCAAGCTCGCGCAGATCAGCGGCTTCTTCGCGCAAGCGGCAAGGACGATGGCAGAGGCCTCCAGCTACCGAGATACCCTCGATCGGCTTGCCCAGCTCGCGCTCCCTGCGCTCGGCGACCTCTGCCTCATCGACGTTGTCGACGATGAGGGGGCCATCACCCGCATGGTGGCGCGCCACCGAGAACCAGCGAAGCAGTCCCTCGCGGAGCGGCTCCGTCACGAGTTCCCTCCGGACCCTGAGGGGTCTCACCCCGCCGTCGAGGTGATCCGCCGGGGGACGACGCAGTGGGCCCCTTCGGTGGAGGAAGAATTCATCCGGGCGACCACGAAGAACGCCGAGCACTTCAACCTGGTGACAACGATCGGCCTCCGCTCGTACCTGAGCGTTCCGCTCGTCTTTGAGGGAGCCGTCGTCGGAGCCGTGACCTTCATCTCCTCGACTCGCTCCTTCGACCACGAGGACGTGGCCTTCGCCGAGGCGCTCGCCGAACAGGTGGCAGCCGTCGTCGCCAACGCTCGGCGTTCCGAGCGTGCCTCCCACACCTCCCACATCCTCCAGCAACGCCTCCTCCCCCAGCACCTCCCTTCCGTCCCGGGCCTCGAGGTGGCCAGCCGGTACCTGACCGGGACACGATCCCTCGAGGTTGGTGGCGACTTCTACGACCTGCTCATGCTCTCCGACGGCCAGGTGCGCTTCGCCATCGGGGACGTCGCCGGTCACGACAGCGGGGCAGCGGCCATCATGGGCCAGCTGCGGAGCGCGATCCGCGCCTTGGCCGCCCCGAACCAGTCCCCGGCTGAATTGCTCGCGGCGCTCAAGGCGAGCTGGGAGCACCTGGGCTTCGACCGGATCGCCACCGTGGTGTTGGCAAGCCTCGACCCTCGAACCGGCGCGCTGGCGCTTGCTTCTGCAGGCCACCATCCACCGCTTTTGATCGGGCCCGATTCCGCCTGGTTCCTCGAGGTCCCGCCCACCAGTCCCCTCGGAGCACCCGAGACCGACGTCGGCGAGTGGCATGGGCTGCTGCCTGCTGGGCACGTGTTGCTGCTCTACACCGACGGTGCCATCGAGCAGCACCGGATGGACCCTGACCAAGGGATGGCAGTGCTGGCCTCGATCGCAGCAAACGGCCCGGTGACCGTCGATTCGGTCTGCGAGCGCCTCGCGCGGTTCCTCGAAGTCGAGCGAACCGACGACGTCGCCTTGCTCGCCGTCGCTCGGCGCCCCGACGACCGCCGATCCGCCCGACGCTGACCGCCCTTCGATCCTTGCGACGTTCGCCCATGACGCAGAGCACGATCCGATCGGTCGAGCTCGCCGCCAAGCCCTGGCCCTCCGGCCAGGTCGCCCACCGACCGCCACCCACGGCAGGCGAACACCAAGAAGCCCCTGTCCGCTCCATCGATGGACAGGGGCTTCAGCTCATCGTCTCGATGCATTGTGACTGACGTCGAGGCGACCACCTGCACCATACCAATACTGGCGGCAGACGAAACGTCGCCAGAGAGCCGGCGCCGGGTTGTCGGATCGCCAGCCCGCGCACGTGGGCACCCCGGCTGGCGACGCCACGCGACTCACGGGCATCGCTGGCTGTGCGCGTCAGTCCACGCCTTCTTCGAACTGGCTGATCTGGTGATCGGCTCCGATTCGTCGACGCACGGACCGGCCCTTTCGGCCCAGTGATCGCGCATCGTGGTTCTCGCCACGCACACGATGCGGGCGGTTGCACTGTCGGCTGCACTGTTCGGTCCTGAGCACCTGGTGGGTTCTCCTGACCTGACCACACACTGGGGGCATTGCGGCACGCCTTGTCGCGCTGGCATCGCGCTCGGTGATCGTCGCGCCCAGCCCGTTGACGGCAAGGATGCTTTGAATAAAATTGAATTTCTCGTGCTCGGCTGCCGTGCACCCGGTGCACGAGTCGGAGGGGGCCATGAGGCGAACTGGCAGGGCCATCGTGACTCGACTGTCGGTCGCGCTGATCACGGCGGTCTCCGGGTTGGTCGTGGTGCTCTCGACGAGCGTTTCCAGCGCGTCGGCGCATGGGACGGCGGCGGATCCGACGGTCAGCGGGCCGGTGCCGTTCTCTGCGACCAACCCCATCGAACCCGTCACGCTTGGGACGACCTTCCCCCTCTCACAAGTGGGCTACGAGCAGTCGGAGTACTTCATCTCCGGCACGGCGACCAGCTACACCAGTCCCAGCCCTCTGGCGGCGAACGGGCGATGGACGGTCACGCCGTATTCGACCGCACCGTTTGAAACCCGCGTGGTCGTCAACCGTCCGATCGATCCTCGCAGGTTCAACGGCACCGTCGTGGTGGAGTGGCTCAACGTCTCTGGCGGGCTTGACGACGCGCCCGATTGGGTCCTCACCCACAACGAGCTGATCCGGGACGGCTTCGTGTGGGTCGGGGTCTCAGCGCAAGCAGTCGGGGTGAACGAGCTCAAGGCAACGGACCCTGCACGCTACGGGTCGCTCTCAGACCCCGGTGACAGCTACTCCTACGACATCTTCTCTCAGGCCGGGGAGGCTGTCTGGGACGACTCGGCGCAACTGCTGGGTGGTCTGACGCCCAAGCACGTCATCGCTGTGGGTGAATCGCAATCGGCAGACCGTCTGACCACCTACATCGACGCTGTGGCGCCGCTGGTGAACGTCTACGACGGATATCTCGTCCACAGCCGCATCGGAACGCCCGCGCCACTCTCCCAATCTCCCCAGCCAGTACTGAACGTCCCGATCGATGTCAGGTTCCGCAGCGACCTCAGCACCCCGGTCTTCGAGTTCGAGACGGAGACCGACGTGGCAGGCACCACGCTCTTCGACCGTCAGCCCGACACGAACACGTTCCGCCTGTGGGAGGTTGCAGGGGCTTCGCACTTCGATGACTACGGTCTTTTCATCGGACCAACCGACACCGGCAACGGCGAGGGTGCAGTCGCGAACCTGGCCGCGGAGCAGCACCCACCGAGCACGATCCCCGGCTTGGGCACCTGTGCCGAGCCCATCAACACTGGTGGAACGCACTGGGTCCTCGATGCTGCCATCTGGTGGCTTAACCAGTGGGTGGTCAACGGCTTCGCGCCCCCCATCCCTGCACTCCTGCAGGTCACGACGGCGCCCGGTCAACCGGTTGTCTTCGCCACCGACGCCAATGGCAACGTCTTGGGCGGTGTTCGTTCACCACAGGTCGACGCTCCGGTGGCAACGCTGAGCGGCGTCGGCAACAGCGGTGGGATCGACAATTTCTGCGCGCTCTTCGGTCGCACCATCCCCTTCAGCCCCAGCCAGCTCGTCGCCCGCTATCCGACGCATGCCGCATTCGTCGCGCAGTGGGATTTGGCGACGATCAAGGACGTCTTCGGTGGCTACCTGCTCCTTCCCGATGCCATCGAACTCGCCCATGCTGCAGCGATCTCAGACATCGGCTAAGTGACCGCACGATCCTGGGAAACGCGCCCGCGCGCCGAGACGGCGACGTCAGGGCTCGCCAACCATGGGACGAGGGAAAACCGCCGTGCGGCGTTGGGAGCATCTCGCTGTTTGCATGGTGACCAGCCGAACTGGCACGCGCCACGACCTGAAGCAGCGCAACGGTGCCGGCAACGTTTGCGTCTGCGCATCGAGAAAGCAACCCCGCTGTTGGCGGACGCGGCTCGGCACTCCCCCGCGCGCATCGGCGTCGCCGCTGTGGTGCTCTCCGCGCTCTTGCTCGCGATTCCCATCGCACCGGTCGCGGCCCAGAACGTGCCGATCGCCTACACCATGCACCCCGAGCCAATCGGCCCGCCGCAGCTGACGATCGGAGCCCTGTTCCAACCGGCCACCCCGACACCCAACGAGTCGATTGCCGTGGTCGTGGTGCACCAGATCCCCGTGGCGGCGGAAATTCCGTGCCCGCAGCTCGCCCAGCGCGGCTTCACTGTCGTCTGCACGGACGAGACCGGGACGACGTGGGACCAGCTGGCACAGGGAATCAGCGACGGCGTTTCCTACGCCCGCTCGCTGCCCGGCGTCCGTCACGTGGTGCTGTTGGGCTGGAGCGGCGGGGGCTCCATGGCCGCGTACTACCAGAACGTCGCCCAGAACGGCGTCGCGGTGTGCCGAGCTCCCGAGCGACTCGATCCGTGCAGCAGCGCGCTCGCGAAGTTGCCACGTGCCGATGGCGTGATCCTGCTCGACGCCATCCCAGGGCTGGCGTTCTCGTTCCTGTCGGCGCTCGATCCTGCAGTGGCGAGGCCTGAGGGTCTCACCAGCCGGCTCGATCCCTCCCTAGATCTCTTCCTCCCGCGCAACGGCTACAACCCCGATCCGAAGCGGTCATCGACGTACTCGCCATCGTTCATCAACCGCTATACCCAAGCCCAAGCTCACCGGGAGGCCGAGCTGGTCAGTATCGCCCAGCACCTCGAGCACACCGCACCCAAGGCTTCCGGTGCGACAGTGCTTGCGGTGGGACACGACGCTGCGCGCATCTGGCAGCAGGACACGAGCCTCCTCGCTCGCACCAAGGGCAAGCACCTTCTGATCACGCCAACGAGTCCCAACGGCAGGCTCGAGGTGGTCCACTCCGTGCGAGTGCCCTCCGATAGCCCGATCCCCTCCTCGCCGCAAGCCGATGACGCCGCCCCAACCGACTATCCCGTCGACACCTTCCTTTCCGAGGATGCCATCAAGGCTCCCGACTACCGCCTCAGTGCTGACGCGATCGAGGGCGTCGACTGGGCGTCCTCCAATACCTCGACGATCGTCAATGTGGGTGGCATCAGCGTTCCGTTGCTCATCATGTCGATGTCGGCGCACTACTGGGTCGTGCCGTCCGAGATGTACTACCGTGCAGCGCGTCGGTCGAAGCAAAAGACGCTGGCGTACGTCGAGGGGGCAGAACATACGTTCAACCCGTGCACGGCCTGCGAGACCTTCCCCGATGAATTCGGCAACACCGAAGCCGAGCTGTTCAACTTCGTGCACCGTTGGCTCGTGACGCATTTCTCGACGGCCACGGCGCCAGCGGCGGCACGCTCCGGCCGGGCCCCTCAGAGCGAGCAGCCGGTGTCCTCGCATCGATCGTGAGCCAAGCCTCCTGCAGTCCACGAACGGGCATCGCAAAGCCAGGCACGCAATCGCCGGTTAGGCAGTCGGCGCTCGGCAGAGCCGTTCGACGGCTGCATCCACGAGGACCTCAACGCTGGCGCTCGTGGTGTCCAGTGGCACGGCGGCAGCCCACGGGCGCGCCCTCCGGGCGAGCGCCGCGAGGACTTCGACGCCGGCTTCCGAGAGGTCCGTGCCGGCGGCAGCTCGGCGGCGAAGCCGTTCCTCGGCGACCCCAGGTGATGCCCAGCAGCCAATGACCACCAGGTCACTGGAGGTGTCCGCGGCCAGCCGCTCTGCAGCCTGTTGCCATCGCGGCGAGGAGAACGTGGCATCCATCACCACGGAGCGCCCGAGGCGCAACAGGCGCGAGGCCCGGCCGAGGAGCTCCTCGTAGGTCCGCGTGGTCGCCTCCTCGCTGTAGGCGTCGTCGCGTCCTGCGAAGAGCTCCCGACGGATCTCGTCGCTTCGGAGCACGGGCCACCCCAGGCGCTCCGCAGCCCCGCGGGCGACGGTCGATTTCCCGGCACCCGGAAGGCCCGAGACCGCACCCAGGACGACCCTGGCCGATTGGAGACGCGTCGCGGCCAGGTCGATGAATGCCTGCGCCTCCGGCGATCGTGCAGCTCCCTGCTGCACCGCTCGCTCGCAACAGACCAGGGCTCTGGTCACCGCCCGCTGTGCGACGTAGAAGTGGACAAGGGTGGGCGGGAAGCTGTCCTTGGACTCCGCAACGTAGGCATCGAGGAATCGCCTGCCAAGGTCCGGCGCGCCGCGATGTTCGAGGTCCATCACCAAGAACGCGATGTCCGCGAGCACGTCGACGTGACGGAGCCGCTCGTCGAACTCGACGCAGTCCAGGACCCGTGGCCCGTCGGGCATCAAAAAGATGTCGCTGGCGAGGAGGTCCCCGTGCCCGTCGACGATGCGTCGGTCGGCGATCCTCGAGGAGAAGAGCTCTCCTCTCCCGTCGATGAAGCGATTGGCACCCGTTCGGACGGCCGTGATGGAGCCGGCACTGACCATCCCCGCTCGTGCGTGTCGCTCGAGCGGGGCAAGGAGGTCGCTCCAGATCCCTCGAATCGCCGCCGGTGTCCCGGCGGCATCCACGTCGTCGTCACGCCGGGCCCGCGCGTAGAAATCCGCGAGGACGCCTGCCAGCTCTTCGATCCGGCCGCTGAGATCGTCGCTGCGGACCTCGACGAGCTGGGCGAGGTTCGCCTCGTCAGGCAAGCGGCGCATGACCACCGCATGATCGAGCACGACCGCCTGTTCCCAAGGAGTGGGGCCCTGGCGCTCACCGTCGGCGCCGTGCCCAACCGCTTGCCCTGAATCGACGTGGTGGTCTTGCCGCTCGATCACGACGTCGGCGACGCCGAGGTAGACGTCCGGCGCGAGGCGGCGGTTCGCAGCGACCTCCGCCGCGCACAGCTGCGCCCGTGCCTGAAGGCTTCGCAGGTCGAGGAACGGAAGCAGCACCGGCTTCTTGTACTTCAAGACGATGTCGTCGAAGAAGACGAGGAACGACACATGGGTTTCGACGACCGACGCCACCATCAGACCAGGATCGCGCGAAGCGATGGGACCTCGGGCTGGCTCAGGCTCACGCTGCCATGGCGCAGGCCGCTCGGCGTTCCGACGCGTGCCGTTCTTGCAGGGCTTGACGCGACCGCGGGCTCGGGACGGCGGTCAGCTCGCCGACGCGTGCAACCCTTCCTCGAGCGACCGCTGGTCCTCGCTCGGCGGATCAGCCCGGTCGGGCAACGGTGCACGTCGGAAGCGACGACCGAGCCCGTCGAGGAAACGGGTGCCTCGAGGAGCGAACACGCCCCTCAGGGCTTCGCCTTGGAGCGCTGCGTGGCCTTGCGGCGCCGACGCGTCCGGCCTGCATCAGCAAGCAGCGACAGGCCGATCCCCAGGAGCCAGACGTCCTTGGCGAGCGTGGTGCCCGCTTCGGTCGGACGAACGCTTCCCTCGCGGCGCATCCCGGGCGTCCTCACGTAGAGCCCGAACAGCCCGCCCGCGAACGCAGCGAGGCCGAGGCCGGCGAGCCCGTCGCCGACGCCGGGGAACAGCAGCGCACAACCCAGCGCGGTCTCTGCGAAGGCGAGCGCCCGCGTGAACTGCTGGGAATCCATGCGTTCGAGGAACGGGTACGCGCCCTTGGCAAAGCCATGCAGGTGTTCGGCGCGCTCCTTGTCCGCCGAGAGCTTTCCGATCCCGGAGTTGAGGATGAACGCTCCCGCCGCGATGCGCTCGGGCATGTTCGCAAGACGTGCTGCTGCCATCGGCGTGCACGATACCCACCTCGGAGGTCCGCCAAACGGCCATCGGTCCCAGTGACGCGCACGCTCCGATCTCCCCTCCCGCTCCATCGCGATCGATCGGCTCTTTCGACACAAAAGCGTTGCAGCCGCGACCTCGGCCCGGCCACAGGGCGGCCGACGCACCGCAGCGCTCGGGCGGCGGTCGGCCTCGGGTCAGCGCAACTCGGCGAGGAACGGCGCGATCGCTTCGAGGAAGCCCGGGGTGTTCGCGCCGTGGACGTTGTGGCCGGCGTTGGCGACCGTGACCAGCTTGCCCCTCGGCAGTGCGGCAACGAACCGTTCCGCTGCCTCTGGCTCCAAGATGTTGGACTCGGCTCCCCTGACGAGCAGGACCGGGTCCGACAATCCCTTGACCTCCTCGAGCGCGATCCCTGACGTCGAGGGATTCGGGAGGCGGCGATGATCGACCTTGCTGACGTATTTCCCGTCGGAGCGCTGCAGCAAGTTGTACTTGACCGTGCGTGCGATGTGCGCTCGCGACCGGAACCGGTCGTACTTGACGACGTTGTCCAAGAACACGTCGAGATCGTCGAACTCGACGTTGTGCGTCACGAAGTTGTGCACGACCTCGACACCGGCGGCGCTGAGCTCGGGACCCACGTCGACCAGCACGAAGCCCTTAGCGTCGACACGGCCAGAGAGGGCCATCCCGAGCGTGACCATTCCGCCCATCGAATGCCCGATGACGATGGGGCGCTCGAGGTGCTGATCCGCGATGAACGCCAGCGCGTCCTCGACCCTCGCCTCGAGGGAGTAGTCGAGCTCGCGACTCCACTCCGAGTCGCCATGCCCCCGCTGGTCCAGCGCGAAGACGTGGAACCGGTCGGAGAGATGCAGGCTCACCAGGTCCCACGAGTGGGCCGACTGGTTGCCGCCGTGGAGGAGGAGCACCGCCGGAGCGCCCGGTTCGCCCCACTCGAGAAAGTGGAAGCGCAGTCCTCGCACCACGGTCTGGCGCGAGAGGTAGCGGGCGTGCGCGCTGTGCGGGATGCCGAGATCCGCGGCGCTCTGCAGCAGGCTGGCGAACTCGGCCGAGTCGACCATGTTCAGTGGCTCGAGGGTGTCGGCGAAGGCGTTCAAGAACATTGGCGGTCAGTCTACGAAGGGTCCGAACCGCACGCCCGGCCGCGCTCAGGCCGAGTGCTCCGGGGCCGCGGTCGCGCTCGCGGCACGTTCGGGCGCGACCGTCATCCCCGCTGGACCCTCCGGCGCGGCGCGGCCCGCCAAGGCGTACACCTCGGACCCGTCGACGGTCTCGTTCGCCATGAGCAGGCTGACCAGCTTGTCGAGGACGTCGCGGTGCTCCTTGAGCACGTCGATCGCACGGCTCTCGGCATCACGAAGGAGCCGGGAAACCTCTGCGTCGATCGCCGCTTGGGTTTGCTCCGCGAAGGGGCGGCTCGAGAAGGCCTCGCCGCCGCCCAGGAACACCGAGCCGCCCACGGGATAGCCCACCGGGCCGACCGTGGCCGACAAGCCGAACTCACGGACCATCTTGGTCGCGAGATCGGTCGCCCCTGCGAGGTCGTTCGCGGCCCCCGTGGACCCCTGCCCAAAGACGAGCAGCTCGGCCGCCCGCCCTCCCAGGCGAACGGCGAGGGAGTCCTTGAGGTACTGCTCGCTGTAGAGGTGCCGTTCGAAGAGCGGCAGCTGCTCGGTCGCGCCCAGCGCCTGACCCGCCGGGAGGATCGTGACCTTGGCGACCGGATCGGCGCTCGGCGAGTACACGGCCACGAGGGCGTGCCCGGCCTCGTGGACCGCGACCGCATGCTTCTCCTCGGGCAACAAAACGTTGGAGCCCTCGCGGCGCCCGAGGATGATGCGGTCCCGGGCATCGTCGAAGTCGCTCGAGCGGAGCACCTCACGGCCGGCGCGCACGGCGTTGATCGCCGCCTCGTTCACGAGATTGGCAAGATCGGCACCCGAGAACCCCGGGGTGCCCCGAGCGACGACTTCGAGGTCGACGGATCGATCGAGCCGCTTGCCCCGGCAGTGCACCTCGAGGATCGCTTTGCGCTCCATGAGGGTCGGCAGCGGGATGACCACCTGTCGGTCGAAGCGCCCCGGTCGCAGCAGGGCGGGGTCGAGCACCTCGGGGCGGTTCGTGGCGGCGAGCACCGCAATCCCTGAGGCCGGGTCGAATCCGTCCATCTCGGCGAGCAGCTGGTTGAGGGTTTGCTCGCGCTCGTCGTTGGCCACGATGGCGCCCGCGCCGGCGCGCCGCTGCCCGATGGCGTCGATCTCGTCCACGAAGATGATCGCCGGGGCCCGTTTGCGGGCCTCTTGGAACAGGTCACGGACCCGTGCCGCGCCGACCCCGACGTACATCTCGACGAAGCTCGAGCCGGCGACGGAGAAGAAGGGCACCGACGCCTCGCCGGCGACGGCACGGGCCAACAACGTCTTGCCGGTCCCGGGAGGTCCGACCATCAACACGCCGCGCGGCGCGATCGCGCCCGCTCGGGCGTAGCGCTCCGGCTGGCGCAGGAAGTCGACGACCTCCCGGATCTCCTGCTTTGCGCCCTCGTAGCCGGCGACGTCGTCGAAGGTCGTGCTCGGCCGCTCCTCGTCGAAGAGCTGTGCCCTCGAACGCCCGACCCCGAGGACTCCCTGGAGGCGCCCGGCTGCCCCGCGCGAGAGCCGGTACCACAGGTACCCGAGCACGAGGAACGGGAGGAGCAGGATCAACCACGAGAGCACCTCGGCGCCGAAGGACGTCCCGCTCGACGTCGCGGTGATCTGGACCCCTGCCTTCTCCAGCTGGTTCAAGAACGTCTGCCCGGCCTGGGATGGGATCACCGTCGTGTACGACGTCCCGTTGTCGAGCGTGCCGGTGGCCGTCCCGTCGGTCGCCAGGGTGATCGTCCGAACGTGGTGCTCGGTGACGTCGTGCAGGAACTGGGTGTAGTTCAACGTCACGGGCTGCTTCGTCGACGTCGCGGGGACGACGAAGTACAAGCCGATGAACAGCGCCAGCGCGATCAGCCACAGGTAGTGCCGCCACGCCGGTGGGGTCGGCGGAGCGACCGGTGCGCCCTTGTCGGGCGTCGGCGGCGGCGTTGCCCGCTTGGTCACGCTGCCGTCTCGCTCCGGGAATGCTCGCTGACGGCCCTCTTCGCGAGGGCCTCCTCGGTCACTGCTTCGGACCTCCTCGTGTGGTCATGTCCTCTGTCGACCCGGGCGCACGCCAGCGGGGCCACGTCCCGCCGGCCCGGCACCCGAACCGGTCGTGGGCGACTCTAAAGGAAATGGATTTGCCTGTTCATGCCAGCGTAAGGATCCGTCGTTACGGTTCGGGTCGTGCCCCCGGTCGAACGCGCTCCGGACCGCTACGGGCCGTCAGCGCCCGTGGACCGTGCTGGCGGGGGACGCCCCGGCCCGATCCCGCCTTCCTTTGACTTCGACGGCGGGCGCTCCGGCTCGCCCCCACTCCCAGGACCACCGCCCCCACTCCCAGGACCACCGCGGCGGCGCCCAGGCGTCAGGCCGTACCCGACGGAGCCGCAGAACTGGGCGCCAACGCAACGACGGCCACGCCGCAGCCGTGCCGAGCGTGGCGTGGAAGCCAACGCCCGGCTGACCGCCTCGACGGCCGTCGTCCTGCTCGTCCTGCTCGCGATCGAGGGGCTGACGATCCTGCGCATCCGGGGGCTGCTCAGCGTCCACGTCTTCGTGGGGATGCTGCTCATTCCACCGGTGATGCTCAAGGTGGGGTCCACAACCTACCGGTTCGCTCGCTACTACCTGGGGTCCCCCGCCTACCGTCGGCGAGGACCGCCTCCCCCAACCCTGCGCCTCCTCGGCCCCTTCGTCGTCGTGACCACCGTCGGCGTCCTGGCGAGCGGCGTCGCCTTGTTGCTCGCACCGGTTCGGTACCGCAGCGAGCTGCTGTTCCTCCACAAGGCCGCCTTCGTCCTTTGGTTCTTCGCCATGGCGATCCACGTGCTCGGGCATCTCGCCGACACCGCCCGACTCGCCCCACGGGACTGGATCGCTCGCACCCGCCGTGACGTCGCGGGCGCGGGGGTGCGCCAGTGGGCGGTGGTCTCGGCGGTCGCGCTCGGCATCCCGCTCGCGTTGGCAGTGATGAGCCATGTCGGGCCGTGGTTGGCCGCATGACCGGACGCCCATGGCCGCCCAACGGCGTCGCCCGGCCCGGACCTCGAGGCTTCTGAGCCGGACCTCGGCCTCGATCGAGCGCGCCCGGCGTCGACCCTTGGCCGTTCCGCCGCCCCAGCAGCGGATCGCAACCGGCACCAAGCAGTGCCCGCCTGCAGCCACCCGCGCGGTCCAGCTCGGATGCTCCCAGCGACTGGCCTCCGCAGTCGCTGGACTCGCCAAGCCGGGCACCCCTTGGCGCCTCGCGCCCCTGTGGAGCGCCGAAGGTCCCGACGACGCCTCTGTCGCGTCGTGGCCGGGCCGGTCGGCCCTTCGGCCACCGGTGCCCCCCTGTGCCGGCCAGAACCGCGCGTGGTGGTGTAGACCTACGGCGTGCCCGACGAAGAGGTCTCGTCTCGATGCGCGTCCTCGTAGCCGAAGACGACGCCGGCTTGCGCTCGGTGCTCGAGCGTGGCCTGCGAGAAAGTGGCTACGTCGTCGACGCAGTGGACGACGGCGAACGCGCCCTCGCCTTCCTGCGTGCCTACGACTACGAGGCCGCCATCATCGACTGGCGCATGCCGAAGGTCTCCGGACTGGACGTCGTTCGGGAGCTGCGTCGTCGCAGGTCTGCGGTCCCCATCCTCATGCTTACCGCTCGCGATGCTCCCTCGGACCGCGTGACCGGTCTCGACGAGGGTGCAGACGATTACCTCGTCAAGCCGTTCGACTTCGGAGAGCTCCTCGCGAGGCTCCGCGCGCTGCAACGTCGTTCACCGGTGTTGCAGTCGACCCACCTCGTCGTGGGCGACGTCGAATACGTGCCGGCAACACGAGAAGTCAGGGTCGGATCCGAGAAACGATCGCTCACCGCGACCGAGCTGTCCATCCTCGAGCTGCTGATGCGCCGATCCCCCGCAGTGGTCGGGCGTCGCTCGATCGCCGTCCATGTCTGGGCCGAGGAGGCCGACGCGCTCGGTTCGAACACCATCGACGTGCACCTCGCGCGCCTGCGAGCCAAGCTTGCTTCGGGTCACGTCCGGATCGAAACCGTTCGCGGCGTGGGGTACCGCATCGTCGCGGCATGAGGACATGAGGGTCCGCGCCCTTTCCCGGCCGCCGATCGCACACGCCGCGCGAGTCGCGCTCGTCGTCGCGCTCGTCATCGGCGTGCTCTTCTTCCTATTCGCGTTGATCTTCGACCTCCTCGACCACGACCACCTCGTGGCCCAGGTGGACAACGGGCTCGCCGAGCGACTCTCCGAGGTCAGCCATCCCGGCGGCCTCCGCCTGGGCGTGGGCCACGTCGACTACGGCCAAGACGTCGACGCCGCACCGATCGTGCTGTGGAGAGTCGACCACGATGGCCGTGCGGTTCGCTGGAGCGACGCGGGGCCGCAGCTCGCACCCTCGGCATGGTCCCGCAGCGGCGAGCCGACGACTGCGACCCTCGGAACGAGCTCGTTCCGCCTCCTTGCGGTCCGCTCGGGCAACGGATGGTGGGTTGCCGGCCAGAGCCTCGCCGCGACGAACCACATCGGCTCGGTGCTGCTCACGGCCGAGCTCATTGCCGGTCCGATCCTCGTCGTCGCGGTGTTCTTCGGCGCGCTGGTGATCGGGCTCAAGGCCTCCGGTCCCATCGAGCAGGCCCGACGGCGTCAACTGGAGTTCACCGCCGACGCCTCCCACGAGCTTCGCACGCCGCTCAGCGTGATCCAGGCCGAGGCCAACCTGGCACTGCGCACGCGCCGCGACGCGGGCACCTATCGCACGACGATCGAGCGGATCCAGGCCGAGAGCGAGCGGCTCCGCCGGATCGTCAACGACCTGCTCTGGCTGGCGCGCTTCGATTCCGAACCGCCGCCTCCCGGTGACGAGCCGGTCGACTTGGTCACCATCGCGACGGCCTGTGCCGACCGCTTCAGCGCCGTCGCCCGGTCCAAAAACATCGAGCTGACCGTCCGTCACGAGGGCAAGGGGCATCCGCTGATCAAGGCGCCGCCCGAATGGATCGATCGGCTCATCGGCGTGCTCGTCGACAATGCCTGCCGCTACGCCGGCACCGGGGGCGCCGTGCGCGTCCTGGTGGCGATGCGGGGCAATCGCGTCTCGCTGTGCGTCGAGGACACCGGCCCGGGGATCCCCGAGAGCGAGCGTGCGCACCTCTTCGACCGGTTCCATCGCGCGACGACCGAGGGCACCGGCGCGGGACTCGGGCTCGCCATCGCCGATGCAGTCGTCCGCTCGACCGGGGGCCGCTGGCGAGTCGCGGACGCCCCCGGGGGTGGTGCGCACATGGAGGTCCTCTGGCACCGCTCCCCGACCAAGGATCTCGGGCACTCCGATCCCAGCGCCGGCGCTGCATGACGGTCACCGCGACGCGGACGTACCGTGGGGGCTTGGCTCGGGGGGCACCCGATCGCCCCCCCGATACCACGAGCGCCAGATGAGCCGGTGCACGGGGATCCACCGCGGGATGTCGCGCAGACCAGGGATGAAGGGCACGAGGAGCAGCAGCAGCGTCGCCAAGCCCGTGAGGTAGATCGCAATGAGGTCGACGTTGGCGGAGCTGCGAAACCCCGGCACCTGGTACCAGAGCTGGTAGAGCCACAACCACGGCTGGCCCGGGTAGCTGCCGGTCTCGTTCATGACGCCCCACTGGGTGCCGGTCAAATGCTCTGCTTTCGCTCGGCTGGCGAAGTAGCTCCCGTCCTCTAAGAACAGAAGCGGCCGGGTGAAATTCGTCCCGTAGAACGGCTGCTGCGCGATGAGGTCCGCATCGAGCGCACCGCTGCGCGCGAGCGCGAGCTCGCTGCCGACCAGCGTCGGAACGGGACCGTCGGGTGCGGACGGCACGACCGCGACGCCCCTTTCGAAGCGCACGCGAGGCAGCACCTTGAGGTAGGCACGGTTCCACGTCGCGCGCTGCGCCGCCGAAGCCTGCTCGTAGCGCTTGAGGGCGGCCGCGACCTGCGGGTCGCTCGGGGCCACCTTGGCGAGGGGTGACAGCACGAAGGTCTTCGCAGGATCGATCGGCTGGCGGACCCCGGCCAGGGTCTGCCACGACACGCCGATCCGCTGCACGTTCGCGGTCCCGTGGTTGTACGGCGGCCCGTACCTGGCGGTCTCGCTCGTGCCGGCGAGCTCGCTCGCGGCCGTGGCGAGGAAGTCCGCAGGCGCCACCTGCGACCAGCTCTGGATCGTCACGGGTGGGACGTCGGGCGAGGAGAGCAGGCCCGCGAGGAGAAAGACGAGGGCCGCCACGATGACCACGGCCACCGTGCCTTCTTTCACGATGTCGTAGCGACGCGTCGGGCCCCGCCAGTGCGCCGCCTCGTTGCGGGCGATCAGACGCCGGGCTGGCGCCCTCGGCCCGCCGAGCGAACCGGTGCTGACGATCGGCGGCACCACGCCGCGGGCGCGAACGGCCACGACGTGCAGGCCGACGATGGCGACGAGCACGATGGGGACGAGCACCACGTGCCACAGCAGCATCTGACCGAAGTTCATGAGATTGAAGAACGAACCGATCCCCGCCGCGTTGAATGCGTCCTTGCCGTTCGTGGCGATCCACTGCGAGTCGAAGTTCTGTTGCGACAGGTACCCGGTGAAAGCCTCGACCACCGAGGCGAGGAACGCGATCACACCGGTGATCCAGGTCCTGGCCCGGCGACCACGCCATGCGGCCATCCAGAACTTGCCCCACAGGTGGATGACCATGAGCGCCATGAACAGCTCGACGCTCCAGAGGTGGAGGCTGTTGAAGAAGTGGCCGACGGGATTGGTGTGCCACCAATCGGTCCCCCCGAGGGCGATCGCGAAGCCCGAAACGATCGCCATGCCGAGCGCCGCCAGCGTGGCGACGCCGAAGACGTACACCCAGGACGCCACGTAGGCCGGCTGGCGATCGGGGATGAGCCGCTCCGGCGGCAACGTGGCGAGGAGGCGACGGCGAAGGCGCGCCGTCCACATGGCGGCGCGTTCTCCATCCGGGACGCCCGGCGTCGACGTGGTCCCGCCCGTGGATGGCTCCTCGAGAAGCGCCTCGCGCTCCGGCGGCGGGTCGTCTTCGCTTGCGGCGTCCTTGTCCCCCTTCGGGAACGGAACGACCAGCGCGGCACCGAAGATCACCACCATCACGGCGATCAGCACCAGGTTCGCCTCCGAGACGGTGAAGATCGACCAGTGCAGGTAGCGACCGGGCTGGTCGAGGTTCGCCACAGCAGCGAGCATCGGCTTCGTCACGGCCATGACGGTACGCCTCTGGGCGCCCGGACGCCCAGGGTCCAACGTCCCGACCCCGTAGCGCTCACCCCTGGTCCAGGCCCTGCCCGTCGTCGGGTTGCCGTCATGGCCGCGAAGCGGTCAACCTGGTCCGGAGGACCTTCGCCCTGGGGCAAGCCGTGCGCCGTTGGCACGGACACAGAGGCAAGCGAGACGACGGGAAGCAATGGACCATGCCTGAGCTCAGAAGGCGCCGTCGCGGGTGGCCGCATGGGCGCTTGCGCGCCCTTTCGGTCGCCACGCTCTTCGCGCTCGTCACAGCAGGGTGCTCGACCCCTGCCATCAGCGCGCATCGCTCAGGGATCTCGTCGCCGAATGCGGGTGCCGCCCACGCCTCGCCGACGACCGCCCCGGCCGCGCCCGCGCCGACGACCACGACCACGGTCCCCGAACAACCGGGCTGGACTCCGGTGAGCACCGGTCCCCGAGGGATCGCCGTCGACGAGCGGACGATCACCGCTGCCGACGGGAACCAGATCACCGTGGCGCGGTTTCGGGTCGGCCTCACGCGCTTCGACCTCCATGTCGGCAGCCAGGATCCCCCGACCGGTGGCGCTTCTCTTCCCCCCGACGCCGGTGCTGCGATCAGTGCCACCGAGAGCCCCCTGCTGCTCGCAGCCTTCAACGGTGGGTTCGAGGCTTCGAGCGGAGCCGGTGGCTTCCTCGTCGACGGCGTGACCCTGCTCCCGCTCGAGCCCGGAAACGCCAGCTTCGTGATCGACGCCAACGGCACCGGTCACGTCGGCGTGTGGGGCCAGGACCTTCCGGCACCCGGTGAGCACGTGGTGAGCGTGCGCCAGAATCTGGCCCCGCTCGTCGTCGGGGCGCAGCCCAGCCCCCAGATCGCCGACATCGCCGCCTGGGGTGCGACACTCGGTGGCGGTGCGGTCGTCGCCAGGAGCGCGCTTGGTGAAGACGCCCAGGGGAACATCCTCTACGCCGGCAGCATGGCAGCCCTCCCCGTCGACCTGGCGGATGCGCTCATCGCCTGCGGCGCGACCACGGCCATGGAGCTCGACATCAACCCCGAGTGGGTCCAGCTGGCCATGGCATCGAGCCCGGGCGGACCGCTCAGCACGGGCGTCCCAGGACAGAACCGGCCCGCAGACCAGTACCTCACGGGTTGGACACGAGACTTCGTGGCGGTGCTAGCGAACTGGTAGCGGCATCCTCGGACGCTGCAGATGTGTCGAACCCGTGCACCGTTCGTCCTGTCCACGTAGTGTTGGCGACATCGTGTCCTGAGCAACAACGTTCGGAAGGGCTCCGCGGCGATCATTTCTTCGGAAACCCCGCGGGGATGCGCTTTCGGACCCATGAGGAATCGGGGGGCTATGGCAACCTGGGATCAATCGGTCGACCTGGTCATCGTGGGATCGGGAGGCGGCGCCCTGGTGGGGGCCCTTGCCGCCGCTGACGCCGGGCTCGAGCCACTGGTCATCGAGAAGCAGGGCTTCGTCGGCGGCTCGACCGCCATGTCGGGCGGGATCATCTGGATGCCGAACAACCCGTTGATGGCCGCCGAAGGCGTCCCGGACTCCCACCAAGCGGGCCTCGACTACCTCGAAGCGGTGGTCGGCGACGCCGGTCCGGCATCCAGCCTCGCACGACGGGAGTCGTTCCTCACCAACGGCTATGAGATGATCACGATGCTCCAGCGCAAGGGTGTCAAGCTCGTGCGCTGTCCCGGCTACTCGGACTACTACGACACGCGCAAGGGTGGGAACGCCGCGGGGCGCTCGATCGAAGGAGCGCCGTGGGACGGCCGTCAGCTCGGTGCCTGGCACGACAAGGTCAACCCCGGCATGGCGCGGGGCCTCGGTCTGGCCGTCAAGACCAACGAGATCCGCCACCTGCCGATGTTCCTTCGGTCCCCCAAGTCCTTCGCCATCGCCGCGCGGGTGTTCTTCCGCACGAAGTGGGCGCAGCTTTTGGGTCAGGACCTCTTCACCAACGGCATGTCGACGATCGGCCAGATCCTCAAGGTCGTCGTCGACGCGGGCATCCCCGTCTGGCTGAATGCCCCGGTGGAGAAGCTCATCGTCGAGAACGGACGGGTCCGCGGCGTCGAGGCGACCCGCGACGGCACGCTCGTCGCCGTCGAGGGGCGCAAGGGGGTGCTGCTCGCGGCGGGCGGCTTCGAGCGCAACGCCGCCATGCGGCGCAAGTACAGCGGGGACCAGCCCAACGAGGCCCAGTGGACGATCGCCAACCCGGGAAACACCGGCGAGGTGCTGGCTGCCGCGATGGACCTCGGCGCCAAGACCGACCTGCTCGACGAGGCCTGGTGGCTCCCCTCGCCCCGGCTCGAGCTGGCGGGGTCGATCTTGAACGTGGCGCGCCAGCTCCCGGGGACGATCTTCGTCGATCAAGCCGGGAAGCGCTTCGTCAACGAATCCAACTCCTACGTCGAGGTGGGCAAGGCGATGTACGCGGCGAAGGCGGTACCCTGCTGGCTGATCTTCGACGACGCGTTCCGTCGCCGCTACCCCACCCAGCGCGCCGGCTCGATCCTCAACTCCTTGCCCGGGCGCCCGCTCCCCTCCGAGTGGATCGACAACGGCTGGGTCAAGAAGGCGAACAGCATCGAGGAACTGGCTCGGGCCATCGGCGTCGACCCCGATGGCCTCATCGCCACGGTGCGGCGCTTCAGCGAGTACGCCAAGGTCGGCCAGGACCCCGATTTCGGGCGGGGCCAGTCGATGTACAACGCTGCCCTCGGTGACCCCGGATATCGGCCCAACCGGGCCCTCGGGCCGATCGAGAAGCCACCCTTCTACGCCACCGAGATCTACCCCTCCGACGTGGGGACCTGCGGCGGCCTGCTCTGCAACGAGCACGGGCAGGTGCTCGGGGAGAACGACGAGCCGATCCCTGGCCTCTACGCGACCGGCAACATCACCGCAACCGTGATGGGTCGCACCTATCCGGGCGCCGGAGCGAGCATCGCCAACACCATGGCCTTCGGGTACGCGGCTGCGCGCCACGCTGCCGGCGTCGTCGCATAAGGGCGAGCACCGATCGACAGTCGCCGAGGACCGAAGCGCCGACCCGGAGGGCCCGGACCCACCGTCTTGTGCATGATGGCCCCCGCCGAGGTGGCCCGGGTCTCGGCGCTGTTCCCCGACGTCTCCTTCGTCGAGGTCCCGGCGCACGGTGCCCTCCCTGCCGAGGTCCGTGCTGAGATCCTCCTCGTCAGTGGACCGGGCCCCAACCTTGGCCCGGTGCTCGAGCGTGGCGTGCGCTGGGTGCACACGACCGCCACCGGGATCGAGCGCTTCCCGACCGCCCTGCTCGGCGACCGCCTGTTCACCTGTTCTCGGGGAGCAGGAGCCATCGCGATCTCCGAATGGGTCCTGGCGATGATGCTCGCGTTCGCCAAGCGCCTCCCGGAGAGCTGGACCCACGATGCCACCACCAGGTGGACCCGGGCCGACCTCGACACCCTCTACGAACGCACCCTCTGTCTTGTCGGCATCGGCGGTATCGGCACCGCGATCGCCCATCGGGCGCTCGGTTTCGGGATGCGGGTCATCGCGCTGCGGCGTCGTCCGCTCCCCTCCCCGCTCCCGGGGGTCGAGATCGCAAGCCACCTCGACACGCTGCTGGAGCGAGCCGACCATCTCGTGCTCGCCGCCCCGCTGACGCCCAGCACGACGCACCTCCTCGACGCTCGGGCGTTGCGCATCGTCAAGCCGGGCCTGCACCTCGTCAACGTGTCACGAGGCGGTCTCGTCGACCAGGAGGCATTGCGGCTCGCCCTCGACGAGGGCACCGTGGAGCGGGCGTCCCTCGACGTCGCCACGCCCGAGCCGCTCCCGCCGGACCACTGGCTGTTGCGCCATCCCCGGGTCCGGCTCTCCCCGCACATCTCGTGGTCTGCCCCGTGGGGCCTCGATCGGACGTACGCGGTCTTCCGGGCAAACCTCGATCGGTACCTCGCCGGAGAGCCCCTCGCCGGGGTCGTCGACGTCGCCGAAGGGTACTGATCGAGGGCCGCGGACCTCCAGATCCAGTCCCGTGGCGCTCGGCGGCCATCGTGGTCCGACCGGCCTGGACGACCCCAGGGAACAAGACTATGATCATGGTTTGCAAGGTGGTCATGGCTGACGGCAGCACTGCCACCTTGGAGTTCGAGGGCCGAGCGGGCCGAGCGCGAAGAAAGGCGGGGGACGATGGGTCAATCAACCGTGGACTACCGGGTCATCTCGACGGACAACCACATCAACGAACCACCCGGCACCTATGTGGACCGAGTCCCGAAGCACTTGAAGGACCGCGCGCCGCGCATGATGCGCGGCGCGGATGGCGGCGACGGCTGGAGCTTCGACGGCAAACCGCCGAAGGTCACGCTCGGACTCGGGGCAACCGGGGCCATCACCGAACAGGACTTCAAGAAGTACAAGAAGAGCGGGATCCGTTTCGAAGAGCTTTTGCCCGGGAACTACGAGGGGGCTGCCGCGATCAAGGACAACGAAATGGACGGTGTCGACGCGGCGACCATCTACCCGGCGGCCGTCGGCGGCGCCTACCAGATCAAAGACCGCGAGCTCGCCCTGGCCTGCGTCCGTGCCTACAACGATTGGCTGATCGACGACTTCTGCTCAGCCGATCCTTCGCGATTGCTCTCGTTGCCCTTCATGCCTGTCGACGACGGGATCGACACGCTCGTCGCCGAGGCCGAGCGCGTCATCGAAAAGGGCGCTGCAGGCCTCTCCCTGCCGTTGCCCGAGGTCGCGTACCACGATCCCCGGTACGACCCGCTGTGGAAGGTGGCCTCCGAGGCCAAGGTTCCCGTCACCATCCATCGCGTGGGAGTCAACCGTGCCCAGAACGTTGACTTCCAGATCGACGCCACCCCGGGGATCGCCGTCGTCGGCATCGTCCAGCGGTTCTTTTCGGCGATCAACCCGATCAGCAACATGATCTACACCGGCGTCTTCCAACGCTTCCCCGACCTCGTCTTCATCGCGGCCGAGGTCAACTGCGGATGGCTCCCGAGCCTCGCGATGCAGATGGACCAGGAATGGGAGCGCCAGCGCCATTGGTCCAAGCTGCCCATCGAGGAACCGCCGAGCTCTTACATCGGCAAGAACGTGTTCGTCACGGTCCTCGACGACTACGTCGGCTACCGCTACGCCAAGGATGACCCGCTGCTCGCCAGCGCGGCGATGTTCTCGAGCGACTACCCCCACTCCACAACCCTGTGGCCGCGGAGCAAGGAGTACATCGCGACGCTGACCGCCGGGATGGACGAGCAGACCAAGCACCAGATCCTGGCGGGGAACGCGATCCGCGCGTACCACCTGGACTGACGGGGAGGCCTCCCCTCGCAGCGCCGCAACACGACCGTCGGTCGCAACGTGGGCCGTCGAGTGTCTGAGCGCGCACCGCCACAGGGCCGTTGGTGAAACCCTCAGGGCGACGGCGGGCAGATGCGCAGCTCCTTGATCTCCCCGTCGACCACGGTGAAGACATCGAGCACCCGCAGATCCGTATCGCCGGCGCGAATGACTGCGGCAACCGTCGGGAGGTTGACGTAGAGGGTCTCGACGTGGGGCTGGGGCTTGAGGTTCTCCACGACGTGCCGGTAGAAGGCAGCGATCGCCGGGAAGCCCTCGTGACGTTGGCCCTGCTGGGTCGTGACGACCGCGTCGTGGGCATACAGGTCGGCCGCTGACGGGTCGCCCGCGCGTACTCGAGCGAACACCTCCCGGATGATCGCTTCAGGCGTTCGGGGTCTGGGGTCGGTCATCGCCAGGTCCTTTCGTTCTCAGCCGGTGGCGCTTCCGAGACGCTGCCCCTTGGTCGGTCACGCCAGCAACATCGCCAGACCGATTCCGTTAGCGTTCGGCGGAGAGAACGAGCGCGCCACAGCCGTGCAACGGGGAACCGGCCTGGACGAGGCTCATGGAGCACTGCACCTGGCGCTCCCCGCAACGCCCCTGCAGTTGACGCACGGCTTCGACCAGCTGGGGGGAGCCATGCAGGCGTCCCATCCCCAACGCACCACCAGAGGTGTTGAGCGGGAGCCGTCCGCCTGGCTCGGTGGTCGCGTCCTGGATGAACTCGAACGCTTCGCCCTCGGGACAGAAGCCGAATGCCTCGAGCCACAGCAACGGGAAGTAACTGAAACCGTCGTAGAGGTTGAGATGGTCGATGTCGGCCGGTCCGACGCCGGCGTTGTCCCACAACGTCGAGGCGAGCCTCTTCGCACTGTGCATGAAGCCCTCGAGCGTCTGCACCGGAGCGTGGTCGTAGCTCAAGCCGAGCGCGACACATCCGGTGACATACACCGGGGTGACGGGAAGGTCCTTCGCTCTCTCGGCAGTGGTGACGACGACGGCCCCGCAGCCGTCCACGGCCATGTCGCAGTCGAGCACGCTGAGCGGCTCGGCCACCATCGGCGAATCGAGGTAGTCCTGGCGTGAGATCGGGCTCCGGAAGAAGACGGCATCGGGGTTCATGGCGGCGTTGCGACGGTTCCGCACGATGAAGGTCGCCAGGTGCTCTCTGGTCGCGCCGTACTTCGCCATGTAGCGGGAGTACGGGAGGGCGAAGGCCATGACGGTGTTGCTCAGCCCGTAGGGCGCCAGGAACTCCCCGTTGCCGCTCACTCGCCGCACGTCGGCGATGCCGAACGGCCCATGGGGGCTGTGCATCGCCCGGTAGACGAGGGCGTAGTTGCACGCGCCGGCCGCGACGGCATGGACTGCCTCGACGAGCGACGAGGTGATCGTGCCCTGGGTGATCGAGCAGCTCCACCGCAGGTGCCGAAGCGGGGCGGTGCGGGCGAGGTAGTTGACCGTCACGAGGTCGACGCCATCGACGTTGCCGGCGTTCAGACGCGACGGGTTGGGGTAGTTGCTGATGCCGTCGATGTCGTCGAGGGTGAGTCCGGCGTCGGCCACCGCACTGGCCGTTGCTTCGAGGGCGAGCGCCCCCAAGGGGGCGTCGAGGTGGCGTCCGATACGCGAGTACGCGCTGCCAACGATCGCGACGCGGTTGCGGATCGGCATCATCGTGCCTTCGCCCCCGCGACGAGCACGAATTGGGGGAGCTGCAGGTCGCCCTGTCCGTAGGGCTCGAAGTGGACCCGGACCGCCGACCCGACCCGCGCGGCCTCGACTGGCGCGCCAAGGAGATTGCCCACCACGAGCAAGCCGGGCTGTTCGTCCAGCTCGACGACCACGCAGGCATAGGGCACCATTGCCTCGAAGCCCACCACCCGTGCTTGGCGCATGACCGAGCACTCGTAGATCGCCCCCGTGCCGGCCACCACAGCGAAGTCGAAGGCCGTCCCGTGGCAGTCCGGGCAGACCGGAACGGGTGGGTGGTGCATCTTCGAGCACCCGGTGCACGCCTGGATGGCGAGCTCGCCTCGAGCAGCCGCCGCCCAGAACGGCGCGCTGAGCGGGGACGGATCGAGCGCTGGTCGCCGGATCCCCGCGATTGGCACGGCCATCGCGGCTACACCTCGACCCGCAGGAAGCGCACACCGTGCTCGCCGCTGACGACCGGACCGTATTCCGTCGCCCCCTCGACGAAAACGACCGTCCCGGGTCGCACGACGGTGCCTTCGATCGTCGCGTCGCCATCGAGGATGTAGAGCACCTCGGACTCCGCATGGGAGTGGCGCGGCTCGCGATGACCCGGCTCGTACTCGGCGATGATCACCCGCGGGACGCCGTCGGCACCGCCAACGAGGTGCTTGGAACGGACGCGCGGATCGCCTTCTTTCATCCCGGGCTTGAGGGGCGACACTCGCCACTCCGCCTGTGCTTCATCGACGTAGAGAATCCGACCCACTCGGACCACCTCCTTGCGCAACGCGGCTCGAAGCCTTCACCCCCAAGCCTTGCCGACCGACGAGACCTACGAACCGAGGTGGAGCCGGAGGAACCGCATGCCCTGCGGGCCACCCTCGATCGGGCCGTACGTCGTCCCGCCCTCGATGTAGATGAGCATGCCCGCCGTGATCGGTTCACCGGCGATCGTTCCACCGCCGTCGATGATGTGGAGCAACTCGCTCTCGTCGTGGCTGTGAGCCTTCTCGAAGTGGCCCGGTTCGTACTCCACGAACTGGCCGCGCGGAACCGCGCTGGACCCGAGCTCGAAGGGCTTGAAGCGCACGCCGGGCTCGCCGGCTGCCGCCTTGCCCGCCCAGTTGTTGGGCACCTCCGTCCAACCCATGCTCTCGAAATCCACGTAGTGCACTGCCATCGCTCGCTCCTCCGTTCTGTCGTTGCTCTTCTGCCTTTCTCAGGCAGATCCGATCCTTCCAGACCCAGCAGCCGCATTCAGACTCAAATTCGCACCTCGATCAGAAGTGGACCGTGATCCGCGTGCCGCAGATTGGCTTCCCTGCGTTGACCGACACGTATCTCGCCCCGCGGAGCTGCACGAAATACTCGCAGGCGGTCTTCGGGAACATGGCGGGCGTGCCGAATCCTCGGAACGTGTCCGGCGAGGGAAGGATCCCCTCCGCGCTGTAGCTGGCGAGGTTGCGAAGGCGAGCGATGTAGACGCTCCTCGTCAGGTGCGACCCGGCCAGCTCGAGACCCTTGATCGCCAGGTCCACACCGATGTACGACGAGTACGCCCCGTTGTCGGGAATGCCGCCGGTGTACTTGGGGTCGTAGTGCTTGAGGGTCTTGAGCATCTCCTTCACCGCAGCGTTCGGGGTCTGGAAATCGATGGGCGTGGCGAAGTAGTCGCCGTCGAGGGCGGTTCGGGCGGCGGCATCCGTCAGCACGTTCTCGTCGTATCCGCTGAAGTACAACTGCTTCGCGCCCAGGCCGGCGGCCTTGACTGCTGCAGAGAGCGCGACATCAGAGGCGTCCACCAACGATCCCACGACGACGTTGCATCCGGCCGTCTTGATCTGCAGCACCGCAGCCGTGAAGTCCGAGCTCCCGAAGGGCACCGAGGAGTTGTCGTAACAGCTCTTGACCCCGTACGCAGCGGACGCATCCTGTAGGGCCACGATGGACTCCTGAGAGGCAGGAGAGATGCCGTAGGCGAGACCGGCCAGCTTGGTCACCCCGATGGAGCGGAGGAACTTCCCGAAGTAGGTGTAGCCGTAGTAGGTGCCGTTGATCGGGGCACCGGCGGGGATCCCCGTCGCGAACATGTTCGAATACTGCTTCTCGGTCCACTCCGGACCGCCCGTCCCGGCACCGATGACCGGAACCCCAGCTTGGCTGAGGAAGGGCGCAGCTCCCGCCGTGAAGGTGGACTCGTTGACGATGAGGAACGCCCCTTTGTCCTGGACCAGGAATTGGGAGGCCACGAGGTTCTGCTGGGGACTGGACTGGTCGTCTTCGACGACGAGCTTCAGCGGGTGCCCGTCGACCCCACCGTGGGCGTTCTGGAGTGCCACCCGTGCCTGTGCGGCGCCGGCTCCATCGGCCCAGACGGAGGCACCGGCACCGGTGAGGCTCGTGACGTAGCCGATCACGATGGGAGGCTTGCGTCCGCTGGCTGCTCCAGCGGTTCCCCCCAAACCCATGGCGAGCATGGACAGCGTCGTCGCCACCGCCAGGACCCACCGCCTCCGACCCAAGCGCATTGCACCCCTCCCCTCCCGTTGCCGAACCCATGGGTCTCGGCACTACGTCGCAGCCGCGACCGGGACGTTCTCCGGCCACGCGATGACCCCCGCCTCCTTCAGCTTGGCGATCTCCGACTCGGAGTACCCGAGCTCGCCCATGATCTTGACCGTGTGCTCCCCGAGGGTGACGAAGGGCTTGCCCTCCTCGCAGGGGGTCTCCGAGAACGACACGACCGGCGCGTGGCGCCAGTACCGGCCCCCGGGGGCCTGGTCGGCGTAGGCCCAGTGCTGGGTCGGGACCATGAAACCGATCTGGCGGGTGTGGGGGTCCAGGTGCAAGAAGCGCCGGTGGCCCATCGCGTCCGCGCGTACGCAGCCGAGGTCGGCCTCGGTCAGCAGGCGCTCCCATTCCGGTGCCGAGCGGGTCCGGAACACCGGCTCGAGGAGCTCGCCGAGCGCCGCCCGGTGGGCATAGCGGTTCGCCCAGGTCGAGAAGCGTTCGTCGTCGGCAAGCTCGGGGCGGCCGATCAGGCGGCAGAAAGCGGCGAAGTCCTCGTCGAAGGGAACGGCCAAGAAGACCCACCCGTCGGCCGTCTCGTAGAGCCGGTAGGTCGCTTCGAGGCCGAGCTGCGCCTTGTCAGGGTTCCGGCGCGGCGGCTTTCCCTCGTAGGAGAAGGCGTCGTCCGAGTTGCAGTAGACGACGGAGTTCATCATCGTGGTCTCGAGGTACTGGCCCTTGCCGGTGAACCAGCGCGCGGCCAGGCCGAGCATGATGCCCGTCGCCACCCCTGATCCCGAGATCGGGTCCGGGGATTGGTCCCCGATCGGGATGTTGCCCTCGCCGGACTGGAAGACCGAGTTGCCCGCGAGCGCGCCCATCGTCGGGTTGAAGGCGGCGCGGCGGGCATTGGGCCCCGTCGACCCGTACGAGCCGGCATAGAGGTAGACGATGCCGGGATTGATCGAACGGACGGTCTCGTAGTCAACGCCGAGGCGAGGGGGGGCACCAGGGCGGAAGTTATGCATCAGCACGTCGGCCTGGGCCACGAGCTTGTGCAGGATCGCCTGCCCCTCGGGGGTCTTGAGGTCGATCGCGATGGACTCCTTGCCCTGGGTCGCACGGATCATGTTCTCGTTGGTCACCATGGCCCGGAACGGATCGCCCGTCGGGGGCTCGATCTTGATCACCCTGGCACCCAGGTCCGCCAACAGCGCGCCGGAGAACGGTGCAGCGAGCCAGGTCGCCATCTCGAGCATCACGATCCCTTCGAGGGGACGCCGGGGATTCCCGCCCGTCGGCGGCCGGGAGCGGCGCGGTCGGAGCGATCCGAGCACTGCTGCGGTGTGCTGGCCCGGGAACGGCGCCGGGGTCGTGATCTGCGCGGGGGTCTCGGACATCTTGACGAAGGCCCCCACTTGCTCCATCCGCCCGACGCGGGGGTCGTCGAGGACGATCAGATGGCCGTTGTGGAGGAACTGGGGGTGGTGGATCGCCTCTTGGGTCGTCTCCATGACCTCCCCGGCGCAGTCGGGGTTCTCGATGTAGAGGTTGATCCACTCCTGGGCGGTCTTCTCCTTCATCCGAGCGATGATGAGGTTGTTGAGGGTGATGCGGTCCTCGTCGGAAGGGAAGGAGGTCGGGGCACCCGCATAGCGCGGGTCGTCCCAGATCCAATCGAATCCGATCGTGTGGATCCAAGCCCGGAAGAGCCCGTACTGGACGTGGGCGTGCATGATCCAACGCCCGTCCTTGGTCTCGGTGCACAGCTGGGAGGGGATCGCTCCCTGCGGATCCGTCTCCTTGCGGTCGGCCACGAGCTCGCCGCGCAAGCGGTCCTTGGCATCGACCTCACCGGGATAGCGATCGGGAGGCAACGCTTGCCCCTCGAAGCGCCGCCAGGGGTTGTTCGGCGCGGTCACCCCCTTGAGCAGGCTGGTGTCGAGGTACTGTCCCCGCCCGGTCATCTGCACGACGCGGAGCGCAGCCAGGATCGCCTGGATCGAGAACATGGCGGTGTGGTACGAGGTGTCGTTCACCGCCCGATAGATGGGGCGCATCTTGTAGTGGCCCACCTGATCCCGCATGCGCCCGGCCTTCGCGTTGACGATGCCGTCGAAGGGCTTGAGCATCCGGTAGGGGCCCTCTTGGCCGAAAGCCGAGATCGAGTGGTACACGAGGGCGGGGTTGATGCGCCGGGCGAGCTCGTAGCCGAAGCCCAGGCGTTGCGCTTCGCCGGGGCGGAAACTCTCCACCAAGACGTCCGCGCTCTTGATGAGTCCCTCGAGCTGAGCGGCGGCAGCAGGCGAGCCGAAGTCGATCTCGATGCTCTTCTTGCCACGGTTCCACAAAAGGTACGCCGGGTGCGCCCACATCGGGTCCCCGCCCGGAGGCTCCACGCGGATCACCTCGGCGCCGTAGTCGGCAAGGATCATCGTGGCGAGGGGGCCCGCCATTCCCTGGGTGAAGTCGAGCACCCGGAATCCCTCGAGCGCCTGGGTCATCTCCGCTCCTCACCCCTCCGCCAGCGCAGCGTCGATCGGGCGCTTCGCGTGCCCTGCCAGCGCATTCGCACCTCCTGTCTCCTTCGAGCAGCGTGCCCGAGCTGCCACCGCGTCGCGCAGCCCTCCCCTCGCACGAGCCTCAGTGTAAGGACTATGATCATAGAGTGCAAGGTGGTCACGATGTCTGGTGGTTGGCGGGGCCCCCGCCGGGACCCCGGTGCCACGGAGGGCTTTTAGCCCTTCACAGACCGTGCGCGTGCGCCGGTGGCACCCGCTTCGGACCTTGCGACTCGACCGATCAGGCCCTTTCGAACACCGGCAGGGAGAATTGGCCGGCATCGTCCTCGCACTCGATGAACGACACCGTCACCGGGAAGTTCGGGAAGACCTCTTCATTGGTGAAGCCATGAGGGTTGCTGACGAACAGCGGGCCCTCGTCGAGCTCGACGAGAATGGTGTCCCATGGAGTGGGCAGGACGCCGGGGTAGTACTGCTGGAAGAAGGTGCACCAGCTGATGATCCTTCCCTTGCCCGACACCCGCTCCCAGCGCAGCGCAGTGCTCCCGCAGCGCTCGCACGCCTTGACCGGGGGCCACGACACGTGTTGACAGGTGCCGCAACGCTGGAACCGCAGTTCTCCTTCTGCACAGTAGGACCAGAACTGCTCGTGCTCAGGCCCGAGCACACGGTTCGGTCGTCTCTCTGCCATGTCGCTGGTCACCTCATCTCGCTTGCCGAAATCCACGCACGCGAGCCACGCGTGTCGCCAAGATCATGACCCAAATCCGATGACGAAGGGGAACCGATGCCAGAGATCGCCAGAGAGATTGCACCACCGGCTGCAGAGCTGAGCGGTGCCACGGCCATCGTCGGCTTCGGCGAGACGGACTACGCGCTCGACTACGCCACCGCGCGCGGGAAGCGGCCCGGCCACGAGCCGCCGACGGCCGAGGAGCTCCTCCAGCGGGCCTTCGAGCGAGCTCTCACAGATGCGGGGCTCGAGCGCCGCGACATCGACGGTCTCGTCGCTTCGTCGGGGTTCGGCGCGCTCGATTCGCAGGACGCGGCCAAGCTGCTCGGGCTCACCCCACGCTACGTCGGGCAAGGAGAGGCCATGTTCGCGTACCTGCTCCCCCGGGTGGCGACCGCCATCGCCAGCGGCCGAGCCGATACCGTCGCCCTCGTCTACGTGACGGTCTCACGGGGCATCGGACGCGTCTTCGGTGGCAACACCTTCCTCGGAGGCGGCCGGGACTCCTACTACTACTACCACCCGTGGGGGTGGAGTTCGCAGGCAGCGCACTGGGCCCTCATGTTCCGCTACTACCAGTCCACGTTCGGTGCCACCGAAGCCGATCTCGGATCGGTCGCCATCACCTTGCGCAACTACGCGCGCCTCAACGACAACGCGACGATGACCGACCCGCTCACGATCGAGGACTACCTCGCTTCTCGTTACGTCGTGAAACCGTTGCGTCTCTTCGACATGTGTCTCGTGAACGACGGTGCGTGCTGTCTCATCCTGCGGCGAACCGACATGGCAACAGACATGCCGCATGCGCCGGTCCTGGTCTCGGGATGGGCAGACGTCGAGGTACCGCACTCGAAGCTCGACTACATGGTGAAGGATCGCCTCCGGACCCAGTTCCAGGAAGCAGCCCGGCTGTCACTCGAGATGGCTGGGATCTCCTTAGACGACATCGGTCACTTCGAGGGCTACGATGCCGCCTCCATCCATCTCGTCAACCAGCTCGAGGGCTACGGGTTCGTCGAGCCGGGCGCGGGCCTGGAGTTCTGCAAGGAGGGGCAGATGTGGCTCGGTGGCCGGTTGCCGACCAACACCAATGGGGGAATGCTCTCCGGTGCGTACATGACCGGCTGGAACAACTTCATCGAAGGGGTTCGCCAGCTCCGCCACGAGGCCGGCGCTCGGCAAGTCGATGGCGTCATGCACTCCTTGTGCTCCGTTGCCACGACCGAGTCCGCGCACCCGATCGTGCTGAGCCGGGGCACCTGAGGGTGGGCGATGGCCAGTGCGCCGGTCGGCGAGCGGATCAGGGCCGAGGCGGGAAGGGTCGCAGAGGCAAGGACTCCGAGGCGAGGAACGTTGATGGAGGGAATGCCGAACGAGAACGAGCAATCAAGAACAAGTGAACGATCAACAGCGAGTGAGTAGGTCACAAACCCAAGTCACAAGCCAAACCGCACAGACCAAGGAGATGACGTTGAGACTGCTCGAAGGCGTACGAGTGATCGATGTGACGATGTGGGCGTTCGTGCCCGCGGCGGGTGGGGTCCTCGCCCATTGGGGTGCCGACGTCATCAAGATCGAGGGCCCTGGCCGACCCGACCCCATGCGCCTGTTCCACGGCGGCTCCTTGGAGAAGGGCGACGCGGGCTGGATGTTCAAGCACTACAGCCGGGGCAAGCGCTCGCTCGGCCTCAACCTCGCAACCGAGCAAGGGCGTGAGGTCCTCTACAAGCTCGTCGAGACCGCGGACGTCTTCTTGACGAGCTACCTGACCGACACCCGGAAGAAGCTGAAATTCGACGTCGACGACATTCGCGCCGTCAACCCGAACATCGTCTACGTCCGCGGCTCGGGGCAGGGTCCGCGCGGGCCGCAGTCCGAGCGCGGCGGTTACGACCAGGCTGCCTGGTGGTGTCGCGGGTCGCTCGCCCACCAAGCCATGACCATGGCCGGCGTGGACTGGCCCCCAGGGATGATCGGTCATGGCGACGGCATGGCCGGGATGACGCTCGCGGGCGGGATCTGTGCGGCACTGCTGCATCGGGCGATGACCGGGAAGGCTCCCTTGGTTGATGGCTCGCTGATGGGAACGGCCGCCTGGTTCAACGGTCCGGCAATCATCTCGACCGGACTGGGGGCACCGTTCCCTGGTTCGATCCCCCCTCGCGAGACGCACCACCCCACGATGAACATGTACCGGACGAAGGACAACCGCTTCATCAATTTGTGCATGCTCGGTGACTTCGACGAGGAATGGGTGGACTTCTGCGAGCATCTTGGGCGCCCAGACCTCGCCACCGACCCTCGCTTCAAGACCAGCAGCGATCGCCAGAAGCATGCAGCAGAAGGCGTCCGGATCTTCGACGAGATCTTCGCCCAGCGCACGCTGGAGGAGTGGAAGGAGGCGCTCGTCACGACCAAGGGCGTATGGGCGCCGGTCCAGACCCCAGGCGAGATGTTCGACGATCCCCAAACGATTGCGAACGGGTTCCTTCGCGAGGTGCAGTACGCGACCGGTCCAGTGCGCCTCCCGGCGCCGCCCATCCTCTTCGACGAGGAAGCTGGCGACCCGCCGCCTGCCCCCGATTACGCGGAGCACACGAACGAGATCCTCGCCGAGCTGGGCTACGACGCCAGCGCGATCGACGACCTACGGGCGGGGAACGTCATCGTCTGAGGCGCAGACTCGCGCCCAGGTCATCGAGCAGGAGGGAGGAGCTCGCGAAGGAGAGCCATCGATCAACCTCGGTTGGGCCACGTGCACACGACACCGAGACCACGACCACAGTGCAGGAACACCTAAGAGATTGGGAGGGCAAGCCATGAACATGGACGACATGGTCCTGATCAGCATTGACGACCACGTCATCGAACCACCGAACCTGTTCGAGAACCACGTGCCGGCACGCTATGCAGATCGCGCGCCGCGGGTGATCCACGACAGCGACGGGACCGACAAGTGGGTCTTCGAAGGCGAGGTGTTGAGCGCCCCGATGGCGCTCAACGCAGTGGCCACCTGGCCCCACGACGAGTACGGGTGGGACCCGGTGGGCTATGCCGAGGTTCGTCCGGGGGCCTACGACATTCACGAACGGGTCCGGGACATGAACCGCAACGGCGTCTTCCAATCGATGTGCTTCCCGACCATGGCCGGAACCAACGCTCGCGTGTTCCTTGAGCCTTCGGATCGTGAGATCTCACTGGTGATGCTCAAGGCGTACAACGATTGGCACGTCGAGGAATGGTGCGGCACCTATCCGGGACGGTTCATCCCGCTCGGCGTCGTCCCCCTCTGGGATGCGGACCTCGCAGCCGCCGAGGTGCGGCGACTCGCGACCAAAGGCTGCCGCGCGATCACCTTCCCCGAGGCGCCGCACGTGCTCGGCCTCCCGAGCTTCCACACCGACTACTGGGACCCGATGCTCGCCGCGATGTCCGACGAGGGGTCGGTGCTGTGTCTGCACATCGGAATCGGCCAGCGGGCGATCACCTTGGCCGAAGAGGTACCGGTCGACCATCCGACCTTCATCGGCCCGATGGTCTGTGGGATGCTCACGGCAACCGATCTGATCTGGGGGCCAACGCTCAAGAAGTTCCCGGCGCTCAAGGTGGCGCTTTCCGAGGGCGGGATCGGGTGGCTGTCGTTCTTCCTCGATCGAATCGACCGTCACCACCGCATCCAGACCTGGACCAAGCAAGACTTCGGTGGCAAGAAGCCGAGCGAGGTGCTCAAGGAGCACATCTTGGCCTGCTTCATCAGCGACCCGACCGGGCTGCGCGATCGTCACGAGATCGGCGTCGACCTGCTGGCGTGGGAGTCTGACTACCCCCACTCCGACAGCTCGTGGCCGAACTCCCCAGAGGACCTCTGGCACGAGTTCCAGGTGACCGGGTGCACCGACGCAGAAATCGACAAGATCACGCACCAGAATGTCGCGCGCTTCTTCGACTACGACCCCTTCGCAATCATCGACAAGCGCCAGGCGACCGTTCGATCGCTGAGAGCTCTCGCCACCGATGTCGACGTCAGCGAGACCTCTCGCGCGGAGTACCGCCGCCGCTACGAGGCAGCGGTTGGCGCGTCCTGAGGGGCTGAGATGGCCTGATCTGGCGTGAGGGTCTCAACAAGGCGGATGTCGCCGACCTCGGCGCTCTTGGCGTCGCGAGGCGAGCGCGCGCGGCTCCCATGTGCCCCTCCTGGGCAACGCTCCATCGGACGCCAGACGGGCAGAGCTTCGGCGAACACGGGCGGCGCCACCTTCCCGGTTGCCTCAGGCATCCGCGGCAGTGCTGCGCGCGATCGACGCGCTGACCGCCAGTGTCCGCTCTGACTGCTTCGAATCACAGGGTCTTCTATCAACGAAGGGTCCTCGCAGTCCTCACCGCGCTCCATGAAGCGTTGAAGCCCGCCGCTTCGTTGCCACAAGCGCGGGAAGACCGGAGGGCCTGCCCCGAGGAAGGCACCCAGCGGCGAAGGGAACAGGACCGCGACAGGATCGACGCAGCGGTCCTCTCTCCGCCATCCAGACCGGGTGCCTTGATCCGCCCCCTTGGCCGCAACGGTGTGAACACCGGCTGAGAACCAACCCACGGCGACGGCAGAAAACTGACCCCCTGCCGGTGATCAACAGGTGGGCGTCAACGACTGTCGAAAACTGCGCGTCGTTCGCTGGTCGAAGATTGTGCGCCTCAGCCACCGTCTTGGGCGTGGAGAACCTCCTTCGCGCGGTTCTTCAGGCGGTAGCTGTCGCCCCGGAGGACGATGAGCTCGGTAGGTGCACCAGGCGCTCGACCATGGCGCTGCATGGCTCCCGCGCCGCCTGAACCTGGCAAACGGATTCTTCTTCATCCGCACTCCAGTCGCGACGACCTCAAGCTCGACAAGCCGCCCAGCGAGCCCCTGCGAGAGCACCGCCGGTTCCGGCCGATCGCCGACCGGCTCGAATGCAGTTCCGCCCCGGCGTTGGCCCCGGCCTGCTGATGCGGAGTTCGGAGTTCCCGCACCTCCCGCTCCCGTCGATCCCCCCTTGCCCGAACAGGGCCGCAGGACGAGCTGGACGAGGTCCTGCGCAATGGCCCGCTCCCGTCGATCCCCCCTTGCCCGAACAGGGCTCCTTCGCGCGAGCTCAGCGCCACGCGACACGCCCACCCGTGCGTGGCGTGGGCGAAGCGACGTGCTGAGCTATGCGCCAGAGGGGATAACGGTGCGGACGAGGTGCCCGCGCCTGGGCATCGTCGACGGCGGCTCAAGGGTCTCAGGAACGACGTAGTTGGTGAGGGCTCCGACCTCTTCGACCTCGCACACCACGTGATCTCCGATGGTCACCTCCGGTGGCGGCGGTGGCGTCCCGAGGGTCACGACGTCGCCCGGAAAGAGGCTGATCCGATGGCTCACGTGGCTCAACATCTCGCTCGGCGAGAAGCGGAAGTACTTCGTGTTGCCGGACTGAACTTCGGTGCCGTTCACCGTCGCGCGGATCACCAGCCCTTCGAGGACGCGCGCTTCCGTCAGGTCCCGGCGAACCCAAGGTCCGAAGGAGGCAAAGCCGTCAATGGACTTCCCCACTGCCCAGAAACCGAAGGCGCCGTACTCTGGTGCCGTCACGTCGTTGAACACGCACCAGCCAAAAATGGCCTCGTGCGCTTCGGCCGGTGACGCCTTGCGCAGCGGACGGCCGACCACCACAGCGAGCTCGGACTCGATCTGGACCGGGCCGGTCAGGATCGAAGGAACCTGGATCTCTCCGCCGTCACCGGTGGGATAGTGGCAGGCCTTCGGCAACCACATCGGTTGCATCTCGGGGGTCCGGGACTTCCCCGGTTCGAGGAAGCCGCCCATGACGTTGATGAACCGCACCCCTTCGAAGGGGGGGCCCAGCACGACCTCGTCCATCGGGAGCGAATGGCCGGTGCGCGAAGGCGTGCCGAAGACGTCACCCTCGAGAACGACGAACCGGTCGCCTTCGATCTCCCCGTGACGCCACTGGTCCCCGACCAGTGCGCGCCCGACGAGCTGCATCGTCGCCTACCGTCCTGCCGAGCCGACCAGGTCGGCGATCGTCGTCATTCGGCTTGGCGGTGTCCCTCGGGCGACGATCGAGACGTCGTGACCGATCGCCTCGCGTCGCAACGCCCCCACCGTGCAGTCCTGGCGAGGACGGATGGAGAACGGGTCGTAGGAGAAGAGCCGCATCGCATTGGCATGGGTGATCTTGTCGATCTGGGCGTCGCTCAGACCCTGGACCGCCTCGTGGACCAGCTCTGGCGAGCGGGGCCACGTGCTGTCCGAGTGCGGGTAGTCGCACTCCCAGGTGACCATGTCCTCGTTCATCCGGTCGAGCTGGGTGACACCGAACCCGTCGACGATGAAGCAGGTGATGATGTGGTCCCGGAACACCTCGCTCGGCAGCCGGCCCCCGAGATCCGGGCGCGTCCATGCCTTGTGCTGCTGGTAGGTGTAGTCGACCCGCTCGAGGAAGTACGGGATCCACCCGATGCCACCCTCGGCAAGCGCCACCTTGATGCGAGGGAACTTCCGAAAGACCGGCGACCAGACGAGGTCGGCAGCGGTCGGGTAGATGTTGATGCCCGAGCAGGTGATCCGCACCGTCATCGGCGCGTCTGGTGAGGTCTGGACCTCCATTCCCCCGGAACCGATGTGCATCGTCACCACGGTGTCGGTCTCCTCGCACGCCGCCCAGAACGGGTCCCAGTGGTCCGTGTGGAGCGACGGGAGGCCCAATGCATGCGGGTTCATGGAGAACGTCACGCAGTGTGCGCCCTTCGCAGCAGTCCGGCGCACCTCCTCCGCCATGAGCTCGGGGTCCCAGATCGGTGGGATGATGCACGGGATGAAGCGTTCGGGGTAGGAGCCGCACCACGCTTCGAGGTGCCAGTCGTTGTACGCGCGTAACACGGCGAGCGCCAGGTCCGGGTCCTTGCCGGCTTGGGCCGCGAAGAACTGCCCGCAAAAGCGCGGCATCGACGGGAAGTTGAGCGACCCCAGCACGCCATTGGCGTTCATGTCCTTGACGCGCTCGTGGACGTTGTAACAGCCGACGCGGATCTCGCTCAGCGCTGCCGGCTCCAACCCGTACTCTTCTGGCGGCCGGCCGGCAACGGCGTTGAGCCCCGCATTGCGTGCGACGCCGTCGCCGAAGACCCACTTGTCACCCTCCTCGTTCGAGACGAGACGAGGTGCCTGGTCCGCGTACTTCGCGGGAATGAAATCATCGAACATGTCGGGTGGCTCGATCACGTGATCGTCCACGCTCACGAGGATCATGTCCTCTTTGTTCACTGGATCCCTCCGTTCTTCTCTTGCCCCGAGTCCTTCACTCGATGGAGATGGTTCTCACGCACGGTGCTCATGGGTGACCGTCGCGTGGAGCTGGGCCGCGCCGACCGCATCGCACCACGACGCCGGTGGGTCTTCGATCCCGTACAGCCGCGCTGCGTTCTCCCAGAGGATCTTTCGACGGATGGCTGCGTCGACGTGGCCGAGCCCGGAGGAGATCGTCTCTTGGATGTTGCCGAACAGGCACGTCGTGTGCGGGAAGTCGGTCTCGAACAAGACGTTGTCGACGGGAATGATCTCAAGGAAGTGCTTCGGCGCGAACTGCTCGAACCAAAACGTCACGTACACCTGCCGGCGGAAGAGCTCCGAGGGGAGCAACGCATCCGGCGGCCGTTCACGCCCCTTGCGGAACGCCCCGAGCCAGCTGTAGTCGGCTGCCTCGAGCATGAAGGGCAACCATCCCATGCCGCTCTCCACGGAGACGAACTGCACCTTGGGGAAGCGGGCCAACACCCCGGAGGTGATCAGGTCGGCACACTGGACGCCGTTCTTCATGAACAGGCTGACGGCCGTGTAGGCCTGTGCACCGTTCACACCGTGATGCTGGTAGCGCTCGGGGGTTGAAAGCTCGAGGGTCTCCCCCCCGTTGCCGATGTGGAAGTGGATTGGCAGGCCCGTGTCCTGGGCCACCGACCACAGGCGGTCCCAGTGCGGCGCGCCGAGGACGGGAAGCCCGTAGCGCTGTGGTTCGCCGGTGAACAAGATGCCTCGGGCCCCGTTGCCTGCACAGCGCTCGATCTCCTTGACGGTGGCATCGAGGTCCCAGAAGGGGGTGGCCACCACGGGCAGCAGCCGCCGAGGGTCGGCCGAGGACCACTCGAGCAAGAAGTCGTTGTAGGCCTCGACGCAGAGCACCTTGAGGGCATCGTCACCGAGCTTGAGGAAGTGCTCGCTGCCGAACCCCGCGACGTTGGGGTAGAGCACCTGCGCCCAGATCGCGGCCTCGTCCATGTAGCGAAGCCGTGCCCCGGCATCGTAGGAGCCTGGGTGGACGTCCTCATAGCCGGGAGGGTACTCGGGGGGGAACTCGGGCCAACCCGCTGGAGCCGTGACCCCGACGGGCGTGAGGCGCTGGCCTCGCAGCTCCCAGACGTCTTTGTTGTCTGCCCGCACGACATGGAAGACATCGTCGCGGTACTTCGCCGGCACCCTCGACGTCCAGACGTCGGCTGGTTCGGTGATGTGGCTGTCGGCGTCAATGACGCATTCCCGTGCGGTCTTCGCCGTCGTCGTCATCTCCCGCTCCTTCCCCTCGCGCGCCATGCCCTCCAGCGGCCCTCGGAGTTGCCATCCAATCGGTCGAATCGGACCGAGGGAACCGCAGGAGCTGGAGGCGCTGTGCCCTGTGTAGCTGTCGATGTCCACATGGTCAAGTCATTGCAATGATGCGGTCGCCGGTGCAGAGCCGGCGCGATCGTTGGTGCCGTCAGTGTTCTGACCGAGGTACAGCGTCTTGATGTCGGCGCGAGCCTGGGCACTCGTGCCTTGCCAACTGACCGCGCCGTGCTGGAGGATCAGGCAGTCGTCTGCGAGCTCGAGCGCGCGTTCGACGAACTGCTCGATCACCACGATCGTCACCCCGCGTTCTCGGATCCGCTGCACGCTCTCGAACACCCGGTCCACGACGATCGGCGCCAGCCCGAGCGACAGCTCGTCGATGATGAGGAGGCGAACGTTGTGCGCAAGGGCGATGGCCAGGGAGAGCATCTGCTGCTCCCCTCCCGAGAGCGTGCCGGCGCGCTGCTTCGTTCGCTGAGCGAGCGCCGGGTACGTCTCGAACGCCTGCTCGATCGCCGCTCGGCGTTCGGCACGCGTCCGGCAACGACGCGTCGCCGCTTGGAGGTTCTCGAGCACCGTGAGGCTCGGGAAGAGCCCGCGGCCTTCCGGCGCCTGTGACAGGCCGAGACGCCGGATCTCGTGCGCGGGCAAGCCGGTGATGTCCCGACCGTCGAAGCGGACGTGGCCAGCCGCTGGCGGCACCAGACCGGTGATCGCGCGTGCCAGCGTCGACTTCCCTGCGCCGTTGGGTCCGAGCACGGCGAGCACGCGCTGGGCCTCCAGGTGAAAAGAGACGCCGAAGAGCGCCTTCGCGGGACCATAAGCGACTTCGAGATCCTCGACCTCGAGGAGGGCGCTCATGAACGAACCTCGATCCTCACTGTGCTGCCTGCTCCACGGTGACCGAGGCAGTCCCGAGGTAGGCAGCCTGCACGGCTTCGTCGGCCCTGATCTCCTCCGGCGAGCCCGCGGCGATGAGCCGTCCGAAGTCCAGCACGTAGACGAGCTGAGCCATGTTGAGCACCAGATCGAGATCGTGCTCGACGAGAACGACCGCGACATGCTCTTGCTCGGCCGCCCGGTCGATCGCCCTGGCGAACTCCATCGTCTCCTTTGTGTCGAGGCCTGCCGAGGGCTCGTCGAGGAGAAGGACACGGGGCCTCGAGATCAGCGCGCACCCCACTTCGATCAGCTTGGCGATCCCGACCGGGAGGCCTTGCACCTCCCTCCGCGCGAAGGGCTGCAATCCCAGCAGCTCGATGATCTCGCCCACGCGTTCCAGCTCGCCGGGTGAGCCCGGCCGCCATCCACGCAAGCTCACCAAGTCGCTCCACATGCGACGACGCTCGGCGTGGATGCGGTGCGCCAGGGTGAGCTGCTCGGCGACGGTCATCGTCTCGAAGCGCTCGGGGACTTGGAAGGTCCGCGCCAGGCCGAGGCGGGCGCGGACATGCGGCGCAGCCGCCGTGACGTCGCGGCCGTCGAGGATGACTGATCCCTTGTCGGGGACGAGGAAGCCCGAGATCACCTGGAACAGCGTCGTCTTGCCCGCCCCGTTGGGCCCCACGAGCCCGACACGCGCGGATCCGGGCACGTTCAGGCTCACTGCCGAGAGGGCACGAACGCCGCCGAAATCCACCGTCACGTCACGCACCTCGAGGACCGGGGCCGAGGCGGGCCTCGGAGCACCACGTTCCGCCTCCCGGGCGCGGGTTTGGCTGGCGCTCACCGTTGCACCTGGGCCCGGGAGACGCCGGCTTCGGCCATGACGGTGATCGGCGGGCTGGCACCGCTGGGCTGGAGCCCGGGCTCGATGACACCGGGATGCTCCAGCGTCTCGGTGGCAGGCTGGCGCGGGATGTTCCAGCGCCGTAGCAACGTTCTGATCTGGCGCCCCTGCATGGGGAATGCGCCATCAGGGTTGCGGATCAGCATGATCGCACCGAATCCGAAGAGGAACGCGGGTACTTCGCTGAGACGCGTCGGGAGGAAGGTCGCGAATAGTGCGGGGATGATGACGAAGTTGATCCCCGCCATGAGCGCGCCGAGGTTCAAGCGGATCCCGAGCGTCGCGACGAGCGCAAGCCACACGAGCCCCCCGACGGTCGTATAGAAGGTCGGGTTCCCCTCACCTTGCTGGATCGCCAGGAGACCGCCGCCGAGCGCTGCCACCGCCGCTGCAGCGCCGGCCACGACGACCTTCAGCCCAACCGAGTTGATCCCCAGTGCCCTGGCACCAACCTCGCTCGAGCGCGCCGCCATGAGGCCGAGCCCTGCCGTCGAGCGCCGGAGGTGTTCGATCCCCAGAGCAATGAGGCAGAACACCCCGACCAACAGGTAGACCTGCACGGTGTTGCTCCGGGCGAAGCTCGGCACGACGGTCTTGATGCCGAGCCCGTAGTTCTGGAACACCTGGCGAGAGAAGAAGAGGTTGTCGAGGAGCAGACCGAAGGTCAGGGTCACGAGCGCGACGTAGAGACCACCCATCCGAGAGGTGACGAAGCTGAGGAGCATCCCGACGGGGACGACCATGATCGAGCTGGCGAGCACCGCGGCGAGCAACGGCCATCCCTGGTCCGTCGCCAGGTAGGCAGTCATCACGGCGCCGAAGCCGGTGAAGGAGACCATGCAGAGCCAGATCATCCCTCCCTCCCCCGTCACCAGCGTGAACGAGAGGAAGGCGATCGCGAAGCACAGTCCTTCAGCGACGAGGCCAACCCAGTAGTTCGGGAGAACGAGAGGCAGGAGACAAACGATCGCCAGCTGGCTGAGGAATCCAATCGCTCGAAGGTGGTCGTAACGTACCAACTTCGCGAACTCACGGCGTTCCATGGCGGTCGCTGCAACCAGCGGGACGTTCGTGCGCAGCTGGGCGACCTCGGCTCGCGATGGGGGTGCGATCGCCCGGTCGAGCACTCCACCGGACCTCCGGCTGGCACGCGTCGCCAAGCGCCGGTAGGCGACGAGGAGGAACACGAACATGATCGCGAACGGCACGCTCTCAACGATGTCCGCGGTCAACGCGCTCTGCGGTGGGAGGTACCCCTGGAGGAGCGAGTCGATGATGCCGATGGCGAAGGCCACGATCACGGCGCGGTTGAAATTCACCATCTCGCCGACGATCATCGCCGCGAAGGCGGTCGTCATGAGGAAGGTGAATTCCTCGGAACTGAGGCCCGAGATGGGTGCCACCAACACGCCCACGAGCCCGGCCAAGAACACGCTGACCACCCACACGTACATCGACACGGTCCCAGGGTTCGTCCCCGTGAGGGAGGTCATCGCCGGTGAATCGACCATGGCGCGCACCATGAGGCCGGCGCTGGTGAAGCGGAAGATCAGCGTCCCCCCGATCAGTGTGGCAGCCACGACCGCGAGGACGATCACCTGGTCCAACGTGATGGCTGCCCCGAACACCTTGTAGACGTGAACCGGCTCTGGCGCCAGGCCTGGCGCGATCGATATGACCGGGTTGCCGAACATCACATCCGAGATGGGGGGGATGGCGACCGACAAGCCGATGGTGACCACGATCTGCAGCAGCATCGAGGCATTGCGCAGCAGCCGGAACAGGGTGGCGTAGAGGAACGCCCCCAAGGCCGGGCCGATCACGACGATCGACAGCAATGCTGCCGGGGCAATGCCCCATCCCTGCTGCGTGTGGAAGAAGTAGTAGCAACGTGCGACGAAGTACGCGAGCGCGCCGTATGCGAAGTTCAAGATGCCCGACGCGGTGTACGTCACGACGAGGCCGCTGGCGACGACGGCATAGATGCCGCCGATCACTAATCCGGCGATGATGTACTCGAGCATCTAGTTCAGCTTGTCTGCACGGATCGCGATCTTGCCAAGGAGCCGCCGCATGGTCTCCGCGCTCATCCCCTCCGTCGTCTTGGCGATGCACTCCGGGCTGCGCGGCGACAGCGGCACGCTCCGAACATGATCGACGCCGGTGCGCGGCGGCTCTTTGCTGTGGTTGTCGGTCGAGATCACCTTGTCATTCACGTCACGTCACCTCAGCCTTTTTGCGCCGCAGAAGAGCCGGCCGGTCCGCGTGGCCTTAGGTGGGCCCTGCGTACCGGGGGATGGCCTCGTCGCCGCTCACGGCCGGTTCTGCCCCGTTGCTCGCCTCGTCCACTGGCCACGGCCACCGGCCTCGCTCGGCCGAAGCCTTCCACGACCCCTCCCACTGCGTCACTTCACGACCTTGCCGCAGACCAAGCCCGTCACGTCGACGAACTTGTGGCCGACGAGCTTCATCCCGTACGCGCACAGGCCCTGTCCTCCGCTGTTGATGCTCTCGTAGGGACCCGGGTTCTTGAAGTTCATCGGCTTGATGTTGAGCCCGCCCAGCCAGTCGGTCACGTTGTGGAGGTTGTGGATCAGGCCCGCGTCGGTTGGGTGGGGACCGGCGACCTTGAGCGCCTCGACGAGCAGCGACCCGACGTTGTACCCCTCGTCGGCGTCGAGCATCGGCGGCACCGTCGTGGGCCCACCGTACTTCTGGAGGATCTTGATCGCCTGCTTCACCCGCGGGTTGCTGGTCAGCTGGCCCGGGAGCTCAGCGGTCGTGGTCACGATGTTCTGGAAATACGTGTCGTTGACGCCCTGCGCGCTCTGGGGGTTGTAACCGGAGGCGAGGACGACCACCTTGGCGCCCACCGAGTTCTGCACGATGCCCTGCATGAGGTTGGCGTTGGTCGTCTGGTCCATTGCCGAGTAGATGCCGTCCACCCCCGCCTTCTTCAACGCCAACGCCTGGGGGGAGAAGTTGGGCTGGCCGATCGGCACGCTCGTATTGAGGTAATTGGCCTTGAGCCCGATCGCCTTGGCCCCGAGGTTGTTGTCCTGGGCCGCGACGACCGAGGACTGCGCGATCGACACGGCGAAGCTCCCGACGTCGGTGGCTCCCAGCTTCTTCATGATCAACGGGATCGTCGTGGTGACCGGGATCTTCCCGGTGGCGTTGCCGTAGGCGCCGAAGACGTTCGGCAGGTAGTTCGGCCCCCAGTAGCCGCTCAGCGCCGTGATCACCGGGATGTCGATCGACTTGACATAGGGGGCGATGACCACGGCGAGCGGATCGAGCTGCACAAGTGCGAAGACGTGGTCTGCTTCGACCAGCTTGCGCACGTTGGGGATCGGCAAGTTCGGGTTCGTCGCGTCGTCGACGACGTCGAGGGAGATCTTCCGGCCATAGACACCGCCGTGGGCGTTCTGCCAGTCCACGACAGCCTTGAACGCCTTGAGGTTCGTGGTGCCCTCGGTGCCGAGCGGGCCGGTCTGGACCGACAGGACGCCGATGGTGATCGAGTGTGCGGAGACCCCTTGGGCCCCGCCCGAGCCCGACGACCCGCTCGTCGCCGCAAATGCCGAGCTCGGCGCCAGCACACCGACGAGCAGGCTGACGACGAAGGCGAGGATGCTCCAACGCCGAGCTCCTGGACGGCCGCCCCTCTTGCTGGTCGCTCCCCCCAAACGCTGACCGATGGCCACGGCCACCCCCCTTTCCCTCGCTCCAGGTGCTCCTGATCTTTCCTGCGCGTGCTCCGTGCGATGGTCGCCGCGCCGCCGTGCTGCCCGCAAGTCCTGCCCATGCACGCCCGCGGCCAGCGGTACGCGGCAGTCTAGGTTCCATGATCATAGAGCGCAAGGTGGTCACCGAAACGGCCGACCGGCGATCAGCGCCAGGAGATCACCTCGTTGAGCGCCCCGCTCCAGCCTTCCCATGCGTAGCCCTGGTATTCCAGCATGTGCTCACGCATGAGGCGTTCAGCGAGCGGCGCGTTCCCCCGCAAGATGGCTTTGGCGATGGCCAGGTGTTGGGCATTCGCCTCGGTTCGCTGCTCGACGGGGTAGACGAAGCCAGCCATGCGGTCCGAGAGCATGTGGACGAGGGCCGAGGACATCAGGTCGATGATGGGATTGCCGGTCATCGCGTTGATGATGTCGTGGAACTCCCGGCTCGTGCGGAAGAACACCGGGCTGTCCTCCACGTTGGCGCCTCCTTCGAGGTCGGCGACCAGGGCGCGAAGGCGTCGGATCCCCTCGGGGTCCTGGTGCTCGGCGGCAAGACGGGCCGAGACCGTCTCCATCACTAGGCGTGCCTGCATGAGATCGCGCAGACGAACCCCGGAGGCACGGAAGAACAGCGACGACATGCGCCCGTAGTCCCGGCTGTTCGCTCCGGTCACGACGGGGCCGCCGCTGGAGCCGGAGCGAATCGTCACCAGGCCGTGCACCTCGAGAATCCGCAGCGCCTCGCGGAGCGTGATCCGCCCGACCCCGTACTGGGCCAGCATGGCCGCTTCATTCGGGAGCACGGCTCCGGGCTCCAGTCCTGCGGCGAGCACGTCGTCGAGGATCTGGCGTGCGAGGACCTCCGCCTTCTTCTCGATCCGGTTCGCGACGAACACCGTCGGTCGATACCCCGGAGGTGCCTGCGCTCGAGCACCCATCGGGGTGTTCTCCGGGCTCGAAGACCGCTCGGCGCCCGCGCGCCGTCGCTTGGGCTTGCCGGCCTTGTCCGGTGCGGTCAGAGACGACGAGCTCCGGGCGCGTCCGGGGGCACGGACAGCGGCGCCAGGACCTTGTGGGCTTTTCGATCTCGACGTCGCCATTCGCTCAATGTAGTCCTCGAGTCAAAAGGTCACTGCCCATTTTGTCCTCCATGATCATAATGGTTAGCCTGGTCCAAGGATTGGGTGCTCATCGCGAGGAGGAGTCATGGACTACCAGGTCATCTCGACGGACGATCACATCATCGAGGCGCCCGACACCTTCGACCGGCTTCCCGCCCGCTTCCGCGACCGCCAGCCCCGCATCCTGCGCGGTCCCGACGGGGGCGACGGGTGGAGCTTCGACGGCAACCCACCGAGGAACACCTTCGGGCTCAACGCGGTCGCCGGCCGCCCGTACCAGGATTACAAGGAGAGCGGGCTGACCTTCGAAGAGATCCTGCCAGGCAACTACGACGGCTCCGCCCATTTGAAGGACATGGACCTCGACGGCGTGGACGCCGCCACCATCTACCCGATGGCCACGCTCGAGGCCTTGGTGGTGGCCGACCGCGAGTTCGGGCTGGCCTGCGTCAGGGCGTACAACGACTGGCTGCTCGAGGACTTCTGCGGTGCGGACCCCAAGCGCCTGATCGGCCTTCCGATCATCCCGGTCGACGACGGAGAACGCGCCATGATCGACGAGGCTGAACGCGTGATCGCCAAGGGTGCGCGCGGGGTGTTCCTTCCGTACTTCTCCGAGCGCGGGTACTACGACGCCTACTACGAACCGCTGTGGCAGCTGCTCGAAGCGGCACGAGTGGCGGCCACGATCCACCGGACCATGGGCGGGAGAGCCCCCGCGAGCGAATCAGCGATGGGCGCAGTCGACCCCAAGGCGCGTCCAGGGCTGAACGTCTCGGGGATCGTGGAGCGGTTCTTTTCCGGCGTCACCCCCCTCACTCGGCTCATCTTCACCGGGGTCTTCGAACGCCACCCGAACCTGCACTTCGTCGACGCCGAGGTGAACGCAGGGTGGGTGCCGTTCTGGGTGCAGATGATGGAGCAGGAGTACGAACGCCAGCAGCACTGGGCGCATCCGCCGATCTCGGAGAGCCCGAGCGAGTTCGTCGGGCGCAACGTGTACGTGACCGCTCTGGACGACTTCGTCGGCTTCGATCTCGCCAAACGCAACGACGTGCTGGCTCGCTCGCTGATGTGGTCCTCCGACTACCCCCACAGCACCACGCTGTGGCCCAAGAGCAAGGAGTACATCGCCGCGCTCACCGACGGCATGGACGCGCAACGCAGACGTGACGTGCTGGCCGGCAACGCGATCCGGGCGTTCGCGCTCGAGGCGGCCTGACGCCCGATGGAGGAGCCCGCGCTCCCCTGGCGCGGGGTACGCGTCCTCGAGCCGGCGGTCCTGCTCGCAGCTCCCTTCGCTTCGACCCTCATGGCTGACTTCGGGGCTGAGGTCATCAAGCTGGAGCTCCCCGGCAGCGGCGACCCCATGCGCCAGCTCGCGCCCATCCACAAGGGCCAGTCCCTGTGGTGGAAGGCGACGGCCCGCAACAAGAAGTCGGCCACGCTCGACTTGCGCACGCCGCGTGGCCAGGAGCTCTTCCGCCGCCTGGCCGCCGAGAGCGACGTGGTGATCGAGAACTTTCGGCCCGGGGTCATGGAGCACTGGGGGCTGGGCTGGGAGACCCTCCACGAGTGCAATCCGAAGCTCATCATGGTTCGCCAGACCGGCTTCGGCCAGTTCGGCCCCTATGCCCAACACCCCGCTTACGGCATGATCGTCGAGTGCTACGCGGGCCTGCCCGACGCACTCGGGTTCTCCGACACCCCGCCGGTCGGTTCTAGCCTTGGCGACTATCTCGCTGGCTTGGTCATCGTCTACGCGATCATGTTCGCCCTCTATCACCGCGACGTGCACGGGGGACCGGGACAGCTCATCGACAACGCCGCATCGGAGGCCATCTTGCGCATCACCGCCGAGAGTCGTGTCCCGGCGCTCCACCTCGGCCTACCGGCGCCCCCGAAGCGATCGGCGGACCGCCCCTATCAGTCGATGGGAGCAGACGACCTTCGGGTGGCGGGATTCTTCCAAACCGCCGACGATCGCTGGTGCGCGTTGCACCCGGGCACCGCGGGCACGGCGATCTGGGCCAACCTCGTGCAAGTGATGGGACGGGAGGACTTCCTCGACGAAGCCGCCTATCCCCTCGGGTCCCCGGCACGCCAGCAGCGTCGCCAGGAGATCGCCGAAGTCGTCGCGCAGTGGTTCCGCGCGCACACCCGTGACGAGGTCGTCTCGACCGCCCAACGTTGCAACATCACGATCGCTCCGGTCTACAGCGTGCAGGACGCGATGGCGGACCCGCATTTCGCTGCCCGCCAATCCTTCGTCGACGTCGACGACGAGGACTTCGGGGTGCTGCGGATGGTCAACGTCACGCCGCGCCTCTCCGCCACCCCGGGTGCCGTCTTGCATCCCGGTCCACGAGTTGGTGAACACAACGAAGAGATCTACGGCGACATCCTCAAAATGACCAACGCGGAACTGCGCGTACTGCGCGACGATGGCGTCATCTGATGAAAAAAGGGGGCTGATGACTGATCGCTTCGATGTCGATCCCACGCGCGCCGTGGTGCTGCCATCCGACTTCACGACTGGGATCGTCGAGCACTATGCCTTCGACGGCACCGCCGCCGTCGAACGTGCCGCCGCGGTGTGCCAGGCTGCTCGCCAAGCCGCCGTTCCCGTCATCCACGTCGCGCCGGGACGCCTCGATCCGAAGAACCCCGTTGCACAGTTCCATCCAGCCATCACACCGGTCGAAGGCGACACCGTGGTCAACAAGACCAGAATCGGCGCCTTCTCCACCACCGGTCTCGACGTCCAGCTCCGCGCCAGCGGCAGGGACATTGTCGTCTTGATGGGGATCGCAACGAGCGGCACGGTGCTGTCTTCTGCCCGATGGGCATATGACCTCGGGTACAAGATCGTCGTGGTAGCCGACGCCTGCTCGGACCCCGATCCCGAGGTCCACCGCATCCTGACTGAGCCCGTTCACGACGCAAGCTGGATCGGCTTGTGGCGACTCGCGGACGTCGTCACGGCGGAGTCGATGATCGCCACGTTGACGAGGAGGACGTGAGGAATGAAGCGGCTCTCGAGGCGAGCAGGGGCGCTCGCGGTGGTTGCCGTCGGGTTGCTGGGTGGGTCGGCGGCGATCGTGACCGGTGCCGGGGCGGCTCCGAAGACGCCGGGGGTGACCCCCAGGACGATCACGGTCGGACTCATCACGCCGGAGACCGGCCCCGGGGCCTCCAACTTCACCGGCGTCGTACCAGCCGCCGAAGCTCGGATTGACCTGCAGAATGCCCATGGCGGGGTTGACGGTCGCAGGATCAACCTCGTCATCAAAGACGACGCCACCAACCCTGCCACCAATCAGTCCGCGACTGCTGCACTGATCTCCGAGGGGGTCTTCGGGATCATGGACGTGAGCCCCGTGGCCTTCGGCGGGTACAAGCTGGCTCAACAGGCTGGCGTGCCGGTGACCGGCGGCGCCACCGATGCCGAGGAGTGGTACCAGAAGCCCAACACCAACATGTTCTCCATCACCGGACAGCTCTCCCCCAAGGACCCCCAATATGGAGGGCTCGCGAGCTTCATCAGAGCCCACGGCGGGACCCGATGCGGATCGGTGGGCTACTCGATCTCGCCGTCTTCGACGGCGGCCGCGCGTGGCTTCATCCTGCAGTGCGAGCGTGCAGGGCTCAAGAACGCCTATCTCAACACCACACTGCCCTTCGGGACGATCGACACGACGTCGCTGGCACTCGAGATGAAAGGAGCGAGGGTCAACGCCCTCTACCTCCCCCTCGATTCGAACACGAACTTTGCGATCGTGACCTCTCTCAAGCAGGCCGGGGTGAACATGAAGATGGTGATCTCGGCGACCGGCTACGGTCAGGAGATCCTCGACGACCAGGCGGCCCTACCCGACGCCCAGGGCACGTGGTTCACCGTTGAAGGCACCCCGGTCGAAGTCCATACGCCGGCCACCGAGCAGTTCCAGGCAGCACTCGCGCGTTACGTGCATTTCACCGGCATTCCGGGCTTCAGTTGGTACGAGGGATGGGGTGCCGCCGATCTCATGATCTACGGGCTCGAGCGAGCCGGGAAGAACCCGACCCAGCCAGGGTTCATCAATGCCCTCCACAAGGTGACCCATTACGACGTCGGGGGGCTCGAGAGTGCGCAGCCGGCCAACTACACCCTGAGCCACTGGGGCAAAGCCCCGAAGCAGCTGTGCCAGTGGCTCGTCCAGCTCAAAGGCAGATCCTTCGTCAATCCGACGAAGATCTGTGGCAAGTTGCTGGCGAACTCGAACGAGCTTCCAAACCAATGAGCTCTTCTCCTGTTGACCGGCACCTCGACGAAGCAGAGCTCACCGCATTGGGAGACGCCGTCCTCGCTCGCGCTCGGATCAGCTCCGAGGCAGCTCGGAGCACCGTGGGGACCCTCGTCATGACCGAGCTCTTCGCGATCAGCTCTCATGGCTTCCAGCAGCTCCCTCGTTACGTCCACATGCTCAACACCGGTGCTATCGACGGGTACGCGCAGCCATGCGTCCTGAGGGACGAAGGAGCGACCGTGTTGGTGGATGCCCAGCACGGCATGGGCCAGATGGCCACGACGTTCGCCTGTGAGATCGCAAAAGCCCGAGTGCCCGATGCCGGGATCTGCCTGGTATCGGTTCGCAACAGCAACCACTTCGGTGCCGCGTTCCCCTACTGCGCCGAACTGGCTGAGGCGGGTTTCATCGCGTTCCTCGCGACCAACACCCCACCGAACATGGCCCCCTGGGGTGGCCGCGATCGGGTCGTCGGCAACAACCCCTTCGCGTGGAGTATCCCCCGGCGCGACCGGCACCCGCTCGTGCTCGACATCGCCTGTTCGGTCGCGGCAGGGAGCCGCCTGGCCGCCGCGGGGACGACCGCGGGCACGATCCCCGGCGACTGGGCGCTGGACCGAAACGGCGAGGCGACCACCGATCCTGCGGCCGTCTACAGCTACCTGCCGATCGGCGGGCACAAGGGTTATGGCCTGGCGCTGATCCTCGAGGTCCTTGCGGGCGTGCTGTCCGGATCGCTGTTCAGCACCCAACTGCCCGCACGCGAGCTGCTGGGCCAACGGTCCTGGGACGTCGGCCATCTGCTCATCGTGGTCGATCCCTCTCGGCTCACCGACATCGGCACCTTCGACGAGCGCATCGAGCAGCTCGTCACTGCGGTGGCGACGAGCAAGCTGCGGCCGGGCTTCAGCGAGGTGCTGGTGCCCGGAGAGCGCGAGTACCGATCCCTCGGCGAGCGACGCCGCTCGGGGGTCCCGTTGCCCGGCCCACTGATCGAAGAACTTCGAAGGCTCGCGTCGTCCTGACTCACTTGGGCGCCGAGCCGCCAGCGCCAGGGGTCGACGAGCGCCCTTGCTCTGGCGCAGGCAGCCAAGTAATCTGATCATCATTACCGTCGTGATCATGCAATCGTGCAGACCAGTTCGGACCTCGATCGCCAAGGAGGTTTCCTGATGGCGACGGTGCCTCCGCGAGACGTCGACCTCGACCAGCGCTACTACAGCGACTTCTACCTCCTCAAGGACGCAGACAAGCCATGGGTACGGCGAGGGGACCTTGGGGGCGCAGGAGGTTCCGGTGTGGTTCGCCACCCCGAGATGCTGCTCAAACAGCTCGGGGATCCTGCACACGAAGTGTCGATCCTGCGAGTGTTCCACCCACCGAACACCGTGATCGAACCGCACTCGCATTCGACGCGGGCAACCTGTTTCATCCTTCGCGGCAGCGTGACCGTCGGCGGGCGCCTGATGGAGCCGGGCGATGTCTACTCGGTCGCCCCGAACACCGTCTACGGCCCGCTCGAGATGGGGCCCGAGGGCTGCGAGTTCCTCGACATCTTCGGCGCCGCCCCGCCCAGCGGGGCTGGAACCGAATGGCAGGTCCCTGGGTGGTGGGAGCGTGACGGTGATCAGCAGCGGCGTGGGCGCGCCGCGCTCGAGGCCTCCGACCGATCACGGTGATCACCCAGGTCGATCATGTGATCATCAACTGCCCGGACCTCGGGGCAATGGCCACGATCTACGGAGAATGCCTCGGGTTCGCGGTCACCGATGGCGGTCGGCACAAGGGTCTTGGGACCCGCAACCTCATGGTCGAATTTCCGCTGACCTTCCTCGAGCTGCTCGGGGAAGACGAGGAGGCCCCGTCCCCGCACGAACGGTTCGCGAGCGATCCAGGTCCTCAGTCGTTCCTGCTCCGCACGAACAGTCTCGCTGAGGATCTCGACCACCTCCAAGACGCAGGGTTCGAGGTCGCCGGTCCAATCCGCTACCAGCGCCAGGGAGAAGACGGAGAGCCTCGTATCCTGCACGTCGGTCGCGTCGTCGGGCTCGAGGAGGGTCTGGGCATCACCCTCGTCGAGCCCGAGGGCCAGGCCGGTCTCCGGCGATCCGTCGTTCACCCCAACAGCGCATACGATCTGGGACGCCTGGCTGCCTCAAGCGTGGATCCCTCAGCGGTGGCGGCAGCCTACCGAGCAATGGGAATCCCCGTTGACGTCGGTCACGGTGGCTCCTTCGTTGCAGTCGTCGGGGAAACCGCCATCAGCGTCGGACCGGCCGCTCCGGAGACGGGTTGCAGAACCGGCGTCACCGAGATCGCGCTGCGAGCTCGCTCGCTCTCGAGCGTCGAGCGCTACCTCAGCGAACACCACGTCAGCTTCACCATCGGCCGACCGGCCGATCGCCGCGACGAGGTCCTCCAGGTGCAGGAGTGCAACGGGTCGGATGTCTCCTACCTCTCGTTCTTCGTCTCCTGAGGATGTCGCCCATGCGGATCGTCGCGGGGAACCGGGGACCCAAGCGGCGGCGCTCGCGGTGACGTCGGAGCCCGTTCCCAGGATCATCTCGGTCGACGACCACGTCGTGGAGCCACCCGACCTGTGGACCCGGTTCCTGCCGGCAAAGCATCGTCACGCTGCCCCCACGATCAGACGCGTCCGGGGGCTACCGGACCGAAACGCCCGCCATGGGACGTTCCGACCGGCGAGCGACGGCGAGGTCGCAGACTGCTGGTTCTTCGAGGGCGTCTACTTCCCGATCACCTCGGGCCTGGTCGAGGTCGGGCTCCCCGATTCGAGACGCACCCGGTACTCGTTCTGCGTGACCTTCGAGGACATCTTGCCCGGCGCGTACCAGCAAGCGGCGCGGATCGCCGACATGGACGCCAACCACACAGAGGCTTGCCTCTGCTTCCCCACCTTCCCGCGCTTTTGTGGCCAGACGTTCCTCGAATACGGCGAACGAGACCTCGCCGCGGCCTGCATTCGCGCCTACAACGACTGGATGATCGACGAGTGGTGCAGCGGCGCTGGCTATGGGCGTCTCATCCCCCTGACGCTGATCCCCCTCTGGGATGTCGAGGCAGCAGTCCAGGAGGTTCACCGCTGCGCCGACAAAGGCGGTCATGCGATCGCGTTCTCCGAGAGCCCCACCAAGCTGGAGCTGCCGAGCCTCTACAGCGGGTACTGGGACCCGCTGTGGGATGCCTGCCAGGACACCGAGACCGTCGTCAACATGCATATCGGCTCCTCCTCCCAGTTCGTCACGAGCGGCCCCGACTCGCCCCCGATCGTCCCGATCTCTTTGACCCACACGCTCTCTGAGCATGCGCTCGTCGACTGGCTCTGCTCGGGCGTGCTCGAAAGATTTCCCGGCCTGCGCGTTGCGCTCAGCGAAGGCCAGGTGGGATGGATGCCCTACCTGCTCGAACGCTTGGACCGGACCTGGCACCAGTACCGACGCTACGCGCAAGCGATCAACGAGCTGCCCCGACCTCCGAGCTCCTACATGAGCCAGGTCTTCGGTTGCGTCTTCGACGACCTCGACGGCCTGGAGAACCGCGACAAGGTCGGCATCGACCAGATCATGTTCGAGGTCGATTACCCCCATGGCGACTCGACATGGCCGCATTCAGTGGAACGAGTACGAGAGCTGAGCACTCGCGCCGGTCTGAGCGACGAGGAAGTGACAAAGATCGTTCGTTCGAACGCGATCAGCTGCTACGGGCTGGATCGCCTAGGGATTACGCAGTAGCGCTGCAATCGATCGATTGGGGGGATGATGACCTTACGAGTTGGCGTCGCCGGCAGCGGCATCGACACGCACGACCGGCGCAGAGGCAGAGGGATCCCAAGGATGCACCGGCGACCGATCGTTCTCGCCGTCTCCGCAGCCCTGGTGGCGCTGGTGGCCTCCACGACGATCGGAGCAGGCAGCGCCTCGGCAACGCCAGGGGTGACTTCGAAGACCATCACGCTGGGGCTCATCACCTCCGAGACCGGGCCCGCAGCCCCGGTGACCGCCGGCGTGATCCCTGCGGACGAGGCGCGCATCGACCTCCAGAACGCCCACGGTGGCGTGGACGGACGCAAGATCAAGCTCGTCATCAAAGACGATGCCACGAGCCCGACGCAGAATCAGTCGGCGACTGCTGCGCTCATCTCCCAAGGGGTCTTCGGGATCATCGACGAGAGCGCGGTGACCTTCGGTGGCTACAAGGTCGCCCAGCAGGCAGGCGTCCCGGTGGTGGGCTCTGGGACCGACGGCGAGGAGTGGTTCCAGCGTCCCAACACCAACATGTTCGCCTACAGCGGACAACTCAGTCCCGCAGATCCTCAGTACGCCGGGCTCGCACGCTTCGCCAAAGCCCACGGCGGGACACGATGCGGTTCAGTCGGCTATGCGATCTCGCCGTCTTCGGCGGCCGCGGCCCGCGGCTGGGAGTTCAGCTGCAAAGCCGTGGGAATGGATCCTGCCTTTCTCGACGACACTTTGCCCTTCGGCAGCGTCGCCGTGACTCCCCTCGCGCTTCAGCTCAAGGCGGCCGGGGTCAACGCCGTGTACCTGCCGCTGGAGACCGAGACGAACCTCGCCATCCTCACCGCCCTCAAGCAGGCCGGGGTCTCCCTGAAGGTGGCCTTGTCGGCAGAGGGCTACGGCCAGGCGCTCATCAACGACACCGCAGCGATCCCAGCCGCCCAGGGCGCGTGGTTCTTCACCTTCCTCGCCCCAGTGGAGCTGCACACCGCTGCAACGAAGACCTTCCAGGCAGCCTTGAAGAAGTACGCGCACTACACCGGGGTGCCCGACGTCGGGTGGGACAAAGGCTGGGCGGATGCGGACCTGATGATCTACGGGCTCAAGCTCGCCGGGAAGAACCCTACCCAGCGCGGGTTCATTGCCGCTCTCCACAAAGTGACCAACTATGACGTCGGGGGGCTCTCGCCGACGAAGGCCAACTTCACCCTCAAGGACTGGGGAAAGGCGCCAAGCGAGACCTGTCAGTGGATTGCCCAGTTCAAGGGCGATACCTTCGTCAATCCCACGAAGGTGTGCGGCAAGCTCCTGGCGAACTCCGATCAGCTACCGAGCCAGTAGGCGACGACTCGACGAAGGAACGCCGGCGGCCCTCAGGCGCGCGCAAGTCCTGTTTTCAGCTCTTCTGGACGACATGCGGACGCGGTGCGTGCCGCATCGAGCAGATGGGCGCCGCCAGGCCCGACGGTCATGGTCGCCACGACGGCCTCGGGCTCTGCGATCAGCAGGTCGCCTGCGACCAGCTCGACGTCGCCGACGGTGATCGACCCTTCGAGCACGAGGGTCGCGCGCCAGTCGCCGTAGGATGCCGGGCCAACGGTGCTCGACGGCGGCAGCCGACGATCGAAGAGGATGCCGCGCGCTGGGTCTTGGGGATCGCCGAGGTCCCAATAGGCGTTCCCGTCCAGGTGGCCCTTGGCGAGGCCCGCGGTTGCTTCCACGGGGACGACCTGACGGCGGCCGTTCTCGATGGCGGCAGGGGGCCTGGAGGAAAAGGCGGTGGTCTCCAGCCCCTTGAGGTAGACGAGCGTGGGATGGTCGCGGTACTCCTCGCCGTAGCCGCCCGGTGAGAGCACGTCCCGGGCGAAGATCTCGAGCAGCTGGCAGCCCTTCGGGCCATTCAACAGCAGGCCGTACTCCACACCCGGTTCGGCGATGAGGACGTCACGGGGACCCATCCACCAGTCCCCGATCATGATCGAGCCGTCCAGGACCACCACCGCGGTCCAACAGTCGTGCCAGTGCAGCGGCCAGATCTGGTTCGCCGCCATCCGGATGTCAGGGATCATCATCCGCCAGGGGTCATCGGAGCTCCCCAGGGACCAGGACTCACTCCAGGTGCACCCACCGGGCTGGTCGGAATCCCGAACGATCCCGCCCGGGCCGTCCTTTCCGCCGGGCGCCATGCGCGAGCGCGTCACCCCCGGGGAGATCGTCTCGCACGGCTGGGAATCGAAGACGACGACCACTGCCAACACCTCCCTCTCGTTCCCAAGGACCGGGTGCCGGAGAACCGCTCCGTGGGCTCGGCGAACGAGGAACCCGCGGCAACGATCTCGGTCACCGCCGGTCCGACCTGCTCGACGACCGGCGCCAGCCGTTGAAGGTCCAGCTCGTAGGCCTCCACGGCATTCCCGCCGACCATCGCGAGCACCTCTTGGGCGGGGAACCCCTTCATGACCTCGTGGAGCTTCTCCCTGGTGTGCGGCCACTGGGACTCGAGGTGGGGATAGTCCGAGCCCCACATGAGCTTTTCGACGCCGATCGCATGGCGCATCTCGAGCTCAGGCCTGGTCACGTTCGTTGCCCCGATCCAGCACTGCCGGCGGAAGTACTCGCTCGGCGTGTGCTGGAGCACGCCTTGCTCGGCATAGGAGAACATGGGATTCGTCATCGAGTGGTCCATGTGGGCGAGGGCCTCGATCACCCACGTGGCCCCTTGCTCGGTGAAGATCAGCTTCAGTCGAGGAAACCGTTCGAGGACGCCGCCCAGGATGAAGAACCACAGCGGTCGATGCGGCCAGTAGAGGGACTCCATCGCGTAGAGGATCGGCGCCTCGACCTCGTTGCCGTAGTACGGGCTTCCCGGACCTACGTGGGTGTGGAGCGGCATCTCCAGCTCCTCGCAGGCTGCCCACAGCGGGTCGTAACGCCGGTCGTTCCAAAACGGCTCGGTGGTGTTGTAGTAGAAGATCGGGAGCAGGACGCCACCGGTGATCCCGTTCTCCTTCGCCCACTTGACTTCCTCGATCGCAGCGTCGAGGTCGGCGAGGGTGCCGATGAGCGCGATGCCAAGGAGTCGCTCCGGTGCCGCAGCGCAGAACTCCGCAAGCCATCGGTTGTAGGCGCGGGCTCCCGCGAGCTTCAATGCCGCGGGGTACTCCTTGTCCCATGGCCGGTTGAAGTCCCGAGCCAACCCGATGAAAGGAGGCGAGTTCGCCGACTGGTCATCGGGGAACAAGACGTCCGCGGTGATCCCGTCGGCATTGAGTGCCTCGAGGCGGCGATGGGGATCCCACTTGCCTTCGATTCCCCAGGGAACCTCTTCTTGGTGCTCCATCCACTGGCGCTTGTACTCCTCGGACCACGTCTGGGGGAGATCCCTTCCCTTCGCTCGCGTCGCGAGCCATAGCGGCACGTACGCCGCCAACCACTGGTCGAAATCGGCTCGGTATCTCGGCTCCACGTACGGGCGATAGCGCTCGGCTGGAGGTCCAACGTGACCGTCCGAAGAGACGATGAGCGCCCGCTGCACCCCGTGATCCTCACGAACCGACATCGTCCTCCCCCTTGTGTGCGTCCTCACCGCAGGTCCGCTCGCTCGGCCTTACGAGGCCCGACGCCAGGGCCGGTGCCGTCGTCGCGCCCGCCGACGCTCCAGGGCCGGGGCGCCGCCCAATCATGATGATCATGATGGCATGGTCGGCCACCTGCGTCCAGCGGTCGGCTCGGGCCCGGTTCGCGGGCTGAGCACAACGCAGGCAAGAACGACACGCACGAGGAGCTGCAATAGGATCTCTGTCGAGTTCGACCGCTTTGGCGCTCGCCAGGTCGAGTCCGAGGGGAGGTCGCACATGGGAGGGGGACGCGAGGCACTGCCCGGCGATCACGCGGTTGCGAACCCGTCGCTCGCAGGTCTCATCACCCTCGATCACGTTGGCATCGCGGTCGAAGACATCGAGGCCGCCATGAAGAACTTCGGGGGTTTGCTCGGCATCCAGCGCTGGCATCATGTGCGCTTTCGCACCCGCGCTCGCTACCGCGGACGCCCCCAGACCATCGGGGGCTACGTCGCAACCGGATCGCTCGGATCCCTGAACATCGAACTGGTGCAACCGATCGAGGGCTCGTGGACAGCAGCCGACGCATTGTCGAAGCGTGGCGAAGGCTTGTACCACGTGGGTTACCGCACCAACGTCGAGGTCGGTCCACTCATCGAGCGCTGCGCGAAGGAACAGGTCGGCGTTGCCCTGACCGGGCTCGGTGACGACGACGCATTGCTGTTTGCGTACCTCGACGCCGAGGACCTCCACGGGGTCACCGTCGAGATCGTCGGGCCGAGCCCGCTCCCAAACGATTTCATCCTTTCGTACCAAGAACTCGTCGTCAGTGGCGGTCACCTCCTCCAGGCATGACGAGCCTGCGGCATCCTTGCGCTCCGGAAGAGGAAGTCGACGCGCTTATGCGAACGCACCATGCTCGCGATCTGCACGTCGAAACCCAACCGATCCTCGTGAACAGCCACCGATGACCCGAATGGGCTCGCCGCGATTCGAGCAGTACGCGAACAAATATGAGACCGCAATCCTCGAGCGCGACGCGCAGGGGATCCTCGAAGTCCGATTGCACACCGATGGCGGACCCCTCGTCTGGAGTGAGCCTGCGCACCGCGAGCTCTCCGCACTCTGGTCCGATATCGCCGACGACTATGACAACCGGGTCGTCATCTTGACCGGCACGGGCGATTCGTTCTGCGAGCGCGTGGGCGCGTTCGCCCCGACGGCGCGCGGATGGGACAAGATCTACTGGGAGGGGAAGCGCTTGTTGCGCCGTCTTCTCGAGATCGAAGTCCCCATCATCGCTGCCGTGAACGGCCCAGCCCGCGTCCATGCCGAACTGGCCTTGCTCTCTGACATCGTGCTCTGTGCAGAGCACGTGGTCTTCCAGGACAGCCCGCATCGGCTCAGTGGCGCGGTCCCCGGGGACGGTGTGCACATCGTCTGGCCGGAGCTTTTGGGAGCGAACCGAGGTCGCTACTTCCTGCTCACCGGCCAGGAGCTCAGCGCACAGGAGGCACTCGAGCTCGGTGTGGTTGGTGAGGTCCTCCCCAACGCCGAGCTCCTCCCCAGGGCACACGAACTCGCCGAAGACCTGGCGGTGCTCGACACTGTCACGCTGCGTTACACGCGTGAATGCCTGACCATGCGCTGGCGGCGCTTGCTGGACCACGACCTCGGTTACGGCTTGCTCCTCGAGGGCGCAGCTGCTGGGGAGCGGTTCAGGACCGCTGGGGGGTCGGTGGACCGGCCATGAACCGGACACGATCACGATGGCGTCCATCGCGACGACCTGCCGCTGCGACGAGCGCGACGACAGCGCTCGCCCCGCCCTGTTCGTCGAACGGCGCAGCACGGACGCTGCGGTGACATCATTGATTGCTATCATTGCGACCTTGGCACGTCGTCGACGTGCAACGGCACCAACTGAGGGGGTAGGGATGCGCGCGGTTGCGAGGTTCGTGGCGGTTGTTGCCACCGTATCGATCATGGCAGCCTTCACGGGCCCGGCCTCCTGGGCAAAGTCTTCGAGGCCGAGCGCCAGCCCGATCACGGTGGGCCTCATCACGAGCTTGACGGGTCTGGCAGCCCCTCAGTTCGTCGGAGCCTTGCAAGGAGCCCAGGCCCGTATCGACCTGCAGAACGCCCAAGGCGGGGTCAACGGGCACAAGATCAACCTCATCTCCGCAGACGACCAGACGAGCTTTCAGGGGGCGTCGACGGCGATGTCAGAGCTGGTCAATCTCAAGCACGTCTTCGCCATCATCGACCTGTCGGACTTCACCACCTCTGCCTACCGGATTGCCCAGCAGGCTGGGGTGCCGGTCGTCGGATTCCCCACGGACGGCCCGGAATGGGGGCAACGGCCCAACACCAACATGGTGTCGATCGCCGGGAACGTGCCACCGACCGGGGTCGGCGGCATTGTCAACACCGTGTGGCCCAACGTCGCCAAACTGTTGGACGCAAAGAACATGGCCGCGCTGGCGATCGGTGGCGAAGCAGCGGCCATTCAGGGTGCCCAGTCCTTCGTCCGGGCGGCCAAGGTTGACGGGGTCAAAGTTGGCTACACGAACTACAGCATCCCCATCGCCACCGTCGATGTGACCTCGCTCGTGCTCTCCCTGAAGCAAGCAGCCGTTGACGGGTTCTTCGGCTCCCTACTCATCAACACGAATTTCGCGATCCTGACCGCGGCACGCCAGGCCGGGCTCAAGCTCGTCGCACCCATGATGGAGACTGGCTACGGCCAGCAGCTTCTCGACCAGCCCTCCGCGGTGCAGGCGGGGCAGGGCGCGGTCTTCCCCGTGTACCAGCGACCGCTCAATGAGCCCGATGCGGCAACCCGTCGCGAGCAGGCAGCCTTCGCCAAGTACGAGCACTTCACCGGCGTTCCCGAGCTCGGGTGGACCTGGGGGTGGATCAGCGCCGACCTTCTGATCCAAGGCTTGAAGCGGGCTGGGACGTCCCCGACCCGCACCTCATTCCTTCGTGCGCTCCACAACCTGCGCGGTTACGACGCCGAAGGCCTGCTGCCCTCACCGATCGACATCAGCCTCAAGGACTTCGGCACGGCACCGGCCAAGCAGTGCTACTACTTCGAACGGCTGGAGGGTTCCCAGTTCGTCCCCCTCAATGGGGGCAAACCCGTCTGCGGGAGGACCGTCAAGTGAGCTGGCTCCCCTCCGGACGCCGGGCGACGTCCCGAGGGGAGCGACGGTTTTGGACTGACCCGCCTGCGGGAAGGTTCCGAGCTCAGCCGGCTGGCCGGAATTCGAGGTGCAGGGCCTCGACGCCTCGGAGGATGTAGGTCGGGGTGTACTCGTAGCGCCGGGACCCCGCGGGACCGTGGTGAGCTTCGGAGATCCGGAGGTCATCGAGCCGATGCAGCATCCGCTCGAGGGTGATCGGCCCCTCGGCGCGAACGAGGGGCGCCCCGGGGCAGGAATGGATCCCTCGGCCGAACGCCACATGCTCACGGACGTTCGGGCGTTGCGCCCGGAACTCCGCCGGGCTCTCGAACCGCCGCTCGTCGCGATCGGCGGCCCCGAGGAGCAACACCAGCGTGCTGCCAGCGGGGATGCGGACGCCAGCGAGGGTCGTGGTGTGCCGGGCCATTCGGAAGGTGCATTTCACCGGGCTGAACAGCCGGAGCGCCTCTTCGACGAAGGCAGGGATCTGCTCGGGCTCTGCTCGAAGGCGTCGCTGGAGCTCCGGGTGCTCGGCCACGTGCTTGAGGAGGTTGCCGAGGAATCGGGCCGCGGTGCCTTGCCCGCCGGCAAAGAGAATGGTGGCCACGCGCACGACGTCGATCACCTCGGGGACGGAGCCGTCGCTGAAGGTCGCCAACGCCATCTTGCCCAGGACGTCGTCTTTGGGTTCCCGGCGACGCTGCTCGACGTACCCGGTGAAGAAGTCCTCGAGGTGCGCCAGGAAGTTGCCCTCCACGCGCTGACCGACGGACCCTGCCGGTCCTTTGGCAACCATGCGCCGACGAAGCTCGCCGTGGTCAGCTTCAGGAACACCGAGCAGATCGGCGATGACCAGCAACGCGAACGGCTGTGCATACTCGCCGATGAATTCGGCGCTGCCGCGGGCAGCGAACGTGTCGATCAGCTCATCTGCGAGGCGCCACATGAAGTCCTCGTTCTCCTTGAGCCGCCTCGGCGTGAGCAACCTCATCATCAGACCGCGGTGATCGCTGTGCATCGGCGGGTCGAAGGTGATCAGCGACTCGTGGCTCGGGAAGATGTGGCGGTATTGCTCGATCAGCGCGCTGGCGTCGTCCCCTGGCGGTTCCTCGGGCAGGCCCGGGAACGGTCCACCGAAGGCATTGCACGACGAGAACCTGTCGGTGTCCCGAAACACCTCGACCATCTCGTCGTGGCCGGTGACGACGAAGGCTCCATGATGGGGCTCCCTCCACACGGCACCCCTGTTGCGCGCATCTTCGAAATAGGCAACCGGGTCCTCGATGACGGAAACGTCGGTGAAGAAATCGGCAATGCGTGCCTCGCTCATGATGATGCCTCCCCATCGACGGGAACCTGCGTGCACCCGGACCCCGCCACGTGCAAGTGGTAGCACTCGTTGCCGACCGGGTCAACAGGCGTCCGCCGACCCCCGGCGTCAGACCAGTCTCGGGTTGGGGTGCAGACCGTGCTCGGCAGGTGGCTTAGAAGCCGATGTCGCGGCTCTCCGCGTCAATCGGACCGACCACTTGGTGAATGGCAGGGACGAGCTGTTCGTAAGGGAGGCCAGCGAGGTAGCCGTCGATCAACCGCTGGTAGTTGGCAATCATGCCTTCGACCCACCCCGACAGGCGCATGAACTCGAAGCCCTCGGCGTGCAATCCACGCTGCTGGCGGGGCAGGTTCGAGAAGTCCTGGGTGGGGATCGGCGGCCATCGTGGGTCGTCAGGAGCCATTGGCGTGGGCTCGGGTGGCGCCGGAGGCTCCTGACCCGGCGGGTAGCGAGTCAGTGACCACAGCTCGAAGAGGCACTCCTCGGGCCCGAGCGGGCGGACGCGGTATGCCGAGGAGCTCGAGAGCATCGGCAAGAGGAAGAAGTGAGGGAAGCAGAACTCGACGCCCCCGACCATCCCGTTCGCTTCGATGTAGTTGAGATCGGGCATGTCGATGCCCTGACGCTGGTTCCAGTCGATGATGGCGTCGTTGACCGCCCGGTTCCACGCTGCCATGGCCTCACCCAGGTTGTCGGGGAGCTCGATGTTCGACAGGCCCTCGGCGACCCGCACATCTTTCTCGTGGATCATGCCGGCCATGCCGACACTGAGGGTGCGCATGAAATGAAGGTTCTGCTGGACGAACGCCGCCTTGTCGAAGGGAGCGTCGCTGCCGAGAACGGTCATCTGGGTCCGGAACTCCAGATCGGACATCGACTCGCCCACGGGGCGGTACACCTTGGAGCTCGCGCCCTTGGCGACGAGCTGGGGGTGGGTCTGCATGACGTGGTAGCCCTCCATGAAGGCTTCCATGGCGAGCTTCCAGTTGGTGGGCATGCGGCACGAGAGCCACCACTCCGGCCACAGGCCTTCGACCTTCCACACGTCGTGGAACTGCGCGAAGGGACCGATGCTCTCACGAAGCGATGGCGCATCGTTGTCGAAGTTGATGAAGGCGCACCCGCCCCAGGTCTCGACCCGGCAAGGAACCAAGGCGAGGTCCTCGGGAAGACGGTTCGACTCGTCGAAGAGATCCGGCTGGTACAAGAAGGTGTTGGCCCCGTCGAGGCCGTAGCACCAACCGTGGAACGGACAGATGAAGCCACTCCCCTTGACGTTGCCTCGACCCTCGACGAGCTGGACGCCACGATGGCGGCAAGCGTTGTGGAAGGCGCGAACGGTCCCCTCGTCGACCCGCACGACGATGACCGACTTGCCCAAGATCTCATAGGTGACGTAGTCCCCAGGGTTGGGGATCTCGGCCAGGAAGCAGGCCATCTGCCAGACCCGTGGCCAGAGTCGCTCGCACTCGGTGGCGTAGAACGCCGGGTCGTAATAGCGCTGGACCGGGACGCGATCGGTGCGCGTCATCGGGTAGGGCACCGGGAGCGGCGGGAGCGACAACGGGGCTTTCTCGTACCGAGGTGCTCGGTACTGGGGCTTGTCGAGGATCGTCACCTCAAACCTCCTCGGGTTCTGCTTCTTTGCGGACTATCCACCGTCCGCGACTTCGATGACTCCCAGCTTGGTGCCCACCGGATAGACCTCCTGGGGTTTGGCAATGCCGTGCCGAAGCACGCCGGTGGCCGGGGAGAGGACCTCGGTCTCGACTTTCTCGGTCTCCACCGTGTACAGCGGCTGGTTCTCGGCGACAGGCTGGCCGTCGTCGACGAGCCACCCGATGAACGTGCCCTCGAAGGTGGCCATCGTCAGCTTGGGCATCTGGACCGGAACAGTGCTCATCGCGTGAAGGTCATCGTCTCGCGCACGGCCGCGGCGATGCGCTCGGCACTGGGGTACACCGCTTGCTCGAGCCCCCTGGCAGCGGGGATTGGACGGAAGCGCGCGCCGACCCGACGGACCGGCGCCTTCAGCGAGCCGAAGTGATCCGCAGCGATCCGGGCTGCAAGCTCCGCACCGGGGCCGGCGAACTCGACTGCGTAGTGGGCGACGACGGCGCGGCCCGTCTTGCCGACGGACGCTCGCAGCGCGTCCGTGTCGAGGGGCACGAGGGTGCGCAGATCCAGGACCTCGACGTCGATGCCCTCGGTTGTACCGAGGTGCTCTGCAGCCGCCAACGCGTCGACGACGGCTCGCCCGTAGGCGACGACGGTGACGTCGCTGCCCTGGCGCTTGACGTCGGCCGTTCCGAGCTCGACGGCGTAGCGGCCGATGGGCACCTCGCCTCGCGAGCCGTAGAGGGCAACGGTCTCTACGACCAGACACGGATCCGGGTCGAAGATCGCGGCCGTGAGCAATCCCTTGGCATCGGCCGGTGTGCTCGGGATCGCCACTTTGATGCCCGGGACGTGCATGAACCACGCCTCAAGCGACTGGGAGTGCGTCGCGCCCGTTCCCAGTCCCCCAAAGGAGGCCGTGCGAACCGTGATCGGGCACGGGGTTCGGTTCGCCGACATAAAGCGCGCCTTGGCGGCGAGGTTCACGATCTGATCCATCGCGATCGTGATGAAGTCCATGATCATGATCTCGGCGACCGGGATCCGCCCCTCCAGGGCCGCGCCGATCGCGGCACCTGCGATCGCGGCCTCCGAGATCGGGGTGTCGAGGACCCGGTCGCGCCCGTGCTTGGTCGAGAGCCCCGCCGTCGCCCCCGAGACCCCGCCAGCCGGATCAGCCAGGTCCTCGCCGAGCAAGAACACCCGAGGGTCGGCGGCGAGCGCCTCGTCGAGGGCTTCGTTGACCGCGCCCACGAAGGTCATCGTCTTGGTCTCGACCGCCGTCGTCATGTCGGGATCCCTTTCATGTCCAAGAAGAAATCCTTGTCCAGTTCGTCAGGTTCTGGTGGCGGCGCCGCCAGAACCGCGTTCATGGCCTCGTCGACCTGGCCCTTGGACTGCTCGTCGATCGCGGTGAGCACCTCCTCGCTCAAGACGCCGGTCTCGAGGAGCTTCCGGCGGTACCGGGGGATCGGATCGGCTGCTTCGGCTGCCGCCAGCCGTTCGGCGGGCATGTAGCGCTGCGGGTCGCCTGCATAGTGCCCTTTGAAGCGGAAGGTCACGCACTCCAGCAACGTGGGGCCGCCACCTGCCCGTCCCCGCTCGGCAGCCTCGGAGACCGCGTGGTACACCGCCTCGGGGTCGTTGCCGTCGACGCGGAAGCCCGGCATCGCGTAGGCGAGCGCACGATCGGCGACCTGGTCGATATGCATCGTCTCGCCGATCGGCGTCATCTCGGCGAAGAGGTTGTTCTGGCAAATGAAGATCACCGGCAGCTGCCAAGTCGAAGCGAGGTTCATCCCCTCGTGGAACGAGCCGGTGTTCGTCGCGCCATCACCGAAACACACCGCGACCACTCGGTCGCTGCCTTCTTGGCGCGCCGCGAGCGCAAGCCCTACGGCGACTGGCACGCCGGCACCGACGATCCCGGTGCACAGCATCACCCCGGCTTCCGGGCAAGTGATGTGCATCGTCCCACCCTTGCCCCGTGACGCCCCCACACGGCGGCCGAGCACCTCACCGATGACCTCGACGAGCGGTACGCCTTTCCCGATCATGTCGTGGAGGCCGCGGTAGGTCGTCACCAACCGGTCGTCCGAGCGCAGCGCTGCGCCGAAGCCGGCGGGGATGGCCTCCTGGCCGCGCGACGGCCAGATCGTGGCGGCGAACTCCCCACGACTGATGCCCTGGCGTAACCGCTCGTCACAGGCTGCCGACAGGACCATGGTCGTGTAGAGCTGCCGTGCGACGTCGGGCGTCACCGGTGCCGATGTCTTAGCGGCTGTAGAGGTCATGTTCGTCTCCTCGCGCGCCACTGCGCTGTGGTCTGGTTCATCGTTGGTACTGCGTCTCAGAGGCCGAGATCGGCAATGGGGACGTCGATGGTTGTGTTGACCTTCTGGATCGCCGGCACGAGCTTGTCATAGGGCAACCCTGCGAGGAAGCCGTCGACGACGCGCTCGAAGTTGGAGATCAACCCTTCGACCTTGTCCGAGAGCCGCATGTACTCGAAGCCCCTGGCGTGCAGGCCTTTTTGCTGTTTGGGCAGGTTCGAGTAGTCCTGCGCGGGGATCGGAGGCCACCTTGGGTCGTCGGGTGCCATGGGCTCGGGGGGCGTTGGCTTCCCCGGCTCCCTACCAGGGGGAAAGCGGGTCAGCGACCACAGCTCGAAGAGGCACTCCTCGGGGCCCAGGGGACGGATCCGGTACGAGGAGGCGCTCGAGAAGCTCGGGAGCAAGAAGTAGTGAGGGAAGCAGAAGTGCATCGGATCGGTGAGGCCCCTGGCGGCGAGCTCGTTGAGGTCGGGGATGTCGCAACCTGCTGCCTTGTACCAGGCCACGATGGCATCATTGAGGGTCCGCTGCCAGGTCGCCCGGGCCTCTTCGGGGTCGGCGGGCAGCTCGACGTTGCGCAGTCCCTCGGCGATGCGAACTCGTTGGCGTGGATCATCCCCGCCATCCCGTCACTCAGGGTGCGCATGTAGTGGATGCTCGTGTCGATGAAGGTGCGGGAGTCGGTGATCCCGGCAATGCGCTGAGCGCGCAGGTCGGATCGGCTCTTGCCGTCGGGGCCGAACTGGCGGTAGGTCGTCTCGGGTCCCCGTTTCAACCCCGGCGGGTTGAGCTGGGGGTGGGTCTGCATGACGTGGTAGCCCTCCATGAAGGCTTCCATGGCGAGCTTCCAGTTGGTGGGCATCCGGCACGAGAGCCACCACTCGACCCGGAGCGACTCCACCTTCCAGGCGTCATAGATCGAGGCGAAGGGCTCGATGCAGTCCCGCAGCGGTGGGGCTTGGTCGTCGAGGTTGATCCAGGCGCACCCGCCCCAGGTCTCGCAGCGTACCGGCGTCAGCGCGAGATCTCCTGGGCAGCGGTTCTGCTCGGCGAAGAGATCAGGCTGGTACAGGAAGGTATTGGCCCCGTCCAACCCGTAGCACCACCCGTGGAACGAGCAGATGAACCCGCTCCCCCGGATGTTGCCTCGGCCCTCGACCAGCTTGACCCCCCGGTGGCGACAGGCGTTGTAGTAGGCCTTCACTTCCATGGCCTCAGTGCGCACGACGACGATCGACTGATCGAGGATCTCGTACTCGACGAAGTCACCCGGCTCGGGAACCTCCTCCAAGCGGCATGCCATCTGCCACACCCTTGGCCAGAGCAGCTCGGCTTCCATCTGGTAGAAGTCTGCGTCGTAGTAACGCTGCTTGGGCACCCGGTCCGGGTACTCGACCGCGTACGGCACAGGGAGCGCCGACCACTTGGTCTCCGTGATCGCCATGGTGTCCCTCCCCTTTCGCTGCTCGCTGGGCTCTTCGCGGTTGAGTGCGCTCGTGGCCACGGAGACCTGGCCAACCGGCCCACAACCTGCCTATCCTGATCACGGATCCTACTCCACCGCCGTGGATGCGGCGGTGGGCCCGCACCCAAACCATCGACCGGCGTCGCGCCCTCGTTCGAGCGCACGACGCATCTAGATGCGTCGTGAAGGATCAGGCCAGTAGCGACTGCGAATGACGTGGCGCCGGAGCTTGCCGTTGGGATCGCGATCGAGCGAGGGAGCGAAATCCACCGATCTCGGGCACTTGAAGTGCGCGAGCGCGTTCCTGCAGTGATCGATCAGTTCGGCAGCCAGCTCGACGTCAGGGCTGATGTCGGGGTGGAGCTCGACGACCGCTTTGACCTCTTCGCCCCACTCTTCGTTGGGCACCCCGACCACCGCGACGTCTCGCACCGCCGGGTGCGCTGCCAGCGTGGCTTCGATCTCGGCCGGGTAGATGTTGACCCCACCAGAGACGATGGTGTCCGCCTGACGATCACACAGAAACAGGTAGCCGTCTTCGTCGAGGTAGCCGATGTCGCCGACGGTGAACATCGCGCCCCTCCGAGCTCTCTGCGTCTTGTCGGCATCGTGAAGGTACTCGAAGTCCCAAAGCGACGGAGTCATGTAGACCAGCCCTGGAACGCCTGGCGGGCACTCGTTTCCCTCATCGTCGTAGATCTTGATCTCGACGCCCGGTGACGGTCTTCCAACCGTTCCGGGTTTTCGCAACCACTCCTCGGAGCTCACGGTGGTTCCCGCACCCTCGGTTGACGAGTAGGCCTCTGTGATGATCGGGCCGAACCACTCGATCATCCGCCGTTTCACATCGATCGGGCATGGCGCGCCGGCGTGGTTCACGAACCGAAGGGACGAGACATCGGCGGTGGCGCGGACCGCTTCGGGAAGGGCCAGCAAGCGATGGAACATGGTGGGCACGAGACTGGCATGGGTGACCTTGTGCTGCTCCGTCAGTCGTAGGAAGCCTTCCGGCGTCCACTTGTCCATCATCACGACCATGCCACCTCGGTCGAGTGCGTTGAGGACCCCGGCGAGCGGGAGTGCGTGGTACAAGGGGCCCGAGCTGAGGTACACCATGTCGGTCCCTTGGGCGGTGGCTGCTGCCGCGCCTCGGTGGATGGGGCCGATCCCGCTCGTGAGCCTGAGCTCCTGCGAGGGCCCGCCCGGGAACGACTTGCGAACGCCCTTCGGGCGACCGGTCGTTCCAGAAGTGAAGAAGATGATCTGCCCGGCTGAACGGATCGGCGGCGCCGCCGACGATTGCCCGGATATCAGGGCCGCCAGCGGCGCGAACCCCGGAGAGGGGTCCACCGCAAAGCGCATCCCCTCGGCGATCCCGGCGTGCTCCGCTGCGGCTCGGGCGATCCCGGCATACGCCGCTTCGGTCACCAGGAGCTTGGCAGCGGAGTCATGGAGGATGTCGCCGATCTCCTGGGCCTTGAGGTGCCAGTTGAGCGCGACGAAGTACAGGCCCGACTGGATCGCGGCTCCGTAGACCTCGACGAATTCTCTCCGGTTCGAGAGCACGACCGCGACCGTTTCGCCGGTCCCGACGCCAAGCTCCCGGATCCCTCGTGCGATGCGGTTCATGGCATCGAGGAGCTCCCCACGCGTGGTCGACCTCCCTGCCGCGTCGACCAGGGCGGTGCGATCAGGGCTGGCCTCCGCGAGAGCGTAGAAGCCGTCGACGGTCATCTCGGATCCCGCCGCTCGACGATCGGCCTGCATCGCTCGTCGAGCTCCTCGTTCCTGGGGTCGCGACCCGCGTCCAACGTCAGCGCGGCACGGGGCACGAGCTCCTAGGCGGACGTCCTCCGCCTACAGCCGGTAGAGCTTGGCCGCGTTCTCCCCGAGGATCTTGCGGCGCGCCTGCGGGGTAATCGTCGACAGCTTCTCGGCGACGGTGTCGAGTGGCTTGGGATACAGGCACGTCGGGTGGGGGAAGTCGGTCTCGAAGAGGATGTTGTCCTCCCCGACCTTCGAGACGAGGCCCTGGAGATCCCCCTGGCTGCGCTCGAACCAGAACGTCGCGTACCAGTTGCTCTTGAAGTACTCCGAGGGCATCTTGGACAGCTCACCTGCTTGCTTCGGCGCGTTCTCCCAGAGCTCGTAGTCCATGGTCTCCAAGATGAAGGGAATCCAGCCGCACCCGCTCTCGACGGACACCATCTTGAGGTTCGGGTACCGATCGAAGATGCCGGCGAAGATCGTGTTGATCACCACGCGGGCATTGTTGATGAACAACATCGACCCGCCGATCGCCGGCTTCACGTACTCGTCCTGGGAGGGCCAGAAGTAATTGCCGAAGAAGTTCATCGCCGTGATGCTCGACCCGATGTGGAAGTGCACTGGCAGCTGCAAGTCCGCACAGGCCTCCCACAGCGGATCCCAGGCCCGGTTCGCCAGGTCCGGAGAGCCGAGGTCCTGGGGGTCCGAGGTCATGTTCACCCCTCGCAGGCCGAGACTGGCGCATCGCTGGGCCTCTTCGACCGACTCCTTGACGTCCCAGGCCGGCAGCACTGGCATGGGAAGGAATCGTCCGCCCGAGGAGTCCTGCAGCTCGGCCATCGCGTCGTTGTAGATCTGCACGCACAGGCGGCGCAGCACCGGATCGTCGATGGCACGCTCGAGATCCTGGCCACCGAGGCCGATGGAGTTGGGGAAGAGCACCTGCGCGTAGATACCGGACTCGTCCATGACCTTGAGCCGGACCTCGGTGTCGTAGGCACCCTGATGGCTCTGTTCAAGTCCCCAGACCGCCATGGATTCCTGGAACGGGAACTTCTCTCCCTCCCGGTCGATCACGCTCCCAGCGCGTGCCGGACCGAGCGAGGCGCCCTGGTCGACGACCCACGTCGGTTCGCCGTCGACCTCTTCGACCCTGGGTACCCGGTCCTTGTACGCGGCGGGCGCCCGCTTGGTCCAGAAGTCTTCGGTCGGCGTGAGGTGCGTATCGCAATCGATGACCCGAAGGTCGCCAGTCGTCATCGTCATTAGGACACCCCCATCTCAAGATCCAAACGGAGCGCTGCGCCTACCCGTTCTCGTTTCATCAAACAGCCTACCGTTTCGGTGAGCCTACAATTTTGACCAAGCCCAAGGACACTGGCCGAAGGACCCTGGGCCCAAGGGTGCCAGGCCCAGGCAACGGCTCGGACCAAGCCCCGCCGCCTCGACGTACGCTCGTTCACCGGTAGGGTCGAGGTTCATGGCGCGCATCCACCACTACATCGACGGCAAGCAGGTCGCCGGAACCTCCGGTCGCTTCGGCGAGGTCTTCGACCCCGCGTCGGGAGAAAAGATCCACGAGGTCGACTTCGCATCGGCGAGCGAGGTCGACGAGGCCGTCGCAGCTGCCGCGGCAGCGGCGCCCGCGTGGCGCACGATGTCCCTGTCGAGGCGGGTCGAGATTCTGTTCCGGATCCGCGAAACCTTGGATGCCCACCGGAGCGAGATCGCTCGCTGCGTCACCGAGCAGCACGGGAAGGTCCTCTCCGATGCCATGGGTGAGGTGGCAAGGGGCCTCGAGAACGTCGACTTCGCCTGCGGGATTCCCAGCCTGCTGGCCGGCCGCTACTCCGAGCAGGCGTCGCGGGAGGTTGACGTCTACTCGATCCGCCAGCCGCTGGGGGTTGTGGCCGGGATCACCCCGTTCAATTTCCCAGCGATGGTGCCGATGTGGATGTTCGCCAGCGCGATTGCGTGCGGCAACACCTTCGTGCTCAAGCCCTCCGAGCGCGATCCAGGGGCATCGCTCGTGATCGCTGAACTGCTCACCGAGGCCGGGCTGCCCGACGGTGTCTTCAACGTCGTCCAGGGGGACAAGGTAGCGGTTGACCGGCTGCTCGAGCATCCGGGCATCGAGGCGATCTCCTTCGTCGGCTCGACGCCCGTCGCACGCTGGGTCTACGAGACGGCGGCGCACTTCGGCAAGCGTGTCCAAGCGCTCGGAGGCGCAAAGAACCACATGGTGGTCTTGCCCGATGCCGACGTCGACATGGCGGCCGACGCGGTCGTCTCGGCTGCCTATGGCTCAGCTGGCGAGCGCTGCATGGCCGTCTCTGTCGTCGTTGCCGTCGGTGAGGTCGCCGACCCATTGATTGACGCAGTGAGCGATCGCCTGGGCTCGATCCGGATCGGCAGCGGCACCGACCCAGAGTCCGAGATGGGTCCGCTCATCACGCGCGAGCACCGTGACCGCGTGGCCTCCTATCTCTCCAGTGCCACCGAGCAGGGGGCGTCGGTCGTCGTGGACGGGCGGGAGCACGAACGCTATCGGGGGCCAGGGTTCTTCCTGGGGCCCTCGCTGATCGACCGCGTCTCTCCCCAGATGGACTGCTACCGCGACGAGATCTTCGGTCCGGTGTTGTCGGTGGTTCGGGTGGGCTCCTATCAAGAAGCCATCGACCTGGTGAACGCGAACCCGTGGGGGAACGGCGCGGCCATCTTCACCCGCGACGGAGGCGCGGCACGACGGTTCCAGTATGAGGTGCAAGCGGGGATGGTCGGCATCAACATCCCCATCCCGGTCCCGGTCGGTTACTTCTCCTTCGGGGGATGGAAGCAGTCGCTCTTCGGGGACACCCACATCTACGGGCCCGAGAGCATCAACTTCTACACACGGGGAAAGGTCGTCACCAGCCGATGGCCGGACCCGGCGACCAGCGAGATCGACCTCGGCTTCCCGAGGACCCGCTGAGTCCTGCTGTCGCCAAGGCGGAGAACGAAGTCCCACCCGTGCAGGACGCTGGCTGCGTCGCTACCATGGGGAAGAAATAGCCAGCTGTTTTCTCTTGGATCGAGAAGACAGCTCTGACGGACAGCACACGATGAGACAGGACGGTGCGCAATGAGCACGAACAACGGTCTCCGATACATCGACTCCGACGGCCACATCCTCGAGCACCCCACAGCCATGCTCGACTATGCGCCAGCCAAGTACCGAGATCGGATCTGGCACATCGAGACCGACGAAGCTGGCGAGGAGTGGCTCGTCTACAACAACACCCGAACACCAGCCAACATGCTCTCCGCCGCCGGCGTGGCAGGTGCGAGCGACGAGGACCGCGCACGAGCCTTCCGCGGGGAGATGCGCTACACGGAGACCCGCCCAGCTGCCTGGAACGCCAAGGCCCGCTTGGCCGACATGGACGCCGACCACATCGACATGGCAGTGCTCTACCCCACCATGCTGCTAGGTCTCCAAAGCGAGCTCGACGTCGACTTCGCTGAAGCGCAAGCCCGTGCGTACAACGACTGGTGCGCCGACCACCTCCTTGAGGGAGAGGGTCGAATCTTCGGTGCGGGCGCCCTGCCTCCCATGCATCAGCCCGAGGACGTCCAGCGGGTCGCCAATGAGATTCGCCGCGTCGCAGGAATGAAGGGCATGGTCGCGGTCTTCATGCGCCCGAACCCCGCGGTCGACTGGCGGCCGTTCAACGACCCCGTGTACGACCCCATCTGGCAGGCAGCCTCAGAGACCGGCCTACCCATCGGCCTGCACCCGTTCCTCGCTCCTGACCTCCCGGGCGCCTGCCGCGGTCTGCGACTCGCGCGGCCCCGCAAGCCTGACGGTAGTTACGTCGACAATTTCGATCCGGACCGCACCCTCAGCGCAGAAGAGCAGATGGAGCACCCCGAGTTGCGACCGAGCACGCTGTTCACGCAAGCGATCGCAAACCCGGTGGACGTGATGAGCGCCATCACCTACCTCACCGCTGGCGGTGTCTGCGAACGTTTCCCGGACGCCAAGTTCATCTTCTTGGAGGCCAACGGCGGATGGCTCGTCCCGTGGCTCGAGCGCCTCGACCACCACTGCCGGAAGTTCCAGTGGGAAGTCACCAACTTGTCAATGCTTCCCTCGGAGTACTTCCGTCGGCAGTGCTGGATCAGCTTCGACCCCGACGAGGCGATGCTGCGAACCACGGCGCAGTCACCGCTCGTCGGTGCCGACCGCATCATCTGGGCGTCGGATTATCCGCATCCTGACGCCAAGTTCCCCGGAGTCACCGAGGAGCTCGCAGAAGCGCTCGAGGGGTTGACCATCGAGCAGAAGCGAGCGATCACCTCCGAGAGCGCCGTCGCCCTCTACGGGATCGGCTGACGCCGACGACCTCGGTCATCACGGCGTCGCGGTCGGCGTGCTTTGTGGGGTCGCCACTCGTCGCAACGTGAGGACCCGCTCGGCGTGGCGCTCCTCTTCGAGGAGTCGTTGACGCGCCTGGAGGAGGTCGGACTGGGTGACGAGGCCTTCGAGGCGGCCCGGAGCGTTTCGATCGACGACCGGAAGGATGCCGACCCCGAAGAGCGCCATCCGGTCGGCGACTGAGCGGAGGATCTCGTCAGGATGCGCGACAGCCACCGGCGACATCATGAGGTCGCGGACCTGCGCCTGCTGCGTATGCCTTCCTGAGCGCAAGGCCGACCAGGGGAGCACACCGACCAATTGCTGATTGCCGTCAACGACGGGGAACAGGCGCTGGCGGCGCATCGGGGAGCCCTCGGCGAGGGCTTCGGAAAGTCCTGCCAGCCGACGGGCTGGCTCGATGGTGTAGACGTCGGTGTCCATGACCTCGCGCACGAACATCGCCTCGAGGGGATCGACCGCGTACTCGCGCATGACATGGAAGCCGCGACGCGCAACCTTCTCGGTCAAGATCGACCGCTTCAAGACGAGCACGCTGACCAGGTGCGAAACGGTTGCGGCGACGAGCAATGCCACGAGGCTGTTGTTGTCATGGGTCAGCTCGAATGTAAAGACGATGGCGGTCAAGGGGGATCGCGTCACGCCGCCGAGTGCACCGGCCATGCCGATCAGCGCCCACACGCCCGGGGTGGTGCCGGGCAGGAGGTGACCCAGCACTCCCCCCAGTGCAGCGCCCATCATGAGGATGGGCGCCAGGATGCCGCCACTCGTCCCTCCCCCGAGCCCGACGGACCAGATGACGAGCTTCACCACGAAGACCGTGACGAGCGCACTCAGCGCGAGGCGCCCGAGCAGTTCCGCGTGGATCGTGCCGTAGCCGACGCCGAGCGCCCTCGGGTCGAGGAGGCCACCGACGCCGATCACGGCTCCTGCGATCATCGGCCACCACATCCAGTGCAGCCGCCCGGCGAGCTTCGCAAAGAGGTCCTCGGTTCGGTAGACGCATTGGGTCATGAGCCACGCCGCGAACCCAGAGGCGACCCCTACCCCACCGGCGCCAAGGAGCGCCACCGTGCCCAACGGGGGGTGGAGAGGGATCGGAAACAGTGGCTGAGGAGCGACGAGGCCGGCACCGGCCATCGCCATGCGGATGCCGTCCGCGGTCGCGGCAGCCAACCCGATCAGGACCATGGAACGAGGCTTGAGCTCGAACGCCAGCAGCTCGACGCCGAAGAGCGTCGCGGCGACCGGGGTGCCGAAGACGCCGCTCATCCCGGCGGCGGCTCCGGCAACGAGCAATGCACGGCGTTGCGCGGCGGTCAGCCGGAAGAGCTGACCAACGATGGAACCCATGGCGCCACCAGTGAGGATGATCGGTCCCTCGGCACCGAATGGGCCGCCGGTCCCAATGCTGATCGCACTGGCAATCGGTTTCAGCACAGCGAGGCGCGGTTGGATCCGACTTCCGTCCACGAGGATCCGCTCCATCGCTTCGGGAATCCCGTGGCCCCGGATCTGCTCGGAGCCGAACCGCGCCATCAAGCCGATCACCAGTCCGCCCCCGACCGGCACGACGACGGCAATCGCCCCCAGGGCACTGGCACCGGGCGACACGAGATGCACGCTCCAACGCTGGTAGTACAGGGCGTTGGTGAAGAAGCCGATCAGATCGAGCAACCCGAGAGCGATACCGGCACCAAGCGCCCCGATGAGGACCGCCAAGGGGATCAGGCGAAGCACCGACGGCGTCATCGTGAAGTCCCCGAGCGCTCGCTCGATTGCCTCCGGGGGGCGACGATCCGTTCCCAGGTAGGTCCGCTCATCGCCTTCCGGGTCGCCCTGCGTGGCGACGGTCAGGTCGCCGCCTTCGGGCTCCATGGAACCTGGGGGTCCCGAGTCCGCGGAGCTGCCGTCCGAGCCCTCCTCTGGCCGCGGGAGGTCCCCCTCCCCTGGCATTCTCATCGTAATACGATGTTATCGTGGCAAGATTGACTCTGCCTGACGACGTCTATGCTCGCCTGCTCGCCCTGCGCACCGGGCTCCGGCAGTTCCAACGCTGGAGCGAGCGCCAAGCGCGGGCGGCGGGCTTGACGCCCGCACAGCACCAGCTGTTGCTCGCGATCCGCGGGCATCCCGATCCCCGGGGCCCCACAATCGGCGAAGTGGCCGACTACCTCTTGTTGCGCCATCACAGCGCGGTCGGCCTCGTCGACCGAGCTGACGCTGCAGGCCTCGTCGTTCGCGTCCGGGATCCCAATGACCATCGGGTCGTGCGGCTGCGCCTCACCGCTCGTGGAGCCGAGCGCCTCGAGGCGTTATCGGCCCTCCACCTCGAAGAACTCGATCGCTTGGCGCGCAACATCCAGGCCATCGGAGAAGGCCTGGCGCCGCTGCAAGATCACCACGGGTTGCGCTCGAAGAACTGACCGGGCGTCATTGGGGCGCCGGTTCCGTATCGATCCCGGCGGACTACGATTCGGAGCAGGCGTGCCGGGAAGTCTGGTCGGCGGTTCGTTTCACCGACCTCCGGAGCGCTCCATGCACCTTGGCACAGAGCCCATCAGAAGGGGTGACTGATGGGCCTCTCTGTCGCTTCGGCCGGGGCGATCTTCCCACTTTCGGCCATCGGCTCGTTCGGTGCAAGCCTTCTGCTCGTTCAACGCCTCGAACGGCTCGCCGGTCGGTTCGCCCTGTCGGAGACGACGCTCGGGCTGCTCGTCGCCCTCGCCGCCGACTCGCCGGAGATCAGCACCGCCGTCACCGCCGCCATCGAGGGCAAGCAGCGCGTCGGAGCCGGAGTCGTGCTCGGTTCGAACGCGTTGATCCTAGGAGCACTGCTGGGAGTGGGCCCGATCGCTGCCCGCTGGATCAGGCTGCACCGCCGATCCGCCCTCGTCGAGGGGGCGGCAGCGAGCGCAGTCGCTGTCATCACCCTCGCGATCCTCACGACCGGCGCCGACGCACGTATCGGATTGGCGCTGACCTTGATCGTGTTGGGGCTCTACGTGTCCGCCGCTACCGCCTCAACGACGGCCCTCCTGCGATTCGGATTGCCTCGACGCGCCGTCGCATGGCGAGCGACAGCGATCGCCGAAGCGGCGCTCGAGCTTTCGCCGGCCATCGACACGATCGAAGGTCACTCCAGGGCTCGCACCCGCCTCGACGCGTTGATCGTCACGGGAGCGCTCGGGGCGGTGGTGGTGGCCAGCGCACTCATGGAGCGGTCGGCCGTGGTGCTCGGAACGCAGTTTCGCCTTTCGAGCCTGGTGATCGGGGCGCTCTTGCTCGCCGCCGTCACCAGCCTTCCCAACGTCGTCGGTGGGGTGTACCTCGCCGCTCGGGGCAATGGAACGGCGTTGCTCAGCGAAGCGACGAACAGCGCCATGCTCAACGTGGTGTTCGGGCTCTTCGCCCCTGGGGCGTTCACCGGCCTGGGACCCGCCGGCAACACGACGATCCTCGCAGCATGGTATTGCGGCCTCACGGTGATCGCCCTCGTGGCCGCGTTCGCCGAACGGGGGCTCTCTCGGCGCAACGGCTTCGCCATCGTCCTCGGCTACCTCGCGCTCGTCGTCGTAGCCGCAACTCGCTGAGCCAGGCCTCATGGACCAAGGGCAGTGCCGGCCCCAGGGTCGAGCGCGGAACCTTCGACCCGTCTGCCTGGGGTCCACCACAACAGGCCTGCGCAGACTCAACGCGCGACGCCGATGATGCAGCTCCGTCCTCTGTGCGATCTTCAGGCATTGTGCCCTTGGCGCAGCCGTTGCAACCCGGTCCAGAGGAAGGATGCGCCGCTGCCGATTGGGTCCCGGACCCCGAGCAACTGTGCCCGGCGCAGCAGTGCACCGAACGGTGCGTTCCAATAGCTCGGATCGCCGGGCCGCTGGGGTCCGTGTGGACTCACATAGAGGTGTGGCTCGTCGCAGAACGCGTCCCCAGGCGAGGCACCGAGCGTCACGCGCGTGCCGCCACCGGCGTCGACCTCGGTGGCGGCATCGAAATGCTCGGGCCACAACTGGATGGTCGCCGGCCGCGCCATGGGCGGAAGGTCTCCCAGCACTCGATCCAGGATCTGCCAGCTGTCGCTGTACCAGCTGGCCAGGAGTGCCGTGGACTCCGCATCGAGGGTTAGCGGTTCGTCGACCGCACCGAGCTCAGGGGTCTCGTCCCCCACCGAGAACGGCGCCGCCAGGTCAACCCCAACCGCATCAGCGAGGCGCCGCAGTGTGGACCCGGAAATCGCCAAGGCAGTGACGACATCGCTGACCTCGTGCATGAGCAGCGTTCCTGCGACCCGAAGGACCTCGGGACCCTCGCCGAACGCTGGCGTGCCGAATCCTCCCGGCGTCACGCGGAGGCCGAAGCGCCCGGTGACCTCGAAACGACGGCGGCCCAGGATATGCACTGCGATCCGGTGCAGGGTCTGGCGGGTCGGTCCGAGACGGGCACGTCGAGCCGCGTCGATCACGGTCAACGTCGCCGTCCCACCGGATCCGACGGGCTCAGGGTTGGAAGGATCCGCCGCCGCCGAGCGACGGGACGATGCTGCCCAGGATGTACTTCAGCTGCTCGGTCGTCAGGGCCCCAGGGTGACGCATCAGAAGCTTGCCCCGCGGACCGACGATGACGGTGAAGGGCAGGCCGCTGATCTGATAGGTGCCGGCCACCTGCCCCGAGGCGTCGAAACCGATCGGGTACGTGACGCCCGTCGCCTTGGCGAAGCTCCGGGCGGCGCCAGCGTTGTCGGCGACGTCGATCCCCAAAAAGGCGACCTTGCTCCCGAGATCCCGATAGGCCTCTTCCACGTGAGGCATCTCCTGGCGACAGAGCGTGCAGGTGCTCGACCAGAAGTTGAGGACGGTGTACCGACCTCGTGAGCTGGCAAGAGAGACCTTTGCCCGCGGATCCCCGAGGCTCGGGAGCACGAAGGTAGGGGCCTGGCCAAGGATAGTGACGTCCGAGCGCGAGGGCGGCTCGGTGATCGGCCCTGCGACCGGCCCGCGCTCGGCGGCGGGCAGCAGATCGGCCGCCATCTGCGCCAGGGTGTGGGCGTACAAGGTGGTGTTGGCGGCATTCACGCCGAAGCCGCCGATGGCACGCTCCTTCCCGCCGGGGTCGATGAAGTAGAGCTCAGTGCTGTGTACCACCGTGCGGTTGGCGTAGTCCAGCTGGACATAGGCCCCGTAGTCCTTCCACACCGCTTCGAGGTGCGGCACCGAGCCAGTGGTGGAGACCCAGTTGCGCACCCTGCCCAACCCGTGCTGGTCGGCCCAGAGCTTCACCCATTTGACCTGTGGGTAGAAGGGATTGATGTTGACGCTCAGGAACACGACATCTCTTGCCATCGAGCCGAGGTCTCGGTCGGCCACCAAGATGTCCTGCGCGAGCAGCGTGCACACATCGGTGCAGCGGTCGTCGTTGAACGACAGCACGACGACTTTCCCGCGAAAGCCGGCAAGCGACACCCGCACGCCGTGCTGGTCGGTCAACTCGAAGTTCGGGGTCCGGTGGCTGTCGGCAGGGGCGAGAACGTTGAGGTCGAGCAGCGCAGCAGCGTAGGAGTTGATGCCGGGGGCGACGTCAGCGGTGCCCGAACCCCCGCCACCGGTGCCGATCCCACCGAAGAGCACCACCGCGAGCACGACCGCAACCACGCAGCCGATGACGATGAAGCGGAGCTGACGCCGTCGGGTGCGGCCGCTTCCTGGCCGTGGGTCCCCGACCGGTTGGGCCGGCTCGGCTCCGTCGACCTGGGGGTCCGGCGCCACCACGGCTGCCTCACGAACCGACATACTCCTCCTCTCTCCTCCCGGCCACGCCGTCCTCGCCGAGCTGGCCCGCTGCCGAACCCCCGCCGAGAGACTGATCGAACGTGCGCACCTCAGGAATGCCCGCCGCCAGGTCGGGGCGCGGTGCCCCACGTGCAACCGCGTCGGATCGAGGCCGCGTCGCAAACGCAAGGATCAAGAAGCTCACGACCGTGACGACGCCGAAGACGATGCCGATCGGCCGCGCGGAGCCCTCGAGCCAGCTGCTCAGCGCCGACTGGAGGTCTTCGACCACCTGTACAGGGGCCGATGTGAACCCGGGCGCGGCGAGGTCGCTCACCCAGTAAATGACGAGGTAAACCCCGACGAGGGCGAGCACTCCGCCGGAGACCCGAGGCAGCGCACGGGTGAGCGGACGGAGCCGTCGCAGGACCGTCGCACCGGCGTGGGCGACCACCACGCTGATGGCGACCATGAAGACGCCCATCCCGAGGGCATAGGCGACGAAGGTCGCCATCCCTGCGAAGGGGCCCAGCCGGGTGAAGGACCCCGCGACCCCTGCAAGGAAGAGCGGGAGGGCGCAGCTGAGGGAGGCGACGGCATAGGCGATGCCAAAGCCCGCCATGCCGAGCGCGCCAGAGGAGCGACCGATCCGGGGCACCGGGAGCGCCAAGTGCAGCTCCCGACCGGCGAGCGCAGCGATCCCAATCGCCGTCATGGCGCCCGCCAGGGCGATCATCACCCATGGAACCCAACCAACGACCACGGTGACCCCCGACGCGACGAGCACGCCGAGAAGGCCGAAGACCACGACGAACCCTGCGCTCAGGCTCGCCCCCGCGAGCAAGCCCCGAGCGGTGCGCGCGAGCGGCCCTTGATCGAGCGAAGGACCGGCAAAGCTCGCAAGATATGCCGGGAGTAGGGGGAAGCCGCAGGGGTTGAGGGCGGCGACCAAGCCGAGCGTGAAGGCGTAGGCAACGGGCCCCGGCCCTGCCCCTACGACGCCGAGCAGGGCCGCCCTCACGGCGCCGCGCCCCCGGCAGCTTGCGCCGAGCGCCGAGGCATGCTTTGGCGGCGACGTACGTCGCCGATCCGGGCCGCTGCCTGAGCATCGTGGAGCGCTACCGCCCGGTGCTCGATCGCCTCGATCAGGTACCGCAAGCCTTGCATGAACTGTTCCGAAGTCGTGTACCCAGCAAGCTGGCGCGCCAGCGCCTCGTCGCCCTCGTGGCTCCCCACCGTACTGTGCGCCCGCGACGCTTCGAGGGCAGCGAAGCCGATGGTGTAGGTGTGGATGGTCCCGTAGGCGCGTTTGGCTTCCTCCTCGTCACCGAGCGCCTCGTGCAGGACCCCGATCATCGCCTCCATCCGGGCGATCGCTGCGGGGGAGACGACGGGGTGCGCGAGGTAGACGTGCAACGCTGCCGGCTGGGTGACGAGGAACCGCCGAAGCCGGTCAGCGGCCTCGGCAATCCACGCCTGCCAGTCCTGCGCCTTGGCGCGAGGCCGCCACCTCCGGGCAAGAAGCCGATCGACCACCTCGTCGAGCAGATCGTCTTTGTTCCGAACGTGGCGGTAGAGGGACATCGGAGCCACGTTGAGCTCGGCAGCGAGGCTCCGAATGGTCATCTGCTCGTACCTACCGGCTTCGATGACCTTGAGCGCTGCTCCGATCACCCGCTCCCGAGAGATCGTCCCCCAGGGGGTCCGTGTCCTCGATCGCCCGCTTTTCACCGCTCTCCCCCGATGGTCGGGCCTCGGGGGCTGTTGGCTTCGTGACATCACCGGATCCTCGGTCCTGCTCTGGCGTCCCCATCAGAACAGCTCCGGGAACGTCGTGCCTCGTCGAAGCCACGGGCTCGGAGATCGCTCAAGCTCCAGGTGACCTCGGAACGCAGTTGCGGCCTCGCCTCTGGGTTTCCTGCCCGCAGCCCGTTGCCTCGGGGTCCGTCGGTCGTCTGGGCTGCTCCTGCCGCGGCAATGTTACCAACGCCGTTCCGGAGGGATCGACGCTGCGCGCTCCGCTCGCAGGCTCCTGCACAAAGGTATTCATCGTGAGACCGACCTGCCTTCGAAGCCCAACCGACGCCCAATCGACAAGCCTGCCACGAAACCTCGTCCAGCCGATCGGCTGGCTGGGCATCTCCTTGCGCCCTGCACGGCGGCCTCGCCAGTTCCCCGTGACGGCAACGCCAGCACCGGTCCGGGCCGTGCAGGCTCGTCCGCTCGCCGTTGCGACGGATCCGTGATCTGCGAACCCCTCGAGCGACTTGCCTCATCGCGACAGCACAGCGAGCGACCTCGCTTCCGTCACCTGAGCAGCTGGCCCCAGCATCGGGAGCGAGCGCCGGAGTCCGCAACCGGCCTGCAGATCACGGCTGGCGAGTCATGACCACCTTCACGGCACCGGTGTCCCCAGCCCGCTGGAAGGTGTCGTAGGCGTCGAGCATCTCCGACAAGGCGAAGTGATGGGTCACGAAGCGCCCCGCGTCGATCTGGCGGCTCGCCACCAGACGCAAGAGCGTTGGCGTCGAGTAGGTGTCGACCAGGCCTGTGGTCACCGTCAGGTCCCGGATCCACAACTTCTCCAGGTGCAACGTGGCCGGCTTGCCGTGGACGCCGATGTTGGCCACACGCCCGCCAGGGCGCACGAGCTGCGTGCAGAGCTCGAAGCTCTCCGGGACACCGACGGCTTCGATGGCGACATCGGCGCCAAGACCTTCGGTGACCCCGCGGACGAAGGCGACCGCGTCTTCACGACCGTTGTTGACCGTCAGGTCGGCACCGAAGCGTTTCGCTGCTTCGAGGCGTGCATCGGCGAGATCGATCGCGATGACGTGGCTCGGTGCGTACATCTTGGCCCCGGTGATCGCCGACAGCCCGATCGGTCCGGAGCCGACCACGGCGACGGTGTCGCCGGGGGTGACGTGCCCGTTCAAGACGCCGACCTCGTAGCCGGTGGGCAAGATGTCGGCCAACATCAGGAGCTCTTCGTCGCTGACCCCCTCTGGAAGGCGATACGTCGAGGTATCGGCAAAGGGAACGCGTACATACTCGGCCTGCGTCCCGTCGATCATGTATCCGAGGATCCACCCGCCTCCGCCGAGACATTGTCCGTAGCGGCCCTCACGGCAGAAGCGGCATCGCCCACACGAACTGATGCACGACACGAGCACCCGATCACCGGGGTGAAGGGTCTTGACCGCTGCTCCGACCTCCTCGACGGTCCCGACTGCCTCGTGCCCGAGGATGCGCCCGGGAGCGACCTCAGGGGTGTCGCCCTTCAAGATGTGCAGATCGGTCCCGCAGATCGTGGTGCTGTCCACGCGCACGATCGCATCGGTGTCGTCGCGCAGCGTTGGTCTAGGGACCTCTTCCCAGGATTTCGAACCAGGGCCGTGGTAAACGAGTGCTTTCATCGCGATCTCCTTTCAAGGTCTGTCTGCAACGACCTTCTCCTCGATCCTGCGCGATCGGACCGGAGCGCAACAGGGTCCAAGGTCACGACCTGAGTGGTCACGCACCGACAGAAGGTGACGATGCCTTGGTGCGCACCACACGACGTCCACACTTGCCGGCCGAGAAGGTCGGTACGGCAACGAGGACGATGCTGCCGACCTCTTCGTCCTTCGCCGGTCAGTTCCCCGCGCGCAGCGCGCAGGACGCGGATCAGGCGACGTGCCTCGGGGATCGATGCTCGTCGCCTCGGTCGCCAAGCTGGCGAACCGAGCGTGCCTTGGAGGCCCCGCGTCGCCTGTCGGGTTTGGGATGGCCCAGTTCGTCTTCCCAGCCCGCGAGGCTGATGACCTTACAGAGGAATCTCGACGGATGCCGCAACACGACGGGACCGCGTTCGATGGAAGCCTTGACGAGCACGCGCAACGGTGCGATCCCGATGAACTCGAGCTCAGAACAGTTCACCACGATCGGCCCTTCGTGCGAGCGGAGCGCGGCCTGCAGACTGTCCACGTTGGCGACGTCGAACTCGCCGACCAACCGGATGGCGCCTGGCCCTTCTTCGATCACCTTGCCGAGCAAGGCTCAACCTCCTCCGCCCCGCAGCAGAGCTGGCTCCTGCAACCAAACGCCCGACGAAGCTCTGCACCCTTTATAGGTCGACTCCCAGGGGTGATCAAGGGCGGCCCTCGCCGCTTCCCAGGACGAACGGCGCGACCCATGGCGCACCCCTCGGCACAGGGCGGAACCGATGATGGCCTTCGCATTGCCACCGGGACCTGCCGTGGTTGCCTGCGTTCCCCTCGCTGCCGCGTGGCCCGATAAGGTGTGGCGCACACCACGCGGGAGTCCGCAGAGGGCTGAGAGGGTGCAGAAGACGTGCACCGACCGCACAACCTGATCCGGGTCATGCCGGCGGAGGGAGATGGAGATGAATGCTCGTCGCAAGGTCTACCGCCAGGGTCTCCACGGCGTGGAGGTCCCCTTCACCGAAGTCTCGGTGGCCGATCCACATGGGCCGGTCCTCCTCTACGACACCAGTGGGCCCGATCCGAACCCCGACGGGGGTCTTCCGCGCCTTCGAGCGCCGTGGATCGAGGCCCGGCGCGCTCGCACCAGCCCCGGGCGCCCCGTGACGCAACTCCATGCTGCCCGCGCGGGGGAGCTCACGCCCGAGATGGCTTTCGTGGCGGTGCGCGAGGGCGTCGATCCTGAGGTCGTGCGTCAAGAGGTCGCTGCCGGCCGAGCGATCATCCCCGCCAACGTCAATCATCCCGAGAGCGAACCGATGGCGATCGGAAGGCATTTCTTGGTCAAGGTGAACGCCAACATCGGGACCTCGGTGAGCACCTCCTCGGCCTCCGAGGAGCTCGAGAAGCTCAGGTGGGCGACGACTTGGGGTGCCGACACCGTCATGGACCTCTCCACCGGCAGGGACATCTCCGCCACGCGGGAGCAGATCCTGCGGAACGCACCCGTGCCCGTTGGCACGGTCCCCATCTACGAGGCGCTCGAACGGGCCAAAGGCCGGCCCGAGGCACTCAGCTGGGAGCTCTACCGAGACACGGTCGTCGAGCAGTGCGAGCAGGGCGTGGACTACATGACGGTGCATGCCGGCGTCCGGCGGGACCACATCCCGCTCACCACGCGGCGCGTGACCGGGATCGTGAGCCGAGGGGGGTCGATCATGGCGGCGTGGTGCCTGGCGCATGAGAAAGAGAGCTTCCTCTACGAGCACTTCGAAGAACTCTGCGAGATCTTTGCCAGCTATGACGTCTCGTTCTCCCTGGGCGACGGCCTTCGTCCCGGATCCATTGCTGACGCGAACGACGAGGCACAGTTCGCCGAGCTCCGCACGCTCGGTGAGCTGACCGAGATCGCCTGGAACCACGACGTCCAGGTGATGATCGAAGGCCCGGGACACGTCCCGATGCACAAGATCCAAGAGAACGTCGAGCTCCAACGGGCAACGTGCCACGACGCGCCCTTCTACACGCTCGGGCCTCTCACCACCGATGTCGCCCCCGGTTACGACCACATCACTTCGGCCATCGGCGCAGCCATGATTGCCTGGTACGGCACGGCGATGCTGTGTTACGTCACCCCCAAGGAGCACCTCGGTCTACCCAACAAACAGGACGTCAAAGCCGGGATGATCGCGTACAAGATCGCCGCGCACGCTGCCGACCTCGCCAAGGGACACCCCGCGGCACAGGCCTGGGACGACGCCTTGTCCAGAGCTCGCTACGAGTTCCGCTGGGAAGACCAGTTCAACCTCTCGCTCGATCCGGAGACCGCCCGCAGCTACCACGACGAGACCTTGCCAGCTGAACCCGCAAAACATGCGCACTTCTGCTCGATGTGCGGACCACGCTTTTGTGCCATGGCGATCAGCGAACACCTGACATCGCCGACGCGTCGCTGAAGGATCGACCCCCTGTATCGAAGGACCAATGCAATGGTTGGAAAAGGTGGCTCCCTCAACCGATGCGCAACGGCAGTGGCGCATCGTAGGCGGCCTTCGCTTGCGCTGCCGTCAGGTAGTGATTGACCACGAGCTGATCGAGCACGTGGCGCTGGCGTTCCTTGGCCAGTCTGAAGTGGACGATCGGGTCATAGGCAGAAGGCGCCTGGGGAAGCCCCGCCAGCATGGCAGCCTCGGCCCAGCTCAGGTGGTCGGGGGTCGTGCCGAAATATCCCCGAGCAGCGGCGACGTCACCCCAGTAGCCGTTCCCGTAGTACACGACGTTGAGGTACATGTTGAGGATCTCGGGCTTGGAGTACGTGAGGGCGAGCTTGACCCCGAGCCCAACCTCTTCGAGGACGGCGCCGAAGCTGTGGCCGTGCCCGTAGAGCTGCTTGGCGAGCTGCTGGGCGATGGTGCTTCCTCCGGGATCGGCGTTGGTGTGCAGGGCAGCGAGCGCGGCACGGGCCGCGCCGTCGAACACGTTCACTAAGACGTTCGAGTAGAAGTGCTCGTCTTCGACCGCGACCACCGCATCTCCGAGCTTGGTCGGCACAGGCAACGAGCTGAGCTGTCCGTGATGGGCGCGGACGATCGCGGCAACCCGCTGCGGCGCGTCGGCCACCCCTGGCAAGGACAACTCGTAGCCAATCCCGGCGACGAGGAGCACCAAGGCGACACCCAACACCACGACCACCACCCGCGCGAGCAGGCGGAGGCCCCGGTGCGCGCCGTGCGGACACCGCTGACGCCGTGCATCGCGACCGGACCCATGGAGCTCGGGCGCGTGGCTGCGCCGGGGATGCTCCGAAACGAGCGTCATCCCCCAGGCTACGGCGCCGGCGAGCCGGCGTGTGGTCGGGGGCCGGTGCCCGAAGGGACGGCGGCCAGTCCCCTCGACGCCCAGCGACTGCTGGTGCAGGCCGCCCCCTCGACGGCAATCTCGAAATGGCCGCCCCTACCCAGAGGCGCCGTGGCAGCGAGTCTCGTCGTAGGGTGGATAAATGAGCGATCACGCCAACAGGACCGAGGGATCCGCGGAACGAGAGGCTGGCGCCGTCCGCCTCGACCTCGAAACGGGATACCGCTTCCGCGTCGACCTCGGACCAGAGTTCCCGCCGCTGATGATGGACGAACCCCAACCCCTCGGAGCGGGAAGCGGCCCCAACGCTTCTCGGGTGCTGGGGGCCGCCGTGGGGAACTGCTTGAGCGCCAGCCTCTTGTACTGCCTCCGGCGTGCACGCATCGAGGTCGACGGGCTGCACAGCGAAGTGCAGGTCGTCCCTGAACGCAACAGTGAGGGCCGCCTTCGCATCGGCAGCATTCGGGTGCAGCTGCACCCAACGCTGCAGCCCGGCAACGAGGGTCGGTTCGCGCGCTGTCTCGACCTCTTCGAGAACTTCTGCGTGGTCACCGAAAGCGTGCGCAGCGGCATCACAGTCGAGGTGAGTGTCGAACCGATTGGGGCCGATGCTGATCCGTCGAACCTCGAGGAACCCCATGAGCCCACCGGTCAGGAGGAGGGGTGACAGGGCGACCCAAGCTCAGGCGTCAGGCCAGCACTGCGGCATCCGGCTGCGAGGGGCTGAGCATCCGCTCCCCACGTCGACCTCGTCGACCCCGTCGGACACGTCGTCGAGGAGCTGGCCGAGCTGCCTGCAGCCCAGCGTCCACGTTGCGCCGGCTCTTCGGCGGGCTCCCGATGCGACGAGGGTCGCAAGCATCTCCTCGACCAAGAAGGGCACACCACACCCTCAGAGCGTGCCCACACAAACCGGGTGAGGCGCGGAATGGTCGTGCAGGCCCGCGTCTGGCCGAAGGCGTGCCGACAGAAGACGGGTCGTTGCACGCTGGTTCGCGCGCGCCGGCCGACGCGTGTGGCGCCTCCGGTACGCCGATCGCAACGTCAGGCCGGCGCGTGTGCGAGCTCGTAGCGGCGCCGGTACTCGGCCTTGGAAGTCTCCGATACATCGACCCCTGCTTCTGCCGCCCGGCGGCGCAACGCGCCCACAGTCGCTTCCTCGCGAGGGACGTGGGCGAAGGGATCGAAACCAAAGAAGCGTTGCACGTTCTTCCAGGTGATCATGTCGATCTCTTCGTCACTGCAGCCCGCGGCTTCGAGCTCGGCGTGGAGGATCTCGGGAGAACGCGGCCAGGTGCTGTCAGAATGCGGGTAGTCGCACTCCCAAGCGATCGTCTCGACCCCCATGCGGTCGCGCAGGCGCAGCGCTGAGGGGTCCGTGATGAAGCAGGCCAGGAAATGCTCCCTCCACACCTCGCTCGGTGTCTTGCCCGGGGGCAGCTTGTCCAGGTGCGTCCAGGACTGATTGACGACATGGCGATCGAGCCGGTCGAGGAAGAACGGCACCCATCCGATCCCGCCCTCTGAGAGCGCGAAGCGAAGGTCCGGGAAGCGGCGCAGCAGGCCCGAGAGGATGAGGTCGACCGCGGTGATGGTCATCACCTGCGGAGCAAGCAGGATGATGTCATCGGTCATAGCGTCGGGAGGACGCTTGATCAATCCGAACGCCCCCGCGATGTGCAGGCACGGAATGAGGTTGTGGTCGACCAGAACGGAGAACAGCGGGTCGAAGTGCCCGCTTGCATAGGTCGGGAGCCCCACCCCGTAGGGGGTCTCCGGCAGGCTCACCGCGACGCAGCCTTTCGCTGCGACGCGTTTGGCCTCGGTGATCGCCGCGTCCAGGTTGAAGATGGGCAGGATTGCCAGCGGGATGAACCGCCCGGGATGCTCGCCAGCCAGTTCGTCGATCGCCCAGTCGTTGTACGCACTGACCGCGGCGATCGTGACGTCCGTATCTGCGGTGCCGGCGAGATGGGTTCCCGAGAACCCCGCGAACGTGGGGAAGTTCATCCCTGCGAGCACCCCGTTGGCGTCCATGTCCTTGACGCGTTCGTCAATGTCGTAGCAACCGGGACGCATCTCGGAGAAGTCAACCGGGTCGAAGCCCCATTCCTCCTTCGGCCACGACACCACCGCGGCCAACCCCGGAACCCCGACCGTGGCACCCTGGAAGACCCACTGGTCCCGGCCAGTTGCATCCTTGACCAACCTGGGGGCCTCGCTCTTGTACTTCGCCGGCATGTGCTTCTCGAACATGTCCGGCGGCTCGACGCTGTGATCGTCGATGCTGATCAGGATCATGTCTTCGACCCTCATGGCATCCCCTTTCTCTCGATCAGCCCGCTGGCTCAGCCCTTACCGCCCGTCACCGGATCTCTCGCCGGTATCGACCGACTCCCAAGGCCTTTTCGATCGATCCGCCCATGATGAACGCCTGGTCCTCCAGGGGAAGGTCCTTCACGACCTCTGCGTAGGCCAAGGGGTCCTCCATTCCCTCGGGGTGGGGGAAGTCCGAGCCCCACATGAGGTGGTCGACGGGAATGCCCAGGTCGATCAAACCCTTGGGGTCGGGCTCGTGGAAGGCGTGCACCCAGATGTTGCGGTTGAACACCTCCACGGGGTTCTCGTCGAAGAGCACAGAGCTCTCTTCGTAAACACGCTGGAGCTTCGCGTAGAACGGCCGGATCCAGCGGTTGCCGAACTCCACGGGCATGAACTTGAGCCGCGGGAACCGGGTGGCCAGGCCATGACCGATGATCGAAGCCAGCGCATCGATGAGGTGGTCCTTCTCCGAAGAGAGGATCACGAACGCCGGGTTCGCCCGCCGGGCCTTGCGCGCGATGCTCATCTCGGTGTCACGAAGACCTTCCCACTCGTTGAGATAGCGCTGGTATCCGGGGTCACCGTTGTGCATCCCGACGACGAGATCGAGCTCTTGCACCCGCTCCCAGAAGGGATCGAACTCCGGCAGGGCGAAGGAGCGCCGGCCCTTCCAGGTCGGTACCGGGGCCACCCGCATCAGGAAGATCTTGGCGCCGCGCTCGGCGATGAACTCCAGCTCGTCGAGAGCCGGGCCATTGCCCCCGGCCAGCGAGATGATCGGCGTCGCATAGAGCACGTCGGAGTAGACGTAGCTCCAGTGCTCGTACATCCAGCGGTTCAGCGCGTGGATCACCGCGAGCACAGCGTCAGGGTCGTCAGCCATCCGCTCCTCGACGGCACTGGCGAGGGTCGGCCACAACAGCGTGCGGTCGATACCCATCTCCTTCATGAGCTCGAGACGTGGCTCGGGATCGAAGAAAGCCTCGATGCTGGGCATCGCCACGAGCTTCGGCAGCCCGGTCGCACGTTCGCCGAACCCTTTTCCGCCCTTGGTGACGTCGTACCCGGCGCCACCGGGGACGGCGACCTTGGCGAACGTCGGATTCGGGATGTAGTTGGAGATGCGGTCCCGAAGGGCGAGCTGAGTGCGTCCTTCGACCTCGACGTACTTGACGATGCCTTCGTACTCGGGAGGCAAGAACTTCGTCATCGCCTCGGGGGTCTCGTAGAGATGGTTGTCCGCGTCGAAGGTGGTGTATGGAAGCTCCCGGTGGATGACGTGGATGTACTCAATGTCGGTCAAGACACTCTCCTTCCTTCGGTTTCCAACCTCCAGCCCCATGCCGGGCTGGAGGTTCTCGGGCAACGATGGACCTCGGTCAGGCCGCGATCCCGAACAGCCGACCTGCGTTGGCGCCCATCACCTTCTTTTCCGTCTCCAGTGGCACGTGGTGCTCCCGCATCCGCTCGACCGCCGGGTCGGGGGGATCCGCGTCGTGGTGGGGGTAGTCCGACGCCCAGATCAAGTTGTTGGGGTACAGCTCCACCAGTGCCGGCGCGGCGTGCTCTGCCGCCTCGAAGGAGATGAAGCACTGGCGGGCGAAGAGCTCGCTTGGCAGCGTCTTGATCGGCAAGTCGCCTGCGAGGCGTCGGACGAGCAGGTAGAAGCGCTTGTCCAGGCGATCCAGGATGCCCGGCACCCAGGTGCAGCTGGATTCCAGGAATGCGATCTTCATTCCCGGGAACCGGTCGAGGACCCCGTGGAACATGAGGCTGCTCAGCGTCACGATGTTGTCCATCGTGAACGCCAGTGTCTCCCCGAGCTCAGGGATACCAGCCTCGACGCACCAACGCGTCCCGCCCTCGAGCTCGGCGGTGGGGAATGGGTGGAAGATCAGGGCGAACCCGGTCTCCTCCAAGGCTCGCCAGAACGGGTACCAGCGCTCCTCGTCGAGCCGATGGCCGGCCATGGGGTTCGGCCGGGCGCCGAGGATGTGGAAGCCCCGAGCCACCACCCGGTCGAGCTCGGCCTTCGCCAGCTCCATGTCCTGGACCGGCAGCATGGCGAGGGGGTGGAGCCGGTCGCGATCGGCGCTGCAGTAGTCCCAGACCCAGTCGTTGTACGCACGGCACAGTGCAGCGGCGAGCGCCGGGTCCTTGACGCCGGGCACCATCGCGAAGAAGGTCGGGATGATGACCGTCTTGTCGACACCTAAAAGATCGAGGTCCTTCAATCGTGCATTGGCATCGAAACCGCCGGGGTTCATGACCTCGCTGGGTTCCCACATTCGCCCGGCTAAGGGTTTCGCAGCGATCTCCTGGACGGTGATGTAGGGGAAGTACGCGCCGGCGCTGGTCACCGCTCCGGGCGATGCCGTCTTCTGGCCGTAGGCGACGGCCAGCTGGTCGGCCTTCGGCCTCATGAACTCCTCCACGACCCAGATGGCCCCCTCGGGGGTGTTCTGGATGGAGAAGTGCTCGGCCGCGGCCTCCCGGTAGGCGGGGTCGAGGTACTCGGTCCAGATCTCGAGGGGCTCGGTGACATGGCCGTCACAGTCGATCACCGGGTAGCCGAACTTCTCTGACATGGCAGATCTCCTCTCGTTCGGTGACTCATGCCTCCTGGGTCGCTATACGTTGAGTTATAGCATCAACGTATAGCAGTCGACAAGAGGTTGTTGACTGCGTCATTGTGACGAGGACCGTTGGCGCTGCCTAGGGACCAAAGTCCCAACGAGCGCCCCGCTCAAGGGGTCACGAGTCGCTCGGGTCAGACGGTCTCGAGCGTGCGTGCCAGGTTGCGCAAGAATGCACGGGCGATCCGCCGGGCACGCTCTCGCGTTTCCGACGGTGTCTCACCGTTGAGCGGGCCATCGCGGTGCCAGATGCCGTGGAGCTGGAGTTCGCAGCGCTGCTCGTCGATGTCGACGACGGTCAGGTCTCCCTCGAAATGACCGAGACGGTCCGGCGCCGTGAGCCGCCAGGCCGTGAGATACCGCTGCGGTGGCGTCCTTCGCCGCGGGGGCCGGTCGGCAGCGATGGAAACGTACGCTTCAGGAGTGCCGAGGAGCTCGCCGAGCTGCGTGCTGATGCGCGTCAGCGCGAGGTGGGTGTCGGCGCTTCCGAGCTCGACGTGCGCGCGATCGCTGACTTCGACGGCGCTGGGGTGCGACCGGTGAGCATCACTGGGTACCTCGTAGGCCCCCGCGGCGATCGCGCGATCACGCCGGGCGAGCTCGGCGAGACTGGTCTCTGCGAGGACCGTTCGGAGGCGGCTCGTCGCTTCCGACCAGGTCTCGTGCAACGGGCATACCTGGTCCCAGCGGCAAGGACCGCTCCCCAACGCGCAACGCTCGGCGCGCAGAGGGCCCTCTGCTGCCTCGATCACTTCGAGGACGCTGATCGCTGACGGCTCCCTGGTGAGCCGGTAGCCCCCCTGCTTACCGGCCTTCGAGGTGACGAGCTGCGCCCGAACGAGGTCCGCCAAGATCTGGGCCGCAAACGTCGCCGGAACCTCGGTGTCGACGACAAGCTCGCGGATCTTGCGATACCCGCCCTCCTCGAAGGCTCTCGCGAGGAACAGCGCTGCCCGGGTCACGTAATCGCCGCGGCGCGAGAGCGTCATATCCACCGACATCAGGCTACCGGCTGCCAATCGGTCCACAAGCCATGGTCTCTACGTTTATCTTGACACTCAACGTGCATGGTCATATAAAAGGTGAGTGCCAGGCACGCCTTAGCCGACAGGCCAGTTGACGTGCTGGCCATGCGAGGGCGAGCCCGGGCGCAGCGGTGCGGGCCCCGACGAAGGACCGCGTGCGATCACAAGGTTGCCGTGATGCGGGTGAGGGTTCTGTGATGGCGGACACGATCGAAGGAGTCAGCGGCGCGGTCGCGCCAGCACTCGGCACTGCCGTCGTGCACGAAGGTCACGAGGCGGCCGGTCCGTCAGGCGTGCTCAAGTGGCTGACTTCCACCGATCACAAGGTCATCGGGAAGAGCTACACAATCACCTCGGTTCTGATGCTGGTGCTCGGCGGCATCTACGCGTTGGTGATCCGCCTCCAGCTCGCCGATCCCCATCAGGCGCTGGTCTCGAACCAGACCTACAACCAGCTCTTCACCATGCACGGCACGCTCATGATCTACCTCTTCGCGGGGCCCTTTGCCTTCGCCGGCCTCGCGAATTACGTGGTGCCGTTGCAGGTGGGTGCTCCGGACATGGCGTTTCCTCGCCTGAACGCGCTTTCGTACTGGCTCTATCTCACCGGTTCAGTCACCATGCTGATGAGCCTCATGGTCATCGGCGGACCGGCGTCCTTCGGGTGGGTCGCCTATGCCCCGCTCTCGGAAGCCGCCAACTCGCCGGGCATGGGCGGCGACCTTTGGATCATGGCGCTCATCCTGACCGGCTTCTCTGCCATCTTCACTGGGGTCAACCTGGTGGCGACCATCTTCTACCTGCGAGCGCCGGGCATGACCATGTTCCGGATGCCCATCTTCACCTGGAACATGCTCGTCACCGCGATCCTCATCCTCATCGCGTTCCCTCCGCTCACGAGCGCATTGGTCATGTTGTTCTGTGACCGGCACTTCGGAACGCACATCTTCACCGTTCAGGGTGGGGGATCCCCGATCCTCTACCAGCACTTGTTCTGGTTCTTCGGGCATCCGGAGGTCTACATCCTCGCCCTTCCGTTCTTCGGGATGGTCACCGAAGTGCTGGCGGTCTTCTCCCGCAAGCCGGTCTTCGGCTACAAAGGCATGGTCTTCGCCACCATGACCATTGCCGCCCTCTCCACGGGGGTGTGGGCGCACCACATGTTCACCACCGGGGTCGTGCTCCTGCCGTTCTTCTCTCTACTCAGCCTGCTGATCGCCGTTCCCACCGGGATCAAGTTCTTCAACTGGATCGGCACCATGTGGCGAGGCCAGATCCATTTCACGACCGCAATGCTCATGGGGATCGGGTTCCTCCTCACCTTCATCATCGGTGGCATCACCGGGATCATCCTCGCTTCCCCGCCGCTGGATTTCTTCACCCATGACACCTACTTCGTGGTTGCCCACTTCCACTCAGTGGTCATGGCGCTGGTACTGGCAGGGATGGCCGGGATCTACTACTGGTACCCGAAGATGACGGGACGGATGCTGCGCGAAGGCCTCGGCAAGGCACAGTTCTGGTTCCTCTTCATCGGATCGAACGTCACGTTCTTGCCCCAGTACGTCCTGGGCCTCCACGGAATGCCCCGGAGGATCTCCCAGTACCCCCTCGATCCCTCCTGGCACACCCTCAATGTCGTCTCGACGATTGGCGCTTTCATGATCGCCGTGTCCTTCGTTGTCTTCGTGGCGAACGTCTACGAGTCCTGGCGTCGCCCGGTACTCGCAGGCGACAACCCCTGGGACGCCCACACCCTCGAATGGTTCACCACTTCACCGCCGCCTCACCACAACTACACGCATCTTCCGAGGATCCGATCGGAGCGACCGACGTGGGACTACCACCACCCCGACCGCCCCGCAGTCCACAGCCAGAGCCAAGAGCTCGCCGCCTCACACTGAACTGCCTGAGATCAGCGTCGTCCGCCGAGATGCGCGATGGCGGTCGTCCGCTTGGGCCAAGCGGTGACTTCGTGTCCACCGCTGCCTCATCGTTGATCCCCCGATGGGACATCCGTCTCGTCCTGAGCCTTCGGAGGCACATCATTGCCAAGGGTGTGCAAGGCAACAGCGGAAGTGCGCATACGCGCCGCCCGCCCGCATCTTTGCCGCGAACCAGATTGCTTCCATGATCTCCTGATCGCTCGACCCTTTCGGCGTGCGAGCTCCGAGTGCCCGGCGAGGCAATACGGGCACTGGGTCGTATGGGCCACGGCGACGGCGATCAACTACTTGGTCTTCTCCGGGAGCGCACCGGCTTTGAACACCGTGCGACTGAATCGCTCGAACGCTTCGTAGATCTCTGGTGCAAGCGCCTCTCGATGGTTTCCGATCGCCGCTGTCGCCAACGGGTGTACGGGCGGATGAAGGTGACTATCGCTCATGATCGCTCCTCAGGCCCCTGCTTTCACTGTTCACGATCTGGCGCCGGATCGCGCACCGCCTGCGGAGGGTCGCTCGCCGGGAACGACTCGTACCCCCACTCGTCGACCAGGTCCCGGATCCAGGCGACTTCGCGAGCGATACGGGCACTGTCGGCCGCCTCTGGGCGCGACCCCCGTGGCTCGCCGGATTCGCGATCAGACAAGCTCATCGGTCTCTCCCGAGGGCTACGAGGCAGGCCTGGGATACGTGATCATCAGAGGCTGCCGTCGCCGCAACGATGACTGCCGTGCCGCGTCGTGCCACGAACGCCGGCCAGCACTCGTCGTTCCTCCTGAGCATTGTCGTGCTCGAGCCCTGGGCATCGATGCGGCGAACGGCGCTGTTGCCATGGTCGGCCACCCATATCGAGCCGTCGGCGCCGAGCGCGATCCCGGTGGGCCAGCGCAGGCCGACGCCCCTACCGACTCCGTCGCAGTCTCCTCCGGGAGGTTCGCCAGCAACAGTGGTGACCTCGCCATTAGGGGAAATGCGACGGATTGCGTGGTTCCCGGTGTCGGCGACGTAGCAGGTTCCGTCATGGCTCACATCGATCGCCTCAGGACGACGGAAGCGAGCCTCGCGACCAAGACCATCGCCGTAGTCGTAGATGGAGCCCGCGACCGTCCTGACCGTTCCATCGGGGGCGATCGCCCTGATGCAATGGTTCCCGGTGTCGGCGACATAGCAGGTCCCATCGTCGGCGACCGCCACGTCGCGGGGGAAGCGGAACATCGCATCGGCAATTGGCCCGTCACGGTACCCGCTCGCCCCGCCCACGACGAGCCGAGGAACGCCATCAGGAGCGATCGCCCAGACTCGGTGACCCGGCGGGTCCGCGACCCACAGCGATCCATCAGGAGAGACCGCGAGGCCTGCGGGGGCGAGTGGACCTCGGGTCGCGGGTTCTTGCTGCCCGCGCGCCGCGGTGACCGCCAACGCGACCGTCCCCGTGCCGACCCCCAGTCGCCAGATGGTCCCCGATCGTGCATCCGACACGAGGATCTCTCCCTCCGGTTCCGCAGCGAGCCCACTCACTCGGACGGGGAGCACCAGTGGCGCCTCTGTCGACCCACTGAAGGGGGTGACCCAGATCCGAGTCACTCCGACCTCAGGCCCCAGGGGCCCTGCGTCGCGAACCGACGGCTGTGAGACGGGATCAGCGCCATGGGTCACCAGCGCTGCTGGCCCGAACGGCTCGATGGCAATGGCGTCGTACAGCGCGGCACCGGGTCGCTCGAGAGCTACATGGACCATCGCTCCTCCTTTCCGCCCGCGACGTGCTGGCCTGGAGCGACTTGCCGAGGGTCGCGAGGAGTTGCCTGCCTCGGACTGCGACCGACCGAGGGAGCAGGACCGAGATCTCCGGCTCCCCCGCTGGTTCATACCGAGCTGATACCCCGCAACGCCCCTCATGGATCGCCGCTTCGAGGGCCGCAGCGAGCCCCGCAAGAAATGCCTCTGCAGTGGAACGGGCGACGAACCAGCCGATGAGCAGGTCCCCGACGAGGCCAACGATCCCCAACGGGGGACGATAGTTGCCCTCGAGTGCCAGCTCGGTGCTCCCGTCGGGCGTTGGCCTCGCAAGCAGGTCAGCGTCCATCGTCGGAAATGCCGACCGAAACCACCGCGCCTTCCAACCCACCCGCGCGACCAGGCCCGGCCGTGCACGGTCAGGACTTGCGACTTGGATCGTGACGGGAACCTGGAACCACCGGAACCAGCGACGCATCGAAGCGCTCGTGACGAGGTCGCCATCGCCGCTGGCGGAAGGGCGAGCGGTGGCGGCCACGAGCTGATCCAGACAAACATGTACCGATCGCCTGACGTCACGCAACGGCGCAGCAAGGCGACGCGTCACCACCACCGTTCGACGAAACGAGAGGAACCCCCAACTGGCGGCCGATGTTCGGTCGGATCTCGAGAATGGTCGCATCCCGCCTCCTCTCGCTCGACCTGCTTTGCAGCCTACCGATCCGCGGAGTCTGTTTTCCTACAAACAGCTAGATTTATTTGCTCGGCATTCCGCTGCTTGCGCCTGTCGCCTGCTCGTCGCGACCTCGGGGGACCCAGCGCTGCCATGCTGAAGTGATGCACAATGCCAACCGGCCCGATCGAGCCGTCGCGGGAATCCTCCTCACTGGGGGCGCGAGCCGTCGCATGGGCTTCGACAAGGCAACACTGCTGATCGATGGGATCGGTTGCGCAGCGCGCGTCGCCGCCGTCCTGCAGGAGGTCGCAGCCGAGGTGATCGAGGTCGGTCCTGGGATCACCGGCTTTCGGTCGATCCAAGAAACGCCACTGAGTGCCGGGCCCTTGGCGGCGCTCTCCGCCGGCGCCGAAGCCCTGCGACGGGCCGGGAGCCGTGCCCCGGCGCTGGTGCTCGCGTGCGACCTGCCCTTCGTCACCGCCAAGGTCCTTGAGGTCCTTGCGCGCTGGCCTGGGAACCGTTCGGTCGTACCGGTCATCGATGGATGGCCACAGCCCCTCTGCGCGCGCTGGTCTCCAGAGGATCTCATCGCCGCGGCGAACCTGGTTCGTCGCGGCGCGCGGTCGATGCGGGCACTGCTCGAGACGGCAACGGTGGAGTTGATCGATGAATCCCGTTGGCCTGGTCGCTTCGACCAGCAGGCGTTCACCGATATCGACACCCCGGCTGATCTCCAACGCCTCGGCCTGCTCGGCCGTGATCGGGCGCCAGCCAACGGATCTCCGAGAGCTGAGCGGAGCCGGGTTCCACGTCCGCCCAAGCCACGGAGCGAAGGCCTTGGAACAGACGGGTTCCTTCCATGACGTCGGCGCCTATGGGCTCACCGCAAAAGATCACCACAGCAGCGGAAGAGGACTCCCGCTCGCTGTGCCACGAGGCAATCGGCGACGTCGGCCGGGCCTTCAACGGACGCTGATGACCGTCAACCGCCAATGCGTTCCAGCCAGAAGCGCCCCGGAGCCTACGACCTCGGTCGTCATAGGACTGCTCCCGACGGTGGCATGGACCCAGGAATGACCTGTTGCGCGTCGGCAAGCGAATCGAGGAGCAGATGGAAGTAGACGAGCCCGGCGTAGGGCCACCACCGGCGCGCAAGGTTCGCCACGGCCTCGTAATCGGCCGAGGGGTCAAGGTCGAAGTGTCTGCGCAGGTTGTTGCGAGCCCCCACATCGTCGCCAGGAAGCACATGGAGCCGTCCGAGCCCTCGGAGCAAGACGTATTCGGTGCTCCAGCGACCCACGCCATTGATCCCCATCAAGACCGAACGCGCCGCGTCGTCATCGACGCCTTCCAACCTCTCCAGGTCGAGCGTGCCACTGGCCACACGGCGGGCGAGTCGCTGCAAGGCCAGCGCTTTCGATCGACTGAAGCCCAAGCGCTGCAGGTCGAGCACTCGGGCGCTTGCCAGCTGGTCGGGCTCCGGAAACCCTGGTCCGGAGGCATTGGCTGCGGTCGCGCTGTACCGCTCAGCAAGACGATTGAGAAGATGGATCCCGACGGTCAGCGAAAGCTGCTGGCAGGCGATCGCATTGACCAGCGATTCGAACACGCTCGGGAATCGCGGCGGACGCATACCCTGGAACCGAGCGGCAAGCGCCTCGAGTCTCGGATCTGTCCTCGCCAGATCCGCGAAGCCACCGATCTCGGTGTGCAGACCCAAGGTGCGATCGAGGATGGTGCACACGCCGTCTGCCGCTGCCGTGGGCAGTCGAGCGCCCTGACTGCGCAACTCGACTACAAGGCGCGGATTGTCCCCTCCGCCGATCTGACGCGTTGCGACGACGACCGTTCGTCCTTCGAAAAGCAGCGTTCGCTCATACCATGTGCCGTCCCAACGATCCAGCGTGTTGTGCGGCCGACGTCGCAATGCCCACACGGTCAGATCAAGCCGAAATGGTGCTGGGACTTCGAGCTCCAACCGGTGGGTCGATCGTGCGATCTCCACGGCCCGGTTACACGTCGGGCTCTTCGAGCACTGAGCGCAAGACGGCGGCACCGGAGCGCTCAAGATCACGGGTAGCGGTCAAGAGCACGAGCCGACGCTTCGCTGCGACGTGACGTAAGCGCGCGAGCTCGTCGGAAGCAGGCGGCAGGCTCAGCTCCCGACGGTAACGGCGCGCGAACTCGGCAAAGCGCGACGGATCGTGCCCGTACCAGCGCCGCAGTTCAGTGCTCGGCGCAACCCCTTTGGCCCACTCGTCGTGATCGACGGCGTCCTTGGACATCCCCCTGGGCCACAGCCGGTCGACGAGCACCCGATGCTCGCCACGCTTGCGCCCGGGGTCCTCGTAAACGCGGACGACACTGACTCCCCGTGTCGTGGCGCGCCCGGGTGCGGGCGCGCGTGCTCGAACCGGCTCGCCTCGTTCGTTCGGTGCGCTGCTTCGAGCTGATGGGGCGCTTCGCGTCGGCGTCGCAATCACCTCCGCGGAAAACCGAGAATGCCTGCGGCGTCCTCGCTCATCATTGCAGGAGTCCATGGCGGTTCCCAGACGACGCGCACCTCGACGGGCGCGCCCAGGCCGACCGCGTCCTGCACCGCCAATCTGGCGACTTCGGGCAGGTGCTCCGAGACCGGGCATCCCGGCGTGGTGAGCGTCATCTCCACCACGACCGTGCCGTCCTCCTCACGTACGTCATAGACGAGGCCGAGTGAGACGACGTCGAGACAGAGCTCGGGGTCGTAAACGCCGCCGAGCGCGTTCCACGCCTTCCCCAACACGTCTTCAGGGACCATGCGTGCTCGGGTTGGACCGATCTCGAGTGGCCCGCTCGTCTCCGGTGACCGGCCGCCAGCCGCGGTCATGGCGTACGGCGGAAGGTCACCCGCCAATCGCCCCCGCCGATCTCAGCCGCCTCATAGGTGAACCCCTGCGAAGTGAGCACTCCCTCGAGAGGTACTGGTTCGAAGGGGGCCAGCACCACGAGCTCCTCGTCATCACCAAGGCCCGCGACCGCCGTCATGATCGCCTCGAAAGGCTCGCCGCCGGCGGCGATGATCGGACGGGCATCGATCTGGGTCATCGACCACCTCCTCACTTGCTGTCGCCGAGACCTCGCCAGCCCCGAGCACCTCCTTTGGTTGCGTGCTCGAGGCTGTTGGAGCCCCGTAAGGAACCCAATTCTTCTTCTAGCCTATGGTAGATTTACAGAGGGAGCAACGGGCTGAGGTGCCGAGCGACGGCATGCACCGGTGTCCACGCCATGGCGGCCGTAGCGAGCTCGAAGAGCGACGACAGCGAGCGACGAGGGACTCAAGGAACGTCGAGATGCCGGCTGAAACGCATCAGTTGGGGCGTGAAGTGGACCATCGATCGGTCCTCGACCTTCTCGTCACCATGCTCGGCGAGGACAGCGAGGCGAATGCACATGCGACCTTCGAGTCGCTTGGAATCCAAAACGAAGACTTGCCAGCCGTTTGGCGAGCGGTGTGCGAGGAATATGCCGAGCGCGCGCTCGCGCCCGACCTCGACCCAGGGATCCTCGAGTCCTCGATGACCCTCGAGTCGGCAGCCCACATCATGGTGAGATTGCTCAGTGGGAAGGCCCCCGATGGGGGTTGACCGAGCAGCGAGCTCGACGGCTGCGACGGCCGAGGATCGAGCCGGGAGCTGGCAGGATCGCCCAGCCGGGTTGCCCGCAGCGGTGCCGCCTCCAGTCGTTCCGCTGTCGTTCTTGGTAGCCGCTTCCGTCGGCCTGATCGGCTGTGGCGCGGCGTGGATCTGGGCGGCGAGGACGGCGGCCGTGGACCCCACTGCTGACCCCGTGGTCGCCGCAGTCCACCTTGGCGTCCTGGCAACGCTGTCGACGGGCGTACTGGGTGCCCTCCACCAGTTCACTCCCGTCGTCACCCAACGACCGCTGCGTTCGCTCGCCCTCGCACGGGTGAGCTTGATGAGTTGGCTTGCCGCCGCATGGCTGTTGCCGCTCGGAGTCGCCACCGAACACGAGGGGGTGGTGGAGGCCGGTGGAGGGCTCGCTGCCTGCGCCATCGCGATCATCGTCACGAACCTGTCCAAGCCGCTCGCCGTCAGGGGAAAGGGACCACCAGTGACCGGCCTGCGGTTTGCACTGGCAGGTTTCGTCGCCACCGCCTGCTTCGGCCTCCTCTACGTCGCGGATCGGCGCGGGAACTGGTTCGACCTCACCGGTCACGTCGTCACCGCGCACGCGATGGTCGGGCTGTTCGCCTGGCTCGGACTCACCTATGTCTCGGTCGCCGAGAAGCTGTGGCCGATGTTCTTCCTTGCGCACGTTCCCAAGCGCGCGTACGGACGCATCGCGGTGTGGGCTGTGCCCATTGGTGTGGCGTTGCTTGCCCCTGGAATGCTCACCGGGGCTCGTGCACTCGGCGCGGTCGGAGCCGTCGTCGTTGCCGGCGGGGTCGGAGCCCACCTGGCTTCGCTCCTCGCGCACGTACGCTACCGGCGGCGACGAGCCGACCTCCACTTGCTCTTCGTGACCACCTCGGCCTTGTGTTTGGTGGTCGGTGCCGGCTTGGGGATCAGTGCCGTGTTCGTGCTCCCCCACCAGCACCACCTGGGGGTCGCGTTGACTGCGGCCGGCATCGCTGCCTGGGGCGGGTGGCTCCTCGAAACCCTCGTTGGTCACGCCCACAAGGTCGTCCCCTTCATCGGATGGTCAGCCATTCGAGCTCGCGGCATCGTCAGGAGTTCGAGCGGTCGGCCGCTGCTGTTCGCCGACCTTTACGACCACACCTGGGCCGCCATCACCTATGGGCTCGTGACCACTGCGGTGCTCATGCTGTGCATCGGTCTCGCCACCAGCCTTCCCATTGCCACCGCCTTTGGCGGAGGACTTTTCGTCGCCACCGGGTTCGTGGTGGCGACGAACCTGTCCGTGGCGCCAATCCGCATGCTCGTCAGTTCACCGCGCTCGGGTTAGACCGCCATGCCGCAGGCCGGTGCCCGCAGCGGATCGCCAGCCGTGGCACACCTGGGCGCCGACGTTCAGCCTGGCGCTCCCAGCGGAACCCGCCCGATACGAACGCGCCACGTCCGGGGACCCGCTTCCAGGTAGTCCCAGGTGAACTGGCCGGAATGCTCGGCCTCGAACTGGTAGTAGAGCGGCTTAGGATCGTGGTCATTGACGAGCACGAATCCCGCTCCGGGCTCGAGGTGCTCGTAGGTGGCGAAGATCTTCTCGTGGCGCTGCGCCGGAGCCAATGTCCGGACATCGAGCTCGGGGTCTGATCCGTCACGATCTTCGGGCCCTCGACGGTCCCTGCTCCCCGAGAACGTCACCACCTCCCGCGTCGTCATGGATGCCAATCGATGCATGGCTGCGGTGACCCTCACTGCCAGGTCGGGTCTGGGAACCCGCAGCGCCTTCCACGCCGACGCAGCTAGGCTGCACGCTCGATCAGCGTGCCCAGCACGTGCGAGGTCACTCGCCGCCTCCAAGAACAACGCAACCAGCGCGTCCTCTGAGTCCGGCATCGCCAGGTCCTCTCGCGTCGAGCCCCCTTGCTGCACTGCTTCGGCCAGCCGATGCATCTGCACCAACAGTTGCGCAAGGTCCACATCGGGATCTTCACCAAGGGCCGGGAGGATCACCCCGTTCTCCTTCGCCACGTGGCGATCGAACAGCTCGGCAAAGGCTCTCGCACTTGCTGCGGCCGCTGGCCCGCTCTGCTCGGTGGCGATCTGCTCTGCCAGATCGGTAAGCCTCCGATGCTCACCGACCATCTCCTCAATCACGTCCCCGAGCCCGGGGTGGTTCGCTGCGGCAGCGTAGATCGTGTGTTCTTCGGCCATGGCATGGGGAAGCACCTCTGCTGCGATATGCGCTACGAACGCCGCCACGGCGGTTCCGTACTCACGCCCGTGCTCGACGGCGTCACCGACAGCAGCCGACCGTTGTGCCACCTGCTTGCAGAGGAGGGCGTGGTGCTGGAGCATCGCGTCGTAAGCTTCGGATTTCGTCATCGTTTCCACGATCCTCGTCCTTCGATTTTTTTTCTACTTAATGGTAGAGGTATTATGGGAATGGCGCAACGGTTGCGGTCGAGTCCCTGGCCCTGCTCCACGGACCATTCTCGTCCTCGTGGCATCGCCACGAGCCTGGCCGAGCGCGTCGGAACCCCCAAAGCAACCTCGACCCAACGAGAGCGATGAATCACGCGAGTTGTCTGCGCGGGGAGCCGGCGAGCATGCTCTGGCTTCCATGATGAACCTTCCGCTCGCACAGCTCACGCCAGCAATCGACGGTGTTCGGATGTCGTTGCACGTCCTTGCCGCCACAGTGTGGGTCGGTGGTCAGCTCACGGTCGCTGGCCTCGTGCCCACTGCCCGGCGTCTTGGCGTCGATGCCCCGCGCCAGGTCGCCCGCGCGTTCGCCCGCCTCAGCTGGCCCGCCTACGTCGTGCTCATCGGCACAGGGATCTGGAACATCGTTGCCGTAGGAAAGGGCCAGGGCACGACATGGCAGGTGCTGCTCGGTGTCAAGGTGGCCATCGTCGTGTTGGCGGGACTCTCGGCCTGGCTCCACGGCATTACCAAGAGCCGGGTCGGGCTCGCCCTGTGGGGTGCACTCGCCGGTACGGCCTCAGTCGCGGCACTCGTCATGGGGGTCTTCCTCGCGGGCTAAACGAGGCGAACCGCGTGCCGCAACACCGTTCCAATGCCACGATGGGGTCGTCAGCGTCACTGCCGAACACAAGGACGGGCCCCAGGTGGTCTCGGACGTCCACGACGCGCGGCTCCTAGCGTTCCGAACGGGAATTCGATAGTTGCTGCGTTACCGCGCGCGTGCCGCCAAGCAGACTGGCGTTGTTACCGTTCACAGCAGCAGCTGTTGCTCGCCATCCGAGCGTGGGGCCTTTGGTGTTCGACGACGGGCGTAAGGTCGAGACAGCTCCAACCATCCCGCCTGGCACGTCAGCGAGACCGCCGTGGCCCGGACGACACTGATCGCAACACAGGGAACGGCTCGCTCCAGCGCGCTGCTCATCACACGTGTTCAAACGATTTTCTAGTTCGGACTAGAGAACTTGAGCACGGTCGTAGGAGCTGGCAAGCTTGGACGATCGGACGATGGTGACGGGGCGGTGATGGAGCTGAACGGCTCGGAGCAGGCGACGAAGACGGAGAACGAGCGGCGCAGGCTCCTTGCAGACGTCGGTCTCGTACGAGCCGCTCGATACCTCCAGCCCGGTAACGCCTCACCGGACGGGCGCGAACTCCACCGACGCGGTGGACGCCAGGCGGAGGAGTTCTACCGAGAGCGTTGGCGGCACGATAAGGTCGTCCGCTCGACCCATGGGGTCAACTGCACCGGTTCCTGCTCGTGGCGAGTCTTCGTCAAGGACGGGATCATTACCTGGGAGGCTCAGGCAGTCGATTACCCTTCGGTCGGGCCCGACTCTCCGGAGTACGAGCCTCGTGGCTGCCCCCGAGGTGCATCCTTCTCCTGGTACACGTACTCACCCGCCAGGGTGCGCTATCCCTACGTCAGGGGAGAGCTCCTCGAGATGTACCGTGATGCAAAGTCCCGTCTCGGCGACCCGGTGGCTGCGTGGGCCGAGCTCACCGGAGATCCTGAGCGCGCCGAGCGCTACAAGCGAGCACGGGGGCGTGGTGGTTTCGTCCGGGCCAGCTGGCCGGAGGTGCTCGAGCTCGTCGCCGCCGCACACGTCCACACCACAGCCACCTTCGGTCCAGATCGCACCGTCGGGTTCACGGTGATCCCCGCGATGTCGATGGCTTCGTACGCGGCAGGCACCCGCTTTTACGCGCTACTCGGCGGAACCATCCTCTCGTTCTACGACTGGTACGCAGACCTGCCCATCGCGTCGCCACAGACCTTCGGCGACCAAACGGATGTGCCCGAGTCGGCAGACTGGTGGAACGCCTCGTACCTCATCATCTGGGGGACGAACCTCCCCATCACCCGCACCCCTGACGCGCACTTCATGACCGAGGCTCGTTATCGAGGCCAAAAGGTCGTCGTGGTCTCCCCTGACTATTCGGACCACACCAAATTTGCCGATGACTGGCTGCCTTGCGCACCGGGAACGGATGCGGCACTGGCCATGGCGATGGGGCACGTCATCTTGACCGACTTCTACCGCGATCGCCAGGTCCCTCGTTTCATCGACTACGTCCGCACCTACACCGATCTGCCGTTCCTGGTCACGCTGCGCGAGCGTGACGGAGCCTACGTACCGGACCACTTCCTGACCGCTGCAGACCTCGACGAAGAACTCATCACCGCTGACGGACGCAGGGGGAACCTCGCGGGCGACCGTGGTGACGACGAGGAAGCTGCGCAATGGAAGACCGTCGTCTTCGACGAGGCCAGCGGAGCGCCGGCGGTCCCCAATGGATCGATCGGGTTTCGCTGGACAAGCGCCGGAGCGGGACGCTGGAACCTCCGTCTCGAAGGCATCGAACCGGCACTGAGTCTCTTCGGACGCCCCGAAGCCGAGCCCGTTGCCGTCGACCTCCCACGCTTCGACGTCGGCGAAGGTCAGGGTGGATCGGTCATCCGGCGCGGGGTACCGGCGCTCCGGGTCGGCCACCGCCTGGTGACCACGGTATTCGACCTCCTCATGGCACATTACGGAGTCCCCCGACCAGGACTGCCAGGCCAGTGGCCAAGCGGTAGCGACGATCCCGACATCCCTTATACGCCGGCCTGGGCGGCCAGGATCACCACGGTTCCCGCAGCAGCGATCGTGCGGGTCGCACGCGAGTTCGCGCGCAACGCCGAAGTCTCCAACGGACGCTCGATGATCGCCATGGGCGCCGGGACCAACCACTGGTACCACTCGGACCAGATCTACCGGACCTTCCTCGCCCTGCTCATGCTCTGCGGTACTGAAGGAGTCAACGGCGGTGGTTGGGCGCACTACGTCGGCCAAGAGAAGGTGCGCCCGCTCACCGGATGGTTCACGTTGGCCTTCGCCTACGACTGGGTCCGTCCAGCCCGGCACATGCCGGCAACCCCCTTCTGGTACCTGGCAACCGACCAGTGGCGCTACGAAGGCGCTCGCGCGGACCTCCTGGCGAGCCCGCTCGGTGAGGGGCGTTTCGCTGGGAAGACCATCGCCGACCTCAATGCCCTCGCCGTCCGCCTCGGATGGCTTCCGTCGCACCCAACCTTCGATCGCAACCCGCTCGATCTCGCAGACGAAGCAGAAGCTGCGGGCAAGGACGCCCCCAGCTACGTTGTCGAGGAACTCCGCTCCGGACGCTTGCACTTCGCCGCATCGAACCCAGACGACCCGGACAACTTCCCCAGAGTGCTGACCGTTTGGCGTTCGAACCTCTTGGGGTCCTCCGGCAAGGGCCACGAGTACTTCCTGCGCCATTTGCTCGGGGCCGACCATTCCGTTGCTGCCGAGCAATGCCCGCCAGACCTTCGGCCCTCGACGGTCGCATGGAGCGAACCTGCCCCCGAAGGAAAACTCGACCTCCTCGTGAGCATCGATTTCCGCATGACCTCGACAGGTATTTACGCAGACGTTGTCGTGCCCGCCGCCACCTGGTACGAGAAGCATGATCTCTCGTCGACTGACATGCACCCCTTCGTCCACAGTTTCAACCCCGCGATCGCGCCGCCATGGGAGGCACGCACCGACTTCGACTACTTCTCTGACCTTGCCGCCGAGTTCTCGCGCCTAGCTGAACGACACCTGGGGGTGCGCAAGGACGTCGTTGCCGTCCCTCTCGGCCACGACACGCCGGACGAATGCGCCCAGCCTGGAGGCAGGGCCCTCGACTGGCAGGCGGGGGAGGTCGAGGCCATTCCGGGGCGCACCATGCCCCGCATCGTCGTGGTGGAACGCGACTACCCCCGCCTGGCGGAGCGTTGGCGAGCCCTTGGGCCGCTCATCGACGAGCTCGGCGCAACGACGAAAGGAGTACCACTTCCCATCGGGTCCGAAGTCGGGTACTTGCGGTCGCACAACGGCACCATCCGCGACGGCATCGCGCAGGGTCGTCCCAGGATCGATCGGGACGACCTGTTCTGCGAGGCGATCCTCGCGCTCTCGGGTACGACGAACGGACGCCTCGCGGTCGCGGGCTTCGAAGCACTGGAACGCCGGACGGGCGTCGTACTCGCCGACCTTGCGCACGAACGGGCTGGCGATCGGATCACCTTTGCCGACACCGTCACCCAGCCGCGCTCGGTCATCTGCTCGCCCGAGTGGTCAGGGACAGAGTCCGAGCGGCGCCGCTACGCCCCCTTTACGATCAACGTGGAACGCCTCAAGCCCTGGCACACCCTCACGGGCCGGCAGCACTTCTTCTTGGACCACGAGTGGATGGCAGAGCTCGGAGAGATGCTTCCGATCTACCGTCCTCCGCTGGACCTGATCGCCACCTTCGGCAGCCAGCAGGCACCTGCGGCGCGCGATGCCCAGCTCGTCGCACGGTTCTTGACCCCACACTCGAAGTGGTCGATCCACTCCGAGTACCAGGACAACCTCCACATGCTCAACCTCTTTCGTGGCGGACCGGTCATCTGGATGAACCACCTCGACGCCGCCAGCATCGGGGTCGAGGACAACGACTGGATCGAGGCCTTCAACCGTAACGGGGTCACCGTCGCCCGTGCAGCAGTGACCCACCGGGTTCCGGCCGGGACCGTCCTCATGTACCACGCGGTCGATCGTCACCTGCAGATGCCGATTGCAGAGCGTTCGGGGCTCCACGGCGGGACCGACAACTCCTTGACCCGTGTCGTCATGAAGCCAACCCACCTGATCGGCGGTTATGCCCAGCTGTCCTACGGCTTCAACTACTACGGGCCGACAGGCTCCCAACGCGACGAGGTGGCCGTCATTCGTCGTCGCTCCCAGGAGGTGCGGTTCTAAGTGAGGCCGATGGCACAGGTGTGCATGGTCATGAACCTCGACAAGTGCATTGGCTGTCACACCTGCTCGGTCACCTGCAAGCAGACCTGGACCAACCGGCCTGGGACGGAGTACGTCTACTTCAACAACGTCGAGACCAAGCCTGGCCTGGGATACCCGGCTCGCTATGAAGACCAGGAACGCTGGAAGGGAGGTTGGACACTGGACCGCAAGGGCCGCCTCCGTCTTCGCGCCGGGAGCCGCCTTCGAAAGCTGCTCACGATCTTCTACAACCCTGACCTTCCCACCATCGAAGACTTCCACGACCCGTTCACCTACGACTACGCACGCTTGATCACAGCCCCGCCTGGCACGAAGTCTCCGTCGGTCTCCGCGCGCTCTGCGCTCACGGGTCGAGAGCTCAACCCGCGGTGGGGAGCGAACTGGGAAGACGATCTGGCCGGTGCGCCACAGCGTGCACGTTCTGACCCCAACATTGCCACGATGTCCGAACGGGTGCTCATGGACTTCGAGTCGGTTTTCCTGTTCTACCTCCCGCGTATCTGCGAGCATTGCCTGAACCCCAGTTGCGTCGCTTCGTGCCCTTCAGGCGCCCTGTACAAGCGCTCCGAGGACGGTATCGTCCTCGTCGACCAGGATCGGTGCAGGGGCTGGCGGTTCTGCGTTTCGGGATGCCCGTATAAGAAGGTCTATTTCAACCACCGAACCGGCAAGGCCGAGAAGTGCACACTGTGCTTTCCACGCATCGAGGCGGGATTGCCGACGATCTGTTCGGAGACCTGCGTCGGCCGCCTGCGGTATCTCGGGATCGTGCTCTACGACGCCGACGCGGTCACCGCGGCGGCTGCCACCCCCGATCCTCGGGACCTCTACGAGGCCCAGCTGTCGGTGTTCTTGGATCCCGAGGACACCGCCGTGCAATCGGCTGCCGAGCAGGCTGGGATTCCTCACGACTGGGTAGTGGCCGCCCGACGGTCTCCGGTCTATGCCCTCATCGCCCGGCACAAGGTAGCGCTTCCGCTCCATCCGGAGTTCCGGACCATGCCCATGGTCTGGTACATCCCTCCGCTCTCACCCGTCGCCGATGCGACGGCCGCTGCCGGCTACGACGCAGCCGACCCCGATGCGGTGTTCGCGACGATCGATGCCCTTCGGATCCCACTCCAGTACCTGGCGAACCTGTTCACTGCCGGGGACGTCGCGCCGGTGCGCGATGCCCTTCGCCGGCTCGCCGTCGTGCGATCCGTCATGCGGGCGACGCAGCTCGGCCTCGAGCATCGAAACGATGCGGCCGAGGAGCTCCAGATGAGCACGGCCGACGTGGAAGATCTGTTCCGACTGCTCGCCATCGCTCGCTACGAGGACCGCTACGTGATCCCTCCGGCGCATGCTGAAGATGCCGGTCGCTTGCTCGCCCAGCACGCACTCTCGGGTTGCACCCTTGAGAGCGAGGGGGCTCCGGGGATGGGTGGCAAGGGACCGAGCACCGGCGGGGGGCCAGTGTCCGGACGAGACCTCGCCGGCAGGTTGCACCTCCGGCTCGTCGCGGAGCCAACCGGAAGGGACCAATGACGCTGACGGGCAAGGCTGCAGCACGCCTGGTCTGTGGATGCGCCTCCGTACTGCTCTCCTATCCCGAGGAGAGTTTCGTCGACGACCTCGACGCCGTCCGGCGTGCGCTGGATCGCCTACCCAGGCGACGCGTGCGCGCCCGACTTACCGACACTGTGACCTGGCTGAGCACGATGTCGGTCCTCCAGGCGGCGACACAGTACGTCGAGGCCTTCGACCTTGCGCGCGGCGTGACGCTGCACCTCACGTACTACCGCTACGGCGATACGCGTGAACGCGGCATGGCACTCGTCCGCCTCGCCGAGGCCTACCGCGCAGGAGGTGTCGGGCTCCGTACTGGCGAGCTCCCCGACTTCTTGCCCGCCGTGCTCGAACTAGCCGCAATAAGTCCGATCGGAATGGAGCTGCTGCGAGAACAGCGCAGTGAACTGGAAATGCTCCGAGCCGAGCTCGTGGCGGCGAGGTCGGGGTATGCCAGCGTCGTGGAAGCCATCGGCGAGGTCCTCGGACCGCTTTCTGCCGCCACCCGCGCGACATTGCAGCGCCTTCGCGCGCAAGGCCCACCAACCGAACGAGTAGGCCTCGAGCGCTCCGAACCCTCCGAGTTGCTCGTCCAGCACTGGCCGGGCCGCGAAGCCTGCGCCCCGCCGGCAAACCCACTGCGGTGATCGTGGACACCGGCGATGGGCAAGGGCCGGCAACAATGCAGTCAGCCGACCAGGAGGCGTCGATGGGAACCCTGCGATGAACGGCCTGCGAGGGATCAATGGCTTCCAGCTCTTCTGGTGGGTCATCCTGCCGTACCTTGCCCTGGCGACCTTTGTCATCGGTCACGTGTGGCGGTACCGATACGACCAGTTCGGCTGGACAAGCCGTTCCACCCAACTCCAGGAGCAGCGCCTCCTCAAGTGGGGCAGCCCGGTATTCCATTACGGGACCTTCGCGGCGATCGCCGGACACGTCATCGGGATCTTGATCCCCGAACGCTGGACCCACGACATCGGGATCCCCGAGAATGCGTATCGCTGGTTCTCCGCCTCCGCCGGCACGCTCGCTGCGGTGCTCGTCATTGGCGGGGTGGCCGTGCTCGCGGCACGTCGGCTCTTCGTCGCGCGCGTGCGTGCAACCACCAGCGCCGTCGACTGGGTTGCCCTCATCCTGCTGGCGATCGTCATCGTGCTCGGGATCGCCGAGACCGTCGGGGTCGGGTTGCTCGGCGGCGGCTACGACTACCGCCAGAGCGTCTCTTTGTGGTTCCGAGGCCTCTTTGCGGGTAACCCAGACGCGACGGCCATCGCACACGCCCCGCTCATCTACCAAGTCCATGCCACTGCGGCGTGGGCCGTCATCGCCGTGTGGCCGTTCAGTCGCCTCGTTCATGCCTGGAGCTATCCGGTGTGGTACCTGTGGCGGCCCTTCGTCGTCTACCGCAGTCGCGTGGCATCCCGACCGAACGAGCCCGGAACGAGCGGGCGCCGTTGGCGGCGCATCGGTGTCCGCTATTGACATGAGCCCGCCGGTACCGGCCTCCGACGATCTCGGCGCAACGCTGTCTTTTCCTGAAGACCAGCGAGCACGAGACCAGATGCCCTCGGTGCCCACGGGGTTGGCGTCGCGGGCAATCGCAACGTTGGACCCGGGTTCCTTTGCGTGGGTCATGGCCAGCGGCATCGTCTCGATTGGCACGGACCTGCTTGGCGAGAACGTCCTTTCGAGGGTGACCCTGGCGGTCACCATTGCCGCGTTCATCGGCCTCGTCCTGGCCACTGCTGGACGGGCCCTGTGGTTCTCGACGTTCCTCCGACGCAGCCTGGTCGACCCATCGGTAGCGATGGCCCACTTCACCTTCGTCGCGGGAGCCAACGTGCTCGGCGTGCGTCTTCTCCTCGCTGGTTACCCCGGCGTCGCGGCGGCGCTCGGCGCCGGAGCAGCCCTTGCGTGGCTCGCCCTCAATTACGGACTGCCATGGTCGATCGTGGCACGCGCCCATCGCCCCGTCTTGAGGGAGTTCAACGGGACTTGGTTCATCTGGGTGGTCGGCACACAATCGCTGGCGATCATGGCATCAGGCCTGACCACGCCCGCGCCCAACCTGGCCCTACGCCAGGGGCTCGCAGAGACTGCCGTGTGCTTCTGGGGCATCGGCGTCGTGCTCTACCTCGCCCTGGTCGTGATCATCCTTCTGCGGCTCATGGTCGTCGAGGTCACGCCTCGAGAAATGGGACCGGCCTACTGGATCGCGATGGGGGCGACCGCCATCAGCGTGCGGGCAGGGGCGGGCATCCTCGTCCTTCCGGGCCGTGTCGGCACCTTCCCGGTGGCGGAACTGCATGCCTTCATCGTCGGCACCTCGGTGGTCCTGTGGGCCTTCGGCAGCTGGTGGATCCCGCTCCTCGTCCTCTTCGGGTTGTGGCGCCACGTCCTCCGCCGTTACCCGCTGAGCTACGAGACGAGGCTGTGGAGCATGGTCTTCCCGCTCGGCATGTACGCGGTGGCCTCCGACGCCCTCGGACGTGCGGCACATCTCGACTTCATGGTGACGATCGCAAGGGGGTGGGTCTGGGTCGGCGTCACCGCGTGGATCGCCGTCCTCGCCTCGATGGCAGGATCGTTCCTCGCCGCCGTGGTGAGCCATCGTCGCCACACGTCGTGATCAGCGCCGTCGTGGAGCCGATCGTCTTCGTCGTTGGGTCGACGAGCGCCGAGTCCCCCCTTCCCGTCAGACTCGCGCTGGTGCCTCGTGCTGCGTTGCACGGCGGATGACGATCCGGCACCCGCCGCGGCGAGCATTCTTGATGACCAGCCGTTCGACATGGAGGTCGCCCAACTGCTCAGCGAGCCCTTCGGCGAGTCCAAGGTGCAGGCGGCAGATCGTTTCGGGGTCTTGGCTCGCGACCTCGGCGAACGGGCAGCGACCGAGCACGAAGTCACACCGACGTCCGCGCTCGACCCGTACGGGCCGAAACCCTCGTCGAGCCATCTCTTCTTCGAGCAGATCTTCGGGGTTCGCCTTCCCCCGGATCTCTCGCGCCCTCCGCTGACCCTCTTGTCGGCCGACCTGGCGGGGATCCAACCCACGGCGCAGCGCCTCGCTGAGCAGCCCTGCGAGCCACGCGTAGGCACCTGGCGTCCCCCAGGAGCCCGCGACCTCGGGATGCAGCCGGTACAAAAGACGCGGGCGTCCCGGGCGCTCACGCTGTTCGAGCTCCTCGACCACGAGGCCGGCATCCCTCAACACCGCCAGGTGCTGGCGGATCGCATTGTGGTTGAGCCCCAGGTAGTCCGTCAGCTCGGCCACGCCCACCGGCCGCCCGGCATCCACGACGTAGCGAAAGATGCGATTCCGCGTGGGGTCCCCGAGGGCTCGGGCCTCGACCTGCATGTCTGCAGACACCACCGAACGATCCATTGTTCTAGGCTATAGCGGAATAACTTCGCGAACGCGCCAGTCGAACGGAGCGATCGGCGAGGAACAATAGCCCGCGGTTCCTCTCCTCAGGCCGTGTGCCCGTCTCGTGCCTCTTCCGGGAGGCCCACGCCACGGTCCGGCACCGATCGGTCAGCCCAGCCGCATGAACATCTTCTCTACCGCTTCGATGTCATAGCCATCAGCCTTGGCGGCGGCAGGGTGCTCGACGCAGTAGGTCAGCCCGGCCGCGACGAGACGAAAACCAGCCTGTTCCAATGCTCTCGTCGCTGCGGAGATCTGGGAGACGATCTCTTTGCAATCGCGCCCTTCGTCGAGCATTCGCTCGATGCCATGGACCTGCCCTGCAACCCGCCGCAGGCGATTCCGCACATCGTCGCTCACGTGATCAGGCAACTGCATTGGATCGCTCCTCGATTACCCTCCGAACCTCGCTCATGTCGAGCGACTTGACTTTGTCGATCAATTCCTCAAGGGCCTGTGGCGGGAGGGCTCCAGGCTGCGCGTAGAGCAAGATCTGCTCACGAAACGCCATCAACGTGGGGATCGACATGATCCCGAACCTTGCGGCGAGCTCCTGCTCCTGCTCCGTGTCCACCTTCCCGAAGACGACATCTCGGTGCCGATCCGAAGCAGCCTCGAACACCGGTGCGAACATCCGGCACGGACCGCACCACTGCGCCCAGAAATCTACGAGGACGACGTCGTGAGCGCTCACGATTTGTTCAAAGTTGTCCTTGTTCAATTCGACGGTCGCCATACCTGCTCCTCTCCAGCTGTCGCTCGCGCACCTGCCTTACCGATCACAACCCCCATACCCTGGCGGGTATTCCATATACGATACCCGGTATGGTATAGTCCCGCAGAGGCAGGGAGGAGCGAGCGGTGAGCAGCAGCCTGACCAAGACCGTCGGGTCCCAGACGATCAGTACGGCCCAAGGCGGAGAGCCCAAGACCACCCAGGACCATGCGCAACCGGCCACCACCGCTCCGCCACGACGCGGCGACCACCCCTTTCGGCGACGAGGGGCCCCCCTTGCCCGACTCGGCAAGTGGACCGCGACCCACTTCCGGACCGTCGTGCTCCTTTGGCTCGTGGTTGTCGCGGCCTTCGCGGTGTTCGCGCCACGCGCCGAGCGTGCGCTTGCTGGTGGCGGATGGCAGGACTCGACGAGCCAATCCGTGCGAGCCCGGACGATCATCCAGAAGGACTTCGGCGGACTCGGCTCCAGCGCGCTCCAAGTCGTCGTCGTCGATCGGAGGACTTCCATTTCCTCCGATCCGGTTGCCCAACGCGTGCTCGGAAGGATCGAGCGCATGCTGGCAGCCAATCCGCGAGTCTCGGCGGTCGTCCCTCCGCAACCAGGACTGTCGCTCTCGCGTGACGGCCGCACCGGCATCGTCACTGCTGGTTCGCGCGCAGGCCCCAACGCGATGATCCAGGCTGCCGTTGTGCTCAGCAAGCCGCTCGAGGCGCTCTCGCGTCCGGGGATCTCGGTGACGCTGACCGGGGACAGCGCGATGTGGGCGGACTTCAACGCGGCGAATCGCTCGGCAATGCTTCGCTCCGAGATGCTCTCGTGGCCGGTGACCATGGTGATCTTGGTCATCGCCTTCGGAAGCCTCGTCGCTGCGGGTTTGCCGCTTCTGCTCACGCTCGTCGGGTTGCTTGTAGCGGCGGGGGCGCTGGTCATCGCGACCAACATCGCGCCGGTCTCGATCTGGGCGCTCAACTTCGCGCTCATGTTCGCGCTCGCGCTGGGCATCGACTACGCCTTGTTCCTCGTGGTGCGGTTCCGGTCGGCCCTGAAGCGCCGCGGCGCAACACCGGGCGACCGCGCGGTCGCCGCCGCAGCAGTCGCAGAAACGATGGACACCGCCGGCAAGGCGGTGACCTTCAGCGCCATCACGGTGCTCTCCTCGCTAGCGTCGATCCTGATCGTCCCCAGCCCGGCCTTTCGCAGCATGGCAGTGGGGATCATGCTCGCGGTGGTCGCTGTGCTCGCGGCAACGCTGACGTTGCTGCCGGCGGTCCTCGGCCGGTTGGGCACGAGGGTCGACACCGGGACGATCCGACTCCGGCGCCACGAACGCCCAAGACCGCTCAGCCGCCTGGACGATTGGCTCCATGCCTGGGGACGGTTCCTCTGGCGCCGGCCGCGGCCCGCCGGGTTCGCTGCCCTGGGCGTCTTGCTTCTCGCCGCCGCACCGATCATCGGGATGCGCACGAACATGCCCTCGATCACCGTGGTGCCCGCCACCGCCAATGCTCGCGTCGGCTACGAGCAGGTGACCCGAGCCTTCGGACCGGGAAGCCCTGGGACCCTACAAGTCCTTGTCCCTGCGGGGAGCCAGCGCGCGGCGATGGCGACCCTCGGACGCACCGCAGGTGTCGCGAAAACGGTTGCCGGACCCTCCCGAGACGGGTGGACCCTTGACCAAGTCGTCCCGACGACGGGACCCTCGACAACGGCCACCGCTGCGACGATCTCCCGTCTTCGTCACGTGCTTCCCCGAGGGAGCCTCGTTGGCGGCGCCGCGGCTGAAAATTACGACCTCGAGCAGTCGCTGCTGTCCCACACCCCAGCGGTCTTCGCGCTTCTCGCCGGGCTCGGGTTCCTCTTGCTTTTGATCGCCCTCCGGGCGCCGCTCGTCGCTGCTGGCGGGGTGCTCATGACGGCGCTGTCCGTCGCGGGGGCATTCGGGGTTGCACGGCTCATCTTCCAGAACGGGTTCCTCTCTGGCCTTCTGGCCTTCCAACCTCAGGGATTCATCGATGCGTGGGGACCCCTCTTCTTCGGCGCCATGGTCTTCGGCGTTGCGATGGACTATACGCTCTTCTTGCTCTCTGCCGCCAAGGAGCGTTACGAGACCCATCCGGATCCCGAGCATGCGATGGTGGGATCGGTCGCGACATCGGGACGCGTGGTGGTTTCAGCTGCGGCCGTGATGATCGCGGTGTTCTTGACCTTCGCCCTCTCTGGACCCCTCGCTCCCAAGGAGATGGGGGTCATCCTCGCGATCGCGGTCGCCCTTGACGCCCTGGTCGTTCGCCTGGTCGTCCTTCCGGTCCTCTTGCGCGTCGGAGGTCATCGCAGCTGGCACTTGCCACGCTGGCTCGGCAAGGTGCTCCCCGTCGTGCGCTTCGCGCACTAAGCGCACGATTCATCGATCGCGAGCAGTCAACTGGCCGTGCGCGCGGCGACCATCAGGGTGCTCGATGGTCGCCGCGGCAACCGGAGCACTCCTAAGCGCTCCTTCATGCACCCGGCCCAACTTCGCCGGCCACCAGTTCCAGCGACGCAGCAACGAAACCGTCGATGGGACCAGCAAGGTCCGCACCAAGAACGTGTCCATCAAGATGCCAGCAGCAAGCCCGAAGCCAATGGCCCGGACTTGCCCGCCATTCGGGCCACCTCCACCGGCAATGGCGAGCGCAGCAAAGCTTCCTGCCAGCACCAGGCCAGCGGAAGTCACCGTCGGTCCTGTCCGCCCGACGGCGCGAACCACGGCATCTCGCAGGGAACGATGGTGAGCCTCTTCGCGGATGCGGCTCATCACGAGGATGTTGTAGTCCTCACCAAGGGCGAGCAGGAAGATGAACATGAGGAAGGGCAAGACAAAGGTGAGCCCAGCATTCCCACCGATGTCGATGAACAGGATCGTGGAAACGCCGAGCGCGGCGAAATAGCTGAGCGCAACGCTGACGATCAGATAGAGCGGCGCGACGAGGCTGCGCAGCACGAGCGCGAGCAAAAAGCCGATCGCGAGGATTGCGAGGGGGATGATGCGAACGAGGTCGCTGTTGGACGCGCTCGAGATGTCGTGGAGGGCCGGCGCTTCGCCCGCTGCGCCGCTGGCAACCGCGCCGGATGCCCGTGCCGCCTTGGACACCGCTGCTCGGATTTGGGGGACCGCTTGGAGCGCACGCGTCGACCCGGGATCGCCCGCCGTCAGGCTCGCCTCGAACTGGATCGTCCTGCCGTCGGGACTCACCAGGACCGCCGTTGCCCGGTAGGCGTTGTAGGCGCTCGTCGAAACGGGGATGCCGGGGCGCTCGATGGGCGGGAGATCAGCGGGATTCCCCAAGAGCTGGTGCAGCGCAGTGAATTCCTTCGGGGTGAGCGTGTAGCCATTGGGGTTCAAGGGACCGGTGAGCTGCCTGAACTGACGTGACGCCCTAAGGACGGACGCCGCAACTTCGACGCGCCTGGGGTCGTCCCAGATGGGCTCGGCGTAACGGAAGACGAGGTTCGTAGGGTTGGCACTCGCCTCGGGGAAGTACTTGGTCAAAATGGCGTTCCCGGCCGCGGCGTCGCTGCCAGCTGGCGCGCTGAGGGAACCGCCAAACCCTCCGGAGTGATACCCAAGTGCAGCGGCTGCAAGCGCGAGGAACACGACCACCCCCGAGCTCAGGGTCACCGCCGGTCGCGCAACCAGCCGTGCTGCGATGGTGCCCCACCTCCCCTCCGCTTGTGGACCGTTCCGGGTGCTCGACGGCCAGAACACCGCCCGGCCGAAGATCGCCAGCAGTGCCGGCAAGAACGTGAGGCCCGCGATGAGCATCACGCAGATCGCCAGGGCGAGGGGGATACCCAGATCTGCGTAGACGCCGAAGGTTGCCAGCAGCAGGGTGAGCAGTGCGAGGATCACCGTCCCCGCCGAGGCACTGATCGACTCCCCCACCCTCACGAGCGCGTGCACGACCGCATCAGCGGGCTCCAAGCCGTTTCTCAGCTCTTCGCGCACCCGAAAGACGAGGAACAGCCCGTAATCGGTGCCGGCACCGATGAGAAGGACGACGAGAAGCAGCTGGGTGATCTCAGAGATCTTCAACCCGTGCGCTCCAAGGGCGCCGATGAACCGCATCGAGATGACCAGCGACAGCGCCGGGGGAATCAATGTGACGATCGGCCCGAGCAGGGACCGGAAGATGAAGAACAAAAGGACGATGACGATGATGAGCGACAACGACGTCGTCTTGTTCTGCGCCTGCTTGGAGCTCTGCTGGTTGGCCACGTTCACAGCGACCGATCCCGCAAGGTGCAGCTGCAGGCCCCGAGGGGCTCCGATCTTGGCGAATGTGGCTTGGAGCCGATCCACCAGTGTCTTTTGCGATGCGATGTCGGAGAAACCAATCCTCGCCTCGACGAGGATCTGCGCAGCCCTTCCGCCTGGCGACAGCCCCAGTCCACGGACACGTACCACCTTGGGTACGCGGCGAGCGGCCGCGGCTTCCCGAGCGATCGCCTGCTGGTCGGCGAGCGTCAGAAGCTTGCCGCCCCTGGCCGCAACGATCGTGATCGGACTCGAGTTCGTCGTGTTCCCAAGCAGTGGCGTCGCAAGGTTTGCCGCCTGTTGGCTGGGCGAACTGGCTGGGAGGAATTGGCTGTTCGCGTTGTTCACCTCGCTGCTGAGCGACGGAAGCGCCTTCGAGGAAACCAGCATCACCAGGATCCAGGCGATCACCACGACGTAGCGATACTTGACGACGAATCGACCGAGTCCGGCGAAGAGCTGGTTCACAGTTCGAAGGTCCTCCCACCACAGCACGCGGGATTCAAGTCGTGACCCGGACGAAGAGCTCGTGTCTCGCCCTGATCAGCCGAGACGATGATGCTAGCCGCGTCGAGCACGCGTTCGATGCGGCAGTCGACGCGCCCGGAGCGCGCGAACCGTTACGACACGATCACGGAGCCGTCGGAGTGTGATCCGTGGCACTTCCGACGTGCGCATCGTCGCGAATGCGCTGCGAAGGCCCAAGGTCTCGCCAGCCCCTGGGTGGGGAGGGTGGGAGGTTCGGGCGCATCGAGTCGGCAACGGCACCCTGCGTCGCCTCCCAACCGATTCGCGGATGTTGTGGCGCGAACGGGGTCGGCGCGATCACGAACGGACGCAGTTGTCGCTGCGTTGCGACACGCCGCACAACGTAGGTCAGCACGCCGTTGAGGGCCAGCCACCCGATGACCGCGATCGCGGCTCCGATGCCCAGCCCAGCCAGAACGTCACCAGGATAGTGGGCTCCGACGTACACCCGAGCGAAGGCGAGGAAGACGGCGAGGATGGTGCTGACGATGGCAAGGTTCCTCAGCGCCTTTCCTCCGTAGCGGGTGACGATCCAGAGCCCCGCAGTCGCTGCACCGGCGGCGACTGCGTGGTCCGAGGGGAAAGAGAAATCGTGGGCGCGAGCGATGAGCACCTCGACGCCACGCAACGTAACGAAGGGTCGCGGCCGGCGGACAGTGTTGACGATGGGCTGGTTGATGCCGACCGCAATGACGGTGGCCGCGGCCGCCCACACCGTGGCCGCCACCGCTCTGGGGGCATCGGGCCGGAACCGAGCGAACCACCACGCAGCCAGCACGAGGACAGCGAAGATGCCGACGCCGTAGACGGCATAGAACTTCATGAACGAATGTGCCCACGCGGTGTGCACGGCAAAGCTGTTGATGTCACGGTACAGCGTGGTGTCCATCCCTGCCCCTTCGTGCGGTTCGGTGCAAAGCGGTATGAGCGAGGAGCCACTCCTCTTTGGGGTCTACGAGCTCAAGGGATCCGTGCCTCTTGGCATGACTGACAACGAGGTGTTCCACGGGCCTCCGATGTGACGGGCTCGTGACAGGAGCACGAACAACGCTATACCGCACCGTAGCACAGAGGGTGCCGTTTGGATGTAGCATTCGTTACATCCCCTGGCGAATCCTCACGTACCGGCTTTCCGGCGAGTCGTCTCGGCATCGAGTGGCGGTATGGCGAGAGCTGCGCCGCGCCGGGGCAGTTGCCCTCCAGTCCGCCACCTGGGCCGTTCCCGCTGGTGACCGCTTCGACGCAGCGCTCGAACGGGCGATCGCGCTCGTGGAGCGTTCGGGAGGCCAGGCGCTGTGCTTCGAGGTGATCGCCCCCGAGGGGTCGGTTGCGACCCTGGAATCGCTCTACAACGCCGAGCGTGAGGCCGAGTGGACCGAATTCTGCGCGGAGTGCGACAAGGCCATGGCGGAACTGCAAGCTGAGATCGCCAAGGAGAAGTTCACCCTGGCGGAGCTCGACGAGGAAGAGCAGAACATCGACCGGTTGCGACGCTGGTACCGCGACCTCCGGGCCAAGGATCTCTTCGGTGCCTCCTCGTCGGCAGAGGCCGAGCGACGACTCAAGGACTGCGCGGCACGGCTCGAGGAATTCGCCGAGCACGTCTACCACGCGCGCCAGCGCCAGTGACCGACCGCAAGGGTGAGCGCACGGACTTCCGCCAGCTGCTCCCCGTCTATGGGGCCGGCTTCGTCACCGCGTTCGGCGCGCATGCCGTCGCCGCAGACCTCGGTGGCTACACCCTTGGACACCACCAGGGCCTCTTCGCGCTCGGCCTGATCCTCGGCATCTACGACGTCGCGGAAATCCTCCTCAAGCCGCTCTTCGGCATGGTGGTCGACCGTTGCGGGGCAAAAGGCGTCATGGTGGGGGGCCTCGCCGCGTTTGGCCTCGCCTCGGCCACCTTCGCTGCCAGCGGCGATCCTCACCTGTTGGGCGCTGCTCGCTTCGCCCAGGGTGCCGCGGCAGCGGCCTTCTCACCTGCAGCGAGCGTCGCAGTCGCCACCTTCGGGGGCACGACGCGGACGGGCCGCTTCTTCGGCGGCTACGGCGGCGCGAAGGGCATCGGTTACCTCCTGGGCCCGATCGTCGGGGGGGCACTCGTCGTCGCTGGGAGCTACCGACTCCTGTTCGCCGTGCTCGGCGTGGTCGGCCTCCTCGCCGCAATCGCCGTGGCCTGCATGATGCCCGACGTCCGCAGCGCCCGAGGACCCCGAGCCGGGGTCGGCGCGCTGGTCCGCCACCTCACCCAGCCCGCTTTCGTCCAACCCACTCTCCTCCTCGCTGGAGGCACGGCGGCACTGGCGGCGGGGGTCGGCTTCCTCCCCGTCCTCGGTCTCCGCCAGCACCTGAGCCCGCTCGCCACCGGATCACTGGTCTCGCTGCTGGCCGCGACGGCCGCAGTGGTCCAACCGTGGGCGGGACGTCGCCTGGACCAGGCCCGCCTCCACGCGGCGACCGGTGCCGCAGCCCTCGTGGCCTGTGCCGGTGGGTTCGCCCTCCTCCTCGTCCTGCCTACCCCGGCTGGGATGGCCGTTGCCGCGGTCACGATCGGCGCAGGGGTCGCCGTGGTCACGCCACTGGGCTTCGCCCGTCTGGCAGCCGGAGCTCCGCCCGGGCGGATCGGTCAGACGATGGGCGCCGGTGAGGTCGGCCGGGAGCTGGGCGATGCTGGCGGTCCCGTCCTCGTCGGCACGTTCAGCACCGTCACCTTGCGCACCGGCTTCTTCGCGCTCGCGATGGCCCTCGTCACCTGTGCTGCCGTCGCCGTGCCCAAGGGCAGCGCGCACCGAGTCGAAGGCACGCCTGCCCCCGATCACTGATGCGAAGGTGACGTCCCCGTGGGCATCGATGCGGTTCCCGCCCGCACCTCGTCGTGGTCGTCGTGGCCCCCATTCGGGCTCGGAACCCCGGTTCCAGATGCCGACGCCGATGCCATGGAATGGCCCACGTCGACTGAGCGATCGACGCCGCTCGAGATCGCCATCAGCTCCCGCCGGGCATCGCGGAGCACCGCAGCGGGGGCGTCGGTGGTGACTTCGAGCGCTCGAAGCGCTGCTCGTTGGATCTGGGCCGCGGCCTGGAGGAGATCGTGGAGCTGAGCCGAGGGCGCCGGCACGGTTCCGGGAAATCCGGCGATGCCTCGCTGGGTGATCGACAAGGAGCGGTCGATCGCGTTCGCCGAGGCCCTGAGGCGCCGGCTCAGCGACCGGAGGTCTCCGACCGGGGCACCGGCCGCACTCGCAACCTCGACCGCATGCTCGGCAGCCGACACCGCCGCGAGCAGCTGCCGCCGGCTCCTCAGCGCGGCACGCCATTGCCGATCCGGGAGGGGCCGAGCCAACACCCAGCGCCAGCCGACCCGCCGAGTCTCTGCCACCGCCTCGCTGAGGGGCCGACGCAGCACCTTGTGCAACCGACGCCAGAATCGGCGCACCACGACTCCGGTCATGACGACGCCCGTGCCAACGAAGGCGAGAACGACGCCGGCAGCCACGACCAGCTCGAGGTGGGTCATCGCGAGTACGAGCGCCATGGCCTCGCTGTCCTGTTGCGGTTGCCTGTTCGCCACACGCCCGTCTCGTCGACCTCTTGCACCGTGGCCGGCTCTCGGTGCAACCGTTTCAATGTGCTCGCTCCCAAGACCACACCTCCTTGCGCCGCGATCGGTCACCGGTCCCGGCGCTCGACCTTATGCGCTGGACCGAGCGGAGCGCTTGCGAACACGATCGGTCCCTCGAAGAAGGCACCGTTGCAGCCCACGGACCCCGACGCCCCCATCGCCACGCCACCGGCGCGGCCACGCGCGCGCGTGACCAGGTCGAAGGCACGCGGCACCGGGTACTTGACCCCTCCCGAGCCCTTTGCCAGGCTCGCCCGCCGTGCAGCCCGCGTTGTCGGTCCATGCCCTGAGCAAACGCTTCGGGGACCGGGTCGCGTTCAACGACGTCTCCTTCGAGGTCGGCCGGGGCGAGGTGTTCGGGTTCCTCGGGCCCAACGGGGCGGGCAAGACGACGACGGTGCGCACGCTCGGAACGCTGATCGCCCCAACGTCGGGAAGCGCACTGGTCGCGGGGATCCCGCTCATCCCCGAGAACGCGGTGGAGATCCGTCGACGGATCTCCATCATGCCCGAATCGCCAGGCTTATACCTACGCCTGAGCGTCATCGAGAACCTCGAATGCTTTGCCGATCTCTACGAGGTTCCTGAACCCCATAAACGGATCGCACGAGCACTGCACGCGGTGAAGCTGGACGAGCGTGCAAGGGACCTCTGCGGTGCGCTCTCCAAGGGTCTGCGCCAGCGGGTCGCCCTCGCCCGCGCGCTGTTGAACGAACCGCAGGTGCTCTTCCTTGACGAGCCGACCTCGGGTCTGGACCCGGCTGCCACGAGAGACGTCCACGAACTGATCACCGCCCTCAGCCACAGCGGCGTCACGATCTTCCTCACGACGCACCGACTCGAAGAAGCCGAGCGTCTGTGCGACACAGTCGCCATCTTGAACACCACGTTGCGCATGCTCGGCCCCCCGGCCCAGCTTCGCACGCAGCTCTTCGCCACGACGCTCGCGGTTCGAACCCGCCTCCCGCTTCCTGATCCTGACCGCGTCTTCAACGGCCTTCCCTCCGTCGAGGCATGGCGTCGAGACGGCATGGGGTCCTATTCGCTCACCGTGTCAGATCCGACGATCGCGGCGCCCGCAGTCACCCGCGCCCTCGTCGCTGCCGATGCCGATGTCCTGTCGATCGGCGAGTCGTTGCACTCCCTGGAGGACGTCTATCTCGAGCTCGTCGACAACGACGCCAACCCGCCATTGGGACGATCGTGAAGACCACGCGTGTTCGAGCCGTACTCCGAAAGGAGCTGCGCGAGTACCGGCACAACGGCAACATCATCTATGCAATGGCGGTCGTGCCATTGGTGTTCATCGTCCAACCTCTCGTCGAGATCTTCACCCTGAAGACTTCGGCCGCGCTGACCCTTCGTCACGAGGATTCACTGTTGTACCTGCTGGCCATCCCTGCGCTTGCACCTGCCATGCTCGCTTCCTACGGAATCGTCGGCGAGAGGGACCAAGGAACCCTCGAACCCCTCCTGGCGACGCCGATCCGCAGCGACGAGCTGCTCGCCGGAAAGGCGCTCGCAGCCTTCGTCCCCTCCCTAGCGATCGCGTACGGCATCTTCGGTGTCTTCGTTGCGATCACCGAGCTCTTCGCGCGCCCTGCCGTGGCTGCTGCATTGGTCCGCGGCCCCGAAGTGATCGCTCAGGTGGTCTTCACCCCGCTTCTGGCCGGATGGTCTACTTGGGTGGGCATCGCGATCTCCGCCAGATCCAAAGACGTTCGTGTGGCGGCACAGCTGAGCGCACTGGCGAGCCTGCCGCTCGTCGCCGTAACGTCGCTCACCGCGTTCGGGGTCATCCATGCCACCTTGCGCTTCGCCGTCATCTGTGGTGTCGCCCTCCTCGTCCTCAACCGCCTCGCCCTCAGGGTGGTGGCGTCGGCGTTCGACCGTGAGCGGCTCATCACGGGAGCGAAATGATCCCCCGGAGGACACGGTGTCGTCGTCGAGTGCCGTCATCAGTCCAGTCCAGTCGAGCGCCTTCCTCGTTCCCCTCGCAGCCTCGCCGCGGACGCCGGAGATCGACCAGGTGTATGGTGACGGACTGGACGCTGGTGCGCGTTGCACTACTCCATTGGCGCGCCAGCCTGGTTGCGGCGTGCCTGACAAAGGGATTGGCGATCTCGTCACCCACCGGTACGCGACGTCGCGGGAGACATGAAAGGGGGACTCTGGCGTGAACGGGGACCGCGCGGTCATCGTCGTCACTGGCCTCGGAGGGATGGGCACGGCCATCGCCCGACGCCTTGGCTCAGGGGCGACGGTGGTAATGGCTGACGTCAACTCCACGGCGCTGCACGCCGTCGCCGACGAGCTGCGAACAGAGGGCTACGACGTCGTCGAGCATCCAACCGACGTATCCGATGCAGCGGCAATCACCTCCCTCGCTGCAGCGGCCGACCGTCTCGGACGCGTGACCGTGGTCGCCCACACAGCCGGACTCTCACCGGTCCAGGCCCCTGCCGATGCCATCCTGCGTGTGGATCTATTGGGCACCGCGCTCATGCTGGATGCCTTCGGCAACATCATCGCCCCCGGCGGTGCTGGAGTCTTCATCGCCTCGATGGCCGGCACGATGGCGGCACAAGATCCCGAATTCGAACAACGCTTGGCAACGACCCCGACCGCCTCGCTCCTGGATCTGCCTGAACTGAAAGCCATCACGGACCCCGGAGCCGCGTACGGCATCTCGAAACGAGCGAACCAGGTCCGCGTGCGAGCAGCTTCGCTCGTCTGGGGTCGCCGCGGTGCCCGAGTCAACTCGATCTCACCGGGCATCATCTCCACACCCATGGGGGCTGCAGAGCTCGAGGGTTCGAGCGGAGCCATGATGCGGACGATGATCGAGCGCAGCGCGACCGGACGGATTGGCACGCCGCAGGACATTGCCGCCGCCGTCGAGTTCCTGACGAGCCCCCAATCCTCCTTCATCACGGGCATCGACCTCCTCGTCGACGGAGGTGTCGTCGCGGGGATGCTCAACCCGCCTGGATCGAATCCCACCGAGTGAGCGCAAGGGGTGCTCCTAGCGAGCGCCTCGTCTTTCCGGAGGATCGCCGAGCCCGCTGGCAACGAGGAACTGACACCTGCGCTTGTGGATTCGCCACCCCTGCTGGGTACGCCGAAGCTCGTCTGCGTAGACGGCGCGTCTGGTCTCCCCGCTCGAACGATCGACGAACAAGAGGTTCTGCTGCGCACGGGCTCGATCCCCCTCGACGACTTCGACGAATGGTGGGCCTCCCAAGTGCAGACCTCGCGGAGCGTTTCGCATCATCGCGGCGATGCTGTCGTGCCCTTGAAAGGCTCGGCCGTAGACTTCGAAGGACCCGTCCTCGGTGAACAGGGCAACGCAACGGTCGATCTCGTCGTGATCGAGGGCCAGACAATACGCTGCGAGCAGGTTCGCGATCTCGACATCGTCCTCCGGCGTCAGCCTCATCGCTCCGTCCTCGCTCGGTTCTGCACACTACCGTGACGCCGTCACCGACTCAGGGCCCGCGCTCTGCGTGACCTCAACGACACCCCAAGGACGGTCGTTGCGATGGTCACGTCACAGACGCCCGGGGCCGTTGGCATCTCGCCCACGGGAATTCGTGGCGGTCTCCTGAGCGGTGTAGGACGTTGGCATGGATACCGCGCGACCCGATCTCGATGCCGTCGCTGGCGCGCTCGGACGCTGCCGGTCCGTGCTCGAGCGAGCCTTCCACCACCTGGGGCGTTGGGGGACTCGTGCGGCCGAGACCCATCAGGCCATCGCCTATGACCTGGCGCACGGCGCCGCGGTCGTGGAGATCGCGCGGGCGATGCTGGGCTATGGCGCCAAGGGACGCCTCGAGAGCGAGCGCACATGCGCCTTCGCGGCCGAAGCCATCTGGGACCTCTCCGGGCGCCTGGCCGGCCGCGACGAGCAATGGGGGGTCGCGAGCGCGGAGCTGGTACCCGCCCTCGCCGCTGTCAGCCCCTACCGCGACCCCGAGTTCCTCGCCACCCTGGCGGGTGAGCCCGGTCCCCGACACCTTGGAGACGAGCTTGGCCTCGTGGCGCAAACGTTTCGGCGCTTCTCAGAGGAGCGGGTTGCCCCACGAGCACAGCAGATCCACCGCGACAACGGTGACATCCCCGAGGACATCATTGACGGCCTCGCCGCCCTGGGAGCCTTCGGGCTCTCGATCCCGGAGCGCTACGGCGGCTTCGCCGGCGCCCGTGACCAGGCTGCCATGAGCATGGTGGTCGCGACCGAGGAGCTCTCACGTGGATCGCTGGGGATCGGCGGATCGCTCCTCACCAGGTCCGAGATCCTCGCTCGCGCCCTGCTCAAAGGAGGAACCGAGTCCCAGAGGCACCGGTGGCTGCCTCGGCTCGCCAACGGAGAGGTCATGGCCGCGATCGCGGTCACCGAGCCTGACCACGGCTCCGACGTCGCGGCCATCAGCCTGAGTGCCAAGCGGACCATCCGAGGCTGGTCCCTTTCTGGGACCAAGACCTGGTCAACCTTCGCCGGCCGCGCCGACGTGCTCATGGTGCTCGCTCGCAGCGACCCGGATCGCTCCCTCGGCCACCGGGGCCTCTCGATCTTCCTGGTCCCAAAGCAAAGGGCCAACGGCCGGAGCTTCTCCTTCACCCAGCCCGGTGGGGGAACGCTGACAGGCCGAGCCATCGATACCATCGGTTACCGGGGGATGCATTCCTACGAACTGTTCTTCAACGACTGGTACGTCCCTGCCGACCACGTGATCGGTGAGGAAAGCGGGGTCGGTCGAGGCTTCTTCCTCCAGATGGAAGGATTCCAAGGCGGTCGGCTCCAGACCGCCGCGCGGGCGGTCGGCGTCATGCAGGCTGCCTACGAGGCGGCGCTCGACTACGCCGAGCACCGGGTCGCCTTCGGCACGCCTATCGCCACCTATCAGCTGACGCGGGTCAAGCTCGGCCGGATGGTGGCCATCATCCAAGCCTGCCGTCAGTACGCCTACGAGGTCGCGCAGATGATGGCCAGGAGCGAGGGAGCGCTCGAGGCGTCGATGATCAAGGCGTATGCCTGCAGAGCTGCCGAGTGGGTGTCCCGCGAAGCGATGCAGATCCATGGGGGCATCGGCTACGCGGAGGACACCGTGGTCAGCCGGCTCTTCGTCGACGCACGCGTTCTTTCGATCTTCGAGGGCACCGACGAAGTCCTTGCATTGCGGGTCATCGCCCCCCGCCTGATCCAGTCATGGGACTGACGCTGTCAGCGTGAGTCATCGGAGGAAGCGACATGGCGCACCTTTGGACCATGGCCGCGCTTGTAGACGAGCACTGTTCGTCGAAAGGTGATCACGACCTCCCCATCCTGGTTGAACCCCGTCGTGCGGACGCTCACGAGGCCAACGTTGCGGCGGGACCTCGATTCGCGCTTTTCGAGCACCTCCGATCGCGAGTAGATGGTGTCGCCTTCGAAGACCGGGTGTGGAAGGCGAACTTCGTCCCAACCGAGGTTCGCCATCACGTTCTGAGAGATGTCGGTGACGCTCTGGCCCGTGACGAGCGCCAGGGTGAGACAGGAATTGACGACGGGTCGCCCGAACTCGGTCTGCGCCGCGTAGCGACGATCGAAGTGGAGTGGGGCCGTGTTCTGGGTGAGGAGTGTGAACCAGCTGTTGTCGGTCTCGGTCACTGTTCGCCCGAGGGGGTGCTCGTAGACGTCGCCGACCTCGAAGTCCTCGTAGAACCTTCCCTCCCAGCCCGGTTTGCGTGCCATCTCCCCTCCTATTCGATGACCCCTTCGGCGCGCAGCTCTGCCACTGCTTCGGAGCTGAGGCCCAGCCCCTCGATCAGCACGTCCTCGGTGTCGGCCCCGATCTGCTGCGGTGGGTCCTCGAGCGCGGCAGCCTCAGGGTGATCGGCCACGACCTCTTTGAAGGTCCGGTACGGGCCCCACAGGACGCCCGCTGCGTCGAACGCCTCGGCCACCTCGTCCAGCGTGCGCGCTGCGACCCACGGCTCGATCAAGGCACTGATCTTGTGGCGGTAGCGGAAACGCTCCCCTTCGTCACCGAGATCCACGCCCTCGGCGCGCTCGATTGCCGCCACTCCCTCTGCGACACCCGTGGCATCGCACAGTGCTCGCCATTGCCGGGGGGTGAGCGCGCAGACCATCACGTCGCGACCGTCACACGTCCGAAAGTCCCGCCCGTAGCTGCCGTAGAGATCGTTCCCGTAGCGTCCGCGCGGCTCCTCGATGAGTGCAGCCTCTGAGAGCAGTCCGAGGTTCCCGGCAACCCCGAGGGCAACGTCAGACAGAGCGAGCTCGACGAGGGCGCCGCTCCCGGTCAACCTGCGTCGACGCTCAGCTGCCAGAACCGAGGTCGCCGCGAGGGCGCCAGTGATCACGTCCCAGGCGGGGAGGACGTGATTGACCGGACCCTCCCAATCCGGTGGACCGGTCACATAGGGAAATCCGATCCCCGCGTTGACGGTGTAATCGACGGCCGACCTCCCCTTCGACGTCCCACGGATCGCCACCATGACGAGGTCGGGACGCAACGCCACGAGACGGTCGTACGCCAACCAGTCTGCATCGGCAAGGTTGGTGACCACGATCCCCCCGGCATCGCCACCTCCGCAGATCAACTGCACCACGAGCTCCCGGCCACGCTGAGAACGCAGATCGATCGCGACCGACCGCTTCTTTTGATCGAGCCCCTGGCGGTAGAGGCTGCGACCCTCATGGATCGGCCACCGGCGCGCGTCGATCCCACCCCCGAGCTGTTCGACCCGGATGACCTCAGCACCCAGCGCAGCGAGGGTCGCGCCAGCGAACGGGGCCGCAACGAATGCCGATATCTCCACTGCGCGAAGTCCCTCGAGCATCAACAGCGCAAAGGTTAGGCTCCCACGATCGCGAGCCAATCTCATCGTTGCTCATCGACTTTCCGTGCCGCCGCAGGGGGCTCGGTGCTGGCAAGGCGCGCAAGCCAGTGATCGGTATTCGCCGACGCCGGTGGGGATCCCGAACCCGCAGCGGGTGCCCACCTTGCGATACGCTCGCCCGCAACTCAGACTCAGGACGACGCTCATGGCGAACCGTGGCATGCGACTCTCGGTCGCGACCCCGATCCTCACCATGCTGCCGGGGGCACACGCGCGTTGGGAGGAGCACGGATCAATCGCGGACCTGACCCGGATCGCCCAGGTTGCCGACCGCCTTGGCTACCACCACCTCACCTGTAGCGAGCACGTCGTCGTGCCTGTCTCTGAAGCCCGCCGACGCGGTGCTCGGTACTGGGACCCACTGGCGACCTTTGGCTATCTGGCAAGCCAGACACGGCGAATTCGTTTCGCGACGTACGTGCTCGTGCTCGGTTACCACCATCCCCTCGAAATTGCGAAGCGCTATGGGACGCTGGACCACATCAGCGGAGGACGCCTCATCCTGGGCGTCGGTGTCGGGACGCTCAAAGAGGAGTTCGAGCTCCTCGGTGCCCCCTTCGACGACCGGGGAGCACGTGCGGACGACGCATTGAAAGCACTACGGACCGCCCTGTCGCGGCGGCGGCCCACTTACCACGGAGCCTTCTACTCCTTCGAGGACCTGATCGTGGACCCCTGCGCCGTTCAGGACCACGTGCCGATCTGGGTCGGCGGCCGCACGCGACGCTCGCTTCAGCGAGCCGTCGCCCTCGCCGATGGCTGGTGCCCGTTCAGTGTGACCGCCGAACAGGTTGGGCGGTGGCTCCGTGAGGTGGATCGGCCCCCCGACTTCGAGGTCGTGCTCGCACCAGAGCGTCTCTTGGACCCCGGTAAGGAACCAGCAGCGACCGAGGACACCTTGGCCTCGATGGCTGCCCAGGGCGTCACCATCGTCGTGACACGCGTCGTCCACCACTCGCTCGAGCACTACCTCGAACAGCTCGAGGCACTGATGGCGGCAGGGACGGCACACCCGTCGTCAGACTGATCCGCTCGGCTCAGACACCGAAGAGGAATTCGTCGATGGCACGGTTGTAGTTGTAGATCGTCATCTCCTGGAGGGTATTGAGGTGGTGCCCGTCGTAGCCCAGGCAATGGAGCCCAGCGGTGACCTCGGCCATGTTGGCGAAGTCCTGCTCGAGAATCTCACCCAGGCCCGCATCGCGCCAGTCGTCGAATCGCTCGGGTTTGGCCGTTTCGATCCCTTCCTTCGGCGGAAGCCAGAGCCCTTGGACGTCGAAGATGCAGAAGTCCGGGTCCTTGCGGTAGGGGCGGGTCCGGTAGGCGAGGCAGGTTCCCATGTCCACCAGGAACACGGTGTTGGGGAAGACGTGCCAGTCGTACATGCCGGCCTTCAGCTGCTCTTGGGTCAGCTCGGGATAATCGATCCCAGCAGCACGTGCGTGCTTTTTCCGAAGCTCTTGATAGATCGCGTTCCCGTCGGGGCCGTATGCCTCGGGAATCGTGCGCAACTCTGCCGCCGCGCCGAGGTCGGTTGGGAGGTAGAGGGAGCGCAGCTCTCGAAGGTTGTACTCGACGTTGGTGTAGATCGCTTCCGGGTTGACCCCGTAGGTTTGGCGAAGCTTCGTCGCGTCCCCTTCACTTCCGTAACGAAAGACATCCGCATGGCGCGAGTGGTATCGGAAGAGCTCGTTGAAGGTGAGGCCGTAGCTCTCGCACTCTGCGATCGTCGCGGGGCTCCTCCGCTTATCTGGCCGGAGCAGCTGGGGATGGGTCCCCGGTACGTGCCAGCTCTCGATGAAGGCTTCCAGGGCCGTTTTCCAGTTGGCATTGACGATGACCGACTTGTACCACGCAATGCGCATGTCCTCGAGCTTGTAGCCCTTCAGCCGGGAGGGCAGTGGATCGAGATAGTCATGGAGTGGCTCAGCGTTGGGATCCATGTTGACGAAGATCCACCCTCCCCAGGTGTCCACCTTGACCTCGGCGAGGCAGAGCTCGTGCGACGGGCGGGGATCGAAGTGCGCAGCGTCGGCCTGGAACTTAAGCGAGCCGTCGAGGTGCCATCGCCAGGAGTGGAAGGGGCAACGGAACTCCCCGATCCGCCCCTGATCGGTCACCAGCCGCGTGCCTCGATGGCGGCAAGCGTTGAAGAACGCCTTCAGGCCGGTGTCAGCGCGAACGACGACGATCGACTGATCGCCGATCTCGAAATTGACGTAGTCGCCAACCCGCTCCACCTCGTCGAAGCGGCACGCGTTCAGCCAGGTTCGAGGGAAGAGCCGCTCGAGCTCAAGCTGAAGGAACTCGGGGTCGATATAGCGCCCCTTTGGGACGTAGGCCGGCCCGAGCCGCCAGCGCTCCGGGACCTCGAGCACAGGCCTGAGGTCAACGGTGGTCATCTCTGGCACCTCCCCCGCAGACGCCTCCCCGTCGCGAGCTCGCTCTCAACGGGTCAGTTGGTCAGTTTGTCACATTCGTATCCTGCCCCAGCAATCCCGGGCCGGTGCACATGGGCATCGGCTCGATTCCCCGTCCGGTTAGCCAACCGGTTTGCCGCAGGCAGGCTTCAAGCCATAGGGGGTCGTGAACTTGTTGCCCTGGGCCTTGATCCAGAACCAGCAGTGGATGGGATTGGCCTGACCCTTCGTGTAGGTCAGCGGGGGCGCCATCCCGCCAAGGTCCTGGCCATGGAACGAGTAGAGACCGTTGTAAATGTCCGTTGCGGTAATCGGACCGTTCTTCCCAGCATTGACAGCCTGCACCGCCTTGGCGAGGAGGAGACCGGCAATCCAGTTCTGGATCGTGGGTTCCGCGTAGTTGGGGCTCTTCAACGTTGCCGGTTCGTACTTCTTCATCGCGTCTAGGTAGGTCTTCACACCCGGCACCGATGTCGCGAAGTACGGAATGTCCTCTTCGAAGCCAATGAAGTGGTTCTTCAGTCCCGTCAAGGTCGGGAAGGCGCGGTTGATAGCACCGCCGCCAGCGACGTAATAGGGGTCGTAACCCTGAGTGGTGCACTCCTGAGCGACCTTCACGGTCACCGGCTCGATGTCAGCAATGTTGAAGAGCTGCACTCGGTTTTGCTTCGCGGCCAAGCACTCTGCCGTGTAGTTCGGGGCGGAGGCGCTAATCGAAGCAATGATGCCAACCTTGAGATCGAAGGCGTTGGCTTCGGCGCGGAAGGCGGGCACTCCTTCCTGGCAGATGGAGGACTCGGCGCAGTACAGCTGGCCGACGACATGAGCGCCAACCTTCTTGGCGGCCTCCATGTAGGCGATGAAATACGAATCGACGGTCGCACCTTGCGCGAACCAGTTCGGATCGGACAGGAACTCGTCGGAATCCGAGGTTCCACCCGTCACCGGGATGTGGTTCTGATCGATGATCTTCGCGAAGGCGGAATCGACCTGGGAATCGTCGAACAGCATCACGATGTGGTTCTGGGAGATCATCGCCTGGACATCAGCTGCCGCGGTGCCTGGATTCGAGGCGTCGTTCTTGTAAAAGACGCGAATCGGGTGCCCGTTGAGGCCACCGTGGGCGTTCTGGTACTTGACCCACGCCTCGAATCCGGGGATTGCGGCAACGCCGGCAGGACCCAGTGGCCCGCTACAACTGCAGATCAACCCGACGTTGACCGGTTCGGATCGGGCCGATGCGGCGGCCGGTCCGCTGGAGAAACTCGTGCCGACAACCGGAACCAAGAGCAGTGCTGCCGCAGCAAGCAGCCCGCGAACCCCCAGCGACCGCATTCCCTCCCCCTTGCATGAGATGTATCTGCACGTACCTTCGATCGCGGAGAATTGTAACGTGATCGAAAGCAAACTTTCAATTTCGGTCGATGTCGAGTCGCCCCTCCCCCGCCCCGGTGCATCGTCCGGTCGCTCGATGAGGATTCGAGGCCCCCGCCAAGCCGCTGCGCCGCTACAGGGACTCGACGATCCGGTCGACAGTCTCCTCGTCGAAGGCCAGGAGGGTCTCGGTCGTCACGTTGCCCTGCATCCCAATTCGACCTGCATCCCAATTCGAAAGGCCATGCGGGCAAGCGCTTCTTCATTGGGGAGGTCGGCAACGATGACGAGGTCTTAACGGCCCCCCGTCAGGTAGGTCTGGGTGATCTCACCACCGAGCGACATAGCAAGGTCTCGGGCCACTGCTCTCCTCTTCGGAGCGTCCTTCACCCCCTGGAGCCCTTGCGGGGTGAACTCCGCGAGCATGTGAGACGTCGCCATGGCCTCCTCCCCGTTTCCCGTGCCGTACGGGATCGTTCGATCCGAATGGTCGACATGGTCAGCAAAGGGAGCCTCGCCACGACGGTCGCGTGAAGCGTTGGTGGTTTGAGGGGTTCACCGAGCCGCTGGTACCCGTTGGACGCACAGCGGACCGTCGCCGCGACGATCGCTCCGACGCCGGAGCGATCGAGCAGGTCCGGACGCCAATCCCCAACGATCGAGCGGATTGCTCGCTGACGGCGGCCCGCTGCTCGTTGAGTTCAAGAGCTCGACGAGCAAGATTCCCCAAGATCGTCGTCTCTAGGTCCCAAGTGGCACGCACCCGCAGCCGCCGCGGCAACGCAGGACGGTGATGAGACAGCTCTCGGCCAACACCGAAGGCGGTCAAGCTCCTGATCGGGCCAAGCGCTCCAACCGGGCCGGGGCCGGCGACAACGAGCGGACACGTCCAACCACGGGCACGAAGCCAATCTGTTCATGGGTCACGCCCAAAGCCACCAGCCCAGCAACCGCGCTCGGCTGCAAGATGGATCCTCACAGTCAGGTCACGGGGACCCGGCGTCGGCGACCGCTCCGGCGGATCGAAGGCCGTCGATCTCTGCAGTGGAGAACCCGGCATTGCTCAGCAACCACGAAGTGTCTGCTCCCACCTTTGGCGGGGCTCCGGTGTTGGTTGCGCGATGAAAGCCATCACGATCACCCATCCGAATCGGATTCGCTGGAAGCGGAACCCCTTCGATCTCGACCACGCTCTCGCGCGTGCGCACGTGTGGATCCGAAACGACGTCAGCACCGTGGTTGACGATGCTGATCGCGGCACCCTTCGGCCCCAGCAAGGTCAGCCACTCCGCCGCAGGTCTCGTAGCGAACGCCGATGCCAGCCGCGCCTCCAGCTCGGCCGAATGCTCCACCACCAGTGGGCCCTCGCGCGCGAGCTCGGGAAGGCCGAGGCCCTCGCACAACGCCGCCCAGGTCCTCGGTTCCTGCGCGGCGACCGTGACGTAACGGCCGTCGGCACAACGGTACAGGCGGCGGGAGGCGGAGACCGGAATCCAGGATCCCTCAGCGAGGGATCGGTCAGACCCTGTCAGCAGCCACGTCGCAGCCTCCGTCAGGCTGATGTCGATCCACCGCCCCCGCCCGGTTCGCTCCCGGTCGAAGAGGGCCGCCGTGATGGCGGAAGCGGCGAGCATTGCTCCAATCGGGAGCGCGAGCACCTGCTGGGGATGCCATGGCAGCTCCGGATTGATCGCGGCGAGCAACCCCGATTGTGCTGTGTACGTAAGGTCGTGGCCGGGATATCGCGCATACGGACCATCCTGGCCAAAGCCGGTGATCGAGCACCACACGAGCCGGGGATGCTCGGCGGAGATCTGGCGATACCCATAACCGCGCGCCTCCATGTCACCGGGCCGGTTGTTCTCGACCAGGACGTCCGCCCATCCCGCTACTCGACGGAGCACCTCCGGACCTTGCGGGTGGCGAAGATCGATGGCCGCCGATCGGCGTCCTCGGCCTAGCCCCACCCCGATTCCCGCTCGCGTGAGGTCCGCTCCCGGCGCATCAACCCGGCACACCTCTGCGCCAAGGTCGCCGAGCAGCACGGTGCAGTACGCGCCGGGTGGGAACCTCGACAGGTCGAGAACCCGAACGCCGCTCAGTGGCTGCGCGATGAGCAATCCTGAACTGCCCGCACGCGTCTCGTCCATGCTCATGCGCCTTCGCTCCCGAACTCGTCGATCAGTTCACAAGCGTCGCAAGGTACTCCTCGGTCCTCCGACGATCCTCTTCGGTTCCACACAAGATCGCTACGAAGTCCGTCGCCCCGATCTCCTTGAGACGTTCGAGCTGTGTGCGAACGGCTGCCTCGTTGCCGACGATCGAGACGTCACCGGGCCCTTTGACCCCTTCACGATCGAGCACGGCTCGGTACACGGGGATCTGTCCGTAGCCAGCCAACTGTTCCTCTGCCTTCGCCCGACCGTCGGCCTCGTCATCAGTGACGATCGTCGGCAGGGGGACGACCACCCGTGGAGCGCGACGTCCGGCCTCCGACGCACTGCGGCGCAGGAGCGGAATGATCTGTTCTTCGAGGGTACGCGGGCCCGTGCACCACGTGACCGTCCCGTCGGCCAAGCCACCAGCGAGCTCCAACATCCGTGGCTGCAAAGCAGCGAGGAGAACGGTCGGTTGAGACGCACCGAGGATTCTGAGCTGGGCACGACCGGTCAAGAGCTGGCCCTCGACGTCGACGTGTTGATCCCGGAGCAGCGGGAGCAAGATCGACAGGTACTCACGCATGTAACGTGCCGGCCGGTCGTAGGCGAGACCGTAGGCGCCCTCGACCGCCATCTTGTGTGACAACCCGATCCCTAGCGTGAGCCGGCTCCCTGCAACGACGGTGACAGTCAAGGTCTGAGCGGCGAGCATGACCGGATGCCTCGGGTAGATGGGAACCACCGAGGTGCCAAGCTCAATCGTTGGGACTTCGCGAGCGATCACTGCAATCGCAGTGAGCGCGTCAACGCCAGTGCTCTGCGGCAACCATACCGAGTCCAAACCTGATTCGTGCACGTGCCGGACACGTTCGATCATCGAGTCGAGCGCGACATGCTCCTTGGTGGGAAAGAAGATTCCGACACGCATGCCAACCTGTCCTTACACAATGCTTTCGTTGATCTTCAATGTCAGCGCCTCCACTGAGCTCTCGAGCCTGACGCCCGCACGCGAGAGCAGTGCGCCTCAACCGTAATCGTTCTATGCATTCGCCCGCAGGCGATCGTCGATTCCATCGCACTTCTCGAACGACCGGAAGGGTTGCCCGAGGACCGCCTCAGCAGTCGTGAACCTGAACCCCTTGCGCTCTCCAGAATGCCTTCCGCATTCCCCAACTGAGAACCGAGTCGGCGATCGATCTGGCTACTCTTGACTTCGTACCTTGGTTCCCTACGGCAGCGACAGCAGGGCCCTCGTCAAGCTCGTATCGCAAGCGATCGAGTGACTGACTCAGGTGGGCCTCGAACTCTCGAGGGATGAGCTTTTCGTCCAAGAGAAACGTCAACATCCTCACAGCGTGCTCTTGCCAGGTTCGTTGCGCTGAATGGGAGGCATTGGCACTGTGATATCGGTAACAGTGCAACGGCAACGGATCAAATCTGTACGCACCATAAGCTGCGGTCAAAATTTGCCAATACCAATCGACGCAGAGACCAGCCTCAGAAGGGAGAGCTGGCAGGGAAAGCAGCCACGATCGCTCCCAGGCGCTTCCAGGGAAGCTGAAAATTGAACCTCGACAGACGGCGGCGGTCAGATCACTCCGTGAGCGATGCCGCCATCGCAAGTACGAGATCCCATGATATCGGCTCTTCTTCGATAGATGCCCCGTTGGACCAATATGTAGACAGCCTGTCACGACGCATTGTGCGTTGCCTAACTGTCTTCGCACTCGGCGAACGAACGACGAATGGAGAAGATCATCACTGGAGAGCAAGACCACATAATCGCTCGTCGCATCTCGAAGAAGCCTGTCGTAGTTCTTTGCGATCCCGACGTTCACGGTGTTCCGAAGCACAAGGAGTTCCTCGCGATACGAGGCGAGTCGCTCCCAGGTTCCATCCGTAGAACAATCATCACGAACGATGAACTCATCCGGGCGCGCATCCTGAGCTAGGACGGACTCAATGCACCCGGCAAGGAAATTCGCATGGTTATAGGAAGGGATGCAAATGGCAATCGTGGGACTTTGCACTACAGGGCTACGACTCATGGAACGACCTCGTCAATCCCACACTCTACGGTGGAGATGTGTCCGAGCCTCGTCAATAGGCTGGACCGACTCAAGGGCTTCCTCATCGACGCAACCTTCGAATGCCGCGCTACTGAGCGAAGGTGCACTGCTGAGTTGGCAGAGGACCCTCTGTGTCAACCTCCAGTGAGGCAGATCAGACGCCCGATCCGTTGAGCCGATAGGGCGGGGAAGGAACTCCCCGGAATGACCGTCACGACCAACCACACCGTCGACGCGCGCCACCATGGCGCCGTGACGAACCAGATCGGACCGGACCCCGAGGTCCCCGAGCGCGCACGACCGCCGTGGCGGTTCTCGGCGGACTGGCACCTGGCTTGCCCAACGGCTCCTTCGAAAGTCGGAGGCCTCGCCCACGCCGTCCATTTCGATCACTGGCACGGCCCCTCCCGCAATCCCAGCCGGTGACGTCATAGCGTCCATGTAAAAGAGGTCGGCCTGGACCACCATGGTGGAAACGAAAAGCAACCAAGCAGGTCCAGGCCGATGAGGAGCGCGCTGAACTCGATGAGCTCGTCATGCGCGGCGGTGCGCCGAACGAGAACATCGTTTCGAGCTTCGTCGAGCTCCTCACGCGACTCGTTGCCCAGGAGCTGCTCGAAGCCGAGCAGACCGACTTTCTGGGCGGCCGCTACGAACGCCGCGGCGACGACAAGCGCGGACAGCGCAACGGCTCCCAGCCCGGGCATGTGCGCAGCGCGGAAGGCGACATCGAACTCCGCGTTCTCCAAGTGCGCGGAGCCGACAAGGC
>Ga0209061_1000206_pt1 | contig 184729 bp, 143 predicted proteins | sample Coa_R1_10_FD_187157 | JGI IMG/M metagenome (GOLD analysis project Ga0209061, IMG submission 187157) | Surface soil microbial communities from Centralia Pennsylvania, which are recovering from an underground coalmine fire - Coalmine... | ecosystem: Environmental > Terrestrial > Soil >... | reverse complement strand
GGGGACAACGTGTCGATGGAGATCAGCCTGATCACGCCGGTGGCGCTGGAGAAGGGGCTGCGCTTCGCCATCCGGGAAGGCGGGCACACCGTGGGCGCCGGCGCCGTCACCGAGATCATCGAGTAGAGTACAAGGATCATGCGAGAAATTATCACGCTGCAATGCGGCGAATGCAAAAATCGCAATTACACGACCACGAAAAACCGGAAGAAACATTCGGACCGGCTCGAAACGCGGAAATATTGCAACACCTGTCGCAAGCACACGGCGCACAAGGAAGTTAAGTAGAGCTCGCGGCATTAACGCTTGGAGGCACCCGGCGAACTTCGAGCCTCCGGCTCGAAAATTCAGGGGAGTAGGTTCAACGGCAGACCGCCGGTCTCCAAAACCGGATGTGGGGGTTCGAATCCCTCCTCCCCTGCCAGCCTTCGTGGGGAACAGCGGCTGGAGCGGCCTGAGGCGCAGGAGAGGCAGAGAGATCCGCAAGACATGGCACAGGCGGCAAAATTGAATAGAGAAGAAGCAAATGGGGGAGCATCGTTTTCGGTACCGGAGCCGGTCGGCAAGATCGTCAGCTATCCGAAGCGGTTTCGGGCGTTCCTCCATGAGGTCAAGGTAGAGCTGAAGCAGGTGAACTGGCCCTCGCGCCAGGAAGTTTGGTCGACAACAATCGTGGTGACGATAACCGTTGCGTTTTTCGGGCTGTTCTTTTTCGCCACGGATTCGGTCTTCGGCCGCGCGGCAAATTGGGTGCTGAACTACTTTGCAAGTCACTGAAGGAAATTCGATGCCGAAGCAGTGGTACATCGTGCACACCTACTCGGGGTTCGAGCGCAAGGTGAAGGAGAGCCTGGAAAGCCGCGTGGCGGCGTTCGGGCTGACGGACAAGATCGGCCAGGTGATCATCCCGACGGAATCGGTGGTGGAAGTGCGCGGCGGCAAGAAAGTGATTTCACCGCGGATGTGCTATCCGGGTTACGTGCTGGTCGAGATGGAAATGGACGATTATACCTGGCACGTGGTTCGTTCGACGCCCAAGGTAACGGGCTTCGTCGGATCGGGGCAGTATCCGTCGCCTCTGACCGAAGAGGAGGTCCAGAACATCCTGAACCGCGCGACCACCACGGCCGAAAAGCCCAAACCGAAGTTGTCGTTCGAGCGCGGCGAAAAGGTGCGCATCAACGAAGGTGCGTTCGCCAATTTCACCGGAACGGTGGACGAAGTGAATCCCGACCGCAGCACGCTGAAAGTTTCGGTGACGATTTTCGGGCGATCGACGCCCGTGGAACTCGATTTCGCGCAAGTGGAGAAGGTCACGTAACGGCACGATTCGGATCGAAGACTTTTGGCACAGGACGAATGAGCAATGGCTAAGAAAGTTCAGACAACGGTGAAGTTGCAATTGCCGGCCGCAAAGGCCACTCCGGCGCCGCCCGTGGGCACCGCGCTTGGCCCGCACGGCGTCAACATCATGGATTTCTGCAAGCAATTCAACGCGAAGACCAACAAAGAACCCGAGGGCATGATCATTCCCGTGCTGGTGACGATCTACACGGACCGTACATTCACGTTCGTGCTGAAGACGCCGCCCGCATCCGAGTTGCTGAAGCGCGCCGCGGGAATCGTGAAGGGTTCGCCGGAGCCGAACCGCAACAAAGTGGCCAAAGTCACCCGCAAGCAGGTGGAAGAGATCGCCAAGAGCAAGCTGCCGGACCTGAACACGGCGACGCTGGATTCCGCCATCCGCTCGGTGATGGGCACCGCTCGCAGCATGGGCATCGAGATCGCGGAATAACCGTGGGGCAGGGAGAGAGAGCGATGGGCCGCAGCACAAAAGAAGGTGGCAAGAATATCGACCGCGCCCGGAAGCTGGTGGAGGCGCGCGTCTACCATCTCGAAGAAGCCGCGGAGTTGCTTCGCAAGGCGCACTTCGTGAAATTCGACGAGACGGTCGAGCTGGTAGTCAATCTCGGCGTCGACCCGAAACAGTCGGATCAGATGGTGCGCGGCACGGTGGTGCTGCCGCACGGGCTGGGGAAATCGAAGCGCGTGCTGGTGATCGCCAGTGGCGAAAAGGTGCGCGAGGCGCAGGATGCCGGCGCGGATTTCGTGGGTGGCGAGGACATGGTGCAGAAGATCTCCGAGGGCTGGACCGATTACGAAGCGGTGATCGCCACGCCGGACATGATGAGATCCGCCGGTAAGCTCGGCAAAGTGCTCGGTCCGCGCGGCTTGATGCCCAATCCGAAGACCGGCACGGTTACATTTGAGGTCGCCAAAGCGGTGAAGGAGATTAAGGCCGGCAAGGTGGAATTCCGGCTCGACAAGACCGGAATCATTCATTCGCCGATCGGGAAGATCAGCTTCCCGGCCAAGAACCTGGCCGAAAACGCGCAGGCGCTGCTGAGCGCGATTATCAAGGCGAAGCCGGCGGCGGCGAAGGGCAAGTACGTGAAGAAAATCACGCTTACTTCTACAATGGGTCCGGGCATCCAGATCGATTCAACCGAAGCAGAGGCGGCCACGGCGGTCGCCGCATAACGAAAAGGGCTAATCATGAAGAAGAAGGCCGAAAAGAAGGCGCAAGCGGAAGAGCTTCGCACCCAACTCGCCACCGTTTCGACGGTCATTCTCTCGACGTTTCAGGGGATCACCGTCGAGCAAGACACGCAATTGCGGCGGGCCGTGGAAGCGGCGGGCGGCAAGTATCAAGTTGTGAAAAACACGGTGGCCGAGCGCGCGGCGGAGGGAACTCAGGCGGAGGGCCTGCTGAAGAATCTGAAAGGCACGAATTCGATCGCTTATACGAAGGCCGATCCGGTGCTGTTGGCGAAGGTTCTGACCAAGGTTGCGAAGGACGTGCCGGCATTCCAGTTCCGCGCGGGATTGGTCGAAGGTCGCGTCATTTCGATTCAGGAGATCGGCCAGCTGGCCCTGCTGCCCAGCAAAGAAGAGCTGATCAGCAAGATCATGTTCCTGCTGAACGCTCCGGCGCAGCGCGTGGCCACGGCCTTGGCCGCGCTGCCGCGCAACCTGGCGGTGGTGACGAGCGAAGCGGTGAAAGCCAACAAGTTTGGGCCTGGCGGACCGGCACCGCAGAACGCGCCGGCGGCTGAGGCCGCTCCCTAATCGGGCTTTTCGCGGATTGCACGTTTTTCATTTTCGAGGAGGATAGACAAGGCGATGGCTAGCAAAGTGGAAGGGATTCTGGAGGAGATTAAGGGCCTGACGCTGCTCGAAGCCGCTGATTTGGTCAAGAAGATGGAAGAGACCTTCGGCGTTTCGGCGGCCGCAGCGGCTCCCGTAGTGATGGCGGGCGGCGCGGCGGCTGGAGCGGCGGGCGCACCGGCTGAGGAAAAGACGGAATTCAGCGTTGTCTTGACCGAGGTTGGCGCGAACAAGATCAACGTCATTAAGGCTGTCCGCGAAGTCACCAGCCTGGGCTTGAAGGAAGCCAAGGATTTGGTTGACGGCGCCCCGAAGACGGTGAAGGAAGGGGTGAGCAAGGACGAGGCGGCCGCCATCAAGAAGAAATTCGAAGAGGCCGGAGCGAAGGTCGAGATCAAGTAGTGCAGTTCGGGCCGGCGGCCAGCTCGGCCGCGAAGGAATTTGCGTTCAAACGCGCGCCTGTGAGCCAAGGCACTTCACAAAACGTCCTATCCGGACCGGCGGTGCGGGTGTCTCTCCGCGCCGCCCTTCCGTCGCCTTATTTGAAGGGGATTTCCGATGAGCAATCGCAACGGTAACCGCGCAATTCGGGAGCGAGAGCGCCTGGATTTCGCCAAGATCAAGACTGCGGTGCAAATACCGAACTTGATCGACGTGCAGAAAAAATCCTATCAGCGCTTTTTGCAGATGGACCTGCTGCCAAGCGAGCGGGAAGACACGGGATTGCAGTCCGTGTTTGCGTCCGTATTCCCGATCCAGGATTTCCGCGGACTCTCGCAGCTGGATTTCGTGGACTACGCCATCGGCAACTGGGAGTGCAAGTGCGGCCATCTGCGCGGCCTGCATCACTTGCGCGCCACCTGCCGCAATTGCGGCGCGTCCGTCGTGACCAACCCGTACAAGACCGGCGACGTGCTGTGCGCGAAGTGCGGCACGTTCAACAAGAACACGCCGACTTTCTGCAACAAGTGCGGCGACCCGGTGACGCTACAGCTGAAATATGACGTGAACGAATGCCAGGAGCGCGGCATGACCTATTCCGCGCCGCTGAAGGTCACCATCCGCCTGACCATTTACGACAAGGATCCGGACACGGGCGCGAAATCCATTCGCGACATCAAGGAGCAGGAAGTTTTCTTCGGCGATATTCCGCTGATGACCGAGAACGGCACGTTCATCATCAACGGAACCGAGCGCGTTATCGTCAGCCAGTTGCACCGTTCGCCGGGGGTGTTTTTCGAGACAGCCAACAACCGCACCTATTTCCTCGGCAAGATCATCCCTTACCGTGGTTCTTGGGTCGAGTTTGAATACGATACGAAAAACGTCCTGTACGTTCGCATCGACCGCAAGCGCAAGTTCCTGGGCTCCATTTTCCTGCGCGCGCTGGGCATGAAGACGAACGAAGAAATCCTTCGCACGTTCTATCAGGTGGAGCGGATTTCCCTGCGCGAGAAGGACCTCTTTTGGAACGTCAGCGAGGGATTGATCGACCGCAAACTTTCGCGCGAAATCAAGAATCCGAAGACCGGCGAGGTGCTGGTCGGCGCGCACAAGCGCATCAGCGAGGCGCTGTACAAGGAACTGGTGAAGGCGCGCGTAACCCAGGCGGAAATCGGAGTCGCCGATCTTGAAGGCGCGGTCACGGTCGGCGAGTTGGTGAACCGCCAGACCGGCGAAGTGCTGCTCGAAGCCAATAAGCCCTTGACCGCGGAGATTTGGACGGCCATTGCGGAAGCCGGCATCACCGAAGTGGACGTTTGCTTTCCGGACCGGGACGAAGTGGGCAACATCATCACCCGCACGCTGGAAAAGGACTCGATCCACTCCCCCAAGGAAGCGCTGATCGAAATTTACCGCAAGCTGCGTCCCGGCGATCCGCCAACGCTCGAAACGGCCACCGCGCTTTTCAATGGGATGTTTTTCGACCCGCGGAAGTACGACTTCAGCAAGGTTGGCCGCCTGAAGTTCAACATCAAGCTGGGCATCGAGACGCCGCTGGATAAGCGCACGCTCGATCCCGGCGATTTCGTCGCCGCGATCAAGTATCTGCTGAAGCTGCGCCGCAACGTCGGCACGGTGGACGATATTGATCATCTCGGCAACCGCCGGGTGCGCGCGGTGGGCGAGCTGCTTGAAAACCAGTTCCGTATCGGCCTGGTCCGCATGGAGCGCGCCATCAAGGAAAAGATGTCCGTGTACCAGGAAATGTCCACAGCCATGCCGCACGACCTGGTGAACGCAAAGCCCGTGATGGCGGCGATTCGCGAATTCTTCGGCAGCTCGCAGCTTTCGCAGTTCATGGATCAGACCAATCCGCTCAGCGAAATAACGCATAAGCGGCGGCTTTCGGCTCTTGGGCCCGGCGGCCTTTCGCGCGAGCGCGCCGGATTCGAAGTGCGCGACGTGCATCCGACGCACTACGGCCGCATCTGCCCGATCGAAACGCCGGAAGGCCCGAACATCGGCTTGATCAGCTCGCTTTCCTGTTACGCGCGGATCAACGAGTTCGGCTTCATCGAATCGCCCTACCGCAAGGTGAAGGGCGGGCGCGTGATCGACTACGTGCAGATCGTCAATGCCGGAGACAGCGAATTCAAGGCGGGCGAAATTGTCGAGCGCGAAAAAGTCGACGAAATCAACGACGAACTGAAGCGTCGGCGCGTGGTGGTCGAGCCGTACTGCTTCTATCTATCGGCGTGGGAAGAGGACCGCTACGTGGTCGCGCAGGCCAACGCCCCTCTCGACGAAAAGCTGCGCATCACCACGGACCTGGTGAACTGCCGCCAGGCCGGCAACTTCGTGCTGAAGAGCCGCGACGAGGTCGATTACATCGACGTCTCTCCGAAGCAGCTGGTCTCCGTGGCGGCGAGCTTGATTCCCTTTTTGGAGAACGACGACGCGAATCGCGCGTTGATGGGCTCGAACATGCAGCGCCAGGCGGTGCCGCTGATCAAGGGCGAAGCGCCGCTCGTCGGCACGGGCATGGAGCGCGTCACGGCCCGCGATTCGGGCGCCGTCATCGTTTGCAAGCGCGATGGCATTGTCGATCAGGTTGATTCGGAGCGCGTGATCGTGCGCGTGGAATCCGATCAGTCCGGCGTGCTGAGCCGCGAGGTTGGGTCGGACATCTACCTGCTCACGAAGTTCAAGCGCTCGAACCAGAACACCTGCGTCAGCCAAAAACCGCTGGTTCGCGCGGGCGACCGCGTGAAGCAGGGCCAGGTGCTGGCGGATGGTCCGTGCACCGACCGCGGCGAATTGGCGCTCGGGCGAAACGTGCTGGTCGCGTTCCTTCCGTGGCGCGGCTACAACTTCGAGGACGCCATCCTCGTCAGCGAAAAGCTGGTGAAGGAGGACTACTACACCTCGATTCACATCGAAGAATACGAAATCGAGGCGCGCGATACCAAGCTCGGTCCCGAGGAAATCACTCGCGACATTCCCAATATCAACGAAAGCTTCCTGCGGAATCTCGACGAGAGCGGTGTGATCCGTATCGGCGCCACGGTCAAGCCCGGGGATATTCTCGTCGGCAAGGTGACGCCGAAAGGCGAGACCACGTTGACGCCGGAAGAAAAGCTGTTGCGCGCGATCTTCGGCGAAAAGGCCGGTGACGTTCGCGACGCGTCCCTCTACTGCCCGCCGGGCATCGAGGGGACGATCGTCGATGTGAAGATCTTTTGCCGCAAGGGTGCGGAAAAGGACGAGCGGCACAAGGCCATCGAGGCCGCGCACGTGGCCAAGCTCGAAAAGAACCTCGCCGATGAGATTCGCATTCTCACCGACGAGCGCCTGAAACGGCTCACCGATTTGCTTGGCGGCCAGAAGCTGGTGGCCGACTTGCACGACGAGCGCACCAACAAGCGCCTGCTCAACAAAGGCACGGAGCTCACGCGGGAGATTCTGGAGAAAATCTCCACGCGCAACCTCAAGCGTTTGCGCTTGAACGACAGGGACCCGCTGCTCATCGAAAAAATCGATGAAATCGAGGAAATGACCTCGCGGCAAATCGACGTGTTGCGCAAGATCACCGACGAGCGCGTAGCCAAGCTCAAGAAAGGCGACGAGTTACCGCCGGGCGTGATCAAGCTCGTGAAGGTCTATATCGCCATGAAGCGCAAGCTTTCCGTGGGCGACAAAATGGCCGGACGCCACGGCAATAAAGGCGTCATCGCGCGGATCGTTCCCATCGAAGACATGCCCTACATGCCCGACGGCACGCCGGTGGAAATCGTGCTGAATCCCCTCGGCGTTCCTTCGCGGATGAACGTCGGCCAGATTCTCGAGACGCACCTCGGCTGGGCGTCGAAGGCGCTTGGCGAGCGCATCGCGGCCATGCTCGATTCCGATTCGCGCGCGGAAGCCGTCCGCAAGTGGTTCAAGGAGGCCTTCGGCCCCACTTCCGTCTGGAAGACGCTTTCGGAGTTGGGTGACGAAGCGTTGCTCGAAGTGGCCCATGGATTCCGTGACGGCGTGCCGTTTGCGACGCCAGTGTTCGACGGCGCTCGCGAAGGCGATATCCGCCACCTGCTCAAATTCGCGGGATTGCCGGAAAGCGGAAAGATCACTTTGTACGACGGCATGACCGGCGAGGAGTTCGCGCAGAAAGTCACCGTCGGCTATATCTACATGCTCAAGCTGTCGCACCTGGTTGACGACAAGATCCACGCCCGCTCGATCGGTCCGTATTCGCTGATCACGCAGCAGCCGCTCGGCGGAAAGGCTCAATTCGGCGGACAGCGCTTCGGCGAAATGGAAGTTTGGGCGCTCGAAGCCTACGGCGCCGCGCACATTTTGCAGGAACTGCTCACCGCCAAGTCGGACGACGTCTATGGCCGCGCCAAGATTTACGAGGCCATCGTCAAGGGCGAGCCGGGAATCGAGCCCGGCGTGCCCGAGTCGTTCAACGTCCTGGTCCGCGAACTGCAGTCTCTGTGCCTGGATGTGGAGCTCATGAAGCGTCAGAAGCCGCAACTGGAGAAAGCCGAGGCAGCGGATTAATCAGCGCGCGGCGCGGAATGTTCGCGCCGCTGCGTCCGAAAAAGTTTTTTGCGTTTTATACCCCGGCGTTGCTGGGGAGGAGGCAGCCCCTTGTATCGTTCGAGCCCTTATGACCGTGCCAGCCAGATCGCGGATTTTGATTCCATTCGCATCAGTCTGGCGAGCCCAGAAAAGATCCGGTCGTGGTCGCATGGCGAAGTGACCAAGCCGGAAACGATCAACTACCGCACCTTCAAGCCGGAGCGCGACGGCCTTTTCTGTGCCAAGATTTTCGGCCCCGTCACCGACTGGGAATGCTTGTGTGGAAAGTACAAGCGCATGAAGCACCGCGGCGTGATCTGCGATAAGTGCGGCGTGGAAGTCACGCTCAGCAAAGTGCGCCGCGAACGTCTCGGTCATATCGAGCTGGCCTCTCCGTGCTCCCATGTCTGGTTCTTTAAGGGACTGCCCAGCCGCATCGGCTACTTGCTCGATATCACCATGCGCGACTTGGAGCACATCCTTTATTTCGAGACTTTCGTGTGCATCGATCCCGGCGAGGTGCCTTCCCTACGCGAAAAGGAAATTTTGCCGGAGGAAAAGTTCCGCGAATTGCAGCGCGACTATCCGGGCAAATTCCAGGCCGGCATGGGCGCCGAAGCGATCAAGGAACTGCTGCGCCGCGTGGATGTCGATAAGCTCTGCGACGAGCTGCGCGAAAAAATGAAGGTCGATCCCAGCTTGCAGAAGCGCATCAAGTTCGCCAAGCGCCTCAAAGTTCTCGAGGCATTCCGCAAGAGCGGCAATAAACCCGAATGGATGATTCTGGACGTAATTCCCGTGCTTCCGCCGGAGTTGCGCCCGCTGGTGCCTCTTGATGGCGGCCGCTTCGCCACCTCTGATTTGAACGACCTCTATCGGCGCGTGATCAACCGCAATAACCGCTTGAAGAAGCTGATGGAGTTGCATGCTCCCGACGTGATTGTCCGCAACGAAAAGCGCATGTTGCAGGAAGCCGTCGATGCGCTTTTCGACAACGGCCGCCGCGGACGCGTATTACGCGGCACTAACAATCGCCCGCTGAAGTCCCTTTCCGATACGCTCAAGGGCAAGCAGGGCCGCTTTCGCCAGAACCTGCTCGGCAAGCGCGTGGATTATTCCGGCCGCTCGGTCATCGTCGTTGGCCCCGAATTGAAGCTTCACCAGTGTGGTTTGCCGAAGAAAATGGCGCTCGAGCTTTTCAAGCCGTTTATCTATCACCGCCTCGAAGCCGCCGGCCACTGCACCACCATCAAACAGGCCAAGGAGCTGGTGGAAGCGCAGGAATCGATCGTGTGGGACATTCTCGAGGACGTAATCCGCGAGCACCCAGTCCTGCTCAATCGCGCTCCCACGCTGCACCGCCTGGGCATTCAGGCGTTTGAGCCCACGCTGGTCGAAGGCAAGGCCATCCGCATCCACCCGCTCGTTTGCACCGCGTTCAACGCGGATTTCGACGGCGACCAGATGGCCGTGCACATCCCGCTTTCGCCCGAAGCGCAAGTGGAAGCTTCGGTCCTGATGCTCAGCTCGCGCAACATCCTCTCTCCCGCGAACGGCGGCCCGCTGGCCGTCCCCACGCAGGACATGATTCTCGGCATCTACTACATGACCAAATCGAAGCCGCAGGCCAGGGGCGAAGGCCGGGCCTTCGGCAGCACCGAGGAAGTCCTCATGGCGCTCGATGCCGGCGAAGTCGAGCTGCTGACTCCCATCCGTCTGCGATACACCGGCGAAGTGATCGACTTGACCAACGCGTTCGACGATCAGGACGTTTCGCACACCGAGCCCGTGCATCTGAACAAGCAGTTCCTGCACACAACCGTCGGCCGCGTGATTTTCAACGATCACCTGCCGGCCGATATGCCTTTCATCAACGGATTGCTCAAGAAAAAAGGCGTGCAGTCCGTGGTGCAATACTGCTATCTGCGTTACGGCCTGGAAAAGACGGTGCAGGTTCTCGATCGCCTGAAGGAGCTCGGCTTCCTCTACGCCACCAAGGCCGGCGTGTCCATCGGCATCGTGGACATGGTCATCCCCAGCGTGAAGACCAAGCTCGTGGACGCCGCCGAGCACGAAGTGGTGAAGGTGCAGCAGCAATACCTCGATGGCGCCATTACCAACGGCGAGCGCTACAACAAAGTCATCGCCATCTGGAGCGACGTCACCGAAAAAGTTGCCGACGAAATGTTTAAGGCGCTCGAAGAGCAGGATAAGCAGGGCGTAATCAACCCGATCTACGTCATGGCGGACTCCGGCGCGCGAGGTTCAAAGCAGCAGATTCGCCAGCTCTCCGGAATGCGCGGATTGATGGCCAAGCCTTCCGGCGAAGTCATCGAGACGCCCATCACCTCCAACTTCCGCGAAGGCCTCACCGTGCTGCAATACTTTATCTCCACGCACGGCGCCCGCAAGGGCTTGGCGGATACGGCGCTTAAGACCGCCGACTCCGGCTACCTCACGCGGCGTCTCGTGGACGTGGCGCAAGACGTCATCATCAACGAATTCGATTGTGGCACGGCCGATGGCATCTACGTCGAGCCGATTCTCGAAGCTGGCGTCGAAGTCGAGCCCTTGCGCGATCGCGTCGTGGGCCGCGTGTCCCTGGAAAAGATAAAGGACTACGAAGGCAACGTGATTGTCGAGGTCAACCAGGAAATCACCGAGGACCTGGCCAACGCCATTCAGGCCGCCGGCATCGAGCGGGTGAAGATTCGTTCCGTGCTTACCTGCGAATCCCGGCGCGGCGTGTGCGCCCGCTGCTACGGCCGCAACCTGGCCACCGGACGTTTCGTCGAGATGGGCGAGGCCGTGGGCGTGATCGCGGCGCAGTCGATCGGAGAGCCCGGCACGCAGCTTACCATGCGCACCTTCCACATCGGCGGCACGGCCACTCGCGTCACCGAGCAGTCCAAGGTCGAGGCCCGCAACAACGGCTTCGTCAAGTTCATTGACCTCAACGTCGTCGAGGGCCGCGGCAAGATGATCGTCGCGATGAACCGTTCCGGCCTGATCGCCGTCGTGGACGAAAAGGGACGCGAAAAAGAGCGCCACCATGTCGTCTACGGGGCGCGTCTCAAAGTCGCCGACGGAGACCCGGTCACCATTGGCCAAACCATGGTCGAATGGGACCCGTACACCTTCTCGATTCTCACCGAATCGGCGGGAACGGTCGAGTTCAAGGACCTGCAGCCCGGCGTCACCATCGAAGAGCAGGTGGACGAAGTTACCGGCCTGTCGCAGTTGGTGGTCACCCTGCCGCTCGGCGATGAAAAGCACCAGCCCACGATCCTCGTCCGTGATTCGCAGGGCCGCGTCCGCAAGAAGTACCTTATGCCATCACGCGCTCACTTGATGGTCGCCGATGGCGACGAGGTGCAGCCGGGCGACGTGCTGGCGAAGATTCCTCGCGAAACCACCAAGACCAAGGACATCACCGGCGGTCTTCCGCGCGTCGTCGAACTCTTCGAAACACGCAAACCCCGCGATCCCGCCGTCATCAGCGAAATCGATGGCGTGGTCAAATACGGCGAAATCGCCAAGGGCCAGCGCAAAATCTACGTCGAAAGCGAGGATGGCCGCACGATCAAGGAATACTCGATTCCTCGCGGCGTTCACATCAACGTGCAGGAAGGCGAACACGTTCGTGCCGGCGAGCCGCTCATCGATGGGCCGCTCAACCCGCACGACATTCTCGCCGTCCTCGGCGAAAAGTACACGCAGGCGTACCTCGTGAACTCGATTCAGGAGGTCTATCGCCTGCAGGGCGTCAATATCAACGACAAGCACATCGAGACCATCGTCCGCCAGATGATGCGCTGGGTGAAGGTTGAAGATGTCGGCGACACCACGTTCCTGCTCGAAGAACAGGTCGATAAGTTCCGCTTCCGCGAGGAAAACGACCGCGTGATTCGCGAGGGGGGCCGTCCGGCCACGGGCCGTCCGTTGCTCCTCGGAATCACCAAAGCGTCGCTTTCCACCGACTCGTTCATCTCCGCGGCCAGCTTCCAGGAAACCACCCGCGTCCTCACCGAAGCGGCGATTTCCGGAAAGGTGGATTATCTGCGCGGATTGAAGGAAAACGTCATCATGGGCCGCCTGATTCCGGCGGGCACCGGTCTCGAACGCTACCGCAATATCCAGCTCCTCACCGAAATTCCCAAGGAGGAGCCGCAGCCCATCGAGCCGGAGCTCACGCCGGAAGAAGCCGCGGCGCTCGATTTCCTGCGCAAGGATGCGGACGCCGTCGCGGAAAGCTGACCGTGCCATGAGCATCATCATCCTGCGGGTTGCGGTTCTGCGCGGCCCCAAGGGTGTCGCCTCAAGTCACTTCGCGGATGAAGGCGGGCTCTGATCAAGGGTCCGCCTTTTTCTTTTCCGCCGTGCCTGTCAGTTGCCGCCCGCTCAGCTCAGCCGATCCGCTATTGAACAGAAGGCAATCGGCACGGCTTTATTTGCCCGTGCATTGAAGGCCGCTTGTAAAATTTAGATGTGCCGGTGCGGTCGATCGGCCGAGCACGACGCATCTCGATGACTAAGGCGCCTCTAAAACCAACCAGCAACGCCGCGTCCGGGCCGTCGCTCGAGCGCCTCACGGAAGTAATATCCCGTTCCCAGCGCGCCTATCGCGAACTGATCGATCATCTGGATCAAGCGCTTTTCAAGCTGTCCCTTCAAGGCGAAATCCGCGTGGCCAATCTCCAGCTATCTCGGATTTTCGGCGTTTCGTTTCAGGACCTTATTGGCCGCAAAATCACGAATTTTATCGAATCTCCAAGCGAGGCGGAGCTCGAACGCGCATTGCCCGCTTTGATCCATGTCGGCGCATGGTCCGGCACGATTCCCGTGCGGCTCAAGCGTGACAACAGAAGCCGCTATTTCTCTTGTTGGTTGCAGGCTGTCGAAGACGAAGACCAAACCAAATCGATCATCGGTTGGGCGCGCGACGTGACGGCTCAGCGCGAATCCGAGATTCGCTTCAGCGAGTTATTCGAGTCCCTCCGCGAGGGTATTCTCTTTTCCACTCCCGATGGCCGCGTTCTCGATGCAAATCCCGCCCTGGTTCGTATGCTTGGTTTTGAAAAGAAGGAGGATCTCCTCCGCAGCAATTTTGCCGAATTTTACGAGCGGCCCGAGGATCGCGAGAAACTGATTCGCTCCCTCGACGAAAAAGGCTCGATTCAGGATGTCGAAGTCGTGCTTCGGAGAAAAGACGGCAAAAGAATTTACTGTCAGACGTCCAGCGTTGCCATCCGTGACGCTTCCGGGAAACCGGTGCGGCTGCAGGGAACCATCGTGGACGTTACCGAGCGCATGGAGATCGAAAGAAAGCTTCACCGCGAGCAGGAATTTGGGCGCCAGCTCATCGAATGCTTTCCCGACATGATCGCCGTTATGGACCGCGAGGGCCGCTTTACGTACCTGAGCGAACGCGCTCGCGAGGTTCTCGGCGTTCGGCCGCAGGAGTATCTCGGCCGGCGGATCGGCTCGGCCACGCACCCCGACGATCGCGATGCTTTGCTCCGCATGGTGCAGGAGATCGTCGCCGGCCACAGCAATAACATGCAGGTGGAGAGCCGGGTACGCCGCGCGGATGGCGAATGGCGGTCGCTTCGCACCAGTGCCAGTCCCATGTTCGACGAGGAAGGCCGCATTACCGGCGTCGTCGCATCCGTGCGCGACGTTACCGAGGCGAATCTCGCCGAACAGCGGAACGCCGTGAAGGAAAAGTTCGCTGCGATGGGGCAGATGATGGCGGGCGCGGCCCACGAACTGAATAATCCGCTGACCGCCATTCTCGGAGTGAGCGAACTGCTGCGCGAGCGCGCCGCGGATGATACCACCAGGCGGCAGATCGATCTGGTTTTGCAGCAGGCCCGGCGCGCGGCAAGCATCGTGCAAAATCTGCTCGCCTTCTCCAGGCCGGCGGCCCAGGGCCGCATGAAACTTCGCCTGGAGGATCTTTTGCGCGAAGCGATTGCCACGCACAGCGCGTCGCTCGCCGCGAAGAACATCTCGATTGGATTGGAAAGCAGGGGCGAGGTGCCGCCCGTCGAAGGGGATCGTCGGCTCCTCGTGCAGGTTTTTTTGAACCTCATCGTCAACGCGGAGCAGTCTATTTCCGCGGTGCGGGATCGTGGCACGATCGAATTGTCGCTTTCCGTGTCAGCTGGGCGCGTCTGCGTAACCGTCACCGATGATGGAGCGGGAATCCCTCCTGAAAATCTGTCTAAAATATTCGATCCTTTCTTCACGACCAAACGGCCCGGCGGCGGCAGCGGTTTGGGCTTGACCATCGCCCTCGCCGTAATCAAGGAGCACGGCGGAACGATCGAGGTGAATTCGGCACCCGGAGCGGGCGCCTCGTTCACCGTGTTTCTCCCGTGCGCTGCAACCGAGGCGAAAGAGCAGAAACCGATATCGCCGCCGAGCAAGGCTTCCGGCGCCGGGGCGCTTGCAGGCCACAGCGTGCTCATTGTTGACGACGACGAGAGCATCCGCGAAATCGTGCAGGAGGGCCTTTCCGCGCGGGGAATGACCATACAGGCGGTCGGGAGCTCGGAGGAAGCCACCGCCTATCTCGAAGCGAACTCCTGCGATGTGGTGATCTGCGACTTCAATCTTCCCGGTATCAGCGGCGAGAAATTTTTCGAGCGCATTTCAGCGGACCGGTTGTCGGGCAAGCTGCCGCGCTTTGTCTTTATTACCGGCGATCTAGCGGACTCGGAACAGTTCGACTGGCTGCGTCAAAAAGGTTGCAGCGTGCTTCAGAAGCCTTTCCACATGGGCGCGCTGACGAGGATTCTCGCTGGTTTGCTTCACCCGCAGCCGTCAAACGTTGCGTGAGCCGATGGGGCCGCTTCGCGGGTTTTAGTTCACGCCGAAATCCCAGACGTACAAACTCATCCCTTCGTTCGGCAAGATTTCGGCCACCACGTATTCGCCGCGCGGCAGCTTTTCGCCCAGAGTGTAGCGGTAAACGCCCTTGGCGACCACCCATTGCTGCACGGGTATCATGTCGCTCGTCGTGTGCTGTTCGCCCATAAGCTGGTCCAAGTTCATGATCTGCCGCTCGCCGTGGTGGATCTTCGCGCGAATCAGTTCCACGTCTGGTGCGCGCGCATCTGTCGTCCGCAGGTAGAATTCCGGCTGGCTGTTGAGCCGGAATTTCGAATGCGCGCCCGGAATCGTGATGATATGCCGCGACGGAATGATGGGGACGGGCACGAGCACTCGCTCCAGGAACCGGGTCTTTGAAACCTGAGAATCGGTCTGCGCTTGCGGCACTTGCAACACGGATTTGCCGTCGAACGCGAAGAGGCCTACGCCGGGAGGCAGAAAAACTCCGCGAGCGACTTCCAGGCTCGCATCGATATCCAGACTTTGCGCCGCGCTGTGTTCGTTCTCTTGTTTCTTTACTTTCGATAGCAGATCGGATTGGCTTTTTTCCTCCTCCGCCTCTTCTTTTTTAGTCGCGTCCCAGTCAACCAATGAGGTCGGAATCACGTCCCATTGACCATCCTCGACGCTGTAATAGCGCACGCGGTCGCCTTCAATGTCGTATTCGCGCGCCAGTTCGTAGCTGCCGTTTTTCAAGATCAGCTTGATACCCCTCGGCAATGCGGAAACGTAATGGCCTGAGGGTGGTTGCGCGTTCGGCTGGGATGATGCCGCGGCCTGCGCCTCAGACTGCGCGTCGGCGGCGCGGCATGTGGACATCGCTGCGCAGAGCAATGAGCCTGCGGCAATGAGTGCGACGGGCACGAATTTGGCGCCATGGCGTGTGATGAACATCTCTCGTCCACCCTACCTTACTTAGGATGCGCGGTAAGGCAACTTGGTCGGAAGGAGAAAAGGTTAGCGCGGGAAACAACGCCCAGCAAATCTTTTGCGGATGAGGGGAAATGCCGTGGCCCGCCTTCGTCTGACGCGCGGGCGGTGGCGCGATCGGGCGCTAGTGTTCGCAGCGAGGCTGCAGGCGATTCAGGATCATCAAGTCGGCGTGGGTAAAGAGCCACGTCTCCAGATCAACCGCTTCAGCGACGCGGGCGAGCGTCCCGAGATGCTTGTTGCGGGCCAAGCCGCGCAAATGCTCCCGGCAAATGCCCGTCAGTTTGGAAACTTCTTCCTCGGTAAAAAACTTCTGGCTGGTTTTGACTCGGACCATTGCTGGCCTCTCGGTCTCGATGCGACTTAGCGCATATTACGCGTTGCAAAAAAAATTGAGCAATGGCAGTTCCGTACTATCGGGAACAAACGAAAGGCACATGAGGCAGGTAAGTTGCTGACAAAGAGGAACTTGCATTGATTGCGAGGTGCGGCGATTTGGCGCGGCGCTTTGCTTCGAGCCTCCGAAATTGAAAGGAGCAGCTCATTCCCGGAAGAAATCTACAAATTCACGAAGGCGAGGCGGGCATTGGGCATGACTTTAGTTGCCATCGCGAAGCTCCTTCTCCACCGCGCGGGCGATTTGCAGGACACGCGATTCGCCGAAATGCGGTCCGAAGATCTGCATGCCGACGGGCAGGCCAGCCGACGTCGTACCGACTGGAACCGATATTCCCGGGACTCCAGCAAGCGAGCCGGTAACGGTATAGATATCCGCGAGGTACATTTGCAACGGATCGGCGGTTTTTTCGCCGAGCCGGAAGGCCGGAGTGGGCGCGGTCGGAGTGACGATGGCGTCGACTTTTTGAAACGCTTCGGAGAAGTCGCGGGCGATCAGCGTGCGGACCTTTTGCGCGCGCAGGTAATAGGCGTCGTAATAACCGGCCGAAAGCACATAGGTGCCGAGCATGATGCGGCGCTTTACCTCAGCGCCGAAGCCTCGATCGCGAGTTTGGCGATACATTTCGGTGAGTGTGGAACCGGGGACGCGCAGGCCGTAACGCACGCCGTCATACCGTGCCAGATTGGAGCTCGCTTCGGCTGTGGCGATGATGTAATACGCCGCGATAGCGTAATCGGTGTGCGGCATCTTCAGAGGAACGCGCTGGCAGCCAAGCCGCTCGAGGATGGCGATGCTCGCCTCTACCTTCCGCCTCACTTCCGAATCCAGGCCCTGCCCGAAGTAGTCCTCCGGAACGCCAATCCGCAATCCTTTGACGGGATCATCGATTTCGGCGCTGTAATTGGGTACCGGAAGGGCGGCTGACGTGGAATCGCAGGGATCGTGGCCGGCGATTACGCCCAGGATGGCAGCCGCGTCCGCGACATTGCGCGAGAATGGACCGATTTTGTCGAGTGAAGATGCAAAAGCAACGAGTCCATAGCGGGAAATCCGGCCATAAGTGGGCATCAGTCCGGCAACGCCGCAGAAGGAGGCGGGCTGGCGAATGGAGCCGCCGGTATCGGTCCCGAGCGCCACGAGCGCCAGATCGGCGGCGACGGCAGCGGCCGATCCACCGCTTGAGCCGCCCGGAACGCGATCGAGAGCGGCTGGATTGCGCACCGGGCCGTAGGCGGAGTTTTCGTTCGAGCCGCCCATGGCAAATTCGTCGCAGTTCGTCTTCCCAAGGAAAATAGCGCCCGCGGCGTCGAGGCGGTCAACAGCGGTGGCATCGTACGGGGGGACGTAAGACTCAAGAATTTTCGATGCGCAAGTGGTACGGATGCCGCGCGTGCTGATAACGTCTTTGATCGCGACCGGGACGCCGGCAAGAGGCGGTAAAGTTTCCTTGCGAGCGACGGCGGCGTCGATGCGTTCGGCTTGCGCGTAGGCGCGCTCGGGCGATAACGTCAGGTACGCATTGAGCTCGGGATTGCGGCGGTCGATACGAGCGTAAAATTCCGCGACAAGTTCGCGCGCGGAGATTTTCCGGGCGAGCAGAGCGGAGCGCACACTCGCGACTGTCCACGGCGCCGACGCGCTCACTTATCGATCACCTTGGGAATTCGGAAAAACGGCCTGGCGGAATCGGCGGCTTGCGCGAGCACGGAGTCAGCGACCGGACAGGCCCTGAGAACGTCGTCACGCAGCTCGGGATGAGCATCCGATCCGGCTCCCGCATGAAGAACCTGAGCCATCGGCTCGACGCTAGAGACATCGAGTTCGTTGAGTTTATCGACGTAGCTGAGGATGGCGTCGAGTTGCTTTTGATACGTCTCGACCTCATCCGGGGAAAGGCCGAGTTGAGCAAGTTCGGCGACGCGGAGGACGTCTTCGCGGGTGATTTTCATGGCAGGGATACCGCCGCAGAAGAGTCAGATTGGGACGTGACGGGATGTTCCGCCCTTGGGTATTCTCCGGCCTTTGTTTCCAATGAGTTAGACATGTGCAAGGTCGATTGAGCGTTCCGCCCTTTCGAAGCACCGATTTCGCAGGATTTGTGGAAATTAGGCGAACGTGAGGCGAACCAAAAGGGGGCGGGCGGGAGATGGTCCTGCAGCCTTCTAGGCCCGGACATCGCCAACGATTTCGCTCTGCTCCTCATCGCATGCCGTTCCCTCGGGCCGCCTCCTTGTCGTGGCCAAGCGGCCAATGAAAACAACCACCGTTAGCACATATTGAGGCGGACTTCAACAGAAAATGAACGCCGCGACGAGGCCGGGTGCGGCGAACTATTTCGTGGGGAGGCGCCTAGCGACGCCGCCGGATGAATGGCGTATGCGCATTATCGCGTTCGCGAGGAACTGGGAGAGAGGCGGGGCCGGAGACGAATTTCACTTCGCGGACGAGAGTGCCACCCCAGGCAGCGTTAATGCGGTTGCGGAGGTCGGTTTCCATGCCAACAAGCTGAGTCTGCCAAGCGTGGCTATCAGCGGAAAGCTCAAGGCGAGCGCCGACGCAGCGCAAGGGGCGGGTATGCGCGGCGAGGCGTGGGCCGACGACGGAAGGCCACGAGCTTTCCAGCCATGCGAGCGTGGCGTCCGGGTGGTTAATGCGGCGAATGACGTTGCCGAGGAAGTCGCCTGCGCGGTTCATGAAGGGCGGAGTGTAGCACGGTGTTGCGATGGTGCGAACCAGGCGGAGTGGATATCGCTGAGGAAAAAGTGTGGAAGTTGATGTTCGACGGAGGGAGTGAATCATCCGGTCACAACGGCAACACGGGAGGACAGCAAGAAAGGAAAATCCTGCCTGTTGATTGCGAACAAGCGACGAGGGCGCTCCTGCCAGGATGGGACTGCGCGATCGCTTGCCACGCTGAAGCGTGGCGCTACGCAACCATCGCGGATTGTTGCGCCCCGAACTGGCAATGTAAGCGGCACCCAGCACAAACCGCGAAGGACCCCGACACCAAGAGGGATTCTTCCGTGTCCGCTGAGCGAACACCTCAGAATGAAACGGAACGTGGAGCAGTTAGGGAGAGACGGTGGCGAAGAAGGAGTTGCGGGCGGAACGGAGAGTGACGGCCCAGCCGAGAATGATTTGCGCGCGACCGAGTACCCGGATTTTCGTTTGCAGTCCGCTATCCCACATCCAGCGGCGCGAGCCGAAGAAGCTGGATGGATCGTATGCATCGCCGGAATCGAGAAACGGCCCAACGGAAGCGGTGAAGAACGGATTATCGTAGGCCACTTTGTCGAAGTCCCAGTTGGAAAGGAAATAATCGCGACCGAGCGGCGCGTTTCCTTTCTGGCCGTGATAAAGGCCGGGATAACCGCGCATCCAGAGAGTTGTATCGCGATCGAAACCGAGGACGAAAAGATCGTCGAGCGGAACCTGGCCGAAAGTGCCGCCGGCGCGGAATTGCGCCTGAACGCGGTAATCCCCGCCCACAGACCGAGGGAACCAATCGCCGGCGAGAGAGCCCTGGAGGCGGGCGTAGCGGCCGAGCGGCTGATCGAAAAATGTGCCGATTTCGCCCGAGATTCCGCCGTCTAGAACGAAACGTCGTTCCGGGATGCGGAGCAGGGAGCGCTCGACAGATGAGCGAAGAGCGAGAGAGGATCCGCCGGTGAAAAACCGGGCGGCCGGCTGCGGAATGCCGATGAGCGTGCGATAAAGGCGGTCGGAATAGTCAGCGCCCATGGTCCACTGCCAGCGGCCGCTTTCGACGAAGCGCAGCTCGGCGCCGACAGCGAGCCGTTCAAGATTGAAGCGAGCGTTGGCAGGAGTGGCGGGGAAGAGCGTATCGGTGATGTTCCAGTTTTCATCGCGTGCGTCAAAGTACAGGCGGTAGCGGAGGGCGGGGTTTTCGAAGAGCGGCGCGGAGAGTTCCGTGGTGATACGGCGTTTTTGGTCGTCCCAGCGGAAAAGCGAGCGGGAATTCAAGCCGGAACCGTTAATGTTGTAGAACTCAGGATAAACCGTTTCGAAAGGAAGGCCGCGGAGGAGCGAGAAAGTGCTGACCCAATAGTTGCGGGTCCAGGGAGCGCGCTGCGGAGCGCGATAGACGAGATCGAATGAATCATCGGATCGCGGCTCGAGGTCGAATTGCATGACCGGAAACAGATTCAGCGCCTTGAGGCGAGCCTGGGTGGCGAGATACTGAGCGCGAGTCCAGACGGCGCCGCGGGAGAAATCGAAAGCACGATCGAGAATTAGAGGATTGAGGTCGGGCGGAGGCGAGTAGGTCAAATCGTCGAGGCGGGGCTTGGCGACGCGATTCCAATACTTGAGCGCAGCTTCGAGATTGCCCTCGAGGAAATAGATCGAGCCGAGGAAATTGTTGGAGTAGGAGTCTAAGGGATCGATGGAAAGGGCGCGGCGGAGGAAGTGCTTCGCCTTGGAGTAATTTTTCTGACGATAGAAAACGCCGGCGAGTTCGACCATCAAGCGCGCATCGCGGGGATCATGAACGAGGCCGGCGCGGAAGGAAGCGATCGCGTCGTCCCAGCGATGGAGCTGGGCGAGAGCGAGGCCGCGATAGAGCTCAAGATCGGCGGGAACGTCGGGCGACAGCGGAACGGCTTGCACGACCGCATTCCATTGGCCCGAGTCGTAAAGCGATTTGACGCGGGCGATTTGATTCGCGACGGAGGAAGATGCGGACTGGGCACGGGCGTGGAGCGGGAAAAGAAAAACGAAGGCCGCGATCGGAAGGCTCGACAGTGCGAAGAGACAGATTCGCACGCCGGCAAAAACGCGCCCAGAATGCCTCACCCGAAAACCTAAACGCTTTGACGAAGCAAGCGGGGAGGCAGAGGGACAAGGGGGAAAATTGCCCGCTAGTTGCGGGGCGCAGGGAGAGCCAAGAGAGTCCAATTGTGAGTGTGGCTCCATTCGGATTCGAAACCCTGGCGCGAGAGACGCAGCATTTTCTGCCCCGCGGGATCGTTGACAAAGACAAAACCGCGCGCGACATCGATGCCGACGACAACTACGTAGTGTAGCGGGCCGAGAGGGCCGCTGGCTTGCAGACCGACGATCAGCGGACGGCCGAGCGTAATATGATGCGCCAGATCGGTCCACGCGCCCTGGAACGCAAACACTCGATAGCCGGATTGGCGGAAGTATCGCTGCATGGCTGAAGTGCTGATGCCGCCGGACTTGGGCGAGAACAGCTCATGCTGGATGGTGCGCACATCGGCGACAGGAGGGCTGCGCCGGCCCTCCTCTTTCGCCCAGTACCGCATGACCATCGAGATGGACGCGGCGCCGCAGCCGTCGGGCGGTTGCGCGACAAACGGGACGTCGATCCACAAGGCCGGCTGCGCCGCGGCACACACAAGCGCTGCGCCGCAAAAGGCGAGGAGCAGCGCGAGCGTGGCGCGGAGCTTCATGGATCGTTTGGATTCCGGCGTTAATCCTTCACGGCAACGATAATCAAAATGAGCACGGCAACGGCGACCAAAAGGATCAGCAGGTCATGATTGGAAATTTGGCCGGCTGCGAACTCCCGCTGGGCCTTGGCAGCTTTGAGAGAAAGCTGCGCCAAATCCTTGTCGCTGAGCTGCGGGATCGCATTGGTGATCTGGCGGTAGTCGAGGTGGGCCGATTTCAAGGCCTGACGCGCTTGGGGCATAGAGAAAAGCGCCTGGACTTGCGCGATATTCCGCTGGCGCGCGGCGGAGGCGGCGGCGACGTCGCGCTGCAGTTGGGCGGACGAGATTACGTGAGACTGGGCGAAAACATCCTGCGGGAGTACGAGAAGCAGAGACAGCAAGGAAATGAACACGAACTCGATCGTGCGAAAGACGAGCTTCTTCATGCTTCCTCCAAAGAGGGAATGACGACGGGCTGGCTCACATAGTCTAACGAGCTAGTCGCCGTGAGCGCAAGCACGGCGGGGACGGCACCAACGGGTGCTTCTTACATGCCGGTCAGGAAGCGATTGAACAAGGTGAGACACCCGGGAGTGTGAAGGGTTGAGGGCCTGGCCCGAACTTAATGGTGACCCGCGGAGGGAATGGCGATATCGACTTCGACAGGCGCCTCCTTGGGCTTGCGGGCCATGGCTTTTTCCGAGATGCGCGCGCGGCGTTCGGCGTTGCGACGGGAGTTGGCCAGTTCGCGATCCTTGAATTCGGGCAGAACCTCCTTGGCGAAAAGCTCCACGGAGGAGCAGTACAGTTCATGAGGGACCTTGGCGACCTGGCCGATGGACACGACCTGATCGATTCCAGCATCCTCGAATTCACGAAGGCGTCGGCGCAAAAGGTCCGGGGTGCCGACGCAGGTTTGCGCGAGCGCTTCGGGAGCGGAAGCTTTGCCATTGGGATTAGTCTTGTACTCGTTCCAGATTTGCGTCTTTCCCGGGCGGTGCTCGCCGAAGAAGCTGTAGTGGCCGAGGGCGTACAAGAAGAAGCCGTAGTTTTCGTCGGCGACTTTCTGGAGGTATTTGTCGTCGGGATGGCAGAGGAAGGGCGCGGCGACGGCGAAATGCGGGTTGACAGCGTAGCCGAGCGGGATCGATTCGTTTTCGATGGTGTGGTAGTAATCACGGACCCATTGACGGGCTTCGTCGGGATTGACGAACGAGAAGGTGAGGGCGCCAAGGCCAAGGCGAGCGGCTTCCAGAATGGATTCGCGGCGGGAACAGGCCATCCAGAGGGGCGGATGGGGCTTTTGAAGCGGCTTGGGAACGACATTGCGGGGAGGAACTTTGACGTATTTGCCTTCGAAGCCGGTGAAGGGGGATTCGACGAGCATGCGCACGGCGACGCGGAAGCCCTCCAGCTGAGCCGCTTTTTTATCGGGCTGGGCGACATTGAAGCCGCCAAGTTCGGTGATCGTGGCGCCGGAACCGGTTCCAAATTCGGCGCGTCCGTGGCTGATGAGGTCGAGAGCGGCAACGCGTTCGGCGACGCGCGCGGGGTGATTCACGTTCGGCGGGGTTTGTATGATGCCGTAGCCGAGGCGAACGTTGCGAGTCCGCTGCGAGCAAGCGGCCAGGAAAATTTCGGGCGTGGAAGAGTGCGAATATTCCTCGAGAAAATGATGTTCGGTGGACCAGACGTAATCGAAGCCGAGGCGGTCGACAAGTTCGGCCTGATCGAGAGCATTCGCGAGCATTTTATGCTCGGTTTCGGAATTCCAGGGCCGAGGAGCCTGCATTAGGAACGAGCTGCCAAATTTCATCGCTATGAGCCTCTAAAAACACAGCGCGCTTTGCGGGCAATATTCTACGTCAATAGGTACGGAATAAAGGGCAGATCATGCGCGCGCCCGGTCAGGGATTTGACGGCGGGACGTCGAGGCAGACGACGATGCCCTGAAGATCGAGGCTGGGTGCGGGGTAGCGGCGCATCACGAGGGGGTCGTGGCCAGGGATGACGTGGTCGCGCGAATCGGCGAGGCGCAAAAGGAGGTCAAAGCCTTCGAGCATTTCGGCAACGTTGTAAACGACCGGGAAAGGGCGGCGCTTTTCGAAGTTGTCGTAGAGGTGCGAGGCATCGGATGCGAGAACGATCCAGCCGCGGCGGGTCCAGATGCGGGCGCTCTGCAGGCCGGCGGAATGCCCGCCGACGCGATGCAGGGTGAGGCCGGGAGCGAGTTCATAATCGCCATCGTGAAAGACGGCGCGCTCGGAGTAGACGTGGCGGACCATTTGGAGAACGTTTTCAAGATCGAAGGGGGCGCGAAGCTCGCGATGGCACATAGAGCGGCCCGTGGCGAAAGCCATTTCGCGATCCTGCAAATGAAAACGAGCAAGCGGAAAGCGATCGAGATTGCCAGCGTGGTCGTAATGGAGGTGCGTGACAACTACGTTGGTAACGCGATCGGGATCGACGCCGATGAGGCGCAACGAATCGACCGGGTGTCGAAGCGATTCGCGGCGGCGGCGAACGGCCGCTTCGTCGGCGAAGCCGGTATCGAACACGAAGGAGGAATCTCCGCGCCGAGCGACCCAGACGAAATAGTCGAGGTCGGATGCGAGTTCGTGCGGATCGGCGGAAATGAAGTTCTCCTGTGGGTGGCGGTTGCCAAGGTGGCCGTAGCGGATGGCGAAGACTTCAAATGGTTCGATGGACACGCGAGTCCCTTTCGTGCCGTGACGCGGGCGGCCGCATAGGATGAATCAAGGTCGTGGCAAGGTCAATTGTGGCGAGCGGAGAAAAAGGAGCATAATGCGGGGTCGTTCAGCAGGCAGTGGAACGAGTTGAGGCAGAGGGGAGCGAAATGGCGCAGGCGAGTTTGGGGTTCGTGGGCGTGGGGAAAATGGGAGGGCGGATGTCGCGCAGGCTGATGGAGGCCGGATATCCGCTGACGGTTTACGACCCGATAGAAGCGGCAATGGAGCCGCTCGTGAAGATCGGCGCGAAAGCGGCGGATTCGCCGGCGGCAGTCGCATCGGCGGCGGAAATCGTGTTTGCCAGCGTGCCGACGCCGTCGGTGGTGCATGAGGTGGCGCTGGGTCCAAAAGGGATCGTCGAAGGGAAGAAGGTGAAAGTTTTCATCGATACTTCCACAACGGGCGCGACGGTGGCGAAGCAGGTGGCGAAAGGGCTGGCGCCGAAAGGGATTACGGCCGTGGACGCTCCGGTCAGCGGCGGAATCAAAGGCGCGGAAAAGGGAACGCTGGCGGTGATGGTGTCGTGTCCGGAAGCGCTGCTGCCCACGGTCAGGCCCGTGCTGGAGGTGCTGGGAAAGATCTTCGTTGTCGGGACGCAGCCGGGGCAGGGGCAAACGATGAAGCTATTGAACAACCTGCTTTCCGCGACGGCAATGGCGATCACGTCCGAGGCGATGGCAATGGGAGTGAAGGCGGGACTCGATCCATCGCTGATCGTGGATGTGTTCAATGCGGGGACGGCGCGCAACAGCGCTACGCAAGACAAAATCAAGCAACACGTGATTTCGCGGACGTTCAGCTACGGATTCGGCATCGGGCTGCTCGACAAGGACATCCGGTTGTGCATGAGCGAGGCGGACGCGCTTGGAGTGCCAATGGTGGTGGGCAGCGCGGTGAGGCAATTGCTTGCGATCGCAACGGCGTCGGAAGGATACGATGCGGATATGACGGCGATGGCCAAAACCGTGGAGGAATGGGCAGGCGTAACGGTGGGTTCAAAGTAGAAGAGCATTACTGCGTTGTTAGGAGCGATCGAAAATCCCTTACTTAGGAGAGGAAGAACGAAATGGATAAAGCTACGTTCGAGCGCGGGAAGCAGATTCGAAGCGCGGTGTTGGGGAAAGAGTACGTCGATAAGGCGTTCGAAACCGCGGACGACTTTAACCGGCCTCTGCAGGAACTTGTGACGGAATACTGCTGGGGCGCCATATGGGGCCGTGAACAACTGCCACGCAAAACGCGCAGCATGCTGAATCTGGCGATGATCAGCGCACTCAATCGGCCCCACGAATTGAGAGCGCATCTGAAAGGCGCGCTGGTGAACGGCGTGACCCCGGAGGAGATCCGGGAGGTGCTGTTGCAGGTGGCGATTTATTGCGGCGTGCCGGCGGCGGTGGATTCGTTCCGAATTGCGCGGGAAGTGCTGCAGGAACAGAAGGAAGCGGCGTCGAGGGCATAACCATGGCTACGACAACACAGGCTGGCGTGAGCTCCGCGAATGCGGAGGAAATGAAGAAACACAAGATGCTGATCGCCGGGAAATGGGTAGAGCCGAGCACGGGAAGCTGGTTCGAATCGGTGAACCCGTACACGGCAAAGCCGTGGGCGCTCATTCCGCGCGGGGCGAAAGAAGATATCGACCGCGCCGTGGCGGCGGCAAAGGAGGCGTTTTACTCACCGGCGTGGCGCAATCTGTCGGCCACGGCGCGAGGTCATCTGCTGCGAAAGCTGGGGGATTTGATCACGAGCGAGGCGGAACGCCTGGGGCGGATCGAGACCACCGACAATGGGAAGTTGATTGCGGAAATGGGCGGACAGGTGAGGTACGTGCCGCAGTGGTTCTATTATTTCGGCGGTCTGGCGGACAAGATCGAAGGGCGCGTGATTCCGATCGACAAGCCGGGAGTCTTCAACTTTACGCGCGAAGAACCGCTGGGAGTGGTGGCGGCGATCACGCCCTGGAATTCGCCGCTGCTATTGGCCACATGGAAATTGGCGCCGGCGCTGGCGGCGGGGAACACCGTGGTATGGAAGCCGTCGGAGTTCGCTTCGGTATCGGCTCTGGAATTCGGAGAGCTTTTCGAAAGGGCAGGATTTCCACCGGGCGTGGTGAACATCGTCACTGGATTCGGAAACGAGGTGGGTGAAGCACTGGTGACGCACAAGGATGTGGCGAAAGTAGCGTTCACGGGCGGAGACAAGACGGGCGAGCATGTGTATTCGCTGGCGGCGCGAAGCATCAAGCACGTGACTCTGGAGCTGGGCGGGAAATCCGCGAACATCGTGTTCGACGATGCGGAAATCGAGGAGGCGATCAAGGGCGCCGTTTCCGGAATTTTCGCGGCGACGGGCCAGACGTGCATTGCCGGCTCGCGCGCGCTGATTCACCGGCCGATCTACGATCAATTCGTCGAAAAACTGCTGGCCATGGCAAAGACGGCCAAAATGGGCAATCCGCTCGATCCCGAGACGCAGGTCGGGCCAATCACGACGCAGCCGCAATATCAGAAAGTGCTGGAGTACATCCGCATCGCCAAGGAAGAAGGCGCGGTTTGCCAGCTAGGAGGCGGACCGGCGAAGCGGCCGGAGTGCGGCGACGGATGGTTCATTGAGCCGACCATCTTCACGGGCGTAAAGCCGAACATGCGGATCGCACAGGAGGAAGTATTCGGCCCAGTGCTTTCGATCATTCCGTTTGACGAAGAAGAGGAGGCGATACGAATCGCGAACGACACCTTGTACGGGCTCGCCGCGGGCGTGTGGACCACGAGCATCCGGCGAGCGCTGATGATGTCCGAGCGGCTGGAAGCGGGAATGGTATGGGTAAACACGTATAGGGCGGTGAGCTATATGTCGCCGTTTGGCGGATATAAGCGCTCCGGGATTGGGCGAGAGAGCGGAATCGACGCGATCCGGGAGTACTTGCAGACGAAGAGCGTTTGGATTGATACGGTCGGCAAGTCACCGAATCCGTTCATTATGAGGATGGGAGGGCAGTCGTAACGCGGCGAATTGCCGATATAGAAGGCAGGCAAGTGTAGGGGCCTGACCGGGTTCCATTCCAGAGGGAGGCGAGAGGCTTATCATAGGAGAGAGCAGCGACGCAACGGCGCCGGATCGCGCCGGCACTGTTCGAGCCTGCTCGCGGGAGTCTTAGCGGTCGTAATGGAGTTTGCCTATGCAGTTACCCATGCAGATTACGTTTCGAAACATGGAGTCGTCCGAAAGAGTGAAGGACTGGATACGGGAGGAAGCTGGGAAGCTAGAGACGTTCTATAAACCGATCATGGGCTGCCGCGTGGCAGTGGAAGTTCCGCACCGGCATAGACGGAACGGGGCGGCCTATGGCGTGCGGATTGACCTGACGCTTCCGGGCCGAGAGATTGTGGTAAAGCGCGCGCCGACGCTTGCGCACCGCCTGCGTCAGGTGCGCGAAACGGCGGTCACGAAGAACGAGGAGTTGGATGCGCCACGGAAGAACCTTCGGTTGGCAATCAACCAGGCATTTGAGGCGGCATCGCGGCGACTGCAGGATTACGCGCGCAAACAGCGGCGCGAAGTGAAGCGGCACGAGCCGCTGCCGGTTGCTCGAGTGGAACGGATTTTTCCCCAAGAGGGTTATGGTTTCCTTTCAGCGCCTGACGGGAGCGAGATTTACTTTCATCGGGATAGCGTGTTGAATGGCGGATTCAAGCGGCTGAAGGTTGGCACCGTCGTGCATTTCGCCGAGGAAAAGGGCGAAAAAGGGCCGCAAGCGAGCACCGTGCGAATCGCCGGCAAGCGAGACACGCGACATTTTGTGGAAGCTGTGCGTAAAATTCGCCAGCCGGAGGGCTAGGCGCACTTTTCCGGCGACTCGTCACTGCCTTTCGCGCGGCGGTTTCCATTGGCAACCCCGATCCCCCGCACATCCGCGCGGCTGCGCTCCAAGCCGAGCCAATGGCCGGCAAGAACGAAGGCAAAACTCAAAAGGGGAACGCTTCCAATCGAGGTAAGCAAGCGGGCATTTCCCATGAGGTTTGACAGCCCACTTGCGAAGAGATTGACATTTCGCGGTACCGTGGATTAATAAATTGCATACTTTCACGCACAAGTTCAGCGGGTATTGATGGCCGCTCGAAGTTGGAGGTGGCACGATGGCGGTTTCTTCCACGGAAAAATGGCTGATGGGGAAAATCCTGCGCATGGCGGGGAATCCACCGTTCCAACTGGTGCTGGGCCGGGAAGCGGCTGGCAATGCTTCGAGGAACGGATCAAGGCCGAAGGCAAAGGTGGTGGTGGCGGACCGGCGCACGCTGGCGCAATTAGCCCTGGATCCAGAAATCGCGTTTGGCGACGCATATTCCGACGGACGAGTGCAGGTAGAGGGAGACCTGGTCGCGTTTCTCGAAGAAGTCATGGAATCCATGCGGCACTCGGAAAAAGCCGGCTGGTTTTCGCGGCTGAGGTCGTGGTGGTTGGACAGGGTGGACGACAACTCGACGCGCGGCTCGCGGAAGAACATTCACCGGCATTACGATTTGAGTAACGACTTTTACCGGCTTTGGCTCGATGAGCGCATGGTTTATACGTGCGCGTATTTTCCGACGCCTTCGGCGAGCCTCGAAGATGCGCAAGTAGCAAAGATGGATCACGTCTGCCGCAAGCTGCAATTGCAGCCGGGGGAGAAGGTGGTGGAGGCCGGCTGCGGCTGGGGAGCGCTGGCCCTGCACATGGCGAAGCACTATGGGGTGACGGTGCGCGCGTTCAACATATCGCACGAGCAAATCGCGTACGCGCGGGAGAAGGCCAAACGGGAAGGATTAAGCGGGCGGGTTGAATACGTTGAGGACGATTACCGGAACATTACCGGGCGTCAGGACGTCTTTGTATCGGTAGGAATGCTGGAGCACGTCGGGCTGAAACATTACGAGGAGTTTGGACGCACAATTAACCGTACGGTGGGGGATTGGGGCCGGGGCCTGGTTCATTTTATCGGGCGCAATTATCCGCGTCCGTTCAGCCCGTGGATGCGAAAGCGGATTTTTCCGGGGGCGTATGCGCCGGCGCTGAGTCAGGTCATGCGGATGCTGGAGCCCTGGAATTTGTCGGTGCTCGACGTGGAAAATCTCCGAATGCACTACGCGAAGACGCTGGAGCATTGGCTGAGTCGTTTCGAAGCGTCGGTGGATCGCGTGACGCAGATGTTCGGGCCGGAATTCGTGCGGGCGTGGCGCCTATATTTGGCCGGATCGCTTGCGTCGTTTCGATCCGGGGGATTGCAGCTGTTTCAGATCGTGTTTTCAGGCGCGAAGTGCCAGCAGGTGGCATGGACGCGCGCGCATTTGTACCAGGAAGCGCAGCCCGAGATCGCGGAACCAAAATGGATGCATGCGACGTCCTGATCGTCGGCGCTGGTCCGGCGGGGTCCGCGTGCGCGTGGGCTCTGCGGCGGGCTGGAATCGATACCGTTATCATCGACAAGCGCAACTTTCCGCGCGATAAGGTGTGCGGCGGCTGGATCACGCCCGCGGTCATCGAAGAACTGCAAATCGATACGGCGGATTATGCGAGGAGCCGCGTTTTGCAGCCCCTGACTGGCTTCCGTACGAGCCGCATGGGAGATCGTGAGGTGCAGACCGATTACGGCGAGCCGGTCAGCTATGGGATCAGACGATGCGAGTTTGATGCATTTCTGCTGGCGCGATCCGGAGCGCGCGTGTTGCAGGACACGCCTCTGAAGCGGATGGAAAGGGCTGGGGATTGGTGGATGGTGAACGGCGAAATCAAAGCGCGAGTTGTGATTGGCGCGGGCGGGCACTTCTGTCCGGTGGCGCGGTTTTTGGGAGCGGACGCGCGGCAAGAGACGGCAGTGGCGGCACAGGAGATTGAGTTTGAAATGGACCCGGAACAGCGGGCAGGGTGCGAGATCCGCGGCGAAGTGCCGGAGCTGTTTTTTTGCGCGGATATGAAAGGGTATGGCTGGTGTTTCCGGAAGCAAAATTTTCTGAACATCGGATTGGGGCGGCTCGATCCGCGCGGATTGCCGGGACACGTGGCGGAGTTTGTCGCTTTCTTGCGGAGGGCAGGGAAAATCAATTTCGATTTACCCCGTTCGATGGCGGGCCATGCGTACCTTCTCTATTCCAAGACGAACCGCAACCCCACGGGCGACGGGATCATCTTAATCGGCGACGCCACGGGCGTGGCTTACTCGCAGAGCGGTGAGGGCATTCGGCCGGCGATTGAATCCGGGTTGCTGGCAGCAAAAGTGATTGCCGCCGCGGCCGGGGAGTATACGCGGGAGAAGTTTGCTGCCTATCGAGCGGCGCTCGCGGAGCGTTTCGGCGATGCCGGGCGAGAGATATCGACGAGCGTTGGGGCGCGGCTGCCGGGGAAATGGGTTGAGTTGCTCGGGCGAGTAGTCCTGGCGAACGGATGGTTTTCGCGCCACGTAGTCCTCGATCGATGGTTTTTGCATCGCAACCAGCCTGCGCTGCGTTTATCCGCCGCGATTTAGTAGTCAAAAAAACGTTTAGGTTGGTGACGCTCGTCACTGACGGTGGCGTAGTCAACCGATCTAGACTGGCCAGCGGTTGGACGGTGAATTTTTTCATCGTCGGGCTGCTGGGGTCTTGGGGAAATCCCGGTTTACAGCCGGGAACCGGATGTGTAGTATGACGGGTCGCACACGTTTGCTTTTGACGAGGAGCATTTGTCTTCATCGCGGCGCGGTTTATACCGTTGGCTTCGGATCGCGGTAATCATTAGCGCGGTAGCTGTGGCGTGTTTCGCAGTGCAGCGTGAATTATCCGCGGAAAACGGGCCATTCAGCGACATTCCTGATACCGGGTCTCCGGTGTTCACTCCGGCGCACCGCACCATCGGCGAAGCCGTGGAGGAGTTTTTCGATTACCGGCCGCAACCGACGCAGCCAATCCAATTTCCTCACAAGACGCACATCGCGAAGGGGCTGCAGTGCGTGATGTGCCACGCGGGCGTCGATCAAGGGCCGGATGCGAGAATTCCCAGCGTGAAATTCTGCATGACGTGTCATCGCGTTATTGCCGTGAACACACCGGAGATCAAGAAGCTCACGGCGTATTTCAACAAGGGCCAGGATGTGCCGTGGCAGCGAGTGTACGGATTTGTTCCGGAGGCGCATGTGTTTTTCAATCACGCGCCGCACATCCGAGCGGGCGTGCAGTGTTCCCAATGCCATGGCGACTTGAGCAAACAGACGGTGGCTGTGCGTTCGGTGAATCTGACGATGGGTTTCTGCGTGCAGTGCCACCAGCAGCACGGCGCGCCGGTGGATTGCGTAACGTGCCACTACTGATAGCGAAGCGCGAGAGAACTTTCGGCGAAACCGAGAAGCGATTGAGACGAAACGAATGCAACGACGCGATTTCCTAAAAATTTCGGCGATCACTGGCGCATCGGCGGCGCTTGAGGCGTGCGGCAGCCCGGACCATCAACTGATCCGGTTCATTCCGGAAGAGGACTTGATTCCGGGTATCGCTACGTGGAAGCCGAGCGTTTGCACGCTGTGTCCCGCCGGATGCGGGTTGCTGGTGCGCGTGATGGAAGGCGATGCGGAAGTGGTGCGCAAGGGGCAACTCGGGTTGATGCAGATGGGGCTGGCGAAAAAGCTGGAGGGCAATCCCGCGCACCCGATCAATCAAGGCAAGCTTTGTCCGCGAGGGCAGGCCGGATTGCAGGTGACCTATCATCCGGACCGGGTGCGAACGCCGCTGATGCGTTCCGGGGCGCGCGGGTCGGGAGAGTTCAAGACAATTTCGTGGGACGAAGCGATGAAGCATCTGATGGCGCAGCTTTCGTCCCTACATACCGGGAACCTGCAAGGGCGGCTGGTATTCCTCACCAGTCCGTTGCGGGCCCAGCGCCGCAACATCGCGATGTCGTTTGCCGGCGGGTTTAAGGATTCGCGATACATCGAGTTCACGTTTTTCGACGAGCGGGTGATCCGCGCGGCGAATGAGGCGAGCTTTCATCATGATGCGCCCCCAACAGTTGATCTGGGTCAGTCGAATTACGTTATTTCATTCGGCGCCAATTTCCTGGGCACATGGAATTCGCCGGTCGCGCAGTCGCTCGGCTATGGCGCCATGCGCCAAGGACACCCGGGAGCTCGTGGGAAACTCGTGCAATTTGAACCGAGAATTTCGCAGACCGGGGCGAATGCGGACGAATGGATTCCGTGCGTACCAGGTTCCGAAGGCGTGCTGGCGTTGAGTATGGCGCACGTGTTGATGCGGGACAAGCTTCGCTCCGCCGCATCCGCGGGACCCGCGGGCGAACTGATCGAAGGATGGTCGCAAGGACTGGCTGAATACGGGCCGGAGAAAATCGCGCCGCAGACCGGAGTGAAGGCGGCGACGATCACACGAATCGCGCATGAGGCGGCGGCGCACGGTCCGGCGGTAGCGCTGATTGGAGACGCGGCTGCAGCGCATACCAACAGCCTGTTTAGCACGACCGCCGTTAATGCATTTAATTTGTTGCTCGGCAGCGCCGGAAAGCCTGGCGGCGTGCAGTTCAGTCCGGTCTGGAATTCGGGTAAAACCAAATCCGGTGGCGCGCAGGAAGCCGCGGGCGCGGAAGCCGTTCGGGCGCTTGCCGAGCAAATCGAATCGAATCCAAATTCGGTCGGCGCGCTGCTGATTTATGGGGCAAATCCGGTATTCGCGACGCCGTTCGGAGCTCGAGTGCGGCGAGCACTTGAAAAGGCGCCGCTCATAGCCAGCTTCGGGAGCTTTATTGATGAAACGAGCGTTATGGCGGACCTGATTCTGCCAGATCATTCGCCGCTGGAATCGTGGATTGAGGACACTCCGGATTCCGGATCCGTTCGCACGGTGGTCAGTGTCGCGCCGCCAGCCATGCTTCCGCTTTACGATACGCGAGCGATGCCCGACGTGCTGCTCGACTTGGCTCATGAGCTGGGCGGGAACCTTGCAGTTGCGCTTCCATGGAAAACTTACGACGAGGCGATACAGGCGGATTTCGCGGCGTTGTACAAGGAAAAAGGCGCGAAGGAGGCGAAGAACGCCGACGATTTCTGGTCAAATGCACAAGCGCAGGGCGGATGGTGGGGACCGGAAGAAACGGTGCTTGAGAATCCGCCGGCGACGAAAGCGGCCGCGGGGCCGATGAAGTACGCGGCGGCGCAATTCGATGGCAATGCGGTCGAGTTTCCGTTTTACTTCATGCCGTTTCCTTCGCAGATGTTCTACGACGGATCGCTCGCCGGGCTGCCGTGGATGCAGGAAGCTCCCGATCCGATGTCGAGTGCGATGTGGGGTACGTGGGTTGAGCTGAATCCTGCGACAGCAAACAAGCTCGGAATCAAGCAGGCGGACCTGGTGGAGGTCGCCTCTCAGCATGGCTCGCTGCGAGCCCCTGCCATGATTACGCCCGGAATCGCGCCGGATGTAGTCGCCATGCCGATTGGACAAGGGCACGAGAACTTTACGCGATACGCGAGCAAGCGCGGCGCGAATCCGATTTCGATATTGGCTCCGCTATCAGTGGCCGGTACGGAAGCGTTGGCGTGGGCCGCCACGCGGGTGAAAATTTCCCGGGTGGGCGAGGGAGCACTGATCTTGTTTGGTGGAAGCCTGACGGAGCAGTCGTCGGAGCTGAGGCACCGGTAGTTCGGAGACAAAATGGGCCATCAATGGGGCATGGTCATCGATGTGGACCGCTGCACGGGCTGCGAAGCCTGCGTAGTGGCGTGCCATGCGGAAAACAACATCGCGACCACGGGCGATAAACAAGCGGCGATGGGCCGGGCGACACACTGGATCCGCGTGGAGCGCTACTACGAAGGAGATTTTCCGGATGTGAAGGTGAAGTTCATGCCGGTGCTCTGCCAGCAGTGCGATGCCGCGCCGTGCGAGCCTGTTTGCCCCACGTTTGCGAGCTACCACACGCAGGAGGGACTGAACGGCCAGGTATATAACCGCTGCATCGGGACGCGCTATTGCGCGAATGCCTGCCCCTATAACGTCCGGTTCTTCAATTTCTACAATCCTGCTTGGGACAAGCCGCTGAATCTGCAATTGAATCCGGACGTTTCGGTGCGCGAAGTGGGTGTTATGGAGAAGTGCACGTTTTGCGTGCAGCGCATTAAGGCCGCGGAGATCAAGGCCCAGGCGGAGAAGCGCGACGTGAAGGATGGAGAAATCCAGCCGGCATGCGTGCAGTCGTGCCCGACAGATGCGATGGTTTTCGGAGATTTGAGCGACCCAAACAGCCGGGTGTCGCGGATGGCGGCATCGAGCCGGGGAACGAAACTTCTCGACGAACTTGGAACTAGACCGAAGATCACATATTTGCAACGGGAATCGTGGAATGGCGACGAAAACGCCTGAACAGATCAACGAAGATCTTTTACGGCCGCTCTCGGTCGTTACGCCGAAGTATTTTCTCGTCCTGGGCTTTTTCCTCGCCGTGGTAATCGTCGCGGGCGCGGCATTTGGCCATCAGGTGTATGCAGGTCTCGGAGTAACGGGCTTGAATAGGCCCGTGTACTGGGCCTTTTACATAACAAACTTCGTCTTCTGGATTGGGTTAAGCCATGCAGGCACGCTGATTTCGGCCATTCTGAGGCTGAGCAACGCGACGTGGCGTCGGCCGGTGACGCGCTGCGCGGAAGTAATCACCGTTTTTTCACTTTCAATCGGCGCATCCTTCCCGCTTATTCACCTGGGGCGGCCGTGGCTGGCGTTCTGGCTGATTCCATATCCGAGCGAGCGGGGCATTTGGCCGAATATCCGTTCGCCGCTTCTGTGGGATTTCTTTGCAATCAATACGTATCTCATTGGCAGCGTGACGTTTCTGCTGCTGCCGATGCTTCCGGATTTCGCTCTGATCCGGGATCGCGCCACCGGAGCGCGGAAGCGAATCTATCGGATCCTGGCGCTAGGCTGGCGAGGCACCCCGAGGCAGTGGCATCGGCTGGAAACAGCCATGCATATCATGGCGATCGCGATCATTCCAGTAGCCGTATCGGTGCACAGCATCGTGTCATGGGACTTCGCCATGGCGCCGGTGCCGATGTGGCATTCCACGATTTTTGCGCCGTACTTCGTGGCCGGCGCGATTTTCAGCGGCATCGCGGCATTGATTATCGCCATGGCCGGGTTGCGGAAGTTCCTGCACTTGGAGGAGTATCTCAAGCCGGTCCACTTTGAAAATCTCGGCAAGCTCCTGCTGGTGATGAGCCTGCTGTGGTTCTACTTCGTTTTTTCCGAACGGTTAACCGGATGGTATGGCAACGAGAAGTATGAGATGTCCGTTTTCTGGGTCACGCAGCGCGGGAGTTTCTCGCCGCTGTTCTGGACCATGGTTTTCTGCAATTTCATTTTGCCCGCGCCGATTTTAGCGATCAAGAAACTCCGCACGATCACGGGGACGGTGATCGCTTCCATTGGCGTCGTGATCGGAATGTGGCTGGAGCGGTTCCTGATCATTGTGCCGTCACTTTCGCACAAATATCTCCCGTATAGCTGGGGATCCTATCGCCCGAGCGTGACAGAAATACTGATCACGGCAGGGACGTTTGCAGCCATGGCCATGCTTTACATGCTCTTCGCTAAGGTGGTGCCGATCATATCGGTTTGGGAGTTGAAGGGCGGCGAGGCGTTGGAGCACGAGCCGTCGGAAGCGATTTTGGCGACGACAGAAGCTGGGGCGAGGGCGGGTTGATGGCGAGTGTCGACTCAATCTACGGGCTTTTTTCGGATTTTCGGTCGGCGGATCGCGGCTTGAAGGATTTGCAAGCTGCAGGGGTTCGCGCGGACAAGATTGTGGTCATGTCGCCGGAGCCGTTTGAGGAGTACGAATTCGCGCGTGCCGATAGAAAAACGCCGATGCCCTGGATCGCGGCCGCTGGGGGATTGATCGGCGGTGTGAGCGGCTATTTGCTGGCCTGGTACACACAAGTAGCGTACCCGTCGCGCATCATGTCCGGGGGGATGCCGCTTGTCTCGAAATGGCCAAGCGGCATCGTCACCTACGAACTCACAATGCTCGGCGCCATATTGACGACGGTGATCACGCTGCTTATTACCGCTCGGCTGTTGCACTGGAGATTCGACATTTATGATCCCGAAGTTTCGTACGGGAAAATCCTTATCGGTGTCGTTGATCCCTCGACCGATATGCGCTCGGAATTCGAACAGCGCTTACTTGGCGCTGGCGCGGAAAAGATCAAAGGCACCGGCCGGTTCAGCACTTTCTAGTCCTGGTTCGCGCCGAGCGATCGTGCGGGGACCGCTTTAGCCAGTTGATTCGCGTGTTTCCTACCTGCCTTCCCGACGTAGCTTCGGCGCACACGCGATAGCTCTGCGGCTTCAGAATGGTTTAGAATCAAGCCAGTTTGCGCGCCCGTAGCTCAGTTGGATAGAGCATCTGCCTTCGAAGCAGAGGGTCGGGAGTTCGAATCTCTCCGGGCGCGCCATTTCTTGTTTTTTTTCTGCGGTTGTGTATCACGTTCAACTGTGGAACTGGCGCTTTTAATTATATCGTGTCATGATACAATTGGTTATGGGCAGATGGGGTCGATCGATCGACAAGTTGGGTGCGCGGGAGATTGAGCGACTGGCGAAATTTCGCTATGCCATCCGGCGGTTCTTGCGTTTTAGCGAAAATGCGGCGCGGGAGGCGGGCGTCACTCCACAGCAGCATCAGCTCATGCTCGGGATCGCAGGATTCAATGGACGCGGATGGGCCAACATTTCCGAGCTGGCGGAGTTCTTGCAGGAGCGACACAACGCGGTGGTGGAGCTGGTGAATCGAGCGGCCCGGTCTGGGTTGGTGCGCAGGCAGGCTATCACTAGCGATCGTCGCGTGGTTCGCGTGGAGCTTACCGCGCACGGGCGATCGATCCTGATGCGGCTTTCGGCGTTGCACCGCGAAGAGCTCGCGCGGATTCGCGACAATCGGCAGTTAAACCTGCTTCTTCCAGGAACCGGGTCCAGGTCCCGCGCGAAGTCCGGCTCCAAAAATGCTTCGTCGAGACGGACCGACGATTTGCCATGACACCCCTGAGACTGCCAACGGATCGATATCCAAAGTTACGCCGATACGCGTCGCTAATCCGCGAAGATCTAGCGCAGACATACTCGCGTGATTTGCACAAGTGGCTAGTGATCGCGCCAATCCTGGGTATTGTCACGGGCCTTCTGATCACGTTACTGGTGAAGGTGATCCTATACTGGATGTGGCCGCCCTTGCTGCGTTACTACCTGTCGCATCGAATCGCGATCGTTCCGGGATTGCTTGTCGGATTTGTGATTGCGGGATTGCTGATGCAGTACCTCACGCCGGACCCTGACGAGCACTCAACGGAAGAAATTATTCGCTCGTATCACGAGCATCAGGGCCGGGTTTCGATGCGCCCGTTCGTGCCGAAGTTGCTGGCGGCGGTAGCGACGGTTGGCATGGGCGGCAGTGCTGCGCTTGAAGGCCCAAGTATCTACGGGGGCGGAGCGATCGGTTCATGGTTGTGGACCAAGGTGCGGAAGCTGGGGATCGAGGCACGCGACCGCAGGATTTTGCTGATCAGCGGAGCGGCGGCGGGGATGTCCGCGGTCTTCCGCGCGCCACTGACGGGTATCGTGTTCGCGCTGGAAATGCCGTACAAGGACGATCTTGCACACGAAGCGTTGCTCCCGTCGCTCATTGCGTCGGTAATTTCCTTTGCGACCATGGCTGCTTTTACGGGAGCCGGGCCAATCTTCAGTTTTCCGAGCGGCAGTATTTATAGTCGCAAAGATTTGCTATGGGCGGTGCTGCTCGGAGCGATCTGCGGCGTGATAACGATGGTGTTTGACATCACTTTTCGCCGCGCGCGCCAATTTTCGATTAAGGCACGGATCCCACATTGGGCCAAAATGGCGATCGGCGGGCTGTTGACGGGAGCATGCGGACTCGTATTCGTAACGGCATTCCGGGGAAACTTGATTCCGATTGGCCCGAACTACGAAGCCGTGCCGCTGATCCTGCAGCAGGCGCACAGTTCGATTGAACTGGTGATTTTTGGCGGGATGAAGCTCGCTGCGACGCTCTTTTCCCTGGGCGTGGGCGGGGTGAGCGCCGCGTTCGTGCCGCTGTTTCTAAGCGGCGGCTCATTTGGAGTGGCGTTCGCGCAATCCGTCGCGCGCAGCCCGTTGGTGGATCTGTTCGCCGCGGTGGGCATGGCGGCGTTTATCGCGGGCGGGTACAAAACGCCGCTCACCGCGGTGGTGTTCGTGGCGGAGGCAACCGGAGGACACGCGTACATCGTGCCGACGCTGATCGGCGCTGCAGTGGCGTATGCCGTTTCCGGAGAGGCCTCGATGTCTGGCGATCAGCGGCTTCATGAGGGAGTCCCCATTGCGGAACTGTCGAATCTGACAGTGCGCGGCGCGATGCAAAGGCGCGTAATCTCGGCGGAGGCGCATTGGACGGTTGGCGAGTTTGTCGAGACGATTCGGGCGCGCATCGGACATACGGCTTATCCGGTGATCGATCGTGGACGCGTGGTGGGAACAATCTCGATGGTGTCGCTGAGCCAGGTACCGCCAGAAAAATGGGACGAAGTGCTGGTCCGGGATATTATGGATTCAGAGATCGAGGCGGTGACGCCGGAATGCGACTTGCAATACGGACTTCGGTTATTGATGGCTCCGCATGGGCCGCATATGCTGATCGTCACGTCGGACGAGGGGCGTCTGGAAGGCATCGTGACGAAAACCGATATTCTTTCCTCCCTTAGTTCCGGCTCTGCAAGAACTCACGAGGCCCATTCAGAAACAGCTCAAAGTAGTTCGCCGAGCCGTCTTTCTCCTCGGTAAAGGCGATTGCCAGCGGCTTGCGCCCTCTCGGTTAGCGTGCGAAAATTATGTCGCTTACCTCAGGTTTCGTCTTACAGTACGGCGATATCGTCTAAGGGTTAGGACGTGGCCCTCTCAAGGCCAAAATCCGGGTTCGAATCCCGGTATCGCTACCAGATAACTTTTCTTATTGGGTTCCTTGGTCACTCTTCGCGGCATCCAGAAAGCGCTCAGCCAATGAATTCGACTGCCCCGATGGCGTGTCATCCGAAGCGCGCCGGAAAGAAAACGTCAGGGCCGGCGACGAGCAGGGGACTCCGCGAGCGAAATGCTTCGGCGTACCTCACTCCGACGAGGCTGCCGACGTAGCGGTCTTCCGCGTTGTATTTCTCCAGCAAAGTGGCCTGGTCTCCGCTAAAAACGGATTCGTAAGCCCGCAATGCCGCGACTTCTTCCTCATAGACATCGGTCACACCGACGGCGAAATCGAACCCGTGCCAAGCGGGCTCCATCCGGCAATGGCCGAAAAAAGCCGCTGGATTTCATGCGGAGGGGTGTCGCGCAAAAGTTCGCCGCCAGGAACCCCGTCCCACTTGGGAAGCCGCGCGTAGAAGACGCCGTTGATCACGATTTGGGTAAGCGCCTGATGGTCGGGGTGAACTCCCGCGCCGGAAGTGGCGAACACCATCCGCGGACGGTGCAGCCGCAGCAATCGGGCAACGTCAAGCCGCGCTTCGACCGTGTCCCGGATCAGGCGGTCTTGCAGCGGAAGTGTAACCCGGTCGACTCCCAAGATTTTCGCGGCTTGGGCCGCTTGCTTGTGCCGTTCGCCGCGCGCGGCGTGACGGGCAGGTTCTCCTTCGCACAAATCGACGAACAGAACTGAGAGCCCGCTGCGCGCGAGCTTGACGGCGGTTCCTCCCATGACGGCCTCAAGGTCGTCCGGATGAGCGCCGAAGGCGATAACTTCGTAAGAAGGCGTAAGCGAAGGCGGCATACGCGAGGCGCGGGAATTTCTACGGCGCGGCAGCCGCGGACGGCGCGACAGCATCGAGGGCGCGCCTCAGGCGCTCAGTCACCTGGCGCGTCAAGGCTTCCATCTGTGGATGACCCGTAACCGACAGCAGTTTCATCGCGTCCACGACGCCCGCGTACGTTTGGCCATGGTGCTCGTAAACGATCGCATTGCAGGGAAGCAGAAGCCCGAGATTGACATCTTCAGTAAGCGCTTGGTGCGCGAGAGGCGGATTGCACGCGCCAAGAATCACGTACCGGGGAGATTCGACGCCGAGTTTCTCTTTGAGTTTTGCCTGAATGTCGATTTGGCAAAGCACGCCAAATCCCTCTTTCTTGAGCGCAGATTCGAGCTGCGACACGGCGTCGGCAAAATCCAATTTGGTTTGCCTTACGGAGCCGTACGCACACTCTGCCGATGGCGACATAATCTACCTTTCTGGAGCTGGAGGCTCCGTGCGGCTGGCGAGTGAATCCTCTTTTGAGCGATTTTTGAGCCGTCTGCCGACGCCACAAGTTCCGGACATTCAGGTCGGAACGCCCAGTCGGGGCAGAATCCACTTCATGAGGACGAAGTAAGCGGCGAAGAACAGCGCGAAGATCAGCCAATCGCTCATTGCAAACCTATTCCCAAGATACCACCAACACGGACGATTCGGCGTGACGCAAGACTCGTTTGGCAGTCGTCCCCAAAATCGCCAAGTCCAGGAATGGCCGCCGCTCAGCGGTTATTACGATCAAGTCCGCTGATTGATCGCGGGCTGCCAGCAGGATTTGTTCCGCCGGATTACCCTGCCGCACAGACTCGATAACGGAGCATTGGTCACGGACAGGAGCCGGAACCCATTGGCAAAGCTCGCGTTGCGTGGCGGCTAGATCGATGTGCTATTGTTCGATCACGTGAATCACGGAGAGCTGTGCCCCAAAAGTTTGCGCCACCGCAGCGGATATTTGCAGCGTGCGGTGCGCCATATCCTCTAACGTGACGGGACAAAGCACGCGGCCAATTTTAGGCGGGATTTCATGGCTGCGTGTGCGCGTCACAAGGATAGGAGTTCGAGTGATGCGAATGAGATGTTCCGCAACCGATCCGAACCGAAGGCGGCTGAATCCGCCGTGACCGTGGCTTCCGATCACGACAAGATCGGGATTGGCAGATTGAATTCTGCCGAGAATCGCTTCAGTTGGGTGACCCTCCAGCACGGAAATTTCGGGAGGGGAGGTTTTGCCCAGCGTATCCCGAACCAACGAGGCGAGAGCATCGCTCAGCTCTGAACGACGTTTTTGTATTTCTGCGGTCAGCTCCGCGGCCTGAGCCGGAAAGAAATACGGCGGATATTCGGAATAGTCCGCATAAACAACGTCGAGTTTTGCGGCAAACTTTGCGGCCACTAGCTGTGCCCACAGGAGAACCTGTGCTGACATGGGCGACAGATCGACGGCACACAGAATCCGCTTCGGTGCAAACGCGAGAACTTCGCCAGACGTAATCGGGGAGTTGCTCGCTTCGCCATTTGTGGGCATGCAAGCGCCATTTGCGTACTGGGTCTTACGCCGCCGTGCTTAGAGCCGTCAATCGCCAACAAAACCTCTGTAGTTCACCTTCTGAAAGCCAGTGGCTGGCGCCCATCAATCAATATTAGGTTAGTCGGATGCTGCCAGTCTAGCGGTGACCAGATCGCCCCCGTGACCTGACTGATTCAGATCAAATAAAGCCGGCGTCAACGAGAGCGAATCGCTCAGAGGCTTTTGAAAGAGTTCGTGTGGGGTCGGGCGCTGTTTGTCCGGGGTTACGCGCTGGCTGGCGTGGTGCGTACGTAACGACCGAGTGAAGCTACTTGTCGATCGTGCTTCCGATCCTCGCGGCCGCGGACTACTCCATCCTTGAAAAGCCGCGGCCGTGACGCTTGTAAAGTGACTTTCAGGTCTGCCGACGCTTCACATGACGTGCGGCAGGTCGCGTCGGTTCTTAGCGGACCAGGATAATCTCCGGGGCTACCGCGTGATAACATTATCTCTTTCATGCCTCAAACGTCTCCAATCTACAAATCCTTGGGCAGGTCCAATGATAAAAGCACGCAATTTTCGGCTCGTGTTTTATGCGACGTTTGCTCTCGTCCTTGCCGGTTGTGGAACCGGCTCACGCAAAACATCACCCGCTCCACTTGCGCCTCCAGTTAATCCCGCTACCGCCGCGTCGATTACAGGGACAGTGAAATTTCAGGGCACGGCTCCGGTTTTGCGTCCCATCGACATGAGTGCTGCTCCGGCATGCGTAAAGGCCAACCCGTCGCCCGTCACACCACCCGTCGTCCTTCAGGGCGCAAACGGCGGTCTCGCCAACGTAGTGGTCTATGTGAAGTCGGGGCTGGGCCGTTATCGCTACCCAGCGCCGCAAAGTCCGGTGGTGTTGAATCAAAAACAGTGCATGTACGTGCCGCGAGTGGTGGCGTTGATGGTGGGCCAGCCATTCGAAGTCCACAACAGCGACCTGTGGTTGCACGATATTCACCCTATGCTGCGGAATAACCCTCCGTGGGACAAGTCGCAGCTTCCGGGTTCCGTATACAACGCTAGCTTTGAAAATCCGGAATTTGCCGTCGTAATCGGATGCATGATTCATCCCTGGATGAGGGCGTATCTCTTCGTCTTCGATCAGCCCTACTTCGCGGTTACATCCGGGGATGGAGCGTTCTCGCTGAAAAATCTTCCGCCCGGCACGTACACGATTGAAGCGTGGCACGAGGGCAACCAACCACTCGATCAGACCGTCAACGTAGGACCCAAGGAATCGAAGTCGATTTCGTTTACATTCCGCCCGGCTTCCGTCAACAGTGACACGAGCGCGGGATTCTGACGGGGGCTAAACGCGTCTGAGCGCGGAGAGCGACGCTTTGCGATCGCGCCGGCGACAAAAAGTCGCATCAGATGCCGGCCTGTATGGCGGCGGCGAGCGTCTGCATGAATTCAGCGGCGCGGGCCCCGTCGACAACGCGGTGATCGCAGGATAGCGTAAGCGAAATCATCGGGCGCACGGTAGGCTGTCCCTCCACCGCGACGACGCGGTCCGCGATTGCCCCAACAGCCAGAATCGCCGCCTGCGGTGGCACGATGATCGCCGTGAACGAATCCACTTGGTACATGCCGAGATTGCTGATCGTGAATGTTGCGCCGGTTATATCGTTTGGCCGGAGATGGCCGGATCTAGCTCGGTCGGCAAGATCGCCGCGGTGACGAGCGATTTCCTCGATGCCGGCCCTATTTGCGTTGCGAATGACGCCGGTCACCACTCCGTCTTCGACGGCCATCGCGAGGCCGATGTTGATCTCCTGATTTTGTTGAATCGTCTGTCCATTCCAGCTGGAGTTAAGCCGCGAATGTCTTTCGAGCGCGCGCGCTACGATGGATATCAGCAAATCGGTGTGCGTGATGCGCACTCCGCCGCTCGACCGCGCCAGTTTTTCGCGCGCCGCGTTTAATCCGCCCGCATCAATATCCCTCGACACGAAAAAGTGTGGGACCGTCGTCCAGCTTTGCGTGGTCCTCTCGGCCATGAGTCGTGCGACCGAGCTTGGAATCTGTGCGGGCGTGGAGCTCGCCGAAGAGGGCGCTTTCGCCGCGGCCCCGCCGGGTGCGGCCGCCAGAACATCGGATACGAGAATTTCACCGTCCGGTCCCGACCCGCTGACCTGCGAGATGTCGACTCCATGCTCTTGCGCAATACGCCGAGCCTTGGGAGAAATCCTCACGCGGCCCGGCCCAGGTCGAATTTCCTGATGTGATTTTGCCACTGGCGCAGCCGCGGCGCTGGACGATGCAGGTTGCGCGCTCGCCGTCGACGGGCTCAGCGTTTCGTCGCGGGGCACGGATTCGCCATCTGAAAGCAGCCAGGCGATCGTTTGTCCCACGGGAATCACGTCACCCGGCGCCGCCTTTACGCCGGCTAGCACCCCGTCCGCAAGAGCCTCGACTTCGACTACAGCTTTATCGGTTTCAATTTCGAGCAAGATTTCGCCTTTGACGACCTTTTCGCCTTCTTGCTTTCTCCAGGCTACGAGTTTTCCGGTATCCTGCGCCATTTCGAGCGCAGGCATCACAACGCTGATGGGCATGGGTGAATTAAAGTCTCCGGTATTTATGAAATGACGCTGCTGCCAAGCTGAACGGGCACGGACGAATCACCACTCGCGCCTGATCAATTCGACCGGCCTTCCGATCTTGCGCCAGCCTCGACGAGTTCGCGGACGTTTGGATTCGAAGCCGTTTCCGATTCGCGCGTGGTCGGCAACGGGCCATTCACCGTGTAGTAGCGCTGGCCGGCGACCAAAAGTTCCTCGGCGGGAAACCGCGTGATCACTTCGTGGCCCGTTTCCGTGACGACGATCTCTTCCTCGATACGCGCCGCGCTCCAGCCGTCTGACGAAGGCCAGAAGGTCTCCAACGCAAATACCATGCCGGGCTTGAGTTCGTAATCCTGATCGAGTGAAACCAACCGGCTGATCACCGGCTTCTCCCAAATCGCCAGTCCAATTCCGTGGCCGAATTGCAGCCCAAAGCACGCTTCTTCGTTCGGGAATCCGAATTCCTGAGCCTTGGGCCAGACGGATGCCACCTGCGCGGTCGTGCGTCCTGGCCGAATCAAATCGATTGAAGCGTCGATATACTCGCGGCACCGCTTATATGCATCGACCATGGCATGAGAGGCATAGCCCAGAGTAAAAGTCCTGTAGTAACACGTCCGGTAGCCCATGTAGGAATGGAGAATGTCGAAATAAACCGGGTCTCCCGGGCGTAGAACGCGGTCGGAAAAAACATGCGGATGGGGATTGCAGCGTTCGCCTGAAATCGCGTTGACCGCCTCGACGTACTCCGATCCCAGGTCATACAGAACCTTGCTCACTAATCCCACGGCTTCATTCTCGCGCATTCCCGGTTTCATCGCCCGGTAGAGCTCGTCGTATGCGGCGTCCACCATCATCGCGGAATGATTGAGCAGCGAAATTTCATCCTGCGTTTTGATCACGCGCGCATCGGACATCAGTTGCTGGCCATCCACCAGGCGGATGCCTTCCTTTTGCAGCGCGAAGAGAATCGGCATTTCGATCACGTCAACGCCGAGCGGCTCCTTTTCCAGCCCCAAGATCTGCAGCTCGCGTTTGATCTTTTTCGCCACATCTTCGGCGCGGCCCATTTCCGGAGACATGGCGCCGCGCAGAAGAGCGATGCCGGCGCGCGAGCGCTCGCCCAGCCACGGGCAATGCAGTTGGTGGTGCTTGGCCGCCGAGCCAAAATCCCAGACGATCGGCTCCGCGTTGCGCGCAAGCAGCGTGAAACGACTGTTCTTGTCCTGCGCCCATGTTCCGATGTGCGTGGCCGTGATGTAGCGCACGTTGTTCATGTCGAAGCAGAGCAGGGCGCCCATTTCCGACTTTTCGAGCAGGTTCTTGATTCGAGCGAGACGCTCGCGGCGCAAGCGGTTAAAGTCGATGCGATTCTCCCAATCCACCGCCATCGTTCCGTGCGTTGGTAGCGCCATGTGCCTTCTCCTTCTCGAAAAACTCCGGCAAACCTAGGATTTGCCGCACATGCTGCGTGCTGTGTCGTAAACCATTTGCTCGGTCGGCACGGTCACGTCTTCCAGCGGAGGTGAAAACGGGATCGGGACGTGCATCGCTCCGATTCTTTTCACGGGCTTGTCCAGATAATGGAACGCGCCTTCCGCGATCACCGATGCGATCTCCGCCGTCACGCCATATCGCGCATAGCCCTCGTCAATAACGATCGCGCGCGAAGTCTTCTTTACCGACTCGATCAAGGTCTCTTCGTCCAGTGGCCACGTGGTTCGCGGATCAATCACCTCGGCGCTGATACCCTCTTGCTCCAGCATTTTCGCCGCGCCAAGCGCCACTTGCACCATGCTGCTTGTCGCCACCAGCGTGATGTCGTCGCCGGATCGCTTGACGTCCGCGACGCCAAGCGGAATCGTATACTCCTCGCTCGGAACCGGGCCCTTCAGCCTGTACATCATTTTGTCTTCGAAGAAGATCACCGGGTTGTCATCGCGAATTGCCGACTTCAACAGGCCCTTCGCATCGTAAGGCGTTGAGGGCAGCACCACCTTCAGTCCGGGGACATGGCTGAACCATGCATGGAGCGACTGCGAATGTTGCGCCGCGGAGCGCCTGGTGGCTCCGAGCGTTGTTCGCATCACGAGCGGCACCTTCCATTTTCCGCCGGACATGTAATGGACTTTGGCCGCCTGATTTGCCATCTGGTCCATCACCAGCGCGATGAAATCGCCGAACATGATATCGACGACGGGGCGAAGGCCGGTCATCGCGGCGCCAACCGCGAGACCCGTGAATCCCGCCTCGGAAATCGGCGTGTCGATCACGCGGTCCGTGCCGAACTCCGCCGAAAGTCCCGAAAGAACTTTAAAGACGGTCCCCGCCTCGGCGACGTCTTCTCCCATGATCAGGACGGTCGAATCTCGCCGCATCTCTTCCGCGAGAGCCTCTTTGATGGCGTCGCCCATCGTCAGTTCGCGCGGAGCGGCCGTCGATTGCGTTACGGTTTTCACTTCAGGCGTAGACATCTTGCTGGACCTCACCAGGATCGGGGTACGGCGCGGACAAAGCGAATTGCACGGCCGCGTCGATCATCGCCTTGACCTCTGTGCCGATCTCTTGCAGATGATCCGCCGTGGCGTGCTTTTCAGCAATCAGCCAGTCACCAAATAGCTTGACCGGGTCGCGCTCCGAAATCCATTTCTGTTCTTCCTGTTTGCTCCGGTAGTATTCGCGGCTCACATCTCCGACGTGATGCCCCCTGTATCGATATGTATCGCAGAGCAAAAAGGCCGGGCCATTTCCGCCGCGCGCCCGCTCGACCACCTTTTTCGCCGCGGCATAAACGGCGAGCACATCCTGTCCGTCTACTTTTTCAGCGTAAATCCCAAATGCCTTGGGCCTGTCCAGCACCTCTCCGGCGGTCGTTTCCGAATAATGCGTGTATTCGTTGTAGGTGTTGTTCTCACAGACGTAGATTACCGGCAGTTTCCACAACTGCGCGAGGTTCATCGATTCATAAAGCAGGCCCTGACCAAGCGCGCCTTCCCCGAAAAAGCAAACCGCTACGCGTCCATTTCCGAGCCGTTTCGCGGAAAACGCCGCGCCCGCGGCTATGCCCGTGCTGCCGCCGACGATCGCATTCGCGCCCAGGTTCCCGGTTGCCGGATCGGCGATATGCATCGAGCCGCCTTTGCCGCGGCAATATCCGGCTTCCTTGCCCAATAGTTCGGCAAACATTCGATCCGGCGAAGCGCCTTTCGCCAGACAATGCCCATGGCCGCGGTGGGTGCTCGTTATGTAATCGTCGGATCGTAACGCGGAACAGACGCCAACGGCGATTGCCTCTTCCCCGATGTAGAGGTGAGCGAGCCCGGGCATTATGGCGCGCGTGTAGAGATCGTTTACGTTTTCCTCGAATAGCCGGATCGCCACCATCTTTCGGTACATCTCAAGGTACTTATCTGAGCTGATACCCTGGGCGGTGCTCTTTTCTGTTTCAACGACGGATTTGTTGTTGGTCATAACGTGCCCGTGAAGTCTCCACCCGGAGGAACGATTCGCCGGTTTGTTGGCGCGCCCTCGTTGTAGCGCGACTGCAGTGATTCGGGCAGGATTTTAGGCTCTGCGATAACGTGGGTCAAGTACCGAACCGAAACCTTAATTTTTTGTTATCGCGCGGCGGGCAGTCGCTTGGACCGAAGCAACAAAATTACGGCGCCGATTGCTCTGCATCGGCGTACAATCCGCGCGGCATGCTCCTGATCAGATTAGCGTTAGCTGGCTTTCAAAGAAGGCTGGCGATGGATTTCTTCGCGTACGGTTTTCATTCGGAGGCGAAATGAGACAGACATCCATAATTGCGATTGTACTCGTCCGGTTTGTGCTGGCGTTGTGCACACCCCAGGCTCGCGCCCAGGCGCCCCGTGCCGCCGCGCAAACCTGCGAGCCGACGCCGCAGCAGGCCGCGCAGGCCCTCGCACGCATGGGATGGGATACGATTGAGAAAAGTCCTTTCGCGCGAAGACTTGCGGAGGAATCCGCGCCGAGAAAAGTAACCGTATCCGCGATTCCCGGCATCGTGGCTGCGGGCGCGAAATGGACAAAAATCTGGCAAGAGGGCGGCAATAGCGCGGACGGCATCATTGCTACAAAGGACGGGAGTGTTCTCATAGCGCAAGAAGATTATGACGCCGTTTTGAAGATCGACCCGGATGGACATGCATCCGTCTTCGTGCGAAACGCGAAGGGAGTAGGCTCGCTCTCGATGGATCGCGCGGGCAATCTCTACGGCGCGCTTCGCACCGAGAGGCCGGGCTCGACAAAACCCGATCGTGCCTCCATCGAAAACGCGATCGTGATGCTGGCGCCCCGACGTAGGGTAATCAGTGACAAATGGACGGACGGTACCACACTGACGGTGCGCCCAAACGATCTCGCTGCGGATAACCACGGCGGCGCGTATTTCACCAGCGGTTGCCTCTATTATGCGAGTCTTCAGGGGGCGACGGTTGTGGCCGGCAATATCCGCACGAACGGAATCGTTTTCAGCCTGGACTACAAAACGCTCTATGTGACCAATGGCGGCCAAATCGTTGCGTTCGACGTTGAAGCGCCCGGAAAGCTGGCAAACCGCCGGAAATTCGCCGATCTTCCAAGCGGAACCTACGGGGACGGCATGGCGATCGACTCGAAAGGCCGGATCTACGTTAGTTCGGGCGCTGGCGTGCAGGTTTTCGCGAGCGATGGAGAATATCTTGGTGTGATTCCCACGCCGCGCGGCATAATCAGCGTCGTGTTTTCGGGCCCGCACAAGCGGACGCTCTTCATTGTCGGAAGCGGCGCGGAAGATGCCAGCGGGCGGCCGATTCAAGAAGGTCCACAGCACACCGCCGCGACCATCTACAAGCTGCCGGTGATCGCGCAGGGACCCAAGGGGCGCGCCAAGTAACCCCGGACGAAGTGAATCCCGTTACTTTTGGGACTGCTGGTGTTCTTGCTTGTAGAGCTCCTGCGCTCTTTTGTCGTTCGGGTACCAGTAATGCAGATGGCAGCCCTCGCAGGCATCGTCGAGCGTGGCCTCTGCTTGAAACAGGGCATCTGTATTTTTCTCGTCGACCGCCTTCAGGGCCACTTCAGCTGCGTCCTGCAACCGCCGCGCGCGCCGGATAAAGGACGGGCGGTCATTGTCGATCAGTTTTTGAATCTGCCACGGCTGAAGCTCAATCTCCGGATTCTGAGACGTAACATTCGGCGGCGCCACTTTGCGGCCCGGCATGACCAGAAGATTTGGTGCTTCGAGCAGCACCATCAGGCGCAAGCGCAAGGCCTGCCAATTGTCCTCGTTGTACGCTGGACTCGTATCCGCCACATCCTCGACAAATGTGGTGTCTTTGGGCGCAATCTCCCGTATGCCGTGCTCATCCGAAACGACTTCGACCGCGCTGAACACGAAGTTTCCGCTTGGAGCAACCATGGAGTCCATGATGTCTTTGATGGTAGCGGGATGCAAAAATTGTGGCTGCGCCTTCCTGCATCCAGCTGCCGCAAACGAAAGGCTCGTTATGGCAATCCAACAAAATGTTTTCATCGGCTTTCGGGCCCCTGTCCTTCTAAAATTGCGCTCGGACCGCGCAAAATGGCGCGTTTCGAGACACTTCATTAATTTCGGTTCATCAATTTTTTGTTGACTTCACTATTGGGGGAGAGTAAACGGGGCAAGGGGAATGTCAACATATTTTTGTCTGTTCGCACTTTTCATGGGCTCTAGACCGAATCGAATTGAAATCCTCGCCAGATATTCGCAGATATTTCATCCCGCGCGGCGTGCGTTGAGCCTGAACTATTGTCGGGGGGAGTTATAGAACATGCGGAGCAAACTGCTCGCAATCGTTTCTTGCTTGGTTGTCACGGCGGGGCTGACTTGGCTATGTCCTGGTTCAGCGGCGCAAGATCAGCAACAAGAGCCGTCCGGCGTCGAGGTCTTGCAAAATCCATCGGCCTATCAGGGCACTCCCGCGCAGCGCTGTGCCGCGCTCCAGCGGAACCGCGGTCCGTTCGCATTGCGCCCCGGCGCCTTTGCCGGCCCGCACGGCGAGTTTACAAACGTCATCGGGCCAATGAGCATTTGCACCCCGAGTTACGAGAAGCCTCCCGATGGCATGAAGCCGCTCCCCATTGATTTGTTCAAATCGAAAAACTTCTATCTCGACAAAAAATACTGGATGGATCCTCGCTACTACCGCTGCAACACGCCTCGCCAATTGACGGACATCTGGACGTCTCGCCGTTTCTTTGCCAGCGAAGGGAAACCTCCGGAATCTGCTGCCTGGGGCGACTGCAAATGGGATGAGCCTCGGGATTCGCTGGTGAGCCATCTGCCGTATAAAACCGCCAAAGAGCAATATGACGCGTTGCTCGCTGCGGCGAAAGCACACGGCGGGCCCACCATCTACACCCAAGCCACCATTCCCAACTGGGATGGGTGGTACACGCGGGATATGGCGGCCGATGCTCAGGCCGAGTGGATATGGGGCACTGTCACCCAGGTTCCCACCATCCTGTCACTGCTAACCCCGGAGTACCGGCAGCGCATGGTCCAAGGTATCTACCACGAAGCCGTCAGCAACGCCCCGCAGTGGGAGGCGTCTTTCTGCTGGCCTGAAGGCTTCCTGCGTTGGTGGGCGCAGGCTTCGCGCGGAGGTGATTTCGAGCTGACCATGACCCCGTGGAATGTTCAGTTCCTTTCCGGCATAGCCGATAACTTCCTCCGCCAGGTCTGGATAGGGCGGCAACCCGTTCAGAAGGTTCCCCAGTGGTATGGCGAGACCGTCGGTTTCTGGGACGGAACCACTTTGGTCACCTGGACGTCAAATGTTCAAGCGTGGAACTTGTCGCATTGTATGTTTGAAAATAGCGGCAAGTTGGAGACAGTCGAGATCTGGAAACCGGTGTACGACGGATACGGAAAATTCGTAGGGCTTGATCAGGATACGACGTTCTACGATCCACTGGCGTTCGTTCAGCCATTGCACGCCACGTACCGCTATCGACGCACGGATTTACTCAATTCTCCGACCATGCGTTACACCTATATCGAATGTCTCAGCAACATCAAGGATCGAAACGGCAGGGCCACTCAGCTCACAGCTGCCGATCCCGATTATGTGGATTACTACGGGCGGCCTTGGGCCGAGGACTGGGAGAAGTATTTTGAAAAGGGCTGGAAAGATACGCCCTACGAGAATAGCGTTCCCCAGGACGTTCTGAACATGTTTAACGGCAATAGCGGCGGAAAGAACAGCACTCAGTCCGGGGGCGCGGGCGCGAAACCCAGCAAGTAGAAAATCTTGGGCCGCCGTGCGAACCTTGCTGGCGGCGGTTCAGCGCTACCAATTGAATGGAGAGCAATAAGATGAAAAAGTCATGGCCCAGAACGTTGGTGATTGCGGCATGTCTCACGCTTGTCGCGGTGGGCGTGTCCGTGCGACGGGCGTCCGCGCACCATTCTTTTGCTATGTATGACCAGACAAAAGTTTTGGTGATGACGGGCGTGGCGCATCAGTTCATCGCTCAAGCCAACCACGCCGAGCTCCACTTTTACGTCATCGGATCCGACGGCAAGCTCGAACGCGACAAGGACGGCCAGCTTGTTGACTGGGGCGTGGAGATGGCTGGCGCCGCCGCTGTCGCCAAGGAAGGCATTACGGGCGAATCGTTCAAGGCAGGGACGATATTCACGGTGCACATGAATCCTCTTCGCAGCGGCGGCAATTTTGGATCTCGCGTCGGACCGATCTACAAGTGCCCGTGGCGGACGCCTCCTGCTCCGGGCAAGACCTGCCAAGATGTTCCGGGCATGACCGTCATCGGCGGGAACTACTAATCGTCACGTTATCCATCGCAGCCGGTAGTCAGGTGTCTCCGGGTTGCCGTCGTGCATGGATTCGACGGCTTGGTCCTATGCCCGCTCGCCAAGGAAGGATTCAGTGAAATTTGCCGCCATAAATAAATTTGCCGCCTGGCTGGCGAAAACCTCGCCGAGCCACACACTGCGGGTTCACGAAAGCTGGCTGATCCCGGGCGTGCAGTCCATCCACATTGTCGGCATAGCGATCATTATGGGTTCCTTGCTGATGATCGTCTTCCGAGTTCTCGGATGGGCGTGGACCGATCAATCTCTCCGCCAAACGGTCGACCGCTTCGGTCCTTGGATCATCGGAGGCTTGGTTCTGCAGTTGCTCACCGGCATCGTCATGATCCTTGCCGAGCCAGTCCGGGAACTCGTCGATTTTTCCTTCTGGGCAAAAATGGTGTTTGTCGCCATCGGAACGGCGCTGCTCGGCGTTTTTCTTGTCTCGGTTCCGGACGACGAACAGCAGGGAGAGGCGCTCGCTCGGCGCGGTTCTGTCCGGTCGCTGGCTGTCGTCACTTTGGTTGTGTTTCTGTGCATTATCGTGCTGGGACGTCTGATCGCCTACGACCATATCTGGCCTTGGTCGCCTGCCACCAGCGGGTACTAGTTTTGAACTTGAGGCCCAATGCCGATTGACGCTTTTCTGAAATCAGTCGAAGCCACGACCTTCGCCACCACCATCCGCGACTCGATCTGGATGTTCCCGATCATCGAATCGATCCACGTGATGAGTTTCACGATCGTTGTCGGGACGATCGCCATTATCGATTTTCGTCTGCTTGGGCTCGCCTCGACGAATCGGTCATTTCAAAAGATGTCCTCGGAGATCTTGAAATGGACGTGGGCGGCGTTCGTTGTCACAGTGGCGACCGGGCTGATGATGTTCACCACCAACGCCCGCATCTACTATCACAATCCGTTTTTCAGGGCCAAGATGATATTGCTCATTTTGGCGGGTCTGAACATGGCCGTTTTCGAATTGACCGCCGGGAAGACGGTACGAACCTGGGATAACTCTCCATCGGCGCCGCGGGTCGGCAAGGGCGTTGCGGCCGTATCGCTTGTATTGTGGGTCAGCATCATTTTTATGGGTCGCATTATAGGCTTCACGACGCATCCCGGAGCCGTTGCGCCACCAACGCCGGGCGTCAACTACGATAACTTTCTGCTGCCGCCGTCAGGCGGCAGCAATACCACGGGCAGTAGCAACGCGCCTGCGCAGGCGCCTAACACGCCGGCGCATACCTCGGCCAAGAAAGCCAAAAAGAAGTGAAGAACACGTAGTTCGTGCGGGCACTGGCATGCGCCGCGTGACGTGAACTCATTGCGCGCCCTGGTTATTTACGGCGAGGAACGCGCGCAGGGAGGCCGATATGGCGAGATCGAGCGTGACTCTTGCAGCGATGGCTCTCCTGGCTTCTTCCCTCGTGGCACCCGGCGTTCACGCGCAGAAAACCCCGGCTCCCGCCCGGACGGCGGCGCTGGCGCGTCCGACTCCGCCACAATTGCTTTTCAGCATGTCCTTTGAGAACACGCAGCGGCTGCCGCTGAGCCAGAGCGTCCTGACCACGCCAAACGCCGATCTGCACCTCTATGGAGACGGCAAAGACATCCTCATCGCGGTAGGGAAGGGCCGCTACGCGCCGCATACTTTCAATGGCCTTTGCGACCGGCCTTGCGGCCTCACGCTCAGCGACAGAAGCTACTACTTCGACCTGCGCGGCATGGCCAACATTCAATTCACGGCCATCACGTCCGGTTTCCATCGCGTTCGGCCGCTCATCAGGTTGGCGGACGGCACGCTGCTGATCGGCGACCAGGCCGACGGTTCCGCCGCCGACTGGCACCCGTACGAGATTTCATTCAGCGACGTGCGCTGGCTCAAGCTCGATCCGCAGCGCGGAGTGACGCTGGGCGACGGGTGGGTAAGGAATCCCGATCTAAGCAAAGTGGAAGAGGTCGGCTACTTTGACGTGATTCCGGGAAGCGGAGTTCGCGTTCCGGGCGTGCCGATCGAAAAGGTGCCGCCTCCGCCGCCCGGCGGATGGATCGCCGTCGCTTCGTTCGAGCTGTGGGGCAAATTCGTACCTCGCTAACCGCAGGCGGTTCTGCAAGCGACAAGAGTTGCAGGTCGAAGGGCGTTGGTTCGCCTACGGCTATCAGCCTGCGACTTCCAGAGCTGCATCGCCCACGCAGTTGGGTATCTCGTTCAAATGTACCGTATCGCACGTGGGATAGCGCGCTGAACGAGCTGCGCGGAGACCGCGCACATGCGCTGTAGCGCGCACGGAATCGCGCGCGATGAGCCGTTGGTTCAAGACGACTTGCGTTGCTGTCGGTAAGTACCGCTGTTTGTGTAGCTTGGGATTTTTGAGCACAAAAATTTGCGGCTAGGTGAGAGCCAAGTTCGGCCCTCGCCTAGCCGTGTTTACGTCTCTGCTCTGCTAGGCGCCGTTGCGGGACTTCAGAACGTCGCCTTGAGACCCAGCATCACTTCCCGAGCGCCGCCCGTTCCGTTCACGGGATTTGGATCGTTCGGCTGCCCGCCGGATACGCCAAACAGCACTGGTACATTTACGATGCCTCCCGTAAACCCGAGCGAGTACATACGGTTGTTCAGAACGTTGAACGCCGAAATGCTGAACTGGAGGCCGACCCGTTCCGTTACCTTGAAGTTCTTGCGAACGGATAGATCCCATTCATGGAAACCGGGCCCAATCAACTGTCCGACGCCCATGTTGCCGAAAGTTCCTTGGGCTGGAGGGATGATCACGGACCTGCCGTTGGGCGATACGTAGCACCCCGCCGCCGCAAGGGAAGCCGCACCGCTCGATGATCCGGGGATTTGCGCGTTCATTGCTGCGTTCACTGGTTCCGCGTTGGCGGCATTGACGCAAGCGGCCGGTGGAGTCTTACCACATATGCCGATCGCGCTGAAGAAACCAAATCCATAGCACTGCATCGCATTCAGGTTCTTGAAGTTGAAATCGCTGGCCTTACCGTACAAAGACCACGGCTCAGCCGTACCACCGAACAGCCCGCGATTGTCGTTGACGCCGGCGAAGTCATGTCTGCTGTCTTGGCCCCTAAATGGCTGTCCGCTCTGCACGTTAAGGGCACTAGAGAGCTGCCAGCCCTTCAAGAGTTGTGCTGGAGAGCTGATCCCCGGAATTTGGTAGACAAACGTGATACCAAGATCCTGCGTCGGCGTCCAGAGCCCATAGTTGCACGGTATACAGTTGCTGTTGGTGATGTACGGATCGTTACCACTCTTGGTGGTCGCCAGGTCCCGCGAGAACGTGTAGGACGCGTTCATCGTCAGGCCATGGAAGCTCCGCTGGACCAAAGTGACTTGCAACGCGTTGTAATTGGAGAACCCCCCAGGACCGTAAGCGAATATGCCATTAAACCACGGGAACTGCCCGTAATACGGCTGCCGCTGTTGTAATGGGCCGGTCACGGTCCCTGGCGCACCGCCGAGACCTGCCCCGGCAGCTCCAGGCGTCGCTTGGTTGATGTTGATCTCCGTTGGCAGATCGTACGCGTGAGTGCCCACATAATTCACGGTTAACGAAGTGCTCGGGTTGAATGCGTGCTCGATTCCAAGGGTCCAAGTGTACATCGGCGAACGAGCGTTGGAGGTGTTCATCGAAAGTTGCCCGTTCGGCAGCCTAACCACTGTGCCGCGGGCCTTAAGCGTGCATGGAGAGGGCACGACGCCGCCCGGCAACGTGATCGCCGGATTCCCCGTGCCGCAAGCGAGCTCGCCGCTCAGGCTCGATGGGAATACGGGGACACCGGGTGTCCAGTTCAGGCCCGATCCGGGAACGGTTATGATACCGGTCCTTACGGCTTGGGGATTCGTGGAGGCCGGGAAAACGAGCCCACTATCGTTGTACAGTGCGAATCCGGTTGGGGTGGTGTTAACGCCAGCGCCGAAGCTGGCGGCGAGCAGGTCGTCGATTTGAGGCGTATCGTAACTCACGCCCATTCCGGCTCGAAGCACCGTGGTGCCTTTTCCAGTGATGTCCCACGCGATGCCCGCCCGGGGAGCGAAGTCATGGTAGTCGGATTGGTAAAGCGGTATCCCTTGCTGCTGCACCATGCCGGTAGGGGAAAATGGAGAAAAGTTGCCGGCGCTATTGTTGTCCACCAAAATCGCCGGTTCCAATTCGTACCGCAAGCCCAGATCCATGGTGATTCGCGAGCTTACGCGGAAGTTGTCTTCAAAGTAGAGTGCCGCCCGATTAAAACCTGCCGTTGTGTCCTCCTGCTGAGGATTCACCAGGAGTTGGTTTCCACCTCCGATGTCGCCAGCCAAGAAATCCTGAAGATCCGACGAGGAGCACAGGCCAGTGTTCGGATCGGCGGTCCCGGGCAGGCAGATTGTCGAGCCGGTGAACGCGTTGCCACCATCGAAGTTCAGGACGCCAGTAAGATAACCAGGCGCCCCGATTCCGCGAAACCTGGTGTGATGGAACTCGAAGCCGAACTTCATATTGTGGCTGCCGTGGGTGAAGGAAACATTGTCCACAGCGGAATACGTGTATTGGAACACGCCCTGGTCGTTCAGTTGGAAAGCGGCGCCCATCGACGCAATACTCGATTGGGTGAAATTCACAACCGGAAAGCCGCAGAACGGCGACGGCGGGTTCGCACCGGAAATGAAGCCTAGTGCGGCGTAATTGGGCTGGCCCACGTTTGCGCCACATTCCGCGTTGCCGTCTTCGAGGTTGTAGCGGTTGTAGCCGAAACGCAAGTCATTGACCCAGTTGGAGCTGGGAGTGCTGATCCATACCGCCCGCATCATCTGCGTACGGCTTAGGTTCCTGTTATCCCAGAAAGAAGGTTCGCCAGTATTGGGCGTTAGGGTGACTGCTTGGCCAAAGAAGTACTCGCCGTTGATGGAGTTGGAGTTATTCAGGTGATAGTCGAGTCGGCCGATCGTATTGTTGGAATGGCCGGAAAACTCGCCGGGCACGCCGACGTTGGAGGTCGTGAGACCGTTGTAGGTGAATACACCCTTTGTTCCGCACGAAGCTGCCCCGCCAGCAACGGTGCAATCGGCCAAGGCCAAGCTCAAGGGACTCGGAGTAATACCGTTGGCAATCAAATTGTCGATCGACAACGGGACGCTGTTAGCGGGACTATCCACCGCGCCGCCATTTACGGTGGCGAGGTTGGTGAAAGTCCCGATTCCAACGCCATAACGCATCCCGTCGAATGCCCCAAAATAGAACAGCTTATCTTTCTTGATTGGCCCTCCGAATGACCCACCAAACTGCTTAAAATCATCCGGCTGCTTCGGCAATCCGCCCAGATACGGATCGTACGCGTCCAAGTTGTTATTGCGCGCGTAGATATAAGCATCGCCATGCGGCGTATTCGTACCCGACTTCAAGCCGACGTTTATGACGGCGCCTTGGAACCAGCCGTATTCAGCCGGCGGGTTGGTCATCACGTTGACTTCCTCGACCGCATCTTGCGGCAGGATGGTCAGTTCGTCCGAGCTGGTGGCGGCGCCGATAAGTGGGCCGGAATTCACGAACATATTCACGTTTTCTACGCCGTCGAGCAGGAAGTAGTTGCCCTGGCCGCTGGCGCCGTTGGTTTGATAGTTCGGCGAGTTGCCGCCTGGATTTCCATGGACTCCCGGCTGATAATCCAGAACTTTGGTGTACAAATGGCCGTTGATAGGCAGGCTATTAAGCTGCGTATCCTGTACCGTGCTGGATAGGACTTCGTTGGTGACGTTAATGAGAGGCACGGCTTCCGTGACGGTCACTGTCTGGGACTGCGCGCCGGGCTGCATCGTCAGGTCCACGCGAACAGGCTGGCCGACGCCCACGGAGATGTTCGTCCGTTGAATGGTCTGGAAGCCCGTATATTCCGCCGTAACGGAATAGGTGCCCGGCGTGAGGCTCGGAGCGGAATAAGCGCCGCTCGAATCGGTGGTCAGGACGCGCGATACGCCACGCTGCACGTCGGTGACCGTAACTTTGGCGCCAGCGATCACCGCGCCGCTCGGGTCCGTCACCGTTCCGGAGATACTTCCAAGATTGAGCTGTGAAAAAGCGGGAAGACAAAGAAGAAGCATTGCCACACTTAGACTGACAGCCTGCATTGCTCTGCTGTGACGGATAAACCGCAACAGCATTCTCAGGTAAGGCTTATTCATTTATTCCCCCTCGTCCCTATCAAAACTTTAGCGGCGCTCGCGCTTGCGAGATGCAGGCCAAGAAGCAATCTTTCGGCGAAACAGAACGATTTTGAAAATCGCAGCGATAGATTGGCTTTGAAACTGGTATAGCCCACCCCGACGACCGCATGCCGGCAACACTCGGACAGCTCCCGTTTGCCGATATACTTCGCCTCTTGCTGGCCGCGTGGCGCAATTTGTAAGTCCGCCGATGAGCGAAGTCAATAGAAAACACGCCGAATTTCGCGGCAAATATATGAACTATTGTTAATGAAATTCCGCGCGCCGCGATTGCTCTCGTTTGCTCGCCCGGTGTTATCATCTCGCGGCCGAAAATTTCCGAGGCGCTCGAATGGGACGCTTCGGCCGACCGCAGAGGAGACGGCGAAAGCGCGGGAGCAGTACTTCTTGGCGCGCAATGCAGGCGTGACGTTCTGAACTTTGAAATTCCGAGCGAGGGTTTTGTTGCGCAGCGGCACGCTGTGAATCGCGAAGCGAGAAGAGAATGGCCGCATCGAAATTCAAATGGAAAGAGGAAGCCGGCAAAATGAATCGACGATCTTTCCTTAGCTACGGGACGATGGCGACGGCCGGACTCCTTGCGGAAGGCGCATTTCAGAAATCGTGCGCGCAGAATCTTGAATGCGCTTCGCCGGGCGCCGTCGTTCGAACAACGGAGGGGAGGGGGCGAGGGATCAGGCGCGATCGCGTGAGTGCGTTCCATGGAATCCCCTACGGGGGATCGACAGATGACGAGCGGCGTGCTCTTTTGACGGTGAAACAGAGATGGAACCCGTGACGGAGCGAAGAATTGGGGAGAATTTGGACGTGACGGGACGTTCCGCCCTCGGGTATGGCCGGTCGTTTGTTTTCTGTGACTTGCGTGTGCTAAAGGTCGATTGAGTGTTCCGCCCCTACGGGGGCGATTTTCGCGCTCCGAGCGGCTGCTTGAACGGCCTGTAGCTGCGAGGACGCCGCTCAGAATCGGGGAGCAAGCAGAGGTTTCCCGCTCGTTTGTGAAAGGTGATTCGGAGCCGAATTTTGCGACATCATACATGACTACAGATCGACCATAGCAAATCTGGGAGCAGGTTCTACTGGCCGGAAGTACAGGTTGATGAACAGGGACTAGAACTGGACTTGCTTCCTAGAACCAGGTGGCCTCACGGAGATGGGAATTGCGGAACGGGCCGTTCGAAACGAGAAGCCGCCGGAGAGGGCGGCGAAATTCGGATCGCTAGCAAATAGGATCGACGATTTTGTTGGATGGATTTCACGACCAAAACAAAGTGGGGGGACATGGGTAATCAAAGTCTGGAAGATTTAATCAAGGCAGCAGGAAGCGCGGTAAAGCTGTTGCGCGATTCGCAGATCGGGCCTTATGCGTTTCCGGTGGTAAAGCCCGAATTTTCAAACTGGAGAGACGAGCAGCGAGCGTGGAAGGAGACTTGCGCGCTGTTTGACCAGTCGCATCACATGACGGATCTCTACGTAGAGGGACCGGATGCCTTGAAGCTGCTCTCCGATCTGGGCGTGAACAGCTTCAAGAATTTTCGAGTGAACCAAGCGAAGCAGTTTGTCGCGTGCAATCAGGATGGATACGTGATCGGCGACGTGATTTTGTTTTACCTGGCAGAAAACAAGTTCAATCTGGTGGGACGGCCGCCAGCCTGCAATTGGGTGCAATACAACCTGGAGACCGGCGGGTACAAGGCCACGGCGGTGAGAGATGAGAGATCCGCCGTGAACCAGGGACACAGGAAGAGCTATCGTTACCAGGTTCAAGGACCGAATGCCGTCCGGACGATGGAAAGGGTGACGGGGAAGCCCGCGCCGGATATCAAGTTCTTCAACATGGACGTGTTCACCATCGCAGGACGAAGCGTGCGCGCGTTGCGCCATGGCATGGTGGGACAGCCGGGGTGGGAGCTTTTCGGTCCGTGGGAAGACGGCGAGGCGGTTCGAGATGCGATCCTGGAAGGCGGACGGGAGTTCGGAATACGGCAGGTTGGCTCGCGCGCGTACCCGACCACATGCCTCGAATCGGGATGGATTCCATCGCCGCTACCGGCGATTTATACGGGCGAGAAGATGAAGGCGTATCGCGAATGGCTGAAACCAACGAGCTATGAAGCGACGGCATCGCTCGGCGGCAGCTTCTATTCCGACAATATCGCGGACTATTATTTGACGCCGTACGACCTGGGGTATGGCCCGTTCGTCAAATTCGATCACGATTTTGTGGGTCGGGCGGCGCTTGAAAAGATGGACCAATCAAAGCTGAAGAAAGTCACCTTGGTGTGGAATAAGGAAGATATCCGGCGCGCGTGGGGCTCGCTTTTCGACGAAGGCGATGCCGCCAAATACATCGACATGCCTCTGGCGAATTACGCGACGCTGCCATTCGACAAAGTGGTCAAGGACGGGAAGACGGTGGGGCTATCGACGTACACCGGATACACGTACAACGAGCGCGCCATGCTGTCGCTGGGAGTTGTCGATCGCGAGTACGGCGAGGTTGGCACGGAAGTCGCGATCGTGTGGGGCGAGGAAAACCGCGGGTCGTCGAAGCCGACGGTCGAGCGGCACCGGCAAACGACGATCCGGGCGACGGTGGCGTCGGTGCCGTACGCCGAGGTTGCGCGCGTGGCGTACCGGCCGCACTGATCTCGAGATCGATAGGAGAAACTCAAATGGGCTACATTTTTCATGAAAATGATTTGCCAAAACTGGTTTCCGTGGTGCCCGGACGCGAGCGGACGTTTTTCGTGAATAAGGAGTTGACGAAGATCGATGACATGCTGGCGGGCGTGATGCATTACGAAAAGGGCGCGTCGTCGCCATACCACTTTCATAAGAACTGCGAACATTTTTACTTCATCATGGAAGGGCAGGGCACCGTGGAATCCGAGGACGGAGTCCGCGAAGTCGGGCCGGGCGATATGGTTTTCATTCCAGCGGAAGAAAAGCACCGGCTGCGAGCTACCAAGACGCCGCTTTTTTATTTTGAGTTTCAGGCGCCGAACCGCTTTGTCACAACGATTCTGGATGGAACGCCCGATGATCTGCGCTGGAATCGAGTGGAAGGCGGAGTGTGGGTGCAGACGTGAGGGGGACGTATCAAGGAGAAAGCATGCTGACCTTTATCGATACCAATAAGCTGCCGCGGATCCAGACGGAGCAAGGCGAAGTCACGGAAGTGCTGAACCGCACCCTATGCGGCGCGAAGAACGTAGTGGCGGCGTTGCGATGGCTCAAATCCGGAGAAAAATTCAGAGCCGATGCTTTAGACAAATATCAGTTGTTGTATCTGATGGAAGGAAAAGGAACGATTCGCCTGGAGAACAAGGATTACGAGGTGTCGAAAGGCGCGGGCGTTTACCTGGCTCCCTCGGAAGCGGCAACGATACAGGCTGCGTCCAATGACTCGGTGAAGCTGTTTCATTTGGTGGTTCCGAAGATACCATCGTGAAAGCGGACATGGGGATCGGAACGATTCGCCCCGCGGCCGAGCGAAGCGGCTCGCGCAGGGCGACTCTCTCAGGCGCTTCGCGCGATGCATTTAAATTCGTGACGGGGCTCTCGATATCGAGCTGGGAGCATTTTTAGATCGAGGTGAATATATGAATCGGCGAACGCTATTGTCCATGCTCGGACTTTCGCCCGCGGTGTTCCTAGAGGCGCGCGCAGCGGAAGCGAAGAAGAAGACGAGGAGCGGCAATCGATCCGGGAGCGCCGAGAAAATCATAGCGGTAAGCCCCAAGGGCACTCCGCCGCCGATTCATCTGTATTCAATGGCTCCGCGGGCCAACTCGCTCGATGGAAAGACGATTTATCTGGTGGATGCCACGCATTTCGATGGCAGCGAGACGCTTCTCTTGAAGATCCAGGCGTGGTTCCAGCAGAACATGCCGCAGGTGAAGACCGTGTTTCGCAGGAAGGCCGGCCCGTACGCCGCGGACGATCCAAAGCTGTGGTCGGAGATCAAAGCCAACGCATACGCAACGGTGATGGCTATCGGACATTGAGGAGGCTGCGCCCCAGCGACCGTGAGTCACTGCGTAACGATGGAAAAGATGGGCGTGCCGGCAATTCCGATGTGCACCGTGGCGTACAAGGAGCTATCAAAACTTACCGCGGCAAGAGACGGTATGCCGCACTTGCGCGAAGTCTTCACGCCACACCCCGTGGGCGGCAAGACTCCGGACGAACTTGCCGCGTACATCGTAAATCCCGATCCAGCGAGCGGAATACAGATCATGAAGGAGATTGTGGATGATCTAACGAGGCCGCTTTCGGCCGACGAAATGAAATCTGGCGTCCAATCGGTCGCAGCGGGACCGGCGACGTTCGGCCCGGATACCGCGGATAACTTGCAAGAACTTTTCATGACCAACGGGATGACTGATTACATGCCGATCATCATTCCCACTGAAGAAAAAGTCGAGGCAATGCTGAAAGGGACGAGCCACAGTCCGGATGAAGTGCTTCGAACGCCGGTGCAAGGAGTCGGGTATACGTCCGCGCGGTGGGGATTTAACGTCCGGCAAGTAGCGGTGAACGCAGTGATGGCGGGATGCAAGCCGGAATACTTTCCAGTGGTTCTGGCGATGGCATCGGTGGGAATGCTTGGTCTGTTTGGGTCGACCACGTCGAGCGCCAGTGCGATCGTGGTGAATGGGCCGATTCGCGACAAGCTGAATATGAACTATGGGCTCGGCGCGCTGGGCCCGTTCGCACACTCGAACGCGACCATCGGCAGAACGTGGACGCTCATGGGCAAGAACCTGAGCAACACGGGCGTCCTGGGTGATACGTACACCGGCTCGCAGGGCAACCAACTCGATTACAACAACTGCTGTATTGCGGAGGACGAGAAAAACAGCCCGTGGGAACCGTTGCACGTCCAGTTTGGTTTCAAGGCGGAAGAAAGCGTGGTGAGCCTGTTTTTGGGGCCTGATATCCGCCAGGGGCACGGCGCGCGAGGGGCCGGCGCGGAGCCGGCGATGTTTGACCAGCAAATCAGCTTCATGTGCCAATCGACGGTGGGGGGATCGGGTGCGCTGGCGATTCTGGATCCCCTTGTGGCGCAGCGGCTGGTGGCGCAGGGCTACGACAACAAGCAGAAGCTCGCCGCCTATGTGTACAACAACACGAAGCGGAAGGTGAAGGATTTCAAGGAATCGTTTTTGGCACCATTTCATTTGTACCCGCTGGCATTGCAAGGACGAGAACCGTATGCAACGTGGTACAAGATGCCGGACGATGCCGAAATTCCGTTCTTTATTTCCGAAAAACAGATCAATTTCGTCGTGTGCGGCGGACAATCCAACGCGTTTTTCCAGCTTGCGAACATGAATCACTTGCGGAGCGAATCGATCGACAAGTGGATGTAGCGCCACGATCGACGGATGGGCTGGGTTCGAGCGGCCGCCAAGCGAAACAAATCGCCGAAATTTAGGCGCAGCCGCTCGAATCGGCCGCAGGAAGGGTGGATCAATGAGCGGTAAAGCCACGGGGTTTGCCTCGATCGCGCTGCTCGGTTTGGCCGCTTCGCTTGCGACATCGCGGCCGGCGCGCGCCGCCTCGTGCGAAAGTCTCGCGTCGCTAAAACTTCAGAACGCATCGATCACATCGGCAGAAATGGTGGGCGCTGGGCAATTTACCGTGCCGCGCGGGCTTGGCGCAAATATGCAGGGGCCGGTCGGGGGCCCCGCCGTTCCAGCGAAATTGCCGGCATTCTGCCGAGTGAAGATTACAGCGAATCCAGCGATCAAAATCGAAGTGTGGATGCCGGCTTCGGGCTGGAACGGAAAGTTTGAGGCCGTTGGTAACGGCGGAAAAGCCGGCTCGATCAGTTATCCCGCGATGGCGACGGCGCTGAAGGAAGGCTACGCGACTTCGAGCACAGACACGGGACATACGGGCACAGGGAATGAGACGAAATGGGCGTTTCGTCATCCTGAGCTGATTGCTGATTTCGCATATCTAGCCGTTCACGAGATGACGTCAACTGCGAAGGTGGTGATTGCCTCGTATTACGGCAAGCATCCGTCATTTTCTTATTTCAACGGGTGTTCCACCGGCGGCCGGCAGGGCCTGATGGAAGCGCAGCGATATCCGGATGATTACAATGGGATTTTGTCCGGCGATCCGGTGATCGACTACACGCATTTGCAGGCGGCGCATTTCGCGATCGCGCTGCGAACCCGAAAAGTTCCGGGAAGCTACTTCCCGACCAGCATGCTGCCGGTGATCCAGAAAGCTTCGCTTGCGGCTTGCGACGCGCTCGATGGCGTGCGCGACGGACTGATCGAAAATCCGCTGAAATGTAATTTTCAGAACAATCCATCGACGCTTTTGTGCAAGGGCGGCGAATCGAGTTCGTGCCTTACAGCCACACAACTCCAAACGCTGAAGGATATTTACGGCGGCTATCGCGATCCTCGAGGGAAGGTGGTCTATCCGGGTTTCATGCCGGGCCATGAAACCGGCTGGGGTCTGTTCATCATGACTGGAGCCGATCCTTCGCAACCGTTTACGGATCAATCCGCAGTCGGGGCAGTCGGATTTTTCAAATACTTCGTGTTTGACGATCCCAACTGGAACTTTCTCAATTGGAATTACGACAAGGACATGGCGTTCACGGACAAGAAGCTCGCGCGGGAGATCAACGCCACGGACCCTGATCTGAAGCCATTCCGCGCACATGGCGGAAAATTGCTCTTGTATCACGGATGGACCGATCCGGGAGCTTCGCCGCTGGAGACGATCGATTACTACAACAGCATGGTAGCGGCCGTTAGCGGAACCACGGTAGATTCCCCGGGCGACGAAACAGCGAGTTTCGTGCAAAAGATGAAAAGCACCGAGGACTTCGCACGCCTTTTCATGGTTCCCGGGATGGACCACTGCGGCGGCGGGCCGGGCCCGAACAAGTTCGACGCATTCGGCGCCCTGACGGAATGGGTGGAGCATGGGCGCGCGCCGGACCGCATTACTGCCGCCCATTTAACCAACGGAACGACGACCCTGACGCGGCCTCTGTGCGCCTATCCGGCAACCGCGCACTACACCGGCCATGGCAGCACGGATGAGGCGGCGAATTTTACGTGCAGATTGCCGGAACGCTAGTTCGGCTCGGCCAGTGCAGCGCCGGCCAGGATCTTTGCGCCTCGAAATCTTTTCGAGTGTAACAACAGACCTCTCATTGACCGCTGCGGACCAGCGCGATGACATGTCCACCCGAGAGTGTTGTCCCGGAAGAAGCGATACTCCGTTGTTCTAATGCACGGAACCCGCGGGCGAGACTTCGGCCGGGGCAGACGACCCGTTTAGAACGGGCAAAACTACCGTGAACGTTGAACCGCGGCCAGGTTCCGTTTGCACGTCAATTTTTCCACCATGAGCGGTGACGATGGCGCGGGCGATGGCAAGTCCCAACCCGCCGCTGCGCGTTTCGGTTGTCTGAACAGGCGAGGCGCGGTAAAACCGGTCAAAAATGTGGGGAAGATGCTCCGCCGAGATACCGGCGCCCTGATCAGCGAAGCTGGCCAGTACGTTTCCATTCCGACGCGCCAATCCAACGGTGATGGTGGTTTGGGCCGACGAATATTTCACGGCGTTTTCTAGAAAGATCAGAAAAAGATCGCGGAGGAACGTTTCGTCGCCAACGAAGGGGATTTCCTCCTCCAAATGATGCTGTATGCGAATGTTCTTCGTCTTAGCAAGCGGTGCGGCCATTTCGCAGGCTTCTTCGAGAATTTCGTTGATGAATATGGGCTCACGGGCGATTCGCAACTGTCCCGCATCGGCCATGGAGAGCGTAAACAGGCCCTCGACAATGCGGCTGAGGTGGCGCAAATCGGACAGGATCAACTGGAGGTTTTGCTGGTATTCCTCGGGAGCCCTGCGCTCGGATAGAAGAAGTTCAGTCTCGCCTTGCAGCACGGAGAGAGGGGTGCGCAACTCGTGAGAAGCGTCGGAGACGAACTGGCGGAGTTGCTGAACCACGGCCAGCACGCGGGCGAACAACTCATTGAAAGTCGCGGCAAGCTGGCCGAGTTCATCGCGCGAGTAGATATTGATCCGCGGCGGCCTGGCGTTTGCGTGGCGCGAGTCGGAGACAATTTCCGCGAACCTGGCCGCCTCCTGCGTTAGCTCGGAAATAGGGGACAAGCTGCGGCCCACGTACCATGCGGAGATCGCACCGATGCAGATCAGGCTTGCCGGCAACAGTACGATGAGCATGCGGCGAAAATTCAGAAGCAGATCGTCGATATCCCGAGTAGGCCCGGCGATGGCCAAGACCACTGGGCGGCCCACAAGCATAAACGGGATCAGTTCGACGCGCATCGACCCTTCCGCGCCCTCGATCGTGCGATAGATTGGCTGGTCATTCGTGAAGTCCAAAGGGCCGACATCCAGCGGGTGCTGCTCCCAGTTGTGGGACATATTCAGGGGATTGCCGGCCGTATCCAACAGGGCGAGATACTCGTCGCGAAGCGGAAGCCGGAAAACATCCTCATCGGGCGGGTTATCGGCGAGGTCCTCGACCATCGGGACGCCCGCTTCGTTGAGGCGCTTATCGAATTGGGCGCGCAACTCGCTTGAAAAAATCGAGTAGATGATTGCGTATGTGCAGACCAGAAACAGTCCGACGACGGCGCAGAAAAGCGCCATCATTCGAAACCGCAACGACGACTGCTTCATGATACTCCCGTGGGCTCGGCGAGCTGATATCCTGTTCCGCGCACGGTGCGTATCAGCTTCAGGGGGTAAGCCTGGTCGACTTTGCGGCGCAATCGATTGATGTAAACCTCGACGATATTGGTCTCGGTATCGAAACCGTGGGTCCATACATGCTCGATAATTTCCGAGCGATTCGCGGCATCGGGCGAGCGCAGCATCAGGAGCTCGAGTAGAGCAAATTCTTTCGACGTCAGGGAAATTGGATCGCCGCCGCGCCGAACAAGTCTTTTCGGGCGATCCAATTCCAAATCCGCGACGTGCAATTTCGCGCCGCCTCTAAATCCTCGCCGCGTGAGCGCGCGAATTCGCGCGTGCAGTTCGGCGAGCGCGAACGGCTTTGTCAGGTAGTCGTCCGCGCCCGAATCAAGACCCTCGACGCGATGTTCCACCATGCTCCGGGCCGTGAGCATCAGCACCGGTGTTTCCAAACCGGCGGCACGGATCCGACGGCATACTTCCACGCCACTCAAATTTGGCAACCGGACGTCCAGCAGGACAAGATCGTATGTCGCGCTGAAGATCATTTCGAGCGCCTTTTCTCCGGTTTCCGCAATATCCACGTTGTACTGATTTTCACGGAGTGAACGCGCGACGAAACTCGCGACCTTCTTTTCGTCTTCGACGAGCAAGAAGCGCATATCCACCCCCAAGATTCGCCTAGGTTTCTACTATAGACCCTATACTCCAAACGAGGCCGGCAGTCAATCTGGCAAGAATCCGCGGCAGCAAATGGACGGTCGCGATTAAGTAACCCTATAGTAAAGTAATGGGACTTCACATCGCCTATGGCGAATTATGAACTGTGTAAATTATTGACGGCCTTCATGGTTTGTCGCGGCCAAACACGGGCCGTTTTTATGCTTGGCCCATTCCCCAGCAGATGCGAACCTACGCGAGAGTAAAGGAGGCCGATGGAACGGGTGCTATTCACGCGCATTAGCGACGCAAGAAAGTCTCGGGTTATCGTAGCTTTGGCAGTTCTGATAAAGTAAGCGTAGAATCGCGGCAATGGACTCAAGAGCCGCGAGTGTCTTGCTTCACGACGCGCCCGTAGCTCAGTTGGATAGAGCATCTGCCTTCTAAGCAGAGGGTCGGGGGTTCGAATCCCTCCGGGCGCGCCATTCCTCATTGGGGACCAGCGCGGAGATACGAGTGACACAACGTACCGTTCACGTTATTCGGCGCGGACCCGAATTTCAAAAACGTTCGCATTTGGCGGCGCCGAGGATTCTTTGCAACGCTCGGAGCCCATGGAAACGAGGCCTCGGACGTTTATGCAGCGGAGCGGATACCTGTCATCGGGCCCTGTTTCTACGAACAGTTGCGAGCGCTCGCGTTGTTCATCATGTAATAGTTCTGTATTAGTTTGCGCCATCGCTTTTCTTGCCTTCGGCAGGTGCTACGATTCGGTCGAGGTTACCGATGGATACGCATCCGAAGAAGAACCGGGCGCGTGTGCTGCTTACTTCCGTTTTTGGGCCGTACGCCCAAGACGACGAGTTCGGAAGCCGCGCCATCAATCCCATGGAGCTGTACCACAATCAAGTGACCCGAGCGCAGGGCAGCTTTTCGATTCGCATGTTTCATCGTTCCTGGGGAATCATGATGATTCAGGCCAACATCTCAGCTCCACGCACGGTGTTGGATTTTCCCAAACGGGAGGATTTCGCGCGAGAATTAAGCGAGAACCGCTACGACATCGTGGGCATTTCGTCGATTATCGCAAACGTAGGAAAAGTAAAAAAATGTGTTCGATGGTTCGCGAGCTATCACCGAAATCGGTCATCGTTGTCGGCGGGCATGTCGCGTCTATACCCGGCCTTGAGCAAATGATCGACGCCGATCATATCATCCGGAGCGAAGGGATTGCCTGGATGCGCGGCTTCCTAGGAGAAGATCCGCATACGCCCGTTCACCATCCGGCCATCATTTCCGGCTTCCAGACGCGAATCATGGGCATTCGCTTGCCCGAGAGGAGAGGTAAAACAGCAGCCACGATTATCCCTTCCGTGGGATGTCCGATGGGGTGCAACTTTTGCACCACGTCGGCTTTTTGGGCGGCAAGGGAGGGTTCGTCAATTTTTATGAAAGCGGCGACGAACTGTTCGATGTCATGTGCCGAGTAGAGACGGAACTCGGCGTCCATTCGTTCTTCATCATGGACGAGAACTTTCTTCTTTACCGCCCTCGGGCGAGGCGTTTACTGGAGCTAATGAAAAGAGGGAACAAGAGCTGGGGTCTTGCCGTTTTTTCGTCGGCGAACGCGATTCGGAAATATGCGATCGAAGAGCTCGTCGAGCTGGGCATATCTTGGGTATGGCTCGGCTTGGAGTCCCCGCGGTGCAACTACGGCAAGCTGCAAGGTACGGACACGAAACGGCTCGCTCGCGAGCTACGCGAGAACGGCATCCGAGTGCAAGGATCCACGATTATCGGACTGGAGCATCACACGCCCGATAATATTATCGGCGAGATCGACTATGCCGTCGATCATCAAACCGACTTTCATCAGTTCATGCTTTACACGCCGATTCCCGGAACGCAGCTCTATAGGGACATGGCAGCCGAAGGCCGCATCATCGAAGGGCTGGACCCTGGCGACGCGCACGGACAGTACAAATTTAATTTTGTCCATCCCGCAATTTCTCGTGATCAGTCGAAGACGTTTTTGGATTGGGCCTTCCGCCGCGATTTCGAGGCAAATGGTCCGAGCCTATTCCGCATGGCACAAACGGCTTTCTGGGGCTGGACGCGCTATCGGAACTATCCGGACCGAAGAGTGCGCGACCGTTTCGCCCGGGAAATGAACAAGGTAAGCACCGCTTACAGTGGCGCTCTGTGGGCGATGGAGCGCGATTTTAGGAAAGTGAATCGGGAAGTTAGTCGCCAGATTGGCCTGTTGCGTCAGCAGATCGAGAAGCAGTCTTCAATAGCGGCAAATGTCGTCGCGAACCTACTCAGAACGGTCATGCTATGGACCTCACGGTGGGAGGAGAAGCGCCTTTCGTGGGGACGTACTTATGAACCGCCCATGATCGTCGAGCGCCGCAATTGGGAGTGGGCTTAACAGCTTTCGTTTCGATCGTCTTGATTGGCCAGCCAGTTCCGGGACGGATCGAATGAAACCGGGAGCGAGGCGGGCGTGTTGAATAAGCAGCGCTAGTGAAGCGAGGAGGCGCTTCCTATCGGCATCCGAAAACATTGTGATTAACGTCACATCAAACTCAATCGGAAAGGCGCATTCAAAGAGTATGCTGCGGGCGATGTAAAGGCGCTATAATCCCTGCTTGGACGTAGGTCGGCTGGTAACATGCTTCGACGATCACTGATCCTAGCGCTGGCGTTGAGTGTAGCGGGGCTGGGGACGGCCCCAGACGTTCTGTGCGGTATAGTGTGCTCACGCTCGGCTGATGCGTGCTGCCGGACAATGAGTTTTCTCATCGGATTGCATAATGCCGTCGGAGAGAGTAGCAGCGATACCGCCTCCACGTGCCAAATAGCCCGGACATTATTGAGGGTACCGCTTCAAACCTCGCAACATAGTAACCGAGGGGTTACTCCTCCGCAGCCCGTGACCAACGGTGCCGTTCCCCTGGATGCAGGTCGGGCTCCGGTTTATCGCGATTCGCGCCCACAGCCTCGAATTCAGGATACTTCACCGCCACTCGCACCGCTTCTCTGCACGTTTCTAATCTAGTTATCTCTTGTCGGCTTCTAATCGTGCGCGAGTGTGTCTTCTCGCGTGCCTTTGTCCTTCATGCGGAGGTCAATTTTTCGATGGTGCCCTACGGGACCGGGAAGGATGGCCTATGAGGCTTTGTTACGGCGCGATCTGTGTAAGTCTTCTGCTAGCGTGCGTGGTGTCTCGTGCTGGCGCACAGGATTCTCCCCCGCTCGCACCACCCGCCAAACTTGAGGATCTGCTCGCGGAGGCTGGTCGAAATAATCCGCAGATTCAAGCGGCCGAGCAGAATTGGCGTTCCGCTCAGCAAATTCCCTCGCAGGTGTCGACTTTGCCTGATCCCCAAGTGATGCTTCAGCAGGTAAATGTTGGCAGTCCACGGCCGTTTGCCGGCTATTCGAACAGCGAGATGGCCGATATCGGCCTCGGCTTCTCGCAGGACATACCCTTTCCGGGGAAGCTGCGATTACGGGGGCAGATCGCTCAGAAAGAAGCGGACGCACTGCGGCAAGCGTACGAGTCGGTTCGCCGCTCAATTCTCGCCCAAGTGAAGACCAGCTACTACGAGCTAAGTTACCTTGCGACCAAGCTGTCCATCTTGCAGGGAGATGGACAGTTGCTCGCAGAAGTCGAGAAGTCTGCCGAGGCGCGCTATCGCTCCGGTTTGGCGAGTCAGCAGGACGTTCTGCAAGCGCAGCTCGAACAGACACGGCTGTTGCGGGAGATTACGGCGACCCAGCTTCAATCGGACACCACCGAGGCGAAACTCAAGGAGCTTCTAAACCGCCCACAATCGTCTCCCGATATTTCGGTTGCCGAGATCAACCAAACGCCGGTTCCTTATGACTACTCGCAATTGCTTGGAGCCGCTGCCAATTCCAACCCCGAAATCGCTGGAACACAGCACATGGTACAGAAAGCCGGGCTCGAAGTGGATCTAGCGCACAAGGATTTCGATCCCGATTTCAACGTCACCTACATGTGGCTGCGCACAGATCCCTTTGAATACCGAGCTCACTACGAGCTGACTTTCGGCATGCGCCTTCCCATTTATCGCGGGCGACGACAGCAAAAAGAGCTGGCCGAGGCCGAAGCGGACCGGGCGCGTGCGCGAGATGAACTTGCAGCAGAAAAACAAAGAATCGCCGCCGAGCTTCGCGAATACTACGCGACGGAGACGAGGTCGTCCGATTTGTTGAAAATCTACCGCGAAGGTCTGCAACCGCAAGCCCGGGCGGAGTTTCAGGCGGGCTTGGCAGCTTATCAGTCAGACCGGGAAGATTTTCAGGCTCTATTGGCCTCATTTCTGGACGTGCTGAAAGTCGACGAAGAGTACTCGCAGACGCTTTCCGAAAGGGAAATGGCCATCGCCCGAATAGAAGAGATCACGGGATTGTCACTGCACTCGATTGCAGCAAACGAGGAACAGCGATGAAGAACTATCGAAAGGCTTTTCACGTAGCGCTGATCGCAAACGTGCTTCTCGTGGCCTTCGTCGTGGGCGTTTGGAGCTATCAACGCACCTCAATGCGTGCTCCAACGCCGGCGATTGGAGCTTCTCCGGCTCCGACCGAGAATAGCAACGCGACAACCGCGACTCCGATGGAGACTCCGCTCGTACCTCTCCAGCTTTCCCCCGAGCGCCTTCAAACGATCGGCGTGAAGTTCGGGAGGGTCGAGAAGAAACTTGTGGCGGATGAGATCCGAACCACCGGCAATGTAGCTATCGATGAGACGGCATTGTCGTACGTGCAAACGCGATTCTCCGGCTATATCGAGAAGGTTTTTGCCGATGCCACCTATCAATACGTTCGCAAGGGAGAACCGCTCTTCACGATCTATAGCCCGCAGCTTGCGGCTGCCGAGCAGGAATATCTGATCGCAAAAAAAGACGCGCAGATACTGTCCAAAAGCACGGTGCCAGGAGTTGCGAGCGGGATCGAGTCGCTGGAATCGGCTTCCGTAGAACGTCTGGGGCAGTGGAATCTCCCTCAGCGCGAAATTACTCGCCTTGAATTGACGGGCCAGGTTCAACGGAGTCTCGAAATCGATTCGCCTGTTTCGGGCTTTATCATCGAACGCAACGCTTTGCCGAACCTAACGGTGCAACCCGACACGCGGCTCTACACGATTGCCAATCTTTCCACCGTCTGGGTATTTGCCCAGGTGTTTCAAGACCAACTCGGTGAAGTTCACGCGGGCGAGCCGGCCTCGCTCACGGTGGACACCTATCCAGGCAAGGTTTTTCATGGTCGAGTCGATTTTGTTTACCCGGATGTGGATATGACTACCCGCACGGCGCGCGTGCGGCTGGTCTTCCCGAATCCCAAACTGACTCTCACACCCGGGATGTTTGTGAACGTCGATCTGACGATCCCGTTAGGCGATCAGTTGACAATCCCTGCGAGTGGTGTGCTGCAGACAGGCACTCGGCAGATCGTCTTCGTCGATCGCGGCGATGGGTATCTCCAGCCGCAAGATGTCGAGCTTGGTGTACAAGCGGGCGGCGAATACGTCGTTCGAAAAGGATTGAAGGCTGGTGAACGGATTGTTACGTCTGCCAATTTTCTGATCGATTCTGAAAGCCAGCTTCAAGCGGCGCTGGGGTCATTTGCTCCTCCGCCTCCTGGCGCGGGAGCAGCGGCCGCGATGAACGCTCCGCAAGGAAACGTCGCGTTCAGTTCCGATCCGAACCCGCCGCATAAGGGAAACAACGCGTTCCGCGTAAAGCTGACGGACGGAAAGGGCGCGGCCATTTCCGGCGCGCAGGTGACGATCACGTTTTTCATGCCGGCAATGCCCGCTATGGGCATGGCCGCGATGCGCACTGTCGTCACAATGAGCGACAAGGGCAGCGGCGTTTACGAAGGTTCGGGACAGATTGGGAGTGGAGGAACGTGGCAGGTCACTATTGTGGCAAAGAAAAACAATCAAGTGATCGCCAGCAAGCAATTCTCCGTGAGCGCAACAGGTGGCATGTAAATGATTGCCCGGCTCATCCGTTGGTGCACGCGAAATCTGTTTCTCGTATTCACGGCAACGGTCCTGCTTGTTGCGGCCGGAAGCTGGGCGATGCGCAATATCCCCCTGGATGCCCTGCCGGATATCTCCGATGTTGAGGTGATTATTTACACGCCGTGGGCAGGCGAGCCGCCCAACATCATCGAGGACCAAGTCACCTATCCCATTGTGACGACGATGTTAGCAGCCCCGGACGTAAAAGCGGTGCGGGCGCAGACAATGTTTGGCGATTCCTACGTCTTCGTCATCTTTCAAGATGGCACTGACCTTTACTGGGCGCGGTCGCGCGTCCTTGAGTATCTTCAGGAAATTCAGGGCCAGTTGCCAGAAGGCGTTCATCCAGTGATCGGCCCCGATGCTACGGGCGCGGGCTGGGTCTACGAGTACGTCCTCGTGGATCATACCCACAAATACAGTTTGGCCGACTTGCGAACACTGCAAGACTGGTATCTGCGCTATCAGCTAGAGTCGGTCCCCGGTGTCGCTGAAGTTGCAAGTATCGGAGGCTTCGTTAAGCAGTATCAGGTGAATCTGGACCCAGACAAGCTACGTGCCTACAACATCCCGCTGCGGACTGTAATCGACCGCGTGCGCGAGAGCACAAACGAAGTGGGCGGACGACTGCTCGAATTTGGCGGTGCGGAGTACATGGTCCGCGGCCTAGGATATTTCAACTCACTCGACGACCTCGCCAACGTGCCAGTAGCCAGGAAGAATGGCACCCCAGTTCTCGTCCGCGACCTGGGCACAGTTACTTTTGGCCCGGACATCCGGCGAGGAGTGGCCGATTGGAACGGCGAAGGCGAGACGGTTGGCGGCATTGTTGTCATGCGCTACGGCTTGAACGCGCTCAATGTCATCAATGGAGTGAAGGCGAAGATCGCAGAAATTGCCCGCTCATTGCCGCCGGGCGTCGAAATTCGCGCTGGATACGACCGCTCGGGGTTGATTCACGCGTCGATTCATACGCTTGAGCGCGACTTGATCGAGGAAGCCATCGTCGTCAGTTTGGTGATCATCATCTTCCTCTGGCATTTTCGCTCCGCGCTGATTCCGATTCTCACCATTCCCATCGCCGTCATCGCGTCGTTTATTCCCATGTATTACCTGCACGTGTCGAGCAACATCATGTCGCTTGGTGGTTTAGCTCTAGCGATTGGTGTGCTCGTGGATGCCGGCATCGTCATGGTAGAAAACGGCTACCGCCACCTGGCCGAAAGGCAAGCACAGCTTCCCACTATCGAGGATGATCCGCCACCGGGCGATCCGGGCCCGAATGGGACGGTACTGAATAACAAAGCCCCGGCTGTCGTGCGGTGCGTTCCGGAAGAAGAGCGGCGTCAAGTATTGCTGATGGCGGCGCAGCAAGTCGGGCCCGCGCTCTTCTTTTCGCTGGTCATCATCGTCGTCTCCTTCTTGCCCGTCTTCATGCTCCAAGCGCAAGAAGGGAGAATGTTCAGCCCGCTGGCGTGGACGAAGACGCTGGCCATTGCGTTTTCTTCCGTCCTCGCGATCACGTTGGTGCCCGTTCTGATGCCGCTGTTCATTCGCGGGCGGCTTCGGCCAGAGGCGAGGAACCCTGTCTCTCGCGTTACCCAGGCGATCTATCTTCCGGTGCTTCGTTTGTGTCTCCGGTTTCGTAAGACAACGATCGTCGTTGCAGTAATCGTTCTTGCCCTGACGGTGCCGCTCGCACGGCGGATCGGCAGCCAGTTCATGCCACCTCTGTTCGAAGGTTCCTCCCTGTACATGCCCACCGCTCTCCCAGGCATTTCCATCACGCAGGCTTCGCAATTGCTTCAGGAACAGGACCGGATCATTCGCACGTTCCCCGAAGTCCAGACGGTCTTCGGCACTGTCGGGCGGTCAAACAGCGCGACCGACAACGCGCCGCTCGACATGTTCGACACTACCATCATGCTTAAGCCCCGCAGCCAGTGGCCCGCTGGGATGACGTACGAGAAGCTCATTCAGGACATGGATGCAAAGTTGCAATTTCCCGGCCTCGAAAACACCTGGACCATGCCCGTGGAGAACCGCCTCGACATGGAGCTGACCGGAATTAAGACGCCCGTGGGCCTGAAAATCCAGGGGCCCGACCTGGAAGGCATTCAACAAGTCGGCGCCGAGATCAATCAGATTGTTTCTTCTCTGCCGAACGTACGATCGGTCTTCGCCGAGCGCGTGGCCGAAGGTTTTTACATCAACATCGCGGTGGATCGGCTTGCCGCCGCCCGCTATGGACTTACGGTCGCGGACGTACAGCGCGCGGTCGAATCTGGCATCGGAGGCGAAAATGTTGCCGAAAATATCGAAGGGCGCGACCGCTTCCCGATCGATGTCCGCTACAACCGCGACTTCCGCGACGATATTCCCGCGCTCGAGAACGTGGTAATCGCGACTCCCACCGGTGCGCAGATTCCAATCAGCGAGGTCGCCAAAATTTACTTTTCCCGCGGTCCGGCCATGATCCGTGACGAAGAAGGACAGCTCACCGCATATGTCTTCGTTGATCTGAACACCACCAATTATGGAGGGTTCGTCGAGAGTGCTGACAGCCTGCTGAAAGCCAAACTCAAGCTTCCACCCGGCTATACCTATACCTGGTCAGGCGAATATCAATTCGAGCTGCGCGCCAAGAAGCGGCTCGAACTGATTCTCCCCATCGTGTTCTTTGTGATTTTTGTGCTGCTGTACATGACTTTCCATTCGGTGGCGGAAGCGGCGATGCTGTTTTTCCCCGCCTTCTTTGCGCTGATTGGCGGGCTTCTCCTGCAGCTACTGCTCGGCTATAACTTCAGCGTCGCCGTTGCGGTTGGCTACATCGACCTGTTCGGCATTGCCGTCGAAACGGCCGTGGTAATGATCGTCTACCTGCACGAAGCCCTGGACCTTCGCTTGAAACAGGGCACTCCGCTACGACACCAAGACATCGAGGCGGCAACGATTGACGGCGCGGTGCTACGCTTGCGGCCAAAACTTATGACCGTCTTGGCGGTCATCGGCAGCCTTGGCCCTCTGCTGTGGGAGACTGGAATCAGCTCCGACGTGATGAAGCCGATTGCCGCACCGATTGTCGGCGGCATGGTCACTTCAACCATCGCCGTGATGATTCTCGTGCCGATCCTTTTCGCAATGCTAAAAGAGCGCGCGCTTCGCTGCGGCACGCTGCGCAACTCCACGATCAGCAATGGCCAATAGGTTTCCAGCTACAAACGGTAACCTTGGTTCGGTCCCGCTTCGGTGCGATTCAAGGCCGAGCTTGCCCGCGCATGGCGCAGGCCGACTTTTAAGGCAGCACTTAGAATCTTGCGTCGTGCTGATGGCAGACCATTGGGGAACATCGCGATTAAAGAACGTTCGAAAGACTCGTCACAAAAGCTTCGGCGAAGACGGGACCTCGATTCCGATCATCGGGTTTTTCTGGCTGGAATGCCGCTGCGGGTCAGTGGCACACTTACGGCGGCACGCCGGATCGTGGAAAGATTCGCGTTCCCCGCGTGAAACTTTCGCGGAAGGATTGTAAAACGCACTGTAAGGTGGCGAAAGTCGGCCGCGTGCCCAGCGCTTTCGGCTGCGGCACAGGGGGTACGGAGGTTCAACATAACAAATGCTCAGTAGCCAGCGATGCTGAAAACAAGAGCTTCCGCGACAGGTCGCCGGATCGTGCTGACGGCGGTTGTTTCCGTGCAGCGTGTGTTCCAATCAAGATGGAGGGCTAATGCGTCGAAAACTGGCCGAAGCTTTATTGTATGTGGCGCTTGCGTGCACATTCGCGTTTTCGAGTACGGAGCCACTTGCGGCGGGAGATGGGCCGGTTTCTCGCGTTTCCAGTTCGGCTGGTTCTTCAAACGTAGAGCGGCGCATCGATGCAATGCTTCGTCGAATGACCCTCGAAGAAAAAATCGATCTGCTCGGAGGAGTGGACGGTTATTATGTTCGAGGTATTCCGTCACTTGGTTTGCCGCGGCTCAAAACGGCCGATGGCCCGATGGGCGTGCGCAATTATGGTCCCGCGACGGCGATGCCCGGCGGCATTAACCTGGCGGCTACCTGGGACCCCGCTCTTGCGGAGGAAGTAGGCCAACAAATTGGTCGAGACGCGCGGGCCAAGGGGGTTCATTTTCTCCTCGGCCCCGCGGTCAACATCTACCGCGCGCCGATGAACGGCCGAAACTTTGAGTACATGGGCGAAGATCCGTACCTTGCCTCGCGGATTGCAGTCGGTTACATCGAAGGAGTCCAGAGTGAGGGCGTGAGCGCTACGGTCAAGCATTTCGTCGCGAACAACTCCGAATTTGCGCGTCACGCCGTGGACCAGATCATCGATGAGAGAACCTTGCGGGAGATTTATTTGCCGGCGTTTGAAGCGGCCGTGAAGCAGGCGCATGTGGGAGCCGTGATGGACGCTTACAACCTCGTCAACGGCGAGCACATGACCCAGAACAAATTCCTCGATACGGATGTACTCAAGAATGAGTGGGGATTCCGGGGAGTATTGATGTCCGACTGGTTCGCCACGTACGACGGTGTGGCTGCTGTCAACGCCGGGCTCGATTTGGAAATGCCTTCCGGTGCATTTATGAATCGGGCCACGCTGGTCCCCGCGATCAAGAACGGACAGCTTTCCATTGCGACGATTAACGACAAAGTGCGTCGTATTCTCCGGCTGGAATTTCGATTTCATTGGCTTGATCGTTCTCAAGCCGATCTCACGGTTCCGCGATACAACTTGCAGGGCGACGAAGTTGCACTCAAAGCCTCGCTCGAGGGAATGGTGCTGCTCAAAAACCGCGGAAATCTGCTGCCGCTCGACCGGCATAAAATACGCTCGATCGCGGTAATCGGGCCTAACGCTTATCCTGCTGTTCCCGTGGGAGGCGGCAGCGCCGGTGTACGGCCGTTTTCGTCCGTCAGTTTTTTGCAGGGCATCGCAAACGAAGTCGACCCGTCTGTTCCCACGTATTATGACCGCGGCATTCCAACGCTGAGCGATCTTGCAGCGCGAACTGAGTTTACAACCATGGCGACAAGGGGAGTCCCGGGCCTCGCAGGAGAATATTTCTCCGGCGACAAGTTGCAGGGCGATCCCATTATCCGCCGCACGGACTTACACATTAACTTCGGCGCTGATTCGAATGCTGATCTCGGATACGCGCCACAGGGCTATCCAGCCGCAGCGGGATCGGCGCGATGGACCGGCTATTACTCGGCGCCTGCGCCGGGCGCTTATGACTTTTTCGTCGAATCCACCGGCGAAGCGGGAGGCTACTACCGGGTCTATATCGATGGAAAATTGATTCTCGACAACTGGACCGAGGCTCGCGCGCTTGTTGGGCTGAAGACGCTCACGCTTGAGGCTGGGCCGCACAAAGTGGTCGTGGAGCGCCGCGGACGCCCCGGCTTTCTGGGCATGCATTTCCGATTTGGAATCGAGGCGCAGTCCGCCTATGTGGATCTAATAGCCGAAAAGCTGGCAGCGCAAGCCGATGCGGTGGTCCTTGCGGTTGGATTTGATCCGCAATCGGAAAGCGAAGGCTCTGATCGGACATTTGGTTTGCCGCCGGGTCAGGATCAGCTGATCGAAAAGATCGCGACTATCAATCCGCGGGCAATCGTGGTGATTACGTCCGGCGGCGGCATTGATATGAGCCGCTGGGTCGATCGTATTCCAGCGTTGATCGAAGCGTGGTACCCGGGTCAAGAGGGAGGCGCGGCACTCGCGCACATTATTTTCGGAGACGCGGATCCGTCCGGACGCCTGCCGGTCACCTTCGACCGCCGCTGGACGGATAATCCGGCGCACAATAGCTATTACCCGCCACCGGGAACCAATCGCGTGGTTTACGACGAGGGAGTTTTTGTTGGTTATCGCGGATACGAACGCAGCGGAATCAAACCGCTCTTTCCCTTTGGATATGGTCTCTCGTACACGTCGTTTCGCTACGGCAATTTGCGAGTTCAGCGGATCGATGCAAACGCGCATGCGAACCACTCGTCAAAAGGGCCGCTTTACGAGGTTTCTTGGGACGTAACAAATACAGGAACTCGCAGTGGGGCCGATGTCTCGGAGCTTTATGTCGGCGAAGAGCATCCTGCAGTGCCCCGGCCAGTCAGGGAACTGAAAGGATTCGTTCGGGTGAACTTGCGACCCGGTGAGACGCGCAATGTGAAAGTTGAACTGAACGGCCGCGCATTCGCGTATTTTGATATGAAGAGCCAACATTGGCGCGTTGATCCCGGCGAATTCGAGATTTACGTCGGCAGTTCTGTCGATCAGCTTCCGTTGCGGCAGAAGGTGGTCATCAATCTATCCGAAGCGGCCGCTTTTAGCCGTAATACGGAGAGCCCGGTTCGTTGACTTTGGTGACTTCCTCGATGAATCGGCGGATTTGCTCCGATTTTCAATTCAAAACTCCCGCCGTTTGGAGCGACGCCACACGCCGAGAAAGAGTGGACCGTGATTTTGTGACCCACAACAGTCACTTCCTTTAACAACCTCCGACCGTCGTCCATGGGCAGTTCGCCACTGCAAATGCCGCCTGTCGTTGCCCAGAGGAGCGCATCTGCGGGTGCATGCAGTTCCGGTTTTTCATGGTCGGTAACGGCGATCTGGCAGGCACCTTCGTAGCGGATCGCTTTCGTTGCCTGTATACCTACTGCGCGGGACTGACTATCCGGCCAGGCCGCGATTTGAGGTTGTCGTCTCTGCAACTCGAAATGCAGGCGCTTGTTGATCCGCATCGGAATTGTCGTGATTGCCACGCAGATGAGCGCGCCCGCTGAGCCCGCGCGGCGCGTCCTCAAATCTCCGTTGCCACGCAATGCCCACTGGAGTTAGACTCGGCCTGTTCCGGCGGGAACTGGATTTGAATTTTCGAGTTCCCGGCCGCAACGCGGAGCAACCGAAGATAGCCGCCCGGCGCTTTCGGGGTCGCCTCCGCAGCGTACAGAGTTGGTAGACTGCCTCGCAGCTACTCGAACAACCGCCACGCCTCACGTGATCATCTATTGACTTCCAGAGAGCTACCGGAGGGATTTCATGGCGACGAACCTTTTGCAAATTGAGACCGAGTCGGAAATCAAGCGGCGCCTCGAAGCGGAGCGCGCGCGCCTGCGAAAAATCGCCGGCCTCGACCAGCCCGAGCACTTTCACCGGCCGGTAGAAAGGGCCTTTACGGCTGATGAGCGTAGCCGGGTGACGATTCTTTTCGGCGGTTTCACCTGGAAACACGAAGATTTAATCCGCGCCGTGTTCCAGGGCTGCGGGTATCGATGCGAGAAACTTCCCGTGCCCGATGTGCCGGCGTTTCAAACCGGCAAGGAATTCGGCAACAACGGGCAGTGCAATCCCACATATTTCACGGTTGGGAATCTCGTCCGCTATCTGCAGTTTTTGGAAAAAGAGGGTCTCTCGCGCCAGCAAATCCTCGACAACTACGTCTTCTTTACCGCCGGTTCTTGCGGGCCCTGCCGCTTCGGCATGTACGAAGCCGAATATCGGTTTGCGCTCAAGAACGCTGGATTCGATGGATTTCGAGTGCTGCTCTTCAAAGATAGCGACGGAATCAAGGCCGCGTCAGGCGAGCCCGGCCTGAAATTTACGGTTGACTTCGGTTTCGGCATGCTCAACGCCATGCATCTGGGCGACGTAATTAACGACTTGATTTACCAGATTCGCCCGTTTGAGGTGCACAAGGGCGAAACCGACCGCGTTTTCCGCGAAACGGTGGACGGACTCTGCGCCGATCTGCGGAACCGCAAGGCTTTTGAGATCGAGGAGATCGCACCAAACTGGGCTAAGCCGAAATTCAAGAGCAATAAAATCCTGCGCAACACCTTTAACGTGCTTGGCAAATGGCATGAGCACATGTGGGGCAGGGACTATCTGAATGCGTTGAAGACGGCGCGGGAAAGAATGAATTCAATCGAAGTCGATCGCTTGCGCGTGAAACCGGTTGTGAAGATCACCGGGGAATTCTGGGCGCAGATCACCGAGGGCGACGGCAATTTCCATATGTTCGAGTTTTTGGAGCGCGAAGGCGCGCAGGTACTTGTAGAGCCGATCGCCACATGGGTCGCCTATCTGATGTACCAGGCCAAGGCTCACGCGAAGGCGAAATGGCCGGTGAACCGTCCGTATCGTAATCCCGAATGGTACGAATTTAAAAAACAGTTCGCCAATTACATCGGCCTGCGCAAGAAGCTTTGGGCCATTGGCGTCGGGGAGCGCATGTGGAATTTCTTTTACCACCGTACCGCCCGACAATTGGGCGGCATCACTCACCCATTGGTCCCCCAGACCGAGCTGGCTGATCTTGCGCATCCTTTTTACAACCAGTTCGCGCGCGGCGGCGAGGGCCACCTTGAGGTCGGCAAAAACGTGTATTACACGATTCACAAGCTCTGCCACATGGTGTTGGCCTTGAAGCCCTTCGGCTGCATGCCTTCATCGCAATCGGACGGAGTGCAATCCGCCGTAATCAACAAGTTCAAGGACATGATTTTCCTGCCCATCGAAACCTCTGGAGAAGGCGAGGTCAACGCGCACAGCCGCGTGCAGATGGCGCTTGGCGAGGCCAAGGTGAAAGCCAAGACGGAATTCGAGCAGTGCCTGAAATCGACGGGTAAAAGCCTCCGGGAAATTCGCGCCTATGTCGATGAACATCCGGAGCTGAAACGGCCGTTTTATCATGTGCCGCATCGCGATGGGATTGCCGGCACGGCCGCCCAGTTTATCTTGCATGTGAATGATCGAATCAATCGCGACACGCGATTCTGGAGACGCTCCCGCGTCCCAGGAGTTGCCATCCCCGCGAGCTCCGGCGATTAAAGGCAAGCGCCAGAATCGCTCGATTGCCCCAATAACACAAATGGCTGCTGCCAATTACGCGCGAAACGTCGCTCGCGATGATGATCGGACGCCGCATTCAATGAACCGAGAGAGGGCTTCATGCACGGCCACGACCACAAGGACTCGGATTTAATCCAGATTTCTCCGCTTCCTCCCGAAACACAAACCATTCGTGCTCAAAAGCCGCACGATCACGTGACGAAATTTTTGGTTGGCCTGGACGTCGGCTCGACCACGGTGAAAGCAGTGGTCGTCGATTCGGCCAGCGACCGTGTGTTATGGCAGGACTACCAGCGCCACGAAACGAAGCAGCCGGAAAAAACGCTGGAATTTCTGAAGCGGATGGAATCCGAGGTTGGTATCGACCAGCACAATACGCGGATGTTCATCACTGGTTCCGGAGGCGGCTCGATTGCGGATCAGGTCGGCGCCAAATTCGTTCAGGAGGTTACCGCCGTTTCGCTCGCCGTCGAAAAGCTGCACCCGGAAGTGTACTCGGTGATCGAGCTCGGCGGCCAGGATGCCAAAATCATCGTTTTCAAAGACGATGATGAAACCGGCCGCAAAAAGAAAATTCCCTCGATGAACGATAAGTGCGCCGGCGGCACCGGCGCGGTAATAGACAAAATAAACGCCAAGCTGAAGATTCCCACGGCCAAACTTGCCGACCAGGGATACCACGGCATCAAACTTCACAAGGTCGCCGGAAAGTGCGGCGTCTTTGCCGAGACGGATATCAATAGCCTGCAGAAAGTCGGCACGCCTCCGGACGAGTTGATGGCTTCTCTTTTTGAAGCCATCGTGCTGCAAAACCTGAGCGTTCTAACGCGCGGCCACACGCTTCGTCCGCACGTGCTCTTGCTTGGCGGCCCGAATAGCTTCATTCGTGGCATGCGCGAGGCATGGCAGGCAAACATTCCGCGAATGTGGAAGGAGCGGAAGGTCGCCATTCCGGACGGCGCAAAGCCCGAAGACCTGATCAAGGTTCCGAAAAATGCCCAGTATTTCGCGGCGCTCGGCGCGATCGAGTACGGGCGGAGCGAGGACGATTGTGTCGGCTGCTATCGCGGGTACGACAACCTCGTTCACTACATCGAGTTCGGCCGACAGGAGGAGAAGGCGAAGTCCGGCGGCAAGGGACTTGTTGAAAATCCGGAAGAGCTTGCCATTTTTAAGGAAAAGTACAAGCGTAAGAAATTCGTTCCGGCGACCTTCCAAAAGGGCAGCACCGTTGCCGGGTTCATCGGAATCGACGGCGGTTCCACTTCGACGAAAGCCGTGTTGATGGACGAAAAAGGCACCATCCTTTGCAAGTCCTATCAGCTTTCCAATGGCAATCCGATTCAGGACACGATTGAGATGTTCGAGAGCTTGCGCGGCCAGGTGGAAACCCAGGGCGCCAAGCTGGAAGTGCTCGGCGTTGCCACCACCGGCTACGCCAAGGATATCTTGAAAGATGTTCTCAAAGCCGATGTGGCGCTGGTGGAAACCGTTGCCCACACGGAATCAGCCTTGAAATTCTACGAAGACCCGCATGTGATCGTGGATGTTGGCGGGCAGGACATCAAAATCATCATCCTGCACAATGGCCGCGTGAAGGACTTCAAGCTCAACACCCAATGTTCGGCCGGCAACGGCTATTTTTTACAGTCCACGGCCGAAGGCTTCGGGCTCGACGTGAACCAGTACGCCGATCTGGCTTTTTCGGCGCAAGCCATGCCTGTTTTTGGCTACGGCTGCGCGGTCTTCATGCAATCGGACATCGTCAATTTCCAGCGGCAGGGTTGGCAGGCCCAAGAAATCCTGGCCGGACTCGCGGCGGTGCTGCCGAAGAACGTGTTTTTGTACGTCGCGAGTATCCCCAATCTTGCTGCGCTGGGCACGCGGTTCGTTCTGCAGGGCGGCACGCAGAATAATCTCGCCGTCGTGAAGGCCGAAGTCGATTTCATCCGGAATAGTTTCCGTGCCGCTGGGAAACAACCGGAAATTATCGTGCATGAGCACTGCGGCGAATCCGGCGCCATTGGTGCGGCGCAGGAAGCGCTGCGGCTGTGGCGCAACGGCCGGCGGACCACGTTCATCGGACTCGATGCGGTCCGGAAAATCGAATACCGCACTACCCGCAACGAATCCACTCGATGCAATTTTTGCAAGAACAATTGCCTGCGCACTTTCATTGACGTGCGCACCGAGCCGGCCAAGGATTTCATCCCGGTAAAGCGCGTGACGAAGGTTCCGCTGATGATGGGCGAACAGCGCCTGATTATCGCCACTTGCGAAAAGGGCACTGTCGAAGATCTCAACGAAATGAAGGATATTAAGGCGGGGCTTGACCAGATACGGCAAAAACATCCGAATTTCGTGGATTTCGCCGCCAAGGAAGTCTTTCGGCCCGCGAACGCGAAAAATATTGCCGATCCGATCCCTTCGCGAGCTTGGACCAAGGCCGCCAAGGAACGAGTCGCTCGCATGCGCTATCGTTCCAAGCTGCGCATCGGCATTCCGCGCGTCCTGAACATTTACACCTACGCCCCTCTGTTTAACGGCTACTTTGAAAGCCTCGGTATCCAGCCCGAGAACATCGTCTATTCCGATTACACCAGTTCCGATCTCTATCGTGCCGGCGCCAGCCGCGGAGCGATTGATCCGTGTTTCCCGGCGAAAATCGGAATTTCTCATGTTTACAATCTAATCCAGGAAAAGCATCGCAAGAAGCCCCTCGATGTGATCTTTTTCCCAATGTACGATGTGCTCCACTCCCCGCTTGCGAACGTCGTCGGCACGAACGCTTGTCCAACCGTTACGGCTACCCCAGAGACAGTCAAGGCGGCGTTCACGAAAGAAAACGACGTTTTCGCGGAAAACAATCTGACGTATGTCGATCCGGTGCTGAATTTCGCGGACCGCAAGCTCTTTGCCCACCAGATGTTGCAGGCCTGGCAGGGCCTGCTGGGTCTTTCACTGGAGGAAAACGACCGCGCCGTCGACGTGGGTTTCGCCACGCTGGCCGATTACGAAAGGAGCATCCGTAAGCGCGCGCGCGAGGTACTGGATCAGCTGGAGCGCGAGGATCGCATCGGAATCGTCATGCTCGGGCGCCCGTATCACCATGATCCCGGCTTGAATCACGAAATCCTCGACGAATTCCAGAAACTCGGCTACCCCATCTTCTCCCAAAATACGTTGCCGCTTGATGAAGACCTGCTCGAACGTCTTTTTGGAGAGGAAGTGCGCGCCGGCATTATCAAGAGCCCGCTGGATATCAGCGACGCTTGGAAAAACTCATATTCGTGCAGTACGAACCACAAAGTCTGGGCCGCCAAGTTTACCGCTCGTCACCCGAATCTCGTGGCTCTCGAAATTTCAAGCTTCAAGTGCGGGCATGATGCGCCGATCTACGGTGTGATTGAGGGCATCATCGAGCGTTCCGGAACTCCCTACTTCTGTTTCAAGGACCTTGACGAAAACAAGCCCTCTGGCTCGATCAAAATCCGTGTGGAAACGATCGATTACTTTCTGCGCCGGTATCGGGAAGAAGTGATTCGCAAGCGCAAGGCTGCGGAGGAAATCGAAGCTCGGATTGCAGCCTTGGAAGCTCAATTGAGGCGCGAGGCCCTGGAACGCTCCGCGGCGGCAGGCTGTGGCGAAAATCCGGAGCGATCCGGTGACGACAAATTGCAGGAAGTAGCGGCGGATTAAACTCGAAATTGCGCTTCGCGCGTGTGAAATTGCATCAAAAACCTAACGTGTAGCCAATCGGCAGAATAAAACCTGTGCTGCCGTTGGCGAGCGGAAAGGAGGAGCTATGGCTACCGCGCCCAAATTCCGAATCGACGTAGATATCCATGACATGTTAACCAGCGCGCCTCCGAACAGGGTTTTGCGCCCGATGGATCGCGGCCGGACGCTTCCCGAGCCTGTGTTTCCGCAATTCCCGGAAAAGCTGCGCGATCCAGGTCCTGAAAAGCCTCCCGAAAAGCGGGAATGGACTTGGCCGCTCGCCTATCGCGCGATGCGCGGCTGGCTCTTTCCCTATATCCGCTCGCGCGTCCTGCCCGGCGATTTCCATCCGATCACCGCCTATCTTTTCGTCGAATACAAATGCAACCTTGATTGCTGGTATTGCTGGGCATTTAACAACAAAGTCAAGGGCATGACCGAAGATACGGCCCGGGGCGCGATCGATTTCCTTTATGACCACGGTTGCCGCGTGCTTGCGCTGATGGGCGGCGAACCGCTGCTGCGGCCCGACTTCGCCCACAAAGTGGTCTACTACGCGGCCAAGAAAGGCTTCTGGATCTACATCGGCACCAACGGGCGCCTGTTGCGCCCGGAAGTCGCCGACCGCCTGGGCGATGCGGGCGTGGCTGTATTTAATTACGCGGTTGATGCGTGGGACGAAAAGCCGGGCCTGCCGAAGGCGGTTGTGCCCTCGCGCAAGCACATCGAGTATGTTCTGCGAAAACAGTACGTCTACGGCTATATGGTCTTTTTCAACATCAACATCTGCCGCAACAACACCGATGACGTCCGCCAAATCACCGAATTTGCGCACGACTCGCGTATCGCCACCGATTACCACATTAACGAAACTCCCATGCTGGAGCAGGACGATCACTTCAAGCATCTGAACGACAACCCCACCTACATCCGTCCCGAAGACTGGCCCGCGATCGACTCGCTTGTGGACTGGTTGATTGAGAAGAATAACGCCGGATACCAGATGGTGAACTCGGTCCAGCGACTGCAGGAGATGAAAGCCTTCATCCGCATGGCTGGCGGCGCCGACCTGAAGCGCCTTGGTTGGAATGGAGACGGCACTGGCATGAATGGCGACGTCGCGAAACATCTTGTTGGCACTCCGGGCATCGTCCAGGACGAAAATGGAGAGCTCCATTTCGCCGAATGGAACTGCCGCGCGGGTCAAAACAACGTTATTATCCGTACCGACGGTACCGTGGCGCCATGCTTCCCCATGTATGCAGCGACTTTTGACTGGGGCAACATCGACGGCCATAAATTCGAGCCGAAGCAGTTGGTTGGTATGAAGCGCACTTGTCAGCGGCACTGCTTCTCAACACTGAACCACAACCTTGCGTATTGTTATAACGATGCGCGTGTCATCAAGTTCGTTTGGAAAAATCTCGTTACCAATCGCATGAAAGGGGGCGCACGGAGTTTCGAAGACTAATGATCCCGTGTGCCCTGCATTCGGCCGGCTATGCGATCCTCCATGCGAAAGCGAGTGCCGTGCCTCGCAATTTTCGTGTCATTTCGCTGTAGAATTCGTCGCTAGTTAATGACGCTTGCGGGGGCTGGGCGAATGGATCGACGTGTGGAGACCGTGATCGCGGAATATGAGGAGCGCGAGAAAGCCGAAAACATACTGAAGCGCGAAATCGGTTTTGACGACGACCACTCCCGACGCGACGAATTTTTGCTGTCCGTCGGCCGTTCGTCCGCGCAGTTGCTGAGTATTCTGGCGAAATCGCTGAAGCCGAAAACGATTCTCGAGGTTGGCGGATCCTACGGTTACTCGACCGTCTGGCTTGCCGAAGCAGCACAAGCCGTGGGCGGCAAGCTCGTCACTTTGGAGATTCATCCGCGCAAACAGCAATACGCGCGAGAAGCTATCGCGAAAGCCGGACTCTCAAACTCGGTCGATTTTTGGCTTGGCGACGCCCGCGAGCTTCTCGGCCAAATTCCGGGCCCTTTTGATTTCGTCCTGCTCGACCTGTGGAAAGAGCTTTACATTCCCTGCTTTGAGCTCTTCTATCCGAAGCTGAACCCCGGAGCGCTCGTCGTGGCGGATAACATGATTTATCCGGAATTGACCCGTGCACAGGCCGCGGCGTATCGGGCGCACGTCCGCGCCAAGCCCCACATCGACTCTGTTTTGCTCGCGGTCGGTGGTGGCCTCGAGGTTAGCCGGTATACGAGAGGCGCGATGTAAACGCGCCGTCGGGCGCGCGGCCACGCCGTTTCCGAGAGGCCAAAAACTTCTCTCGCATCCCCGTTGTCCGCGAGCGTATCATCCGGGTTATGCGTATTGGCAATGCTCCCCCGGGCGAAGCGCTTCCTCTAGGAGACGTACGATGAAAAAGATTCTCACGGTAGTCGGCGTCGTCATCGCTGTCTTGATTGTAATCGTGATTGCGCTGCCTCTCTTCGTCAATGTGAACCGTTTCAAGCCCACTCTCGAATCCGATCTCTCAAGCGCGCTCGGACGAAACGTCGAGATCGGCAAGATTCAACTTGCGATTTTTTCCGGTGGCGTTACCGTCGATAACGTGTCCATCGCTGACGATCCCGCATTCAGCCATTCGCCCTTTCTCATCGCGAAGCAGCTCACCGCCGGCGTCCATATCTTTCCTTTGATTTTCTCGAAGCGGCTTGAGGTGGAGTCATTCACGATCACCGATCCAGAGGTCACTCTGTTGCGGTCGCCTGCGGGCACCTGGAATTTTTCAAGTCTGGGCGCGACCTCGGCGCAAAAGCCGGCGGCTCCAACGTCTAGCACGGACGCGTCCACCTCCTCCGGCGGCGTTTCGTCCGTCCCCAACGCTACCATCGGCAAGTTGACGCTTTCGAATGGCACGATGGTTGTCGGCACCATCGGCCCTCAGCGAAAAACGGAAACTTATACGCACGTGAATCTCGAGGCTTCCGAAATTTCGCGCACCTCGCAATTCCCATTCAAACTTACGGCCGATACGCCCAGCGGGGGTACTGTTACGCTGCAGGGCAATGCTGGGCCCCTCGATCAGCAAGATATGTCGCTTACACCCTTCACCGCCAAGCTCGATGCTCGCCATATCGACCTTGCGAGCACGGGCTTCGTGGATCCGTCTTCAGGCCTTGCCGGGACGGTCAGTTTCACCGGCACGTTTGCCTCCGACGGAAACTTGATGAGCTCGCAAGGCACAGTGAAAACCGAACGCATTCGCCTTGTCGCCGGTGGTGCGCCATCCACCGTGCCTGTGGATCTCGATTACACGACGGCGTACGCGCCGAAGCGCCAGACTGGCACGCTCTCGCAAGGCGACGTGCACATCGGTCGTGCGCTCGCCCATCTAACTGGCACTTACGACACTTCCGGCGCCTCGACCACCGTGCAAATGAAATTGAACGGCCAATCCATGCCGGTGACTGATCTGCAGGGCGTCCTTCCGGCTGCGGGAATCATTCTCCCGTCCGGCGCCTCGCTCAGTAGTGGCAGATTGAATCTTGATCTCGCGCTCGCTGGCCCGATTGACAAGCTGGTGATCACCGGCCCCGTGAATCTTTCGGACGCCAAGCTCGCGGGATTCAACCTTAAGTCGAAGCTCGGTGCGCTTGGGTCATTCGCTGGCCTCGGTGGCAACTCTGGTTCCGATACCGAAATTCAGACGCTCAGAGCCAACCTTCGCGTCGATCCCGGTGGCACACGCGCCCAAAATGTGCTCTTGCTGGTGCCAGCGATCGGCTCGATCACTGGTGATGGATTCATCAGCTCCACCAGCAAGCTTGATTGCAGAATGGTCGCAAAACTCAGCAACTCGGGCTTGGCTGGCGCAGCTTCCTCGGCGTTAAGCTCTTTCTCGGGCGGAGGAAAATCTCAGAACGGCATTCCCTTCAAAATTCAGGGCACCACGTCGAAGCCGGTTTTCATTCCGGAAGTGGGCGCGATGGCGGGCAATATGGTGAAGGGACTCGCAGGTGCGGCAGGCACAGGAGGGCAGAGCAATCCGGTCAATCAAGTCCAAGGCGTGATCGGCGGCCTCTTCGGCAAGAAGAAAAAGAAATAGGTTCTCCGGCTCGGGCCTAAATTCACTTCCTCAAAACCTGCGAGCGGCGAGACACCGGATTTTTGAAAAGCGCTCAATACAATTATTGCAATGTAATGTTTATCTGTACGCTGTGGAAATCCGTGCTGGTTGACCCCGAGACGTACCCCGTCACGGTTCCGGTCACGGCTATATTCAGCATGCCGCTTGTCGAGGGATTATGGCTGAAATCGCCGCTGTACGCCGCGGTGTAGCCGCACGTGCCGACGGGCAAGGTGTTGGCTGGAATTTGGATCTGCGCCGAACCGTTCATCAGACTTACAAACTGCTCCAAGCCACAGTTCGAAGCAAACGTCACCTGACCGGTAAAGTTGCCGGTTGAAGTGACGTTCGCGCTGAGCGTCAGAGGCGTGTTCTGGGCGATTTTGCTGGCTGAAGCCGTAATTGTTGTGCTGGACGACGCTGGCCCTCCCCCGCCCCCTGGCCCGGAGTTTCCGCTTGCTCCCCCGCCACAGCCGACGAGAAAGCTCAGGAAGGCAAATGAAGCAAACCCCGCGCCAATGGCCGTGCGTCGTCTCCGCCGGGGAGCGCCCAGCAGAAGTAGCGCGCAGATTCCCGTCGCGCCGCCCATAGTCCACCAAAATTCGCGATCCGGAGGCGTCGCGGCGAACCTCCTATCCCGCGATGGAGGAATCAGCGCCGTCAGGCTCGTCGAAGGGGCAAGGCTGCTCACCGAGAGAGTGGCCGTTGCGGCCGTGCTGTTGCTCAGAGTGACGGAAGAGGGCGAAACGCTGCACGTAGCGCCCGTAAACGGCGGGTTGAAACACGAAAGCTGGACAGTGCTGGTGTAACTGGTGAGCGGCGTTATCGTCACCGTAGCCGTGCCAGTTTGGCCGGCGATGACAGTGAGCGGAGATGCCATCGACAGGCTAAAGTCCGGAATCGTGACGTTGACCATCACCTGCGCACTATTTACAAGGTAGTTTGTGTCCCCATTGAAAGTTGCGTAGATAACCTCGGATTGTTGCGGTGTCGTCGTGATCGTCGCCTGTTCGATCCAGTCACCGCTCGAGTTTTGAGTCGTGCTTGTTGTCACAGTCCCCGTTACAGGCCCATATCCTGAGTTGAATGTGATCGTGCCTGTTGGCTTCAGTCCAGCGTCGCTCGCTGGGTTAGTTGTCGTGAGCGTCGCCGTCAAGGTCACGCTGTTTCCCAAAACCACGCTCGTCGGACTGGCGGTTACGTTCATAGTTGCCGGATAAAACGCGTTCACAGTTATTGCGGCTGATTGGGAGCTCGCGTAATTCTGGTCGCCCGAATAGTGCGTGGTAAGCGAGTGTGGTCCTGAAGGCGCCGAGACCGTCGTCGTAATGGATCCGTCCAAGCTAACCTGCTCGATGGATGGAGTCGTGAAGCCATATGACGTAACGCTTCCGCCCAATGGCGTCGAGCCGTCAAATACCGTGAACGTTCCCCCGGGGGCAACGCCGGAACTTGTCGCTTGCGTTTGAGCTTGTACCGTAAACGACTGGCCGATGACCACGTTCCCCGGATTGAACATCGTCGTGTTTGTTGGCGCTGGAGTTACAGTGATGTCGTCCGTGCCTGAGCTCGCCTTGAAACTGGCGTCGCCGGCATAATTGCCGGCCAAATTGTGTGAACCGCCCGTGAGCTGGATGTTTTGATATTCGGTATATCCCTGGCTGTTAAGGTTGAAAGTGCCCGTTCCCAGCGGCGTGCCGTTGTCGGCCAGGGTGAGACTTCCCGTGGGACACCCATAAGCGGGAGTGGCGCTGCCAGAATTGAAGCAGTCGTTTCCAGAGTTGTTTGTCACGTCCGCGCGCAAAATGTACACCGACCCGTACGGGAAGGAAGTAGCATTCGAATTGGTAATACTTCCCGTCGACCGATCGAACGTGATAATTGCCAGCTTCGTCTGGCTGTTCTCGGGATTTACAGTCACGGTGGTTTGCGGCGAAACGCTGGATCCGAAAGTTCCGTCCCCCGGGTAATTTGCTACCACGGTGTACGTGCCCCCGGGAAGCGCATTGGTGCTTCCAGAACCATCTCCGCCGCTATTTAACGTGACCGTCTGGATACCTTGCTGTCCATCTGTTCCCGTATTTGCGATAAGTGCGACAGAACCTGTCGGCGTACCGGTTGCGGGCGCAACAGCGCTCACGTTGGTTGTAAATGTGACCGTTTGCCCGTGCGTAAGGTTGCTGAGGCTGCTTCCGCTCGGCGGCGTCAACGAAAGCGTCGTCGCCGAGCCTTTCAAGGTTATCGCCGCCCATTTGTTAACGAGATTCGCAGCATTCACCGAGCCCAAACCCGTAGCCTCATCATATCCGGCGCTTGTGGAGTAGCCCGACAACACACCGTATGCATCGCCAGCTGTTTTCGTGATGCAGTTCGGGCTACCGCTTGCGCAGGGCATCGCGTTTGTGAACCCGCTTGGAATGTCGTAAAACACGCACGAGCTTGCCGGATTGGCCGCGGATGTGCAGGTGTTGCCGCTCTGCTTCGCCAGGTTATAGAACACGTAATTCGGATTTCCCCAGCGTGTTCCGGTTTTTTGCACCACCATGGCCATAATCGCCGCCAGGGTCGGAGACGAGGCCGAGGTTCCGCCGACCCCGACGAAGTTCAGATTTGCCGGATTACAACTGCCACTTACGCCCGGGAAATCCCGTTCACACAGCATGTACAGATGCCCGAAAAAGCCCGTGCTCGCGAACAGCGACACGTCCGGAACATCACGCTTGCCGTCGTTGGGAACGCCGTTGCCGGATTGCCAGGGCGGTTTTGCATAGCCTCCGGCGCACGTCGAGGGCGTCGATCCAGTCGGGGCTGTGCACTCGCTTGTTCCGCCACTTCCTCCGGCTAAGCGCACATAGTCCACCAACTGGCTGTTGTTGCAGTTCACCTCCGCGTTTGTGCTGAAGCCGACCCGGGCATCGCCGAATATCGGATTCGTGCAAGTGCTATCCCACGGAACCTCGGGAATATACGTGTTTGGCTTCACCGATTGCTGAGTCACGGAATTATTCGACGGCATCCAGTAGTTTGATGGGTTGAACACGTCGTTAAAGTCCGTTCCTCCCACTGCCACGTCGTAAGGCGTCGAGGCGAGACCGTTGACCGCCAGCCCCTTTGTGGATGCTTGAGGTACATTGCCTTGAAAGAAATCGCAGCCTGCGGAGCCGTTATCGCCGGCAGCCACAAAAACCGAAATCCCTTCCGCGGCTGCCTGTTGCCAAAGGCCGCTTATGAATTGATTCCCGGTTGTGCCGATGCCAAGCTCACATTGCCCGAAGCTCTCGCTCATCACGGGCGCCAAATTGTTGTCCACGATATATATCGCGGAAAGATCAACGCCGTCGGTCGTCTCCGTCGATTGCGAAACGACGAAATCGATCGTCGCTCCTTTTGCTATGGCGCCAGACCACTCCGTGTCCAGATCTGCCTCGACTTCCTCTCCCGGAATGACGCCGGGATCGGGACCATCCAAAATGACGTTCAGCTGATTTCGTTGATACGCCGGAAGGCCGAACACGCTGCGGAAATCGGCGATATCCAGCGGATTGATATTCGAGCGCCCTACTATGGCGATCGTCTGTCCAGTGCCATCGATCGGTGAGGCTGCGTTCCACAATCCTACCACGTTGTAAATGTTTGCAAAGTCGTAGGGAGAGAGAAAGTAGCATGTAACGGGCTGCCCGATGTTGTTCGTCCCGCACGTGAAAGTGAATTCGGGAGATGTCGATTCGATCCGCCCCGTCTGCTTCGATTTCTTGAATGTCCCAACAATCCGGTACATCGCTTGCCTAGGAAAACTATTGAGGCTGTCGATGCCCGCGACAACGGGCGTGAGTGCTGTCGGAATCTGCGGATCGGAAGAATTGGCCCAATGGTTTTCGCCGTTTACCTGATACTCGTGAATCGTGGTGTGAAATGCGGACTGCACCTCGCCCGCGGTGCCTGTAAATTCAATCACGGTGCGGCCGTTCGATACGCGATTGACTTGAAAACCCTGCGATTGCAGCCAAAAGGTGATCGTCTGAATATCCTGATCCGACGGGCCGAACTGCTGCCCGAATTGTTGCGGTGTGAGCCAGTGATGATAATTAGGCGACGAGGTGTCCTGCTGCTGCTCGAGCAAACGATCGAGTGCGGCTTCTTGCTGCGCGCTGCGCTTCAGCACCAGCAGCATCCGTTGCATTGGCAAGGACGCCGGCGCGGCGCCACGGTCGAACCTGAGCTGAGCCAGAGGATGCGTGTTCCCACGCAGCGTTGTAAGGATTGCCGGATCGATCGCTCTCGTAATACGCGATGGGATTACATTCGTCTGCGCGCCGGTGAAAACCGCCGCCGAAAAAGCGATTATGAACGCGACGAGCGGCTCGATAGCCAATTTCGGGTGTTTTCGCATAGCGCCTCTGGCCGTGCCGGAAATACTGATCCGCAAAAGTGCGCATCCAGGTACTCAAGTCTGCTAAAAGGAAAAGGCAACTTCCGCGCTTCCATAACTAATCGGTAACGTACTCTGGATGTAGCGCGAATACTCCACAATTCGCTTTTACCAGTCAAGTAAAAATTCTTCGTCAAACGTGGTGCGGACGTAGGCGAGACGGCAATTGGAGATCCGTTTCGCCATTGAGGCGAAAGTTGTGGTAGATTGCCGCCACGGTGGTGGCCGGCCACGTTTTTGGGACAGCCCAGCGGAAGGAGGTCGTCATGACGTGCCCGCAATGTGCGAGCCACGTTCCGGCCAAGGCGCTTTGGCGTTCGCGGGGATTGTCAGGCGTCGTTTGTCCGCAGTGCAAGACCCGGCTTTGCCCGAGGGCGCTGTGCATAATTCTGCTTTTCGCCACATGCATCGGCCTCGGTGAAGGGGCGCTTCTCCTGCTTCAATCCGGCGGTCAAACTTTTGCGCTGAGCGTGATCGGTTTTTTCGCGGTTTTCGCCGCTGTCTATTTTCTCGCGGCGCCCAGCCTCATCAGACTTCGGGTGATGGACAGGCCGGCGCGCCCGTTTGCTGACCGGCGGATTTGAATCGCCTCGAAATTTCCCGGCCACGGCTTTGCCGCCAGGGGTGAGGCATTCCCCGCTAGAGCATCTGGCGCAGCACATACTGCAAGATGCCGCCGTGCTGGTAGTAGGTAACCTCGAAAGGCGTATCCACCCGCGCGACCGCTGTGAATTGCTTGCCCTTGTCGTTGCCCTGGCGCGCGCGGACGCGAATTATCTTTCCGGGAGCGAAATCGTGCGCAAGACCTTCGAAATCGAAGATCTCGAGGCCGGTGAGTCCAAGCGATTGAGCATTTTCGCCGGGATTGAACTGGAGCGGCAGCACGCCCATTCCGATCAAGTTACTCCGATGGATGCGCTCGAAGCTTTCGGCCAGAACAGCGCGAACGCCAAGCAATGCCGTGCCTTTGGCGGCCCAGTCGCGCGAAGAGCCTGAACCGTATTCTTTTCCTGCAATCACTAGGAGCGGCACTCCTTCGCTCCGATAGCGGATCGCCGCGTCGTAGATGGTCATTTTTTCTCCGCTCGGCTGATGTGTGGTCCACCCACCCTCGGTTCCTGGAGCGAGCAGATTGCGCAGCCGGATATTCGCAAACGTTCCGCGCACCATCACCTCGTGATTACCCCGCCGCGCGCCGTAAGAGTTGAAATCCTTCGGCAGCACGCCATGTGCAATCAAATATCTGCCGGCGGGGCTATCCGGCGGAATCGAGCCGGCGGGAGAAATATGATCGGTGGTGATGCTATCGCCCAGAACGGCGAGCGCCCGCAATCCGCGAAGGTCGTCGAGCGGCGCGGGCTTGAGCGGCATGTTTTCGAAATATGGCGGATTCTTAATGTAGGTGGAATGCGCGTCCCACGCGTAAAGATCGCCTGCTGGAACCGGTAGAGCGCGCCAGTGTTCGTCGCCGGTGAACACATCCGCGTACTCCTTGCGGAACATATCGCCGGATACGGAGCCGCGTATCGCGGTTTCGACCTCCTGCGGCGTGGGCCAAATGTCGCGCAGATAGACGGGCTTGCCATCTTTGCCGATCCCCAGCGGCTCATTCACGATATCGACATCCATGCGGCCGGCCAGCGCGTAAGCGACGACGAGCGGCGGCGAGGCCAAATAATTCGCGCGGCAGAGCGGATTGATGCGTCCTTCAAAATTGCGATTTCCGCTTAGAACGGAAACGGCAACGAGATTGTTGTCTTTGACCGCCTTGCCGATCGATTCGGGAAGCGGGCCGCTATTGCCGATGCAAGTGGTGCAACCGTAACCCACCAAATTGAAGCGCAGCGCGTTGAGATACGGCCAAAGCCCGGCTTTCTCGATGTAATCGGTGACAACCTTCGAGCCGGGCGCGAAGCTGGTTTTCACCCAGGGCTTTGTGGAAAGGCCGCGCTCGACCGCCTTTTTCGCCAGCAAGCCCGCGCCGAGCATCAGCGAGGGATTTGACGTGTTGGTGCAACTGGTGATCGCGGCAATTACCACAGAGCCATCGGAGAGGTCGAATCGATCGCCATTATTTTGCACGCTGACGCGCTTGGGTGCTCCTGTGAGCGTCTTTTCGAAGGAAACCTTGGCTTGCGCGAGAGGCACGCTATCCTGCGGGCGCTTCGGTCCGGCGATTGTGGGAACCACATTTGCGAGATCGAGTTCCAGCGTGTCTGAGAACATGGGATCAGGGGTTTCATCGGTGCGGAAGAGCCCCTGTTCTTTCGTATAGGCTTCTACAAGCCGGACTTGCTCTTCACTTCGGGCGGTGAACCGCAGATAGTTCAGGGTCTCCGCGTCCACCGGGAAAAAGCCCATCGTTGCTCCATATTCGGGCGCCATGTTGGCGATGGTGGCCCGGTCGGGGAGCGTGAGACTGGAAAGTCCCGTGCCGTAGAACTCGACGAATTTCCCAACGACGCCTTTTTTGCGCAGCATCTGCGTGACGGTCAGGACGAGATCCGTGGCCGTTGCGCCGGCGGGCAGGCGCCCGTGGAGCTTGAAGCCGATCACGGCGGGGATCAGCATCGAAAGCGGTTGGCCGAGCATGGCGGCCTCCGCTTCTATGCCGCCGACGCCCCAGCCGAAGACGCCGAGGCCGTTGACCATGGTGGTATGCGAATCCGTACCGACCAGCGAATCGGGGAAGGCGATCCACGATCCGTCGATCTGCTCGCTGAACACAACCCGCGCGAGATATTCGAGGTTCACCTGATGGCAGATACCCGTATCGGGCGGAACGACGCGGAAGTTTTGCAGGCTTTGCTGGCCCCAGCGCAGGAACGCATAGCGCTCGATATTGCGCTGGAACTCCATCTCCGCGTTGATTTTGAACGCATCAGCAGTGCCGAATTGATCCACCTGCACGGAGTGGTCGATCACGAGTTCGGCGGACAACAGCGGATTGATCTTCTTCGGATCGCCGCCGAGCTTGCGAATGGCGTCGCGCATGGCGGCGAGATCGACGACTGCGGGAACGCCGGTGAAATCTTGCAGCAGGACGCGCGCCGGCATGAAGGAAACTTCTTTGGCGGTTTCGCCAGCCGATGCCGCGGGCGTCCAGGAAGCAAGCGCTTTGATATCCTCGGCATGGACAAAATGGCCATCTTCATGCCGCAGCAAATTTTCGAGCAGAACTTTCAAGGAAAAGGGCAGCCGGGCAACATTGGCTGCCTGCTCAAGAGCGGACAAGCGGTGAATCTTGAAAGTGTGGTCGCCGACGCGAAGCGGCGCGAGCGTGGAAAATGAGTTTTTTGATCGCGGGCTCATGCTTGAAAAAGTTCTCCTGTAGTCTGAAGCCCACCAGTTTAACGCAACCGCGGTGCGAGCCTGCTGCAAATTTCGCGAATCGTTCAGTAAGGATTCGAGGGAGCGTTTTCGTATGAGGGCGTACGATCGCGCTCGGTTATAGTAAGCCAAGGATGAGCCATTTTGACTCCGAGCGCGAGCGGCGACACTTGGCGGAGCGCTATGCCGCGATGAGCGATGAAGAGCTGCGCGAAATCGAGAACGTTCGACTCTCGCTGACTGATGAGGCGAGGGCAGCGCTACAAGCGGAGCTGGTTCGGCGTGAGCTGAAAGCGACCGTTGCTGATTTCGAGCCGGCGAGGCCGCCGAGCGGCCCTCTGGTTCTTCGCAGATTCCTTTGGCTACCTGAGGCGTTGCTCGCAAAATCAATCCTTGATTCGGCGGGAGTTGAATGCTTCTTGGCGGATGAGCATACGATTCGAATGAATTGGTTTTGGTCCCTCGGGCTCGGCGAGGTGAAGCTCTGGGTTCGCTCGAAAGACGCGGATGCGGCTGAACTACTGCCGGAACATTGGGTTGAGTCATTTGAAGTCAGTGGTGTCGGTGAATACAGTCAGCCGCGCTGCCCGAATTGCAGCTCCTTGGAAGTTTCCTACCGACAACTGATAAAGCCGCTGGCGTATTCCAGCCTGTTGATTTTTGGGCTGTTGAACTTCGTGCCTCCGATTGCATTCCGCGAGCCCGCATGGAAGTGCCGGAATTGCGGGTACGCTTGGAAGGGAGGTCCCGAGGCAGGCGACCCGGTAGAATTGCGGCGATAAATGCCTCGAAGCCGTCTTCGGATAAGATTGCAAACCTTGAAGGCTGGCGAGAGCGTATGTTACACAAGAGCGGGCGCAGGATGCCTGGTTGGAGGCGACACATGCGATTAGCAAGCTCATTGAAACGGGGCAGCGCGATTCTGGTGGTAATGATCTTTGCAGCAGCGACAGTTGCTGGTGCTGTGCGTTTGCATCAAAGCGCGCGGGCCCAGACGAAACCGCCGAGAGCCGGACATCCGGACCTGCCATACACGACGATCGATCATCCGCAATTTGTTTCGGCATCACAGGCCAGTTTTCTGGGAGCTAACGACATCGTGCTGGGCGTTGCAGAGGGCAATACGGCAAAGGCGTATCCGGCGGCAATCCTGGCGCAACACGGGGTTGTGCAAGACCGCATGCCAGATGCGCCAATCGCCGTGACTTGGTGAGGATACTGCAACACGGCCCTCGTGTTCAGGGCCGAGGCAAAGGGCAAGGCGCTGGTGTTTGATACGGCCGGACTGATTGGAAGCAATGAGGTGTTCAAGGACCGGGAGACCGGCAGCAAGTGGCAGCAATCGTCGCTGGAGGCGATTTCCGGGCCGCTGAAGGGAACGCATCTGCAGCGTTATCCGTTTCTGGAGACCACTTGGAGCGAATGGCGGAAGCAGCATCCGGGCACCGAAGTGCTGAAGCCGCTGCCAGGTTACGCGGAGCGCCTGCGGGCGGAAAACGCGATAATCAATCAAGGTGTCTCAGGAATGGCCGGCCCTGCGCCGTTTCCCACATTCGGCCACGATAATCGATTGCGGCCACGCGATACGGTGGTCGGGCTCGAAACGGGCGGAGCGGTGAAAGCCTACCCAATCAGCGCGCTGAATCAAGTGCGCGTGGTGAACGATCGCGTGGGGACGAGTCCCGTGCTGATCGTGCATCAACCGGCATCCGACACCACAACTGCATTCGTCGCCGAGGCCAACGGGAAGCCGTTGCGATTCAGGGCGTCCGATGCGCAAGCGGACCGGCTCACGGACTTGGAAACTCATTCGACATGGACGGCGTACGGTCAATGCATCGCAGGCCGGCTAAAGGGCACACGTTTGAAGGAGTTGATACTCGAGCCGGAGTTCTGGTTCGCATGGTCGGAGTTCCATCCGAAGACGAAGTTGTACGAACCGCCGAAAGCAACCAAGTCCTAGCTCGGCCGGCGTCATCGCAATCTGCCAGCTTCGCGCGCGAACATGCGTGTGAGTGCGCACGGGGCCTAAGATGACCACCCTGGTGGGCAGTAGAGAGCGACTGGGGCCGCCGGAGGGCAGTCGAGCCGCGCCGGCAAATCCATCGATACGTGGAACTTTGGAAGGAGGAGAAATTGCCATGATTAGTCGTCGTGAGATGAACGGGACGTTAGCAGCGGCAGTAGCAGCGTTTTTTGCAGCGGGAATTCCGACGCCAGCGGCACAGGCGCCTTCGCAGCACGAAGGCGCGCACGGGCGCATGCACGGACCCTCGCCAGTGAAGACGCTCATGCAGGAGCCGCTCGGGAATATTCCGAACCCGGAGGTCAGCGTGATTACTTTGACGGTTGCGCCGGGAGCCGTCTCTCCGGCCCACGAGCATATCGGTCCCGTGTTTGCGTACATCCTGGAAGGCGAAATCGAGAATCAGGTGGAACCCAATCCTCCGAAACGATACGGCCCGGGCGATTATTTTTACGAGCCGGCGATGCATGTTCACAAAATGCTCAAAAACTTGAGCAGGACCAAACCCGCGAAGCTGCTGATTTTCCAGGTAGGAGAAAAAGGCAAGCAGTTCACGATTGGGGTGAAGCAGTAGACTAGGAAGCAATGCTTCGCTGCTGACGCGACGGCGCGACGATGGTCTGGTTGCTTTGGGCGGCGGGGAACTGGAGATTAGTGCGGACGCAGTCCTCCAACAGAAAACAATGCGTATCTCGCTACTGCAGTGTCCGGAACATGGAGCGGGGCTGCAAAAGACGCCGGGAGGCTTCCGGTGCGCTACCGGACACGACATCGCGGCGGAACGGGGCGTGCCGATCTTTACGCGAAACGCGCGCCGCGAGGCGACACCTTCAAACATGGCTCCGCTGCTGGCAGAGAGAGCGACCGGAGCGGTCGGACACGTTTGTTAACGAATGGATCGTCAATACTCATGGGAATCTCTATTGGCACCTGCGCGGGCACCTGCCTCGTTACCCCATACCAGAATGGCCCGGGAGGATTGCGGGCAAACGCGGAGAGGTGCTGATCGATATCGGATGCGGTTGGGGGCGGTGGACGATCGCGGGGGCGAGAGCCGGATACGAGGCTTGGGGAGTTGACGTCCATCTCGACGCGCTGTGGGCAGCTAAAAGAGTGGCGCGAGCGACAAAAGTGGAAGCCGATTTTGTGTGCAGCGAAGCGGCACAGCTTCCCTTCAAATCAGGCAGCGTGGATTTCGTGTTCTCGTACAGCGTACTCCAGCACTTGGACAGACAAACGACCGGCGAGGCGCTGCGCGAGATCATACGGATTTTGCGCCCGGGAGGTACGTATTTAGTACAGTTGCCGAACGTCTACGGCATGATGAGTGCGGTGCGGCAGGCGCGGCGCGGGTTTCGCGACGGGAGGCCAGGGACATTCGAAATGAGATACTGGAAGCGGAGGGATATTCGAACCGCCTTCGAGAATGCCGGCGCGCGGAGCATTTTCTTTCGGCCTGAAGGTTTCCTGCTTCAAAATACCCAACGTGACGATATTGATTTGCTTTCGGGAGCCGGAGCCGCAGCAGTACGTTTGTCATGCCTGTTGCGGAGGGCGACCGAATGGTTCCCGGTGCTTGGGCGCGTAGCAGATAGCTTGTGGATCGAAGGGACGAAGTAAGGAGGCGAAAGCAGGTATCCTCGCCAGCACTTGATTGATCAGGAGAAGCAATGATTGAAAAAGATGCGGAGATTTGGACGGAGGACGGAACGGCGGACGCGGTGCTGTTCCGTCCGGAGGGAAGCACGAAACTCCCGGGCGTGATCCATCTGCCGGACATCGCGGGCGTGCGCGATTCGCACAAGGAAATGGCGAAGCGACTGGCGGAGCAAGGGTACGCGGTGTTGCTGATCAACGTCTTTTACCGCAACGGACGATCGCCGGTGTGGTCGTTTCCCTTCAAGATGGGCGAAGAGCGCAGCATGAAGCGCCTCAGCGAATTGCGCGACCCGTTGACGCCGGAAGCGATGGAGCGGGACGCGGCGGCGTACGTGGATTTCCTGGCGAAGCAGGAGGGCGTGAGCAACGCGATGATCGGCGTGGTCGGATACTGCTTTACGGGTGGGATGGCGATGAGGACGGCGGCGGCGCGTCCGGAGAAAATTGGAGCAGCGGCATCGTTTCACTGCGGACAGCTTTACACGGACGAACCGACGAGCCCGCATAAGGTGCTGCCGCGGGTGAAAGCGCGGCTGTATTTCGCTCACGCTGATGGCGATCCGTATATGCCGAAGGATGCGATCGACAATTTAGAGAAATCGCTGGCGGCGTGGGGCGGAATCTATCAAAGCGAAATTTATGTGGGAACGAAGCACAGCTGGACCGTGCCGGATAGTCCGGTGCATGACAAGGCCCAGGCGGATCGCGCATTTCAGAAGTTGACGGAGATTTTCAAAGCTGTGCTGCAATAGGTTTGCATTGCAGCGCACAGACACGCCGCGAAAGCGAGTACACGCAGAGGAGGCGAGATGAACAAAAGGAAGCTGGGGAATTCTGGGCTGGAAGTGGGGCCGTGGGCGCTGGGCGGAAACGTGTTTGGATGGACGGCGGACGAAGCGACGTCATTTCGGCTATTGGACGCGTTCGTGGACGCGGGGCTGAATCTGATCGATACGGCGGACGTGTATTCCAAATGGGTCCCGGGGCACCAGGGCGGAGAATCGGAGACGGTCATCGGGAATTGGCTGCAGAAAAGCGGGAAGCGCGGCAAGGTCCTGATCGCGACGAAGCTGGGCATCGAAATGGGACCCGGCGAGACGGGGCTTTCGCGTGCTTACATGATGAAAGCCGTGGATCGTTCGCTCGCGCGGCTGCGGACGGACTACATCGATTTGTATCAGGCGCATCGCGATGACGAGAATACCCCGATGAAAGAAACTCTGGCGGCGTTTGGGGAACTGATCCAAGCGGGAAAGGTGCGCGCCATTGGCGCGTCGAATTTCAAGGCGCACCGGCTTGAGGAAGCGTTGAACGTAAGTAAACTCAACGGGCTGCCGCGCTACGAGAGTTTGCAGCCCTGGTACAACCTGTACGATCGCGCGGAATTCGAAGGGCCGCTGGCCGAGCTGTGCAAGCGCGAAAATCTCGGCGTGATTCCGTATTTCGCGCTGGCAAGCGGATTTTTGACCGGGAAATATCGGACGGCGAAAGATCTGGAAGGAAAGCCGCGCGGCTATCGAGTGAAAGACATGATGAACGAGCGCGGATTCCGGATCCTAAAGGCGCTGGACACCGTGGCCGCGGAAGCGAAGGCGACGCCGGCGCAGGTGTCGCTCGCATGGCTAATGGGGCGCGTCACGGCGCCAATTGCCAGCGCGACAAGCATTTCGCAGTTCAACGAATTGCTGGGTGCGACGAAGCTGACGCTAACGACGGCGCAGGTGAAGCTGCTGGACGACGCGAGCGCCATCGACGCCGCGGCCGCTGCGGCGCAGACGAGAACTCCGCCGCCGTCGACGCGTTAATGGCGGGCCATTAACAGGTGTACCTCAGGCGGGATCGGCGCGACGTCGATGGAAACGTTGATGCACGCGGGCTTGCCGCTGGCGAATGCGGCTTTGAGGGCCGGGCCGAGCTCTTCGATCTTGCTGACCCGCTGCGCGTGGCAGCCGAACGCAGCAGCGACTTCGTGATAATTGGCGTCGCGCAGTTCGGTCCCTGATAGGCGATTTCCAGACACAATTTGCTGGAAGTGCTGTGACGCGGCCCAGCTGTGGTTGTTCATCACCACGACGACGATGGGCAGCTTGTGGCGTGCCATGGTGTCGAATTCCGCTATCGTGAAGCCGACGGCGCCGTCTCCCACCAACGCCAGTACCGGACGCTTCGGGTGCGCAACTTGCGCGCCGATGGAAAGTCCTAGGCCCATGCCGACTGCTCCGAGAAAACCGTGCGTGATGTAACTGCCGGGCTGATTTTGGCGAATCACTTCGTTGAACCAGTGATAGGCTTCGGCGCCATCGCCGATGATGATCGTATCGTCCGGAATATTTTCGACGATTGCGGAAACGGCCTGGTATGGATGGATCGGCGGAGTGGCGCGATGGAGTTCAGGCTCAAGGCGCTTGCGGCGCTCCGTTTTTGCATTGCAAACGGTCTGATTCCACGCCGCGCGATTGGGCCACTTGCGCGATTTCGCCGCGCCATTCATGGCGCACAGGGTTTCGCGTGGATCGGCGGCGATACCGAGCGTGACTGGGCGCACTTTGCCGATTTCTTTGGGATCAACTTCGACGTGAATGATTTTTGCAGCAAGCGGCACTTCGAGATCGCTCATTCCGAGCGTGAAAAGGCCGAAGCGCACGCCAATGGCGAGAATTACGTCTGGGCGCTCGTCTGGTTTCGCAAGGTCGGTCATTTTGTGAAACGTGCCGGCGTAGAGCGGGTGGTTGCTGGGCAGAAGGCCATGCGCTTGGAAATCGGAGAAGACCGGAATGCCGGTGGCCTCGGCGAAGGCGCGAAGCTCGGCGGCCGCGTCCGAAAAATATGCACCCGCGCCGACCATGATCACCGGCCGTTCGGCAGAAGCGAGCATGTCCAGAGCTTCGCTGACGGCATGCGCGGGCGGGGCAGCGTGAACTTCCAGCAAAACTTGCTCGGGAAGTTTTACCGAGTTTTCATCAACCTGGGTGCTGAGCACGTCCATCGGCAAGTCGAGTACCACGGGTCCCGTCGGCGCGGACGTGGCGAGGCGAATGGCCTCGGCCACGAGGCGGGGAATCTGTTGCGCGACGGTAATGCGATGCGCCCATTTCGTAATCGGCGTGGAGATGGCCACCTGATCGATGCCCGCTTGCAGCGTGTTGGTTTCGGCATCAGCGAGCGCGCTGGAACCGCAAAGATAGAGGACCGGGGTACGGTCAAGATAGGCATTTGCGACCGATGTGATGATGTTCGTGAAGCCCGGGCCGGCAGTAGCCATGGCTACGCCGAGCGAGCGCGTGGCGCGGGCGTAGCCTTCGGCGGCGTGGCCGGCGGCTACTTCATGGCGCGTGTCCGTGATGGGAATCTTGTGATCGAGGCAGGACTGGAAAATGGTTTCCAGATGCGCGCCGTGAAGTCCGAAAATCTGCCGGACGTTGGCGTGAAGCAAAGTGCGGACGAGCAATTCGCCGCCGGTTACCATGGCCATGGGAAGGCTCCTCGTGCGATGCGATGGCGCGCACGGAACAAGCCCAGTTGTTTACTGGCACGCTTCGCAGCGGCGGTCATTCTAACCCACAGCCATCGCGCATCGGAGTGGGAACTTTGGTTCGATCCGCGAACTAGCGAGGGGGTGGGACGTAGCCTTCGGGAAGCTTGGAGCCTTCCCCGAAGAAAAACTGCTCCATCTGCTCTTCCATGATTTGCTGCGCGCGCGGATCGAGCGGGTTCAGGCGAAACTCGTTGAGCAGCATTTTGGAATGATCGACCCACATGCGCCACGCGTCTTTCGAGACATTTTCGTAGATTCGCTGGCCGATTTCGCCTTTCCAGGGCGGGCGATCGAGGCCGGGAAGCTCGCGACCGAGCTTCGCGCAGTGCACCATGCGAACCTTTTGCGTGCCCTTGTCATCCGCCATTGCGTTATCTCCTGAAAAAGTTAAACCGAATTTAACATACTTCAACAGAACGGCAAATTCCAGCCGTGGGCGTCGCCGCGAATGATTTCGCGCGGGACGCCTGCGGGAAACGGCGTTAAACTGGCACGCTTGCTTGGCAAGAGTGAAGACGCTGTGAACTTCAAGTCTGCGGCGGAGGCCGATGATGGCGGTTGAACGTGCAAGCAGCCGAATGTTGCCACCGGGAGTGACGAATCGCGAATTCGATCGCGCGCTGATCGCCTTTGGCGCAGCGATCGGCGATGAAGACGTGGTCACGACCGAACAGGAGCTGCAGAACTACACCGATCCGTTTGCGTTCGCGTCTGTCGATCCCCGCGCATTTGCGCCGTCGGCGGCGGTGAAGCCGGGATCAGTCGAGGAAGTGCGCGCGATTGTGAGGATCGCCAATGACTTCAAAATTCCGCTGTGGGTGGTTTCGCGCGGGAAAAATCTGGGATATGGAGGTGCCGCGCCGTGCGTGGCGGGATCGGTGACGGTTGATTTGGGACGCATGAACCGGATTCTCGAAGTGAATGAGGAGTTTGGCTATGCGGTGGTCGAGCCGGGCGTGACGTTTTTCGATTTGTATGAGCGCATCCGCGCTGGAAAAATGAAACTGTGGATTTCCGTCCCGGCGCTGGGATGGGGCAGCGTGATCGGCAACGCGCTGGATCGAGGTGTCGGCTACACGGCGTACGGCGAACATTCGAACAACATCTGCGGAATGGAAGTAGTGTTACCCGATGGCGAGCTGATTCGCACGGGGATGGGCGCGCTGAGCCGGGGAAAATCGTGGCACGCGTTCAAGCACGGATATGGGCCAACCGTGGATGGGCTCTTCCTGCAATCAAATTTGGGAATCGTGACGAAAGCGGGCATGTGGCTGATGCCGCAGCCGGATTTTTTCATCGCATGCGATTTGCAGTTCGAGCGCGAATCGGATTTGGAGCAGATCGTCGATATCACCGCAAAGATGAGGCGCGAAGAAATCGTTCAAAACACGGCGGTGCTGAGCAACGCGGTCCGGCTGATTTCGCGTCTGGGCGCACGAGAGAAATGGTTCAAGGGCGATGGTGCGGCCCCGGATGACGTAGTGCAGAAAAAGTTGCGCGAGATGGGGCTGGGAGCGTGGAATCTCCGTTTTGCAATATATGGGCCGGAAGAATTGGCCGAAGGACGGCTGAAAATTGCAAAGCAAGCGTTTGCCGCTATTCCGGGCTCGCAATTTGAAAGCAAGAAATGGGATGTGCGAGCGCACAGCGCCGAAGAATTTACCGCCGCCATCGGATCGGAAAGCGTCCAAGCCGGCATTCCCTCGCTGTTTGCGCTCGAAGTGCTGAAATATCGCGGCGAAGATGGCGGGCATATCGGATTTTCGCCGATCCTGGCGCCAAGCGGAAAAGAAGCGGCGAAACTCGCGGATCTGGTGGGCCGGACGTGCCACGAGCACGGCTTCGATTACTACGGCGGCTTTTCGTTTGGCTTCCGCCATCTGTGGTCGGTGATGATGATTCTGTACGACAAGAAGAGCGATGACCACCGCGTGCAAGTGGATCGGCTGTTTCGCAAGCTCGTGAAAGAGGCGGGCGAATTGGGATTTGCGGAATACCGCGCTCACGTGGAGTATATGGATCTGGTGGCCGACCAGTACGACTTCAATGGGCACGCGCTGCGGAGGTTCACGGAAACGCTGAAGGATGCCGTGGATCCGAATGGAATTTTAGCGCCGGGGAAACAGGGAATTTGGCCGAAAGCGATGCGGCTGAGCAGCGGCCGAGCGGGCTGAGTATGCCCCGCGGACGTGAGGGCCGCTCGCGTGGCATAGGTTTCCATCCATTCGCGCGCGGCTCCCGTAACGAACCGAGTTGGCCCCCCGGCGCGACGGTTGTGATCGTTATACTCATGCAGAAAGCGAGGAATCAAGCGTGCAACACGTGCGGTTGGGGAATACGGGACTTAAAGTGTCGCGGTTGTGCCTCGGGACGATGACGTTCGGATTCCAATGCGACGAACAGACTTCGTTCGCAATTTTAGATCGTGCGGCAAGCGCGGGAATAACGTTTCTCGATTCGTCAGATGTGTACCCGCTGGGCGGCGGACTGGAACGCGCGGGGCGAACCGAGGAAATTATCGGCAAATGGATCCGCGGCAAACGGCACGATTTCGTGATCGCGACGAAATGCTTTGGTGCCACGGGATCGCAGCCGTTTCACTCCGGCAACAATCGGCGGCACATTTTCGACGCGATCGACGCTTCTTTAAGGCGCCTGCAGACGGACTACATCGATCTGTATCAACTCCACGGCTTTGATCCGAACGTCACATTGGATGAAACGCTCGGCGCCCTAAATGACGTAGTGCGGTCGGGCAAGGTGCGTTACATCGGGTGCTCGAACTATCTCGCCTATCAGGTGGCGCGGTCGCTCGGGCGCAGTGATTTGCGCGGCTTTGCGCGATTCGTGAGCGTACAGCCGCGCTATAACCTGCTCTATCGCGAGATCGAACGCGAAATGCTGCCGATGTGCGTGGAAGAAGGACTCGGCGTGATTTCGTACAATCCGATTGCGGGCGGGATGCTGAGCGGGAAATACGATCGCAGCAAGCTGCCCACGGATATGGTCACGTCGCGTTTCGCGTTTCCGGGCCGGATTGGCGAGCTTTATCGCGGACGATATTGGGTCGATCCGGTTTTCGACGCTGTTGATCAGTTGAAGAAAATCGCGAGCGGAGCGGGGATTCCGTTGACGACGCTTGCCGTCGCCTGGGTGCTGGCGAACCCCGCGATTACGAGCCCGATTGTTGGCGCGAGCCGGCCCGAGCAGCTCGATGCGACTGTTGCGGCGCTGGATGTGAAAATTCCGGAGGACGTGAAAGCGGAGCTGGACAACGCCACAATTCAGTTTCGGTGATCGCGAATCCTCGAACCGTCCCGATCGCGGCGGGACATACGATCTTCGGCCGCGCCACTACTCTAAAGGCTCTAGGCGCCGTCGGCAGCGACGTCAGTTGCCGGAGCGCGATGCCTCGGCCTCCTGTTTGCGGCGCCAGGCGAAGTAGCCGTCGAGAACCTTTAGCTTGTCGAGATTCGGCATCGGAATCGCATGCGACGGCGTATCGAGCTCCATCGCCTGCTCCTTGGCGTTCGTGAAGGCGGGCCATTCAGGCAGGCCCTTGCCATTTGGATTTCCGTACTTCGCGAAATTGGTCCAGTAGGACATGATCTGCTCGGAAACTTTCCTGTCTTCGGGCGTGGCCGGCATTCCTTTTGTGAAATTCCCGAAGACAAATGAAATTTCGCTGCCGTGCGCCGGTCCCCAATCTTTGAATCGCGGCTGATCGGGATAATTCGGCCGGTGATTGAAATAATAAAGGAAAACTTTCCCCTTGCCGGTGCTGGACTGCAACCGCGCCCAACTCCAGGTGCTCCACGCGAAGGTCACATCGCGGGCGAGATCGCGCGCCGACCGCAGCGCCTGCTGCGGCGAATGATCCGGATAGGCGGCTAAGATGTTGCGTGCCAATATCCCGTAACCGTTTTCCACGCTGGCTCTGTACTTCTGCATGTCGGTGCTGGCGACGAAAAGCGCGCCTTCGTCGGCGTTGGTGCCGATCAAGACCGGCGTGTCGTTGTATCTTCCTTCTTCGTACAGCTTGTATTGATCGCCCAGCAGAACGTAGCCATCGAAATTCGGCCACCAGCGTTCCGGTCCGCCGAGTGCCGGGCCCACGTGCTTGTAAATTTCCGCGGCGGGCAATTTGCGCGCTTCGGCGATCGATGAAACGCCGAGCTTGGCGAGAAAGGCCTCGCCATTCTTCTCCGATTGCGCCAGCGTGGGAACGTCCGCGCCGGCGGCGTGATCCTCGGCCGCCGGGCCAAACGAACCGCCGCTTTCCGAGATAGCGCCTTCGAAAAGACCCTTCGCCAGCGGCGAGGCGCACAACATGCTGACGGAGATGCCTCCGGCGGATTCGCCGAAGATGGTGACTTTATTCGGATTGCCGCCGAATGCGGCGATATTGCGTTTCACCCACTTAAGCCCGGCAATCTGATCGAGCAGACCGTAATTTCCGGAATGGCCGCCCTGTTCCTTGCTGAGTTCGGGAGTGGCCAGAAACCCGAGCGGGCCGAGCCGATAGGCGATGCTGACGTACACAACACCCTTTTTTGCCAGGTTTTCGCCGTCGTATTGCTTCATGGAGGTAGCGCCGATCGTGAAGCCGCCGCCGTAAATCCAGACCATCACCGGCAAGCGAGCGCGTGCCGATTTTGCGGGCGTCCAGACATTCAGGTAAAGACAATCCTCGCTCGGCGTCACCGGATCGAGTCCAAGATCGCGTTCCACGATGGAAACCTGCATGCAGGCATCCGCGTATTTATCGGCGTGGAGCACGCCCTTCCACGGCTTCACCGGCTGCGGAGGCGCCCAGCGCAGATCGCCCAGCGGCGGCGCGGCAAACGGAATGCCCTTGTAAACGCGCACGCCGTTGACGACAGTGCCTTGTACGAGGCCGGATTGCGTACGCACGGGAGCAGGATGTTGCGCGTGAGTGGCGGATGCGCACGCAAGCGCGAGAATACCGAAAAAGGCTGATAACTTTTTGGCGAACGCCATACGGCCTCCTTCTGCGGTGGAAAATCGTGGCAGCGGACCAACAAGGCGCGCTCCGCCATTCTGGCGTGGGCGAACGGGTCCCGCGCCAGCCGGCGGGAATTCTACTCCCGTTTCGATGCGGAGAGCCAGAGGAACGACATCGTCGTCAGACCGCGAGTTCAGCGGGGCGCTTTCGCGGCGTGCGCTTGCCGTTGTGACCGGGGAAGTTCGCGAGGACTTCGCCGTCCCAGAGCCGGATGATGCGCTGCTGGAAAAACCAGCGCCCCGAAGATTTGACGAGCTGATCGTGATAATAGCCGGCAAAGCGGAGGATGTAAGGCGGTTCGCCGCGGCATTCCGTAACAAACACGAAAGAGCGCGCGGAGCATTTCAAGCTGTCGCCTTCAACAAGCAGTTGCGAAACGTGGTGCTGGCGTCCGGGAAAATTCGGCACGTTGCGGAAGTGTTCGATCAACGCGCGCATCCCGGCGGTGCCTTCCCAGCGGTCGGGCTCTTCGAACACCTCTTCGATGACCACAGCTGTGGGAGTGAAACAGGCAACGAACGCTTCCGTATCTCCCGTGTCGAGAGCCCACGCGTAGCGGGCCAGCAGGTCGTTGATAGCGACGCGGTCGGCAAGGCTAATCGGTTCCGGGGCGGACATCTTGCACTCCTTCCTGTAAGCGCCGCGAGATGCGGCTCGGGACTCGCGGCGCGGCGGCGCTCAGTAACCGATAGTGAAGCGCTCGCGGTGATGCTTCGGATGCTCCAGCTCATCCACTGCCGCGACCGCGTAATCCTCGACGGAAATCCTGCTGAGGCCGCTGGCATCGGCGATGATGCGATCGCCGCCCAGCCGGAATTTGCCTGTCCTTTCACCGGGCTGAATCATAATGGCGGGAGAAAAGTAGGCCCAGTCAAGTTCCGGCTCGCTTTTAAGGAGATAGTAATACTCGCGCACGCCGCGCATCGCGGGCTTGAAAGGCTCATAGGATGCAGGGAATTGCGGCGAATCGATGTATTCGACGCCTTCAGGCGTTTTCAGGCTGGCGGCGCCGCCGACGACCAGGAGACGCTTCACGCCAGATTTTTTCACCGCATCGATGATCGAGCGGTTTCCTTCCACAAAGCGGTCGTACAGCTCCGGTCCGGAGCCGTCCTTCGCGGCGTTCCACGCGCTCACGATCGCGTCGTGGTCTGCGAGCACCCGCGCAAGCCGGTCGCTCTCCTTCAAATCAAGACCGACGGGAGTGAGTCTGTGATTCTGCGGCAGCCGCTCGGGATGCCGCACGATGCCGGTAACTTCGTGTCCGCGGCGCAGCGATTCATCCAGAATTTTCGACCCGATGAATCCGCTGGCACCGATGATTGCAATTTTCATCTACTGTCCTCCGCGGGGCATCGTGAAGACGCTTGGCCCGGACGGATTGTATCACCGCTTCGTTGCAGCTGGCCGAAGCGAGCCCAGACTCGCGAGAAAAACTTCTCGGAGGCTGCGAGCCGGCTGGCCGGTGAGCATCTCCACGTGACGCGAGCAGATCGCAAAGTAGCCCTGGCGAATCGCGCGTTCGTAGGAAACCATTTCTTCGCTGCCCCACGTGCCGGTGCCGTCGGAATTCGTTTCGCCTTCGACATATTCGCGTGGGACTCCGGCGGCATCGAACAACGCCAGCTTTTCTTCGTGCGTCACCGGCACGTATTCCACGGGGCTGCCGCCGATTTCCGCGGCGAGCGCAGCAGCTTCGCGAAAACTGAGAAGTTCCGGGCCGGTAATCTCATAAACAGCGCCTTCGTGCCCCAGCGTGGTCAAAACAGCGGCCGCTGCCGCGATGCAATCGTGTTTGGACACGAACGCCATGCGGCCTTCGCCCGCGCTCATAATCCATCGGCCCGTTTCGAGCGCCATGGGAGCGAGCATTGTGGCGATCACCTCTGCGTACTGGCTGTCGCGGAGGAACGTGAATGCTGCGCCGGAGCGGCGTAACAACTCTTCCGTCACCACGTGGTCGGCGACGGCCAGTGATGGATTCCGCGGATGAATGCCAACGCTCGACGTGTATACGATGTGTTTCACGCCCGCAGCCAGCGCAGCTTCAATCGCCGCGCGATGCTGCCGCTGGCGCCGTGCGCCAACGGCCAGTGTGCTTATCAAAAGCATCTTTTCCGCGCCCGCAAACGCGCGCGGCAGCGAGTCCGGCTGGTCGAAATCTCCCTCCCGAACCCGGGCTCCGCGGGCGGCAACCGCCGAAATGACGGCGGGACGGCGCGTAACAAGGATCAACTCGGAGGCGGGAATTCTTCTCAAAAGAGCTTCGCTTACCTGGCGGCCAAAGCTTCCTGAAGCGCCTGTGACGAGGATGCTCATATGCGGTGGTTACTCACTTCTTGACCGCCAGATAGTAGCATTGTGTTCGCCTGTCGCGAATAGCCAAAGTGGAAGGCGGACCACGAGCGGCCGCTTGACACGCGTGGCGTGTGCGGCCAATATCACCGCCGATTTCGGAATTTGGCGTTGAAAGTCCGCTTTATCAAGAAAGCGAGAATCTTATGACTGAGCTGGCTCCGCTTGGTTTACCTGTTTCCACTCTCGACGCGCCCAAGTTGCACTTCGCGTTCGAGGTGCGCATATGGTTTCAACGTGTGCAGACGATTCCCAATATGCCGAGCGGCGCGGCGCGTGGGGCGGTTTACGTCGATCGTGGGGAATTTTCCGGCCCCCGGCTGAAAGGCAGGGTAGTGCCCGATAGTGGCGGCGATTACGCTCTGTTTCGTCCTGATAACACAGTCCAGTTTGACGCGCGCTATATGTTGCAGGAGGACGATGGCACGCTCATTCTGCTGCATAACCGCGGTTATTTGTGGGGCTATAAGCAAGACACTATGCACCGTCTGCGCGAAATGATTTTCGCTGGCGGCCCGCCGGTGCCCTCATCGGAGTATTACCTGCGGGCTTGCCCATCGTTCGAAGTGGAGACCGGGAAACACGATTGGCTCACGCGGCACGTATTTGTTGGTGTCGGCGAGCGCAAACCGGACGGCAATCTGATCCGTTACTACCTGTTGTCTTAGTCTGATGTTTCCGCTGCTATTCAGTTTCCGCGTCATGAACCCGCGAGGCATCTGGACGCATCCATATTGGATGTGTTAGGGAGCGGCCGCTGAGCGCGGTTCACGGGCCTCTATCACCGGGCGCTTTGTGACTCCACTTGACCGTCCGCGCCTGACTCTCAAGGAGACCTCTCATGAACAGCCGCGCTATGATCGCGCATGAAGCGATCTACCCGGATAATTATTTTTGCGAGCTGCCAAGCGACCCATGCGCAATCGTCATATTGGGCGCGTCGGGAGACCTGGCGAAACGAAAGCTTCTGCCTGCACTCTACGACCTGGCTGTGCATGGGTGTCTCGCTCCGCGTTTCCGTCTGCTGGGATTTGCCCGTACGGAGATGAGCGATCAGGAGTTCCAGCAGCAAGCCACGGAATTTCTGCCGGACAAGCCTGCTGGCAGCGACGATTCGGACCGCAGCGGTTTCCTCCAGCACCTGCGCTATTTCAGCGGAAATTACAACGACCCCGAGTCTTACCAGCGTCTCGCAACTCGGTTAGCGGAGCTTGATCGCGAGGCCCACTTGGGCGGCAATCGCCTGTTTTATCTGGCTACGCCTCCCGCGATCTATCCTCGCATTGTGGAGCAGTTGGGAAGAGCAGGTCTGGCGAAGTCGAAGAACGAAAAATCGTGGGTTCGAATCATTGTTGAAAAGCCCTTTGGGCATGACCGCGCTTCCGCTCGCGCGCTAAATGCGCAGCTTCTAAACGTGTTTGACGAATCGCAGGTCTTTCGCATCGACCACTACCTCGGCAAGGAGACTGTGCAAAACTTACTGGTTTTCCGGTTCGGCAACGGGATTTTCGAGCCGCTTTGGAACCGCAACTACATCGATAGTGTGCAAATTACCGCCGCGGAGTCGCTCGGCGTGGAGCGCCGCGCGGCGTTTTACGAATCAACGGGCGCTCTGAGAGACATGGTGCAAAGCCACGTGCTTCAACTTACTTCGCTCGTGGCCATGGAATCGCCCGCGAATTTCGACGCCACCGCCGTTCGCAACGAAAAAATCAAGGTGCTGGAGTCGATCCGGCCGCTCACTGGAGAGTCAGTGCGCAAGCACGTCGTGCGCGGCCAATATGGGCCGGGTTGCGTAAATGGCCAAACGGTCCCCGGATATCGCGACGAGCCAGGGGTAAATCCGAACTCCACGACGGAGACTTTCGTGGCGCTGAAGCTTCTGATCGATAACTGGCGCTGGAGCGGCGTGCCGTTCTATCTGCGGACGGGAAAGCGGCTGGCGGAATCGGCGGCGGAAATTGCCATCATCTTCCGGCGCGCGCCGCACATGGTGTTCCAGGGAGAAGATGTTGAGCCGAATTCGCTGGCACTCAATATTCAGCCCGGAGAAGGCATCTCGCTCTCGTTCGGCGCAAAATCTCCCGGCTCGAAGCTGCGCATCGCGCCGGTAACCATGGATTTCCACTACCGCCGGGCGTTCGGCGCCGGATCCCGCGAGGCTTACGCAACCCTCATAAACGACTGTATACGCGGCGACGCGACGCTTTTCGACCGCGCCGACAGCGTGGAAGCCGCATGGGCCCTGGTCGATCCGATCATAGATGCGTGGAAGAATTCGCCGCCTGTGTTTCCGAATTATCCGGCTGGCACGGAAGGCCCCGAGGCAGCCTTCAATCTGGCGGGATCGGAAGGCCGGCGGTGGCGGTCGCTTCCGTCACGAACAATAATCCACGCCGTGATACTTCTCTGACAATTCCCGCGCAGTGCGGCATAATCCTTGCGGAGAATGGCCATGATCCTGGCGGGTGATATCGGCGGAACGAAATCCAACTTAGGATTGTTCGACGTGCGGGACGGCATGATGGTGCGCGTGGCGCACAAGCGCTACGCTAGCCATGACCACGCCGGCTTGCACGAAATCGCGCGGGATTTTCTCCATGAGACTGGCGCAAAAATATCGGCTGCCGGTTTCGGAATCGCCGGTCCCGTGCTGAACAACCGCGTGCAAGCCTCGAACATTCCCTGGATCGTTGATGGCGCGGAGATGGCGAAATTCCTCGGTCTGCCGCGCGTTTGCCTGCTGAACGATCTGCAAGCCACCGCCTATGGACTCGGCGTGCTCGGACCGTCCGACATCGAAACCATCATTCCGGGAGTCCCGGTGGAAAATGCGACGCGCGCGGTGATCGCTGCTGGCACCGGCCTCGGCGAATCGATCCTCTACTGGGACGGTCTTCAATACGTGGCTATGCCCTCGGAAGCTGGCCATGCGGATTTTGCGCCCAACACCGATCAGCAAGCCGATCTCTGGAAATTCCTGAAGACGAAGCACGAGTTCGTTTTTCAGGAGCTGGTTCTTTCCGGCCGTGGTTTCCAGCACATCCACGAATTCCTGGCTCCGTCGGTTCGCCATCCCGGTTTTGACGGCGAGCAGATGGACCCGGCTGTCGAAATCACGCAACTGGCCCTTGCGGGCACTTGCCCCGCTTGCGTCGAGACGGTAAATCTTTGGATTGAGATTTACGGATCAGAGGCTGGAAACCTGGCGCTTCGCGCCGTGGCGCGCGGTGGGGTTTACATCGCTGGAGGAATCGTGGTGAAAATTCTCGCCAAGATCAAGGAAGGCCGCTTCGCAACGGGCATGCACCGAAAATGCAATGCGGGAGGCTTCGAGTTGAAGGACGTCCCGCTTCACGTGGTGCTCGACGAGGAATGTCCGCTTAAGGGCGCGGCATATGCCGCTTCGAAACACTCCTACTAAACACGGCGACCACCCGGCCTTCGGGCCGGGCGGTCGCTGCCAGGGCACGTTTGCCTGACGCGGTCGTCAGAACATAAATCCCATTTCGATTGCGCCGCGCGGCTGGTTGGCATTTGTGCCAAGCGGCCCGAACGCGTCGCCGGCCGTGATGCTGCCCGCGTGCACGATCGCGAATTCCCCGCGCGCGAAAAATCCGCCCTTCACATACGTCGGCGTAATCGTAAATCCGAATGCGTTGCTGCCCGGTCCATACAACAAGTTGATCGTGCCGCTTGCGGCGCTGCCCGAGGTGGTAATGTACTCGGGCCGCACCGCTAGCGATATTCCATGCTTGAAATTGTAGGTGGCCAGCAGCGCGCCTCCGGCCGTATGTGCACCGGCGAAAATTCCGACCTTCGGAATCGTGGGCACGTTGGTATATTGGAAATAGGGCGTGACCACCCACGGCCCGTGGCTATAGGTGTAAATCACGTTATAAATCTGTTCGTTGTTCAGGTATAGAGGCGTGGCAAACGTGTTCTTGTCATATTGGCCTGCGTTTCCGCCGGCGACGAACGACAATGTGTTCGCGCTGTTGAACGCGTAAGCCACCGAACCAAACACCCACGTGTAGCGGTTCGAGTAAAAGCCGTCGTTCCAACTTACGGACGTACTGAGCTTCTTATAGGTGTAATTCAGTTGCACGCCTCGGTTCACCGCGTTTTCCTGGTTCCATAGCAGCCCGCGCTCAATATTCATATTTTCGAAACTGAAGGTATATTCCGCGCCGATCAGCGTGGGCAGCGCCCCAATTTCCGCCGAGAAGTTTCCCTTCACAAGCTTCAAATAGCCTTGGGGGAACGCCCCGTAAAAATCATTGATCGTGTCCTTCGTGGAGAGATAAGGAACTCCCAAGTCCGGCAGGTTGTATGCGCCTGCTTGGAGATAGAACTGCCACCAGCCGCTCGTCTTTTGCACGAATACCTGACCGTTGCTGACGTCCCAGATGGTCGCCTCAACTCCCGGGTTGTGCTCTCCCTCTGTCGAGCCCCAGCCGCTTAAAATTCCGGTGATTTCCAGCTTCCCGAAGGGCCCGCCATCAAACTCGTGAGGCACGGCAGTCGCCAAGGGGCCTGTCATGGACGGCATCGGTAGCGGCATCGGAGCGGCCGCATTCTGCGCCGGCGTGGGCGCTTGCGGCGGATTGGCTGGCGTAGGCTGCCCCTGCTGCGCCCCTGCAGCCGTTGCTCCCGCCGGATCTTGCGCCCGCGCGTGCGACACTGCCACGCCCGTCGTCAACATGACCGCCAAAACAGCCGTCGCCCACTTCCGTACACACTCGGTGCTCTTCATGTGGTTTTCCTTTTCCTCCCTACCCGCGCTCACGGTCGATCGCCAGCTTCGTGGGGTCGCGGCGTTTTGACGCACTTTTCAATTCCGTGCCAACACCCTACAGGCCGCTTTGCCATTGGTCCAACTCAACGATTCAATCCAACCAATCAGGAAAAAATAGTTTTGAAAAATTTATGCACCGCATAAGTAAAAGACCGGGATTACGCGCTCCCACACAAGCTCCTCTGCGCATACCCGCGCTTGGCTTCGCGGCTCTGCTTAGGTCTTTAAAAAGAGTAAGAGCGGCCGTCTAAACCACGCATAAATGCGGGCTTACAAAGTGCTAAATCGCAGTGTGGGCTGTTTCAGCGGCGGGTAAACAGATACATCAGTCCGAAAATCACAACCGGAATCATGATCAGCACGATGTAGAAAAGCACGCGGCGCACCCAGGGTGTGCGCCGTTTCTTCCAATCGCGCAGTTCGGCGCGTTCCGCCACGCCTACCTGGTCCTGATGCTCCAGGTCCCACGCGAACTCGTGGGCTGTGGCGTAGCGGTTCTTGGGATCGCGCTCGATCGCTCGATAAATTATCTCCTGCAGTTGGGGCGATATGGACGCGTCAATCTCGCGCGGCGGAATCGGATTGTTCAGCAGCCGGTCGTTCATGATGGCAAACGGATTCGGGCCCTGAAAAGGTTCCTTCCCGGTTAGCATCTCGTAGAGCATCACGCCCAACGCGTAAATATCGCTGCGGCCGTCGCCGCGCTTTCCTTTCACCTGTTCCGGCGAGATGTACTCAGGAGTGCCCATCACGTTCGAAAGCTTCGCAAACGTCAGCCTGCGCGAGCCCGCCTGCGCGGCAATTCCGAAATCGATCAGCTTCACGTGGTCGCTCGCGTCCACCATGATGTTTTCGGGCTTCAAATCGCGGTGAACCACGCCGTGACTGTGGATGTAGTCAAGCGCGTTGCAGATTCCAATCGCAATCTTCACCGCCCGCTCGGGCGGCAATTTCTTTTCTTCATCCAGGATTTTCCGCAGCAGCCGCCCTTCCACCCACTCCATCACCATGTACAGCCGGCTGCGGTCTTCATCGACGAAAACCTTCATTACGCCCGGATGATCGAGCGCTTTGCCGATGTCCTGCTCGCGCTTGAACCGGTCGAAAAGCACCGGATCGCTTTCCATTTCGGGGTGGGGAACTTTGATGGCCACTTGCTTGCCGGTACGCAAGTCGGTTCCGCGAAAAATAGAAGCCATTCCGCTGCGGGCGGCCACAGCGTCGATGCGGTAATGGTCGAGTTGGTCGCCGGGTCGGACCGAAGAAGCCTCAGCGTGCGTATCTTGGGAAACGGGGGGCAAGGTTCACGCTAGGGAAGCCGGTACGGCCGGCCGCGGTACATTCCCACACGCTCCACGCTTCGAACGCGCACGATCTGCAGGGTGATATTATCGCTGCCGTCCCGCTGGTTGGCAATATCCGCTAGGCGCCGCGCCGCCGCGTCGAGATCTTCCGCCCGGCCCGCAACGGCCGCGATCTCCGTGGCGCCGATCGAGCCATGCAAACCATCAGTGCACAGCACCAGCACATCGCCGACGAACACCTGATGTTCATTTACTTCAACATTCACCGTCAGTCCGGTGCCGAGCGACCGGCTTAGCACGTGCCGAGACTCTGATTCCGCGGCTTCCTTCGGCGAAAGGAGACCCATGCGAACCTGTTCGGCTGCGTAGGTGTGGTCACGCGTCAAGATGCGCGGCTCGCCCTGGCGAATCAAATAGCAGCGCGAGTCGCCGACGTGCGCCACCACCACGCGATCGTGCCGCAGCGCGCACGCGACAATTGTCGTCGCCATATTCGACCCGCCGGGTATCCGTTCGTGTGCCGTCTCGAGCACCCGCGTATTTGCCCTGCGGATTAATGCGGGCAGCAGAGACGAATTCGCTTCCCCGCGCGTGCTTTCCCGGAATCCCTGAATGACTGTATCCACGGCTGTTTGCGACGCGATTTCTCCATCTTCGTTTCCGCCCACGCCGTCGGCCACTACGAACAGCCACCCGCGTGAGCGCGCATCTTCGGCGGTTGCCGGCCGCACGTAACCGAGATAGTCCTCGTTTCCCTGGCGCACTCGCCCCAGCTCCGAAAGTTGAGCGAATTCGACGTCCATACTGGGTGTTGGCGCAGGGTATCTCCCCGCCGCACGCTGCGGCACGGCTTCAAGCGCCCGCGCTGGCATCAGCTTGGCCATCACGCCGAGCCACGCACTGACGGAAGATTCCGTTGCTCGATCCGCGCAGCATGTTTCATTAACGTGCCTTCCAGGGCCCAAGCCGCGCTGGTTACCACCTGTCCAAAGCGCCGTGTTTTGGCGCGCCAGCGTGCTCTCGCAAGTATGCGGCCGCGATACTGCCCCACACGGCCCAATTATCGGCCCGTAGGCTTCACGGCGTGATGCAACGTTTGGATGGCTCGGATACAGGATTTGAATCGGTATGGAAACGATGGAAAGGCGGGCGCCCAGCCGCGCCCGCCCCTGACAAAACCGCCGACTTTGGCTTATGTGGTGGTCCGTACCGTCACCATCGTCGTCTTGCCGGTCCTCTTGCTGTTCATGGCGAAGTAGATGCCGCCGTATATTGCCCAGCATGCAGCTATGCCCAGCGCCAAGTACGGCTCCATCTTGGTTCCGTATCCCAGGAACGGCCCGATCAGGTAAAACGACATACACACCAGGTTCGCCACCACTCCGAACGCCGGGATGAGCCAGTGCTTCACCACGCTGAAGTTCGGGTGCTTGTGATAAGCAACCATGCACACGACGCAGCTCAGCGCGTAAAGCAGGAATGTCCCGAAGTTGGAGGCCAGCGTGACCGTGGTGAACGAATTCGGCAGCGCCGCCATCTTCGCGTGCGTCAGATAACCGAAACTCGACCAGAAGCCGTGCGGCAGAGCCTGAATCGCGGCGTCCGTCGGAGCTCCGCCATCGCCGAACACCATCGCGAGTCCGATGCATCCGAAGATGATCGAAACGACCGAAAGCGTCCAGATTGCCTTGTGAGGGCTGAGGTTCTTTTCATGCAGGATGCCGAAGTGTTCCGGCACCTCCTGGTCCTTGCTCATCGCGTAGGTCACGCGCGCGCCCGTGTTGATGCACGAAAGCGTGGTGCCGATCAGCGCCAGGAACACCGTGAACGCCTCAATCAGCATGAAAGCCCTTCCGTGCCCGTTGAAAATCGCATTGCCGATCATCACCATCATGTCGGCAATGGGCGCCGCCGAACCGGAAGCGCTCTGCATCGAATAACCGCTACTTAAAGCATAGTTCGCGGCGAAATATTCGAATAAATAACAGAACGCTCCTTGCACCAGCAGCGACGTGATCACCGCAATCGGTATGTCCCGCTTCGCGTTCTTCGCTTCGCCTCCCAGCGCCGTACACGATTCGAATCCTACGAGAATCAAAATGGCGACCGTCGCTTGCACGAACATCGATCCGAGATTGTGGATGCCCACAACAGACTTGGCGTTTGGATGCGTCAGGAAGTTGCCGCTCGAATCGCGTGTCGGGTAGCTGACGTGATAGGGAACTGGTTGTCCCGCGGCATCCAGCTTGCACAGCGGCACCTGCGCCGCGTTGCGGACGATGTTCCCTTTCCCGTCCATCTGAAATTCGCAGTTGTACGCGTTTCCGGAGGTCGCGTCCCACTGCCACGCCACGCTCCCCGGCGGATGGTTCATGCGGTAGCCGATCGCCATCACCGAAAACACGATCAGCGCCGAAATCTGGATCACGTTGATCGCCACGTTCACCGCCGTCGATCCCGTCACCCCCCGGTGCGCTATGTACGACACCATCAGCGTAAACACAATCGCCACGGCCATCATGAACATTGGTCCGGGATTGGACGCGCTCATGAAGTTCGGATAGAGCGTCCCTGCCACGTAGCCGACAAACAGGCCGGTGGCCGCCACCATCACCCCCGGATAAATCCAGTAGTAAAGGTGCGAGCCCCATCCGACGATGAATTTCATCAGCCGCGCGTATTTCCATGCCTTTTCGTGGTTCAAGAATGATTGTTCGGCGAAGTAATACGAGCTGCCCGTGCCGGGATATAGTTTGGAAAGCTCCGCGTACGATACCGCGGTCGCAAGGCAGAGCAACAACGCGAAGAGGATTCCGATCCACATCGATGGCGATGTGGAACCCTCCGTCGCTTGGGCGTAAAAGGTGAGCCAGAGGAAGGCGCCGGGCGCGATCAACGCCATGGCGTTCATGGTCAGCCCGGTTAAACCGAGCGTCGCCTTCATCTCACCGGTAGTCTTCTCGGCCATATAGACTCCTTTTGAGATTTGGAACCCGCGCGCCGAGAGTAGAGGCAGCCGCTGCGGAAGGAAAATGCAACGTTTGAATGTGCGGGATAGATGTTTCTAATGCGCACGCAACGCGGTAAAACTATTCTACTCAACCGCTTGCTCGCGGTATTTGCAAATCAAATGCATCCGCTCGGAATTTGAAATATCCGTTTTCGCCGGATGTTTGGGATTTTGCGGCGGCCGGCTTCCGGAATTTCCGGATCGCTGCGCGCGCCGGAATGAAAGGAAAGAGAGGGCTGATTTCGATGATTCGGACTTTTCGCGGGCGCGCTCCACGGGTCGCCGCCGGCGCGTACGTTGATCCGCAGGCGGTCGTGATTGGCGATGTCGCGATCGACGAAGACGCCAGCATCTGGCCCTGCGCCGTTCTGCGTGCCGACTACAACTCCATCCGCATCGGCGCGCGGACCAGCATTCAGGATGGCACCGTCTGTCACATCGAAAGCGGCAAATATTCGCTTTCGGTTGGATCGAACGTCACCGTCGGCCATCGCGTGATTCTGCACGGCTGCACCATCGAATCCGATTGCCTCATTGGCATGGGCAGCATCCTGATGAATGGCTGCAGGATCGGTTCGGGCAGCATCATCGCCGCGGGCACGCTGATTACCGAGGGCGTCGAAATTCTCCCCGGCAGCGTTGTGATGGGAGCTCCGGGGAAAATCCGCCGCGCCGCCACCGACGATGACCGTCGCCACATCGCGCGGTCCGCCGAACACTACGTCAATTTCAAAAACGATTTCCTGGCTGAAAAATATCGCGGGTAAATGAGAGTGACAGTGTCATCCCATGCCCGGTCGCCTGGTTGCGGCAAACGGGGGTGAGGGATCTGGTTCTTGTTTCGAGTCAGCAATCGCGCCGATTCGTCCCGGAGACGCCTCTTGCGCGCACGCGCCCGGCTATCTACTATGGTTTGATACTCGTTGGGTCCGAACAGGGCAGAGGAGTGGGACACCCGTGTCCCGATGCATTTGACTCGTTCCAAAGATGACTGACAAACCCGAAACAACTGAAAAAGCCCCGAAAATCGAACGCCGCCAGTTCCGCGCCATCAAGGGCACGCGCGATATTCTGCCGCCTGATTCCGCGCTGTGGAATTGGTTCGAGCAGTCCGCCCGCGAAGTCTTCGAGTCCTACAACTTCCGCGACATCCGCCTCCCGATCTTCGAGGAGACTTCTCTTTTCGCCCGCGCCGTCGGAACAGACACCGACATCGTGGGCAAGGAAATGTACACGTTCACGACGCTCGAACCCGAGACTGAGAAATTAAACGACTTGCGAAGCATAGTACTTGGCTGGCCCGATTTATGGGACCGACAACAGTTCGAGGCATATAAGAGAACCGTCGAGCTATTCGTACAGGCCGTAGAGCAAGCAATGAACGCGCCACGAATTCCGGCCGACCGCGATAACCGCACAGTCGCGCAGAACCTGAAGAACCACGCCCACGAGCTGATGGGTGTGTCACCGCAGCACGCGACAGATTTTGTAGAGAGAGTGCGGGCGGACGCTAGAGCTCTCGAACTCGGTCAGATCACGACGCTGCGGCCGGAGGCGACGGCGAGCGTGTGCCGCGCGTACATCGAGCACGGGATGCAGACGCTGCCGGGGAATCAGAAGCTGTACTACGTAGGGCCGATGTTTCGCCGCGAGCGCCCGCAAAAGGGACGCTACCGGCAGTTTTATCAGGTGGGCGCAGAAGTTCTGGGACCATCCGATGCGCCGGCGATCGACGCCGAAGTGCTCGAAATGCTGCTCACGTTTTTCAATTGCGTCGGCCTAACGAATATCAAGCTGTACATCAATTCCATCGGCTGCAAGGAATGCCGACCGAAATACGTGGAACGGCTGCGCGCCGAGCTGCGCAAAGTGAAAGACCATCTTAAGGAAGATTCGCAGCGCCGCATCGAAACGAATCCGCTGCGCGTCCTCGATTCCAAGCTGCCCGAAGAGCAGCCCATCATCGAAAAGCTGCCGCGCATTTCCGATCATCTTTGCGACGCTTGCCGCGAGCACTTCGCCAAATTGAAAGACGAGCTCGCCCTGCGGGGCATCGGCTACCAAGAAAACTGGCGGCTCGTTCGCGGCCTCGACTATTACACGCGAACCACATTCGAAGTGTCGGCGGCGGGCCTGGGTTCGCAAAATGCCGTCTGCGGCGGCGGGCGGTACGATGGGCTCGTGGAACTGCTCGGCGGCCCCGCCGGCATAAAAGGCATCGGGTTTGCCATCGGTACCGACCGTGCGATTCTTTCCCTTCAAGAAAGCGGAAATCTCCCGAAGCTGCCCGGACTCGCCGTCTTCATCGCCTGGATGGGTGCGAAGGCCTATGCTCCCGCCGTGGCCATCGCGAAAAAATTGCGCGCGCGCCGTTTCTCCGTGGAATTGCCGCCCGAAGAAATGAAATTCAAGAAATCGCTTGGCTTGGCCGACAAACTCGGCGCGAAATACGCTCTGATCATCGGCGAGGACGAAGCCGCCTCCGGCACATTCACGCTGAAGCGCCTTTCCGACGCGCACCAGGACAAGCTCGATGAATCGGCGTTGCTCGACCGTCTCCAATCCGAACTTCGAGGACCGAATGCTTGACACGCTGGGCAATTTGAAACGCACGAATTACTGCGGCGCGCTGCGCGCCTCAGATGCCGACAAAGATGTGGTGCTGATGGGCTGGGTCCATCGGCGGCGCGACCTCGGCCAGCTGATCTTCATCGATCTGCGCGACCGCGCCGGCATCGCGCAGATCGTCTTCAATAACGAGCAGAATGCCGAGGCGCACAAAAAAGCCGAGGATCTGCGCTCGGAATTCGTCGTCGCCGTCGAAGGCCGCGTGGTGCGCCGGCAGAAGGCCAATCCTGACATTCCCACCGGCGAGGTGGAAGTGATCGCCACGCGCCTCCATATCCTGAACAACTCGAAGACGCCGCCGTTTCCCATCGAGGACGACGTGAGCGCGACCGAAGAAACCCGCCTGCGTTATCGTTACCTCGATTTGCGCCGCCCGCGCCTGCATTCCAATATCGAACTGCGGCATAAAATCGTTTTGGAAATTCGCAAAACTCTCGACGAGTTGGGCTTCTTCGAGATTGAGACGCCATTCCTTACGCGTTCCACTCCCGAAGGCGCCCGCGATTATTTGGTACCCAGCCGCGTGCATCACGGACAGTTCTATGCGCTCCCGCAATCCCCGCAAATTTTCAAGCAGATCCTGATGATTTCGGGCATGGACCGCTATTTTCAGATCGTTCGCTGCTTCCGCGACGAAGATCTGCGCGCCGACCGCCAGCCGGAATTCACCCAGCTCGATCTCGAAATGTCCTTTCCGCGCCAGCAGGATATTTTCGAAACCATCGAGAAAGTGATGGAGCGCTGCTGCGCCGTGGCCGGCGTTACGGCGAAGGGACCGTTCAAGCATCTCGATTATAAAGATGCGATGCGCCGCTATGGCTCCGATAAACCCGACCTTCGCTTCGGCATGGAGCTGCATAACGTCACGGAGTTTTTCGAGCCGGCTCGCGCCGCCCTGCGCTTCGAAGGCAACGTGCAGGCCGTCGTCGCGCCGGGCGCTGCCGCGTGGTCGCGCAAGCAGCTCGACGAATTGGCGGAATTCGCGAAATCGGCCGGCGCCCGCGGTGTTTACACGGTGAAAGTCACCGCGGAAGGCGCTTCTTCGGCGCTCGAGAAAAACCTCGGCGCGGACGGGCTGAAGAAGCTGGTTGCGGCGATTGGCGCAAAGCCCGGAGATTTGATCGTTGCGGCTGCCGCGAAAGAACAGGTCCAGCACAGCGATACCTCGCTCAACGTTGGCGGCCAGATTCGCCTCTATCTCGGCGACAAGCTGAATCTGATCGACCGTAGCAAGTGGGAATTTGTGTGGATCACCGGCTTCGCGCTTTTCGAATGGAGCGAGAAGGAAAAGCGCTGGGTCAGTGCGCAGCATCCGTTCACCGGAATTGTCGAGGAGGATATCGACAAGCTCGAATCCGCGCCGTGGGAGTGTCGCTCCAAGGGCTACGATTTGGTGCTCAATGGCAACGAACTCGGCTCCGGCAGCATTCGGATTCACCGCCAGGACGTGCAGGCGCGCCTCTTCAAAGCGCTGGGGCTTACCGACGAGCAGGCGCGTCGCCGTTTTGGATTTTTTCTCGAGGCGTTGACCTACGGCACTCCGCCGCATGGCGGCATCGCCCTCGGCATCGACCGCATCGTCATGCTGCTCGCCAAGGAAAAGTCCCTGCGCGACGTCATCGCCTTCCCCAAAACCACCGCCGCGCAGGATTTGATGGCTGAGTCGCCCTCGGACGTCGATCAGGCGCAGCTCGATGAGCTCGGCATCGCCATCAAAGAAAGCGAACTAATGTGAGAAAAGAGGAGCCGGCCTCTCGCCAGGACCATAATCCGTTTGTGCTGGCTCCCTTTGTTATTGGTGGCGGAGCCAGCTTTCTGATCTTTTGTCCCTGGACGACTTACCGCTGTCCGCACTGCCGTCAGGTGTTCCGAAGAGATTTCTGGCCTGATGATGTGCGACTTGGGAATGGCGAACGCACATGCAAGTACTGCGGAAAGACATTCGATGACGGGGCACGTGAGTGGCCCGAGCTGCCATTTAGCAAAAAACTGCGATACTTTCTTCCCCCCGGGGATTTTGGCTGCCGCCAGCGGCGGTCTTTTTTGCGTAATTTTCACTATTTTTATCGCTCGAGACGTTCTCGGTTATTCAGGTTTGACGATAGTTTCGGCAATTTTCCTGTCGCCGGTTATCGTTTGGTGCCCGCTACGCTGGTTGTTTGTGCGTCGCTCGATTGAACGTTATGAGAATGGGCCTGGCTCGATGAGAAGGAGGCTTGGAACTTCCGTTCAATAGTATGTCTCGCATTCGCATACTTCCGGAAAACGTCGCGAACAAGATCGCCGCTGGCGAAGTAGTCGAGCGTCCTGCGTCGGTCGTAAAAGAGTTGCTCGAAAACGCGCTGGACGCCGGAGCGCACTCGATCCGCGTCGAAGTAGAATCCGGCGGCAAGCGCATGATCCGCGTAATCGACGACGGCTGCGGCATGAATCACGATGACGCGCTGCTGGCATTCGAGCGCCACGCTACGTCAAAGCTCGCGAACGCCGACGACCTGCTCTCGATTTCCACGCTCGGCTTTCGTGGCGAAGCGCTGCCCTCGATTGCCGCCGTATCGCGGCTGCTGCTGGAAACGCGCACGGAACAAGAAGAGCAGGGAACTCGCGTGGAATTCGCCGGCGGCAAGCTTCTAGGCGTGAAACCAGCGGGCGTTCCGGCAGGCACATCGATTAGCGTGGCGGACATTTTCTATTGCGTGCCGGCGCGGCGGAAATTCCTGAAATCAGAAACAACAGAACTCGGCCACGTCGCTTCGCTCGTGACGCACTATGCGCTTGCGCATCCGGAAACACACTTCGTCCTGAGGACTCCCACGCAGGTGATTCTCGATTGCGCGCCGGTGGAAAAGCTGGCCGACCGCGTGTACCAAGTTTTCGGCCGGCGAGCGCTTGATGAACTCGTCGAAATTCCCGCGAGCGAAGCGCCGGTGCGCGCCGCCATTACCGAGGCCGAATTGGAGCCGGGCGAGGAAGCGACCGCCATCCGCGTCACCGGATTCTCTTCGCGGCCCGAAATTCAGCGCGCCAACCGCAATGGCACCTACATCTTCGTGAATCGCCGGTTGGTCCGCGACCGCCTGCTCCTCCACGCCATCGGCGAAGCTTATCGCAACATCATTCCCCCGGGCGTGTTTCCAGTGGTGTTGTTGTTCCTTGAATTGCCGTACCAGGAAGTGGACGTGAACGTCCATCCCGCGAAGATCGAAGTACGCTTCCGGCATCCGCAGTTCGTTCACGATTTCACGCGCGATGCATTGCGCCACGCGCTTTCTGTCGCGCGGCTGATTCCCGGCTTTCCTGCCACGCGCGCCGCCGTTGCCGGCGCGGCGCCCGGAACGGCTGGATTCGCTTCCGGCGCGGACCAACTGCGAGGCTACGCGCCGGTCCGGGATTCCCCGGCGTTTCCCGGTCCGCCGCGCGCCGAAATTCCCGCGGCGTTCGCGTCGAGCGCGGCGGTCGCCGAACCCCTGGAACTCAGCGGCGCACCCGACCGTCCCTACGTCCAGCGACTCGGATTCGAATCAGGCGGCGCGATGGAATTTCCGCTGCCGGGAGAGAATGGTAGCGCGTCCACCCCCGGCGCCGGGGCGGTCGGGCTTCCCGCGCCCGAAGGCGGTTCGCTGCCCGGTCCCGAGTCCATCGCCGATCTGAAACCGCTCGGGCAGGTCAATGCCAGCTTCATCGTGGCGATCAATGGCGAAGGTCTCTGGATCGTCGATCAGCACGTGGCGCACGAGCGCGTGCTTTTCGAGCAGCACCTGCGCGCTCGCCGCGAAGGGCCGCTGGGCGGCCAGCGCATGCTCGTCCCGCTGATCGTCGATCTCAACCCGCAACAACTGGTCACGTTCGATCTGATCGGCGAAGAATTGCGCGCCAATGGCTTCGAAGCCGAGCTGATGGGCGGACGCAGCGTGGCCATTCAGGCCGCGCCCGCCGGAATCGCCGGCGGCGATGCCGAAAAGCTGCTATTCGAAATCCTCGATGGCATCGCGCACGAACATCAGTCCGTGTCCATCGATTCGCTGCAATCCAAAATCGCCGCGTCCACCGCCTGCCACGCGGCGATCAAAGTCAACACGCCGCTCGACTCGACGAAAATGGAGTGGCTGCTTGCGGAGTTGGCGAAAACGGAATATCCGATGAGCTGCCCGCACGGGCGCCCCGTCGTGCTGCGCTATTCTGTGCGCGATATCGAGCGCGCCTTCAAGCGAATCTGATGCGAAAACTGATCATCGCCATCGACGGCCCTGTCGGGTCGGGCAAAAGCACGCTCGCGCGCCGCGTCGCCGCGCTAATGGGCTACGTCTATATCGACACCGGTGCGATGTACCGCGCTGTCGCGCTGAAAGCGCTGCGTCGTGGCCTGCCGTTCGATGCCGCCGATTCGCTTGCCGCTCTTGCGGCCCAAACCCGTATCGACTTGCGCGCCGAAGATGGCGGCCAGCGCGTCTATCTCGATGGCGAAGACGTCACGTCCGCGATTCGCACGCCCGAAGTAGCGCAGGGCGCGTCGAAAGTAGCTGTTATTCCCGGCGTGCGTCACGTGCTGGTGGCCGAGCAGCGCCGCGCTGGCGCGCAGGGCGGCGTCGTGATGGAGGGCCGCGACATCGGCAGCGTCGTTTTTCCCGACGCGGAGCTAAAAATTTTTCTCACGGCATCGCCGGAAATCCGTGCCGAGCGCCGCTGGCGCGAGCATCAGCAAAAAGGGGACCCAATCGATCTCCCTCGAACACTAGAGGAAATTCACGAACGCGACCGGCGGGACTCCGGCCGTGCATCCTCTCCGCTCGTTCGCGCGAAGGACGCCGTCGTGGTCGATAGCACAGCGATGGATTCCGAGGAAGTGGCGCGCCTCGTAGTCATGCTGGCGCAGAACCAAGCGGCTGCGGACGCGGCGCGCTAGACGCAGCATGCGGCAGGCTGAAAGCAAAATAAATTAGCTGGGGTTCGACATCGACGCGAGAAATTCCGCGTTCGTCTTGGTCTTCGAAAGGCGCCCCAGCAGCAATTCCATAGCCTCAACGGTCGAAAGCGGGCTGAGTACCTTGCGCAGCACCCAGATGCGGTTCAGTTCGTCCGGTGGCAGAAGCAGTTCGTCTTTGCGCGTGCCGGAGCGGTTGATATCGATCGTCGGGAATACGCGCTTGTCCACCAGCCGCCGGTCCAGGTTGATTTCCATGTTGCCGGTGCCCTTGAACTCCTCGAAAATCACGTCGTCCATGCGGCTGCCGGTATCGACGAGCGCCGTGGCGATGATCGTCAGCGATCCGCCTTCTTCCACGTTTCGCGCGGCGGCGAAAAACCGGCGCGGACGCTGCAACGCGTTCGCATCAATACCGCCGGAGAGGACTTTGCCGGAAGGCGGCGTCACGGCGTTGTAGGCGCGGCCCAGGCGCGTGAGCGAGTCGAGCAGAATCACTACGTCGCGCTTGTGTTCCACAAGCCGCTTCGCTTTTTCAAGCACCATTTCGGCCACCTGAATGTGTCGCTGTGGCGGTTCGTCGAAGGTCGAGCTGATCACTTCGCCCTTCACCGTGCGCTGCATGTCCGTGACTTCTTCCGGCCGCTCGTCGATCAGCAGCACGATCAGCACCACCTCTGGATGATTGGCGGTAATGGAATTGGCGATCGATTGCAGCATCATGGTCTTGCCGGTCCGCGGCGGCGCCACAATCAAGCCGCGCTGTCCCTTGCCGATCGGGCAGAGCATATCCAGCACGCGCCCGGTCAGGTTTTCCTTGGTGGTCTCCAGGCGAATGCGCTCTTGCGGATAGAGCGGCGTCAGGTTGTCGAAGAAGATCTTGTTGCGCGCGACTTCCGGGTCTTCAAAATTGATCGCTTCGACTTTGATCAGCGCGAAATAGCGTTCGCCGTCCTTCGGCGGGCGCACCTGCCCGGAGACGGTATCGCCCGTGCGCAAATCGAATTTGCGAATCTGCGACGGCGAGACGTAGATGTCGTCCGGCCCCGGCAGATAGTTGTACTCGGGCGCGCGGAGGAATCCGAATCCGTCCGGCAGACATTCCAGGACTCCCTCGGAGAAGATCAAGCCGTTCTTCTCCGTCTGCGCGCGGAGGATCTGGAAGATCAGCTCCTGCTTGCGCATGCCGGACGAGCCGGGAATGTTCAACTCTTTCGCGATCTTGGCCAGATCGGTGATGTTCTTGTCCTTCAGTTCGGCAAGGCTAACGCTCATTCTCGGTTCCTTCTTTACGGTTGTTTGCTCCGACATGTTTGTTATCCGGTTCAATTCGGGGCGGGCGCACTCAAATCCAGCGCCAAGTCCCGGGTTTCTAAATTGGGCTGACTGCAGAGGTTCCTTACACTCCGGTCGCGGAACGAACCTGCTTGACGGGATGCTCTACCCCCGCCGCGAAAAACGTGCGCCGGGTTCCCGTCTGGAGGACCGAAGAGTTTTAATTGGTCAATTCCGTGTCCTGCGCGACGTCCGCCCCGAACTTGGGCTCTACATCCACCGGCGGATGGCCGGACACTGGCAGCGGCTGTTCGAGAGCAATTTGCAGAACTTCGTCCATCGACTCCACAAACTGTATGGACATCTGCGCCAGGATTTCCGGCGGAATATCCGCCAGGTCTTTTTCGTTGTCCTTTGGCAAAATCACCGTACGCAGCCCCAGGCGATGCGCGGCGAGCAGCTTTTCCTTCACGCCGCCGATCGGCAGCACTTTGCCGCGCAGCGTGATCTCGCCCGTCATGGCCACGTCGCACCGCACCGGAATGCGCGTCAGCGCGCTCACAATCGAGGTGCAGATCGTGATTCCAGCCGAAGGCCCGTCCTTCGGAATGGCGCCTTCGGGGACGTGCACGTGAATATCTAGATGGCGGTAAAAATCCTTCGGCAGGCCGAACAGGTGGCTTCGCGACCGGACGTAGCTCATGCCCGCCTGCGCGGACTCCTGCATCACGTCGCCCAGCTTGCCGGTCAGGGTCAAGCGGCCCTTTCCCTGCATCAGCGTGGCCTCGGTCGAAAGCACTTGGCCGCCAACTTCCGTCCATGCCAGCCCGGTAGTCAAGCCGATCTCGTTGCTCTTGGCCGCCAGAAAATCGCGGTATTTCAAAATGCCCAGGTACTCGTTGACGTTCGCCGGCGTCACTTCGATCGATGCCGTCTTTGGATCGGTCACTACCTTGCGCGCCACCTTCCGGCACACGTTGGCGATCTCACGGTCCAGATTGCGGACGCCTGCCTCGTGCGTGTAATGGCGAATGATGTGCGTCACGGCTTCGTCCGTGAATTTCACATGATCTTTGGTCAGTCCGGTGGCTTCCAGTTGACGCGGCACCAGGTAACGCTGCGCGATCTGGTGCTTTTCCTGCTCCGTGTAGCCCGGCAGGCGCAGCACTTCCATGCGGTCCTGCAGCGGCTGCGGGATCGTGTGCAGCACGTTGGCGGTGCAGATGAACATCACCCTTGAAAGATCGTATTCGACGTCCAGGTAATGGTCCGTGAACGAGTGGTTCAGTTCCGGATCGAGCACTTCCATCAGCGCCGCGGACGGATCGCCGCGAAAATCCATCGACATCTTGTCCACTTCATCCAGCACGAAAACCGGGTTCACCGTCCCGGCCTTGCGCATCATCTGGATAATCTGCCCGGGCAGCGCGCCGATGTAAGTTCGCCGATGACCGCGAATTTCCGCTTCATCGCGAACACCCCCCAGCGAAACGCGCACAAATTTTCTTCCCGTGGCGCGCCCGATCGACATCGCCAGCGATGTTTTGCCGACTCCCGGAGGCCCGAGGAAGCACAGAATCGAACCCTTCGGGTTTTTCACCAGTTGGCGCACCGCCAGATATTCAAGAATTCGCTCTTTGATTTTTTCCAACCCGTAGTGGTCCTCGGCCAGGATTTGTTCGGCGCGCTTGATGTCCCGGATTTCCTTGGACTTCTTCTTCCACGGCACCGCCAGCAGCCAGTCCAGATAGTTGCGCGACACCGTGGACTCTGCCGACATCGGCGGCATCATTTCCAGCCGCTTCAATTCCTGCATGGCCTTTTCCATCGGCCCTTCGGGCATGCCCGAAGCTTCGATCTTCTTCTTGAGCTGCTCGATTTCGCTCGCTTCGCCGCGCCCCAGTTCCTTCTGGATGGCCTTCAGCTTCTCGTTGAGGTAGTACTCTTTCTGGGCCCGCTCCATTTGGCGCTTCACGCGTGTGTTGATCGAGCGGTCCACGTTCAGCTTTTCGATTTCGCCTTCGAGGATGTCCGCCACGCGCTGCAGCCGCTCCAGCGGCTCGAAAATCTCGAGCAGTTCCTGCTTTTCCTCCACGGGAATCTGCAGATTGGCCGCGATCGCATCCGCCAGCTTGCTGGGATCCTCCACCCGCACGGCCGCGATCATCGTGTCGTAATTCAGGCTCTGGGATAGCTTCACGTACTGCTCGAAAAGGTTCGTGACGCGCTCGGTCGCCTGCTGCGTTTGCGGTCCAGGCTCCGTCTTCACCGTAACCACGCGGATCGACGCTCGGAAAAACCCTTCCTCGTTCGTCACCTGCACGATTTTCGCGCGCTCCGTTCCCTCCACCAGGACTTTGATATTGCCATCCGGCAGTTTCACGCTCTGCACGATATTCGCCAGCGTGCCGACCTGGTAGATTTCCTCGGGCTTGGGGTCATCCACCGACGCGTCGTGTTGCGTCACCAGGAAAATCTTCTTGTCGCCCGCCAGCGCCTCTTCCAGCGCGCGCACCGATGCCTCGCGCCCCACGATGAACGGGTGCATCATCTCCGGGAAGATCACCATCTCCCGGACCGGCATCATCGGAACCCGCCTCGTCTCCGTTTTTTCCTTGCTAAACATCGCTATTTCCGAATTTCCTCTCTGCTAACGCACTAAACCAAAATCCCTTCGCGAATGCCCTTGTGAAGTACGGATTTCGCCGCGCCGAGGGCAAGAATGTGCCGCTTCCCAAAGGGCCGAAGGATCAGCCGGCCTTTTCGAGCAGGCTCCAGTTGATTTCGTGTCCCTTCACCATCTCTGCGGTGATTACGAAATCACGAAGCTTTCGCTGCGCGGGCAGGTGGTACATCATCTCGAGCATCAAATCCTCGAGGATCATGCGCAGGCCGCGCGCGCCGACCTTGCGCTGCAGGGCAAGGTCCGCGACCGTTTCAAGAGCATCGTCTGTAAATCGCAGCCGGACGTTTTCGAATTCGAATAGTCTCTGATACTGACGCACCAGCGCATTTTTCGGTTCCGTCAAAATGCGCACCAGCGCGCCCTTGTCCAGATCGCTCAGCACGCCCGCCACCGGCAGCCGCCCAACGAATTCCGGAATCAGCCCGTAGCGGATCAGGTCCGTCGGCTGCACCTGCTCCAGAACCTCGATATTGCGCCGCGTCGCCGTGCTCGGTTGAGTATCCGCATGGAAGCCAAGCGACTTTTGGCCCACCCGGCGCTCGATAATTCGTTCCAGCCCCACGAATGCTCCGCCGCAGATAAACAGGATGTTGGTCGTATCGACCGGAGTGAACTCCTGATGCGGGTGCTTCCGCCCGCCTTGCGGCGGCACGTTCGCCACGGTGCCTTCCAAGATCTTCAGAAGCGCCTGCTGCACTCCCTCTCCCGAAACGTCGCGCGTGATCGAGGGGTTTTCATCCTTCTTTGAGATCTTATCGATTTCGTCTATATATATGATGCCTTGCTGTGCCTTTTGGACGTCTCCATCGGCGGCCTGCAGGAGCTTCAAAATGATGTTTTCCACGTCCTCGCCGACGTATCCCGCTTCGGTCAGCGTGGTCGCGTCCACAATCGCAAACGGCACTTCCAGCATCCGCGATAGCGTCTGCGCCAGCAGCGTCTTTCCCGTTCCGGTCGGCCCGATCAGCAGAATGTTCGATTTTGTCAGCTCCACGTCGCCGGGCTGCCGGTTCAGGAAAATTCGCTTGTAGTGGTTGTAAACCGCGACCGCGAGCTTTTTCTTCGTCTTGTCCTGGCCGATGACGTAGCTGTCGAGAAACGCCTTGATTTCCGGCGGCCGCGGCAAGCGCCGGTTTACCGGGCTCGATTGCTCGCGCTTCTCGTCCTCGAGAATCTGCTGGCAGACGCCCACGCATTCGTTGCAGATGTACGAGCGCGGATACTCGGAAGGAGAGCTGATCAGCTTCTCCACCTGCTCCTGCGTTTTATGGCAGAAGGAACATCGCAACGGCTCTTCTGGGGTGAACCGTTTCACCGATGGCGCCCCCTCCCCGCGAACCCCGGCTCCCGTCGACTCTGCCGCCTATTGTAAATCACACCCGCCCATTCCGCACCGGGAATCGTCCCATTCACTACTAACCCTTTGGAACGGCGCTGCGATGCTTTGTGATGATTTCATCGACGATCCCGTACGCCTTCGCCTGTTCGGCCGTCATGATGAAATCGCGCTCCACGTCCCGTTCAATTTTTTCAAGCGGCTGCCCGGTGTGCGCGGCGAGCAGCTTGTTGATGGCCGTGCGCGTGCGAATGATTTCCTTCGCGTGAATATCGATGTCCGTTGCCTGCCCCGATAGCCCCGACATCCACGGCTGGTGAATCAGCACCCGCGAATTCGGCAGCGCGTACCGCTTCTTCGGCGTTCCCGCCGCCAGCAGCAGCGCCGCGATCGAAGCCGATTGCCCAATGCAATACGTCACCACGTCCGGCCGTACGAATTGCATTGTGTCATAAATCGCCATCCCCGCCGAAATCGATCCGCCCGGCGAATTGATGTACACCGAAATGTCCTTTTCCGGATCCTCGGACTCCAGGAAAAGCAGCTGCGCCGTCACCAGATTGGCCACATGGTCGTCGATCGGCGTCCCGATGAAGATGATGTGGTCTTTCAGCAGCCGCGAGTAAATGTCGTAGGCTCGCTCGCCCCTGTTGGTCTGTTCCACCACCATCGGCACGAGCGTTGTGGCGCGGGGACTTGGATCGTCGGATAGTTTCATAGGGAATATGGTTGCGCGGGGAGACCCGAATTACATTTCATCCTTGGCTTTTTTTTCGATTCGGGCCGTGCGGTAGAGCCAGTCGAGCGTCTTGTCACTGCGCAACTTCGATTTAATCCTATCGAGCGCATTTTGCTTTGTCAAGCGGGCCCGCAGCGACGCTGCCGATTCTCCACTGCGTTCCGCCAGCACCGCCAGTTCCTTGTCCACATCCTCGTCGGTCACTTCGATCTTTTCCGCTTCCGCGATTCGGTCCAGCAGCAGTTCCGCTTTCACGTCCGCCACCGCGCGCTCGCGCTGCCGCTGCCGCAGCGACGCCCAATCCACGTCCACCGCCCGCGGATCGACGCCTCGCGCCGCCAGCGACCTCACCGCGCGGTCCAGCCGCGTGTCCATCTGGCTTTCCACCAGCACTTCGGGAACCGGAAAATCGTGCCGCTTTACCAGCTCATCCAAAATTCGTTCCTGCGCCTGCGACTTCTGCTGCTGCTCCTTGGCCGCCTCCATGTTTTCGCAGATTTTCTTTCGCAGCTCATCGAGGGTGTTAATGCCGCCGTTTTCGCCCGCCGCTTCCCTCGCGAATTCGTCATTCAATTCCGGCAGCTTCTTCTCTTTGATCCCCAGCACTTCCGCCGTGTAGTCGTACGCTTTGCCGGCTAGCTTCGGGTCGGGATAATCAGCCGGATACTCGGTCCGGAATTTCTTCGTTTCGCCCACCTGCGCGCCGGTCAGATTCTCCGTGAAGCTCCCGAGCGTCTCTTCCGCGCCCAGGTGGATCATAATGTTGTCCGCCTGCACCGGCTCGCCTTCGCCCACCGGCGTCCCAGTCAGCTTGATCGAAACCGAGTCACCCCTTTGCGCTGCGCGCCCTTCCACCGGGACGTACACCGCCGCCCGCTCCCGCAGCTCCTCGATCGCCCGATCCACCTGCGCGTCGCCCGTTTCGATCTCGTCCACCTGAACCGTCAAATTCTTGTAGTCGCCCAGTTCGAATTCCGGCAGCACCTCGAATACCGCCCGAAACTTCAGCGGCTCGCCGTCCTTGAACTCCACCTTGTCCACTTCCGGTCGCGTCACCGGCACCAGCTTCTTCTCATCCAGCGCCTTTTCCAAATATTCCGGCACCAGCGATTGCAGCACTTCGCCCTGGATATCTTCGGCGAAGCGCCTTCGGATCAACGCCACCGGAGCCTTCCCGGGGCGGAATCCGGGCACGCGCGCTACGCGAGCCAGGTCGCGCGCCACTTTTTCTGCGGCTTTCTTTACGTTCTCCGCGGGAATTTCCAGCTCAATTTCTCGTTTGCAAGTCGCTTCGGTCATCGGTACGCGGTTCCGTGAATCGTTTTGCTTTTAGCAGCTTCGGTAATGAATGGATGTTCCGGCCAACTTGCGCCGGTCGGTTTATACTCCAGCCCGCCTTTCGCCTGTCGGAGTCCGGTAAGAGAAGAGCGGTGGGAAATCCCAGTATAGGAAATTCGCGTTGACGCGTCAACGCCGTGTACTCGTTGGGAGATCCTACTCAAATCGTATCCCCCTGGCGAGGTTGAGATGTGTGAGCGAGAAGAGGCGGAGGGAGATGGAATGGTTGTTGAAGGGGATGGGGAAATGATCGCCGTGGCTGTGGGAAAGTCTTATAAAAGGGGGATGTCAAGACACAAGTTTCTTCTAACGCGGGGAGCGGTAGGCGGTGCGTGACGTCCAGCCCTCGCAGGATTGCGAGAACTTTGGGTGCTTCCGCCTGTAGTTCGCTGCGGACGATTCGCTGTTCGCTTGTTCGTGACACGATCCCGCAAGCGCTGTTCGATTTCTGAAACTAGCAAGCAGAGTGGATGGCGACGATGCCAAATGGTCCTATGCGAGACTCGTGGCCTACAGCTTTCTTTGGTTATCCGAGGGGGCATCGAGTGGGAACGGAGACTTGGTGCTGGCGCACGCAGGAGCTAACTTTCCCATGGATACTCACCCTCGAACCAAACGCCGCAGGAATCGAACCGCCCATGATCGAAGGGAACGCTGAATCGGGCTCGCTGGCGACGCTTACGATAGCCGTGGACCACTTCATCTTTTCGCTTAATGAGGGCTCGAAAATCCAGCCCCATCTTTGCAGGCGTGAGACCTGGATAACGCGGATGCGCGGACTCGTGGACGATCCTCGCGGCTTCGATCAGATTTTTGGAAGGAAGACATCCGCGATTGGCACACGTTCCCCCGACGATGCGTTCTTCCGCCATGACGGCTGTCTTGCCCAACTCCGCCGCGCGCAACGCCGCCGCGAACGCCGTCGAGCCGGAACCGAGAATCACCAAACGAAATCGCTGCGACGTCGTGGAACTGCAATCGGACATCATCTCATCTTACCAATCTCCGTTAATCGCGCCGCTCGCTACTTTGCAACCGCCTTCGCCTGCCGGACTCGAAAGCCGCCCTCCGTCCTCGGCGGCTTTGGAAGCAAGCCATTGCGCTCATAGAAGCGAGTCGCGTCGACGCTGACCCCAATGTTCCTTGCGACGATGTCGATTTGCATTGCGCTTGCCTCCTTTCCACTAAGCCTACACTCTGGAGTGTAATCCAGACTCAAAAACCATTTTATCTGCATCTTGACGATTGATTCTGCGGTCGCCCACCCGCCATCAACGGTGCGGAAGCGCCTCAAGAAGCGCTGCTTCTTACGAAGGGACAAAAGCAGAATTGCGTAAATCGCTCCGATTAGGGATCCTCCGAATAAGTCCCGTGATTTTTCCTGCGTTATGGATACAGTGGGCAGGGCAGGCGGAGGAATCAGGAAAACATAAAGCAGAGGACACGGGCGATGGCAAACGGATTCGAGCGGTCCAGCAAGAAGACGCGGCGGGCCTTGTTTCTGGAGGAGATGGAGCAGGTGGTGCCGTGGGCGGAACTGTGCCGCTGATCGAGCCGGTGTATCCGAAGGCGGGCAACGGGCGGTGGTCGGTGAGGGAAGCAGATGCTGCGGATTTATTTTTGCAGCAGTGGTTCAACCTGTCGGAACTGTCGGACCCGGCGGCGGAGGAGGCACTGCGCGACTCGGCGGTGATACGCGATTTTGCGGGCATGGACCTGGGCAACGAGCCGGTGCCGGACGAAACGACGGTGTGCAAGTTCCGCGATCTGCGGGAGCGGAACGATCGGAAGGCGCGTATTTTCGAGCGGGTGAACGGGCATTTGCAGCGGAAGGGAACGCGCGTCAGCCGCGGGACGATTGTGTACGCGACGATCCTCAGCGCGCCGAGTTCGACGAAGAAGGCGCCGGGCGTCGCCCCTCGCGGGCAGCAGGGTTGCTCGCCACCGAGCGCGGCCGAGACGTGCCGGTACGGGGACGTGCGGAATGACCGAGTCAACGCGGGACGATCCTGAACCCCGGTTTTAGCTCACACCGATAGCTTTTTGACTGGGTTTCCGCCACCTGCACGTTACAAGTCGCCCAAGGCAGCTTCGGACTGGGGCCGAGCGGAAAGATTGTTTCGACGGAATTTACCTCGGCTTCGATCGACGGACCTTCGGCCGAAGGCGGCAAGCTGAAGTTAATCGAGTCTCCGAAAATCACGGGGTAAAGCTCGCGCACGGAATCGCTAATTTCGCGCCGGAAGACCTCTCCCTGCATCAGGAACGTGGTCGTATCTGACCAGTTGAGGACGGAGACGCTGATTTCTCTTGCGGGCTTCGAGTAGTTGTCCTTAACGATTTTCGTGAAGGGACACGGGCCGGCGATACAGGAGACTCTCGCGTCATCGAAGACGTTTCCTTCTCCCGCATCAAGGCTCGCCGAAGCGATGCTGGCCTTCCATGCGCCGTTCGGAGAGCATGGCTTTTGATGGTTGCACGGCACGTTTCCTTGGTTCTTTACCTCAAAAGTGGTTACTCCACTCCCCACGTTCACTGCGGTTTCGGTTTCGGTGGTATACCGTACCCGCACATTCGAAATGTTGGTAACCGGCCCAGGCGGCGCCATGTTGGGCTTGGGTGGCAGAAGGGGTGCCATGGCGATCACATACAACTGGTTGCCGATCATTTCGGGCACGTTCAAAGGCTGGTAATCCGGATGCCGGAACTGCAGCAGAACGGAGTCGCCGGGACGTGTGCCGAGAGGCAGTTGGAGCTGAAAAAAACCTGAGAAGTTTGTCTTCGTGACGATCGGTACAAGCGCTCCTTGAACACTCACCTGTACATTGGCGATGGGCGACTGCTTTTGCACGTCGGCGTCGCGCTTGATCACCGCCCCTTGCAGTACAACATGCTGCGCGCGATGTAGCCAGACCGTTTCCACGAGTCCGGCGGCAGCGCCGCCTATCGCCAAAATTGCGATAGCAATTACAACTCGGCTACGGCTACGCATCGAAAGGTCCTGCTCGTTCAGAATAGCAACAAGCGGGTGGCGGGAGCCAGTTTGTTGGAGACGGCCGAATCCCCACAAATGATTACCCTTTTCCAAGAGTTTGATGCCTTCCCCGAATTCGACTGCGACTATAATTTTGCGGATGTGCGATTTTCTTTCTCGCAAAATTACGAGACGCCGATTTCTGGCCAACGGGCTTGTTGCCGGAGCCAGCTTGCCGTTGGTGGCAGCTGCCGCTTTGCGTTCTGAGGCGGCAGGGACAGAGCGCCAAATTGCGACGGCGCCTTTTACCCCCCTGCCGGGGCAAAAGCCGTTTACGCCCGAGCAGGACTCCTTTCTCGACGAAGTAGAGCGCAGCAGCTTCCGGTTCTTTTGGGAGCAGGCGAATCCAGTGACGGGCCTGGTGAGAGACCGCGCGAACGTCCTTTCCGGGAAGCAAAGTTCCCTGAGCAGTATCGCCGCCGTGGGATTTGGACTGACGGCAATTTCAATTGCCGACGCACGAGGATACATTCCGCACGAACAGGCTACGGAGCGCGTGCTGCATACGCTTCGGTTTCTCTGGAAAAAGCTCCCTCATCACCGGGGTTTCTTTTATCACTGGGCGGACATTAATACGGCGGAGCGTCTGTTCGACTCCGAGGTGTCTTCCATCGATACCGCGATCTTGTTATGCGGAGTCCTGACCTGCAGGCAGCACTTTAACGACTGGGAAATCAAGGAACTCGGGCATTTGATCTTTGATCGCGTGCAATGGACGTGGCTCTCGGAGGACACGGGCATCCTGTCGCACGGCTGGACACCGGAAACGGGTTTCCTTCCGTCACGCTGGAACGATTACAGCGAACTCATGATGATGTATCTGCTGGGACTCGGATCAGCGACGTATCCCTTACCCGCCGATAGCTGGGATGCTTGGAAACGGGTTCCCTTTGTTTACGATGGCATCCGATACATCGGATCATTCGCGCCGCTTTTCATCCATCAATACTCCCAGGCGTGGTTTGATTTTCGAAATAAGCACGACCGCTATGCGGATTACTTCCAGAACTCGATTCTGGCTACGGAGGCGCACAAACAATTCTGTCTTGATCTGCACACGCAGTTTTCCGATTACTCGAACGACCTTTGGGGAATCACTGCATCGGATTCCGCAAACGGCTACGTCGTCTGGGGCGGGCCGCCTGCAACCGGGCCAATTGATGGGACGGTCGTGCCATGCGCCGCGGGGGGATCGCTCCCATTCCTGCCGCAACAGACGATTCAGGTGCTTCAGACGATCAAGGACAAATACGGGAAACGCGCGTGGTGCCGGTACGGCTTCGTGGACGCATTTAATCCGTTAACGAATTGGTACGACACCGACGTGATCGGCATTGATACCGGCATCACGATGGTTATGGCCGAGAACGCCCGCTCCGGATTTGTCTGGAATACCTTTATGAAAAATCCAGAGGCAATAAGAGGAATGGCACGCGCGGGTTTCCGGCCGAACGGACCCGGATATCAATTCAACGGGTAGGAGGGAGTGAGACTTGGCCTCGGGTTACCGAAATTCCAAAAGAACCAAACCCTGAGGTGGAATCAGGAGCGTCAGGCGGCCATTCACAAAGTGCATCGTTTCGGGTGGATCGAGCTCGGCTGCGCGACGGAGTTCGGCAATTTGAGCGCGGGTGGGATAAATCGGGCTTCCCATTTTTTGATACGCCCCCAGCAATGAACCGTGCGATGCGTCGAGCCTGGACACCAGTGCTTTCTCGCTGGATTTCATTCCGTCGATCGCTACGGTGACTGATTTCGCCGAACCAGCCTGCTCGGGCAGGAACAGGTTCCATAGGGCCATCACCAGCGTACCGTCATGTCGTTTTGTGAGCAGAGCGGAATCGGAGTTGAGCGCGATCCGAGTGTGGCCAAGCTTGTGAAGCAATTTGAACGCGTTGAACGACGGCTTGGGTAGATTATTTTCGGCAATCAGGCCGTAGCCGCCATAAAACGGCTTCTTGACTACGCCTTGCTCCTCGAAAACATCGGAGAAAGTCCAGTACGACATCATGGAGGTAAGGCCATCGCATCGCCGAATCGTGTCCGCGAGCCACGGACCCATGAATAGTGAATCGGTGACGTCCGGCTCGTTTTTGTAGCTCGCGTTGTATTCGCTCCAAATGATCGGGAGGTTGGGACGCTTCGATGCCTTGACCTCGTCATATACTTTCCGGGCCGCGCGGCATACCATTTCGGTGCGGGAAACCGGTTGGTTCGTACCGAGCACGTTTTCAGGAGAGTCGTTTCCGTAAACATGGGTTGAGACAAAATCGACCGGGACGCGATCTTTCATCGTGTGGTGGATGAAACTGCTTATCCATGCCGCCTGAGCCGTCGCGGGTCCGCCAACCCGAAGGCGCGGACTGATGGATTTAAGTGCTCGCGCGCTAACGTCGTAGAGATGGTAATACGTTTCCTGCTTCGGATCGCCCGCCCAAAAATCGAGATTCGGTTCGTTCCAAACCTCGAAGTACCAGCGCGACACTTCATCGATGCCGTAGCGGTCAACCAGGTGTCGCGCAAATGCGGCAACAAGGTCCGCCCACTTGTTCCAGTTTTTGGGGGGTGAGACGATCGGATGATACCAAAATGCCTGTTCGACCGGCGGCTGGGTGGCCAACTGTTTCGGCATGAAACTCAGTTCAACGAATGGGCGGACGCCGTTCTCGATCAGGCCATCGTAAATCTGATCGACGTACGAGAAGTTGTAAATCGGATTTCCGGCGGAATCCTCGCTGTAAACTCCCACGTCGCGGTCCAAGATCCCGTGAAATCGGATGTATTGAAATCCGGTCGCCTCTTTTACTTCGCGCAGGTCGCGGCGATAGCTGGCGCGAAGGCTTAAGATGGCGCGTCCTGATCCAAACATCTCTTCCCAGAAATGGGGGAACGGATGGCTCGCGGCATTCGGGTTTACATAAATCGTCTCTTGCGGAACGTTAACGTTGTTTGCAGATCCCTTATCCATTTGGGCGGAAGGCGGGTCGAAATTTTGCGGATGGGCGATGAGTATGAGGGAAGACAGCACCACGGTACAACAGGCCACGATCACAAGGAAAAGAAGCCGCACTCGTTGCACCCCTTCCGTTCGACTCGCGCTGGTTGATCCGCTGGTTGACCGGGAACTTTTCGCCGCCCGTATGCGTCGCCGCGAACCTAAGCCGCCGATTTTGCGGTGTCAGCCGATGAAGCTGCCGGACGAAAAGCTTCCATCAGTTCCTGTTCCCATGCGGGAAGCACTCGTGGCGCTTTCTCGTGAAGAACGCGCTCGGCGGCCGCCACCCTCGAATCGGCATGGAAACGGCGTTGCATGGCCGAGTCGCACAGGACGTTTGAGATGGCCACGAGCGTCATGCCTTGATGATGAGCCATCCAAGTCCGCACGATTTCGTGCTGCTTGTCCCGCGAGATCCTTCGCGGAGTGAAATCGATGGCGTCGTAAAATCCATAGGCGCCCAGCCAGCCGTGGTTCCTCATTTTCGCCACGTTTCGCGCCGCGGAAACCGGCTCGATCATCATCGCCAAGAAGGTTGCATAGGGCGCGATCACGACATCGTTGGAATATTCGTCTCGATGCAATGCCAGCGCCGGAACGCCGAACGCATGATACACGTAATGACCATCTGAGGTGTATTCATTGCAAGCACACTCCGATACGCCCCAGGGGATATCGCCGCCCTTTTGTTGCGCGAATCTCCGCTGGATGCGAATTGCCGCTCGCGCGCTCCGCTCAAGCAGGGAGTTCCTGGGCGATTTCATCCAGAGGCAGGGCATGAGGTATTCGAACATCGTGCCGGACCAGGAATAAAGGAACGGTTCGCGGTCGTGGGTGCCGTGGAAGCGGCCCATCCGGAACCACATCTTGTGGGGAAGGCTGCCCTGCGCGATGCCGGCAAATGCCGCGGAACGAGCTTCGGAGGGAAGCAGATCATAATGCCATTTGCTGATGCAGCCTTGTCCGGCGTCGTAGCCGATCGCGAGCATTTCGCGCTTCTCGTCAAAGAAGATGCTGAAATCCATGCCGTCGGCCAGCGATTGGGCCGCCCGTGCGATTCTGGAAAGTTGGTCGTGCAGTTTTTGGGCGATACCGGCGGACTGCCGCAAGTCATTTAACAGCCGCGCGCCAAGCAAGCGCAGTGATTCCGCCATGCTCGGGGTGTTCACGAGGCGGCGAAGCGTTTTTTCAAGGTTCGCATATCCGCTGGAGCAGGAGTCTAAACTCAACGCAGACGACCGTGGAATGTTCGTCTCCCCCAAATGGTCGCGAATCTCCGCGTATTCAGGTCGAAGCCACGGAGCCAGATCCCGAATTGCGGCCCCGAGATGTTTAACGCGGGATTGCAGCTCGCCGACCCACCACCGAATTTCTTCATCGACGGAGCATCCCGCCAGTTTTTCGGCGAATATCGCCAAGTCGAGTTCTAGGGTTGCGTATTTTTCCACGGAATCCGGGGCTTCTTCGGAGAGCGCCAAAACTCGCTGCCGCAAATCTTGAATTGCGGAACCAAGTCCTTTGGCTTCCGGACGACTCTCGATGATTTGCGACAGCAGGTCGACATGATCCTCGACACTTTGCCATTCAACCGGGCGAATATACGGATCTTTCAAAATTTCCCAGCAACCTTCTTTTAGCGTCCAGAGGCTGCAAAGAAGGTTGCCGTTGTCGACGGTCGAAATGAACAGCGGTTCATCCGGTTGCAGCGTATGGGTCGAATACCAGTTATAGAGCTGGCCATTGTGCTTGGGCATACGCGCGACGGCTTCGAGCGTTTTTTCGGTCGTTTCGGCGAACTCGCTGGCTGTGAGGTGGCCCAGATCGTAGGCCGCCAGCCGGGCGTTCAGCAGAAGGCCCAAATTGGTTGTGGAAACCCGGTGCGCTACCAGCGGTGGCGTTTGCTGCAACAGGTCGGGAACCAGCCAGTTTTCCTCCGCATTGCTGAACTCGCGGAAGAATCGCCAGGTGCGCAGGGCCACGTTGCGAATGAGTGCGCGGTCGGAATCGCTTAGCTCCGGTTCACGCCTGCCGGATGGCCGATCGAGCCAGCTGGCGACTTGAGGCAACAGCGCCCAAAGGGCCAGAAATGGCGTCGCTGCCAGCAGCGCCGACGGATGCACGATGGCGATCGCGGCTCCCAAGGCAATTGCGAGCGTCACGCTCACACCCACGTATTTGTCGACTACGTGGGTTCCGCGCGTGGCGGACTCGGCGTCTTCGGCCGTCTCCCATTCCAGCATTCGCTGCCGAGTGATCGTCATCCGAATGAGCGTGCGAATTGCAGCGTCCAGTTCCATCAGGGTCTGATGCAACAGAAAAGCCAGCCGGAAAAAGATCCGGGCGTGGCTCAATGCCCATTCCTGAACGAAGTTTTTCCAAATGTTCCGCGAGAAAACATCTCGGCCCGTGTGAATCAATCCAACGAACAACCGCAGATACACCGGAAAGATCAGAATGCCGAGCAAGACAACCGTCCACCGGATCGTGTGTTCTGGGACGGCCAGCCAGGTGTACACAAGGGCTGCGAAGATGGTCATCTCCGTGACAGCGCGGCGAAGATTGTCCAGTATTTTCCATCGCGATATATGGTTGACTGGATTGCGGACAAGCTTGCCCGTCCCATCTTTCACGCGAGACAAGAGCCACGGGCTTATCTGCCAGTCGCCGCGCATCCAGCGATGCTTTCGACGATTGAGCGCGCTGAAGCTTGAAGGATAATCGTCAACCACTTCTACATCGCTCAGCAATCCGGCGCGCGCGTAGGCGCTTTCGATCAAGTCATGGCTCAACACCGAATTGTCAGGCAGTCTCTGGTCTAGGACACTCTGAAAAGTCGCGACGTCGTAAATGCCTTTGCCGCTGAAGATCGCCTCTCCAAAAAGATCCTGGTAAACGTCGGAGACCGCCCGAGTGTAGACATCAAGTCCGGTCTCGCCTGAAAAGAGGGAAGCGAGGCGCGAACGCTGAGCCGACCGGACACTAATGTCCACGCGCGGCTGCAGAATCCCATAACCCTCCACTACGGTGTTCGACGCACGATCGATAACAGCCGCGTTAAGCGGGTGCGCGATCGCACCAACCAGCCGATGCGCTGATCCGGGAGGCAATTGCGTATCGACATCCAGGGTAATCACATATCGGACGTTCGGAAGAACCGAAAGCTTTCCGGTCTTCCAAGAGAAGGGGTCCTCCTGGCCCATTAGGTAGCGGTTGAACTGAAGCAGTTTTCCCCGTTTTCGTTCCCAACCCATCCAAACACCTTCGCTCCGGTTCAAGGTACGCGAACGGTGGAAATGAAAAAAGGTTCCGTTCGCCCTGCCTGCATAGGTCCGATTGAGCTCCTCGATGAGTTCCGAACAGAGGACGGCAAGCGCGTCTTTATCGTCGTATTGCTGTCTGGAATCGGGCGGATCGGTCAACAAGGCGAAATGTAGATTCGAGTCGCGGTTTCCGAGAAACCGAATCTCCAAATCCTTGACGGCCTTCCTCACTTGTGTCTCGCTGGTGAGAAGGGTCGGGACGACGACCATGGTCGTGAAGCGCGTCGGTATGCCCTTGGAAAAGTCGAGTTTCGGAAGCTTCTTGGGAGGCAGCAGCGACGTTACAACCGTATTGGTGACCATCACCGCACATTCCGCGACCGCCAAAAGCACCAACAATATGGGCCAAACGGCGGGTGGACGCGGGTTCAGCAGTGAAAGCGTCCCGGCCATCAGTGCGAGCGCAACTACTTCCATGGACACAAAGTAAAAGTAATCCGGGTAACGGACCGCAAACGCGCGGATTTTTTCCATACAACTTGATCTGTAGCCGATGCGCTGCTTCAGGCTCTCTCGACCCGGTCCAATCAAATAAAAGCCAACATGGGTCCGGCGCTCTTTTGCCCTTGCCGTCAGCCGCATGTCACGCTGGGCTTCGCGCGCCAAAACAATCGCTTCGCGTGCGACCGCAACCTCGCTGTAGGCCGAACTCGCGGCCAATTTTGCAACGACGGAACGGTAAGCGTCGCGGCTTTCGAAGTCCATCCGGCGGTACGCGTCGAGCGGGTCGGTCTTCAATATTCGATCGATTTCGTCGATCTGTTCGAAGAGGTTTTTCCAGTCCAGATCCAGAACCGTTTTCAGGCTTGCCGCGCACCGGCGAAGCCGCCCGGAGTTCCTCGGCTTCACAACCGTAAGCGACGAGGACGGCTGTTGCATCGGCTCGCTCAACTCGGAGATCCGTTCCAACAGCGCGAATTCGAGGTATGCCCTCAGGTTCCAAAGCTCTTTCATCCGCAAGGGCGACTGTTCCTGAACTGCCTTTGCAAACACGGCGAAATCTGATTCGTCGAACTCGTTGTCCGTGGCGTCCAGATATGCGACCGCCAGCGCATAGACCCGAGGAACCAGGCGCCGACTTTCGCCTTGCTGGACGCACGGCAATTCGCACTTGGAACGAAGCGCCTGCCTGCACTCGCGCAATGCCGTGCGGATCGCCATCAGATGACCCAGGAGCACGTGACCATCGCCCTTGAGGGCGGCGCCCGATGCGGCCTGATCCTGGAGACGCTCCGTGACGCTGCCAATCTGCTTGGAAATCGACGCCAGGGACTGGGAAAACCGTTCATGTGAATCGGCTTCTTCGAGAACGCTCCAGGAGCGGACAGTCTCTCGCGCGGCCGCCCGCAAAAGTTCGTGCTCACCGGCGTTCGATGTCCGTGCCGGCAGCGGCGATTTGTCCGCCATCGTCGGCATGATTGGAACCTCCGAGTCAAGGTTCCCTCCGGAATGAAAAGAAGAATGATGCACGGTGGCCATGGGTCAGGTCCCTATCGGTAGTTTGACGCCTGCAGTTCGAACATCTCCGCGTAACGCCCGCCGTATTTCACCAGCTCCTCGTGCGGGCCCTGCTCGGCGATCTGTCCGTTTTCCAAAACCAATATCCGGTCGGCCATGCGGACAGTGGAAAATCGGTGCGAAATCAAGACCGACATTTTTTGCGCGGTTAGATCAGCGAAGCGCTGGAAAAGATCATGCTCGGAGCGCGCATCCAGAGCCGCTGTTGGCTCGTCGAGAATCAGGATCTGAGCGTCTCGCAGATACGCTCGCGCCAAGGCGATCCTCTGCCATTCGCCGCCCGAGAGCTCCACGCCGCCCTCAAAACGGACTCCCAGGGTTTGCTGGAAGCCTTTCGGCAATCTGCGAATCACAGCGTCAGCAAAGCTTTTCCGAGCCGCGGCTCGAATTCGCATCTCGTCGTCGCAGTGCTCGATGTGGCCCAAGCCGATGTTTTTGGCGGCCGTCATTTCATAACGAACGAAGTCTTGAAAGATCACGCCGACTTCCCGCCACAAATCCTCCAGGTCGTACTCGCGAATATCAATGCCATCGAGAAGAATTTGGCCGGAGGTTGCCTCGTACAGCCGGGTCAGGAGCTTCACGATGGTGGTTTTGCCCTGGCCATTTTCTCCGACCAGAGCGATCCTTTCCGACGGGCGAATCGTGAAGTTGATGTCCTTCAGAATCAGCCGCGAGTTGCCCGGGTAAGCGAACGATACGTTACGGAACTCCAATCCTCGCTGGATGGGGCGAGGCACGGGCAATGCGTTCGGCTTGGAAACGATCCGGGGTTTCATCTCGAAGAACTCGAGCAGATCCGCCATGAACAAAGCCTGATCGGCGATGCTGGAGAACGTGGAGAAGAGCTGCTGGATATTCGTGCTCGCGCCGGAAATAGCTCCAGCCAGAAACACCAACGTGCCGATGGTCAGCGCCCCCGAAATTGTTTTGTAGATTACGTACGCATACGTGCCGTAATAGCCCGTGGTTCCGAGCAGCGTCAGGAATGCGCCGATCAGGAGCTTGCGCTTGGCCAGCGACACATTCTCGTTGTGCAGTGCGTTCGAAATCTCCGTATAACGCCGTACGAAAAAAGGCCCCAGCCCGAACAGCTTCAGTTCCTTTGCGCTCTCTTTGCTTCCTCCGAGGATCCGCAGATATTCCATTTCGCGCTTGGCGGGCGTCTGATGGAAGTTCAGCGAATATCCCAGAAAGGCAAAGTGCGTTTCGCCCAGGAAAGCGGGAACCACGCACACGACCAATCCGAGGAAAAGCAGAGGAGAAAATTTGATAATGCCGGCGGCCAAGCTGGCGGTCGTAAGAAACTGCTGGAAGAGCCGGCCGCTCGCCTGAATCATTACGATCCGATCGGTGCCCTGAACGCGAGCGCGCTCCATCTTGTCGTAGAAAACGGGATCCTCGTAGGAGGCCAAGTCCAGCTTGGAGCCGTGTTCCATGATCCTTGTGCTGATGTAGCGCGCATATCTGTCTGCCAGGACCGTGTCGCAAAAATCCGTCGCACGCGCCAGGATTGTGCCCAGGGAGGCGAGCCCGAACTCCAGAACGACCAGCCACCAGAAATACTGCGGGAGGTTCGCCGCGTGCTTCGTGTAATTCGTGATTGCATCGATGATGTACTTGGTTATCCACAGCATTGCCAGCGGCAATAGAGCGGCAACTGCCCGCGTAGCCAGCTCCAGAATCACGATTTCCGGCGCCGCTTCCCAGACCAGCTTCGCAAGCGGGCGGAAATTCGCGAGCGCCCTCAAGCGTTCACCCCACTTGGGTCCAACGAATTGTCTTTTTCCGGTCATTACGTCAGGCTAGCTTCCACACATGCACAATTGATGTTTTCACCTGATTTCTCGGTTACGGAGGCCTACGGCAAGTTCAAGACTGATGCAAAAGGCCTGCTTGCCTCATTCGATGAGTGCAAAGGAGCATCGATTCGGAAGGCCTTCGGCGACTTTTGATACCCCCATCAGAGCCCCTAACCTGTAGCCGATACCCAAAGAGGACGCATGTTCGTGTTGGTCAACATTGGGCACTTCTGCCGCCGGCTTCGATAACTGCACGTCGGATGCCAGGGCGCAACTGTACGCATGTTGCTGTGTCAGCACGATTTATGACCAGGTTCACACACGATCGGCCATATGTTTTTTGCTCGCCATCCGCAATTTATTCAGCCTGGGCGCGAGGGTATGAATCATAGATGCCGGAAATGGCTAACTTGCGGATTTCCGGATCGATTGGCGGTTGGGCAGGAGCCGTTAAAATGAATGTCAGGCAGCCGTTCGCTATCCTCCGGTTGCTAACCGGGGAGAATCGGCGTCCGGCGCGGATGGTTGGCCGGACCAAATACATGGACGCGAACACCACATCGTCTTGCCACTTCCACGATTTCGCTTGGTGCGTACCAAAAACGGTATGCCGCCCGAGTGAAGCCTCTGGGATTCGCGGGGCTCAGGGGCACGCTGGCGCTCCCGTCAGTCTGATAGCCGCGCTCGGCGATTGAGTCCAGAATCAGAACGGACTCGCGCTGCGATGAGATGCGCGAGCACCAAGGTACCAAGCACGTTGATACCCTGCGATACACCGGCGCTCCTCACTAGAGTGAAAACATGGAAAAGAAACTTCCACACGCGCGCTGCGCCTTTCACGGTGGCGTCACCGGACCGGCGCTCGCGGCAGACGCATCGGGCCAAGTGTGTTAAGTTGGTTTGCACATCATCTGCCCGCAAAATGAACGCGCGAAGCGATCCTCCATCCAGCTCCGGAGCATCGGGGTGAAGCTCAAGGTTCTCGCGAATCCTAATTTCATCGCAACGATTTCGGCGATCGCCATCGCCACGAATCTGCTGCTTCGCTTTGCCTTGCGCGCCTCTGCAATTGCATGCGATCTTCCCCTCTTTATCGTGCTGGCGATTGGAGGCGTCCCGCTTCTGGTGGGGCTGGTGCGAAAGCTTTGGGCGCGGGAATTCGGCTCGGATCATCTCGCTGGAATTTCCATCCTTGCTTCCATCGCGCTGGGCGAATACCTCGTTGGCGTGATCGTCATCCTGATGCTTTCCGGCGGAACGGCGCTCGAACAGTATGCGAGCCGCCGCGCCTCGTCCGTGCTCGACGCGCTCGCCAGGCGCATGCCGCAGGTCGCTCACCGAAAACGAGACGGCGCTGTGTCGGACATTCCTTTGGCCGAGATCGCCGTGGGCGACATTCTGCTCGTTCTGCCCCACGAAATTTCGCCGGTGGATGGCGTGGTCCTCGAAGGCCACGGAAAAATGAACGAGGCGTACCTTACGGGAGAGCCTTTTGAGATCGCCAAAACGCCGGGCTCGGAAGTTCTTTCCGGAGCCGTCAACGGCGACTCCGCTCTGACCGTCCGCGCGGAAAAACTGCCGGTGGATTCGCGCTACGCGCGGATCATGCAGGTGATGCAGGAAACCGAGCAGCGCCGGCCTCGCCTCCGCCGCTTGGGCGATAAACTCGGCGCCTGGTACACGCCCACCGCCCTCGCGCTGGCTTCGATTGCCGGAATCGCCACGCGTGACGCCAACCGCTTTCTCGCCGTCGTCGTGGTGGCCACCCCGTGCCCGCTGATCATCGCCATTCCCGTCGCGATTATCGGCGCGATTTCATTGTCCGCCCGGCGCGCCATCATTATCAAAAATCCCGCCGCCCTCGAACAGATCGACCGTTGCCGCACGCTGATTTTCGATAAGACCGGCACGCTCACGTACGGCAAGCCTTCTCTCGCGGAAATCATCGTTGCGCCAGGCTTTGATCGCGACGCCGTGTTGCAGCTTTCCGGAAGCCTCGAAGCCTATTCGAAGCATCCGCTGGCCGCCGCGATCGTCGAAGCGGCAGCACGCGCCAAGCTCCCACTGAAGCTTGCTTCGGAAATTCACGAACGGCCGGGACAGGGGCTGCGCGGCACCGTCGATGGACATAGCCTTTGGATCACCGGGCGCGATACCGTGCGCGGCATGAACCTCGATTTGCCGCCGGTCGCTCCAGGCCTCGAATGTATCGTTTTTGCCGACAACCGGTACGCCGCAACGTTTCGCTTCGAAGATTCGCCGCGCGCCGAGAGTCTTGGGTTCGTCCGCCACCTGCGGCCTCATCATGCCGTCTCGCGTGTGTTGATCGTTTCCGGCGACCGGCCCAGGGAAGTGGAGCAATTGGCAAAGCAAGTTGGGATTCAGGAAGTGTTCGCCGCGAAAAGCCCCGAGGAGAAGATCGAAATCGTTCGCCGCGAATCGGCCACCGCGCCGACGCTTTTTCTGGGCGACGGAATCAACGACGCGCCTGCCATGCAGGCCGCCACGGTGGGCGTCGCTTTCGGCGTGAAAAACGACATCACCTCCGAAGCCGCCGACGTTGTGGTTCTTGAGACGTCCCTTAGCCGGGTGGACGAGCTGATTCACATCAGCCGTCGCATGCGCCGCATCGCGCTGGAAAGCGCAGTCGGCGGAATGGCGCTGAGCATGCTCGGCATGATCGCCGCCGCGCTTGGCTATTTGCCTCCGATCGGCGGCGCGATCGCGCAAGAAGTGATCGACTTGGCGGCCGTGTTGAATGCCGTTCGCGTCGCCCTTTATGGCGGCAAGCTCACCGATTTTTAGAAACCTGAGAGACACGGCCACGGCACCGCGCCTTTCGCGCGTCGCGCGGGTCACATGCGTGCGTGACCGCGATCACAGCGCGTCCTGCGGCGGCGCGTTATAAGAATTGCGTCGAAGGATGAAGCGGGTTAGGGAAAGAAGGTGAATCGCTCCTTCGGCTAGACGCAGTGGCGGGGCACGGAGCGTGAGTAACGCGCCCGGGATTTTCGACGCGCCGGTTTTTCCGACCGGAATCACTCCGCTGCCAGCCAATGCGCCTAAACTCCCCCTGCCCGCGGCTTCCGAAACGCAAGCGAGAGACGCTCTTGGGGACCTGGCGGAGGCATCGTGAAAATCCTTTTGTGCGTCGATCTCTCCGAAAACTCCCAAGCGGCCTTTCGCGCCGTCGCCGGGCAATACCATCCGAACGAGACAGAAGTTCGCGTACTTCACGTTTTGCAACCCGTAACGCTTTCCGCAGCCCCGCAGATGAGCCCCATGTACACGCCCGAACTGCAAGAGGAAGGCGCCGAAGCGCGCAGGCTGGCTGACCGCATTGCGGGCGAATTGCGGAACGCGGGCTTCCGGGCCGAGCCCGTTCTTGCCAAGGGCGACGTGCGAGAGACCATCGTGAACACCGCCGCGGAATGGAACGCCGATTTGATCGTGGTCGGATCGCGCGGCAAGGGCGGATTGCGCCGGTTGCTGCTGGGCAGCGCGGCGGAATTCGTGGCTCGGCACGCCCCGTGTTCGGTTTTGATCGTGCGGCCGAACGCGGCGCGCTGATTCAAATGTCTGGCGCGGCGAGCCGCCCGAATGGCGAGATTTGAAATGCACGAACAGAAGGAGATCGAGATGAGAGTAGCGGATGTAATGATGAGAACACCGGCGAGCTGCACCGGGGAGACGAACCTGGCGGCAGCCGTCGAAATCTTGTGGAATCGCAACTGCGGAATGTTGCCGATCGTGGGCCACGAAGGCAAAGTTACCGGCGTGGTCACCGACCGGGACATCTGCATCGCGCTGGGCACGCGCAACCGCCCCGCCGCCGAAATTACCGTCGCGGAGATACAGCCCGAAAAGCTCTTCTCCTGCAAGCCGGAGGATGACATTCACTCGGCCCTGGCGATACTGTCGGGCGCCAAAGTGCGCCGCCTGCCGGTTGTCGACGATCAAGGAAAGCTGCAGGGCATACTGTCGCTGGACGATGTGGTAATGCACGCAATCAGCGGCGGGACTGGAAGCATTCCGGAGCTTTCCAGTAACGAAGTGATCGAACACATGAAGCGCGTGTACCGGCCAAGCTTGCCGGAAGTCGCAAGGCAACAGTCCGCGGTCGCTTGATGCCGCAACATCCTTCGCGTTGCTCGTCGGATCTGGCGCGACCTTTGACTGCCGCGCTGCCGCGCGGCGTAAAATTCCACGCATCGCTTCGCGCCGTGCGCGCGATAGATTGCGGGAGAACTTCCGGTGGCATCCGGCGCTCCGGTTCGCTCATCATATCGACGGTGTTTGAGACTGCGCCCAAGTACGCGGCGATCCACATATACAGGAGGGAACTCGATGGCAGCGCCGAAGATTTTGATTTTGACTGGCGACGCGGCTGAGTCGCTGGAAGTGATGTATCCGTATCAACGGCTGCGCGAAGAGGGCTACGACGTCCAAATCGCCGCGCCGAGCAAAAAGAAATTGCGCTTCGTGGTGCACGATTTTGAGCCGGGATTCGATACGTACACGGAAAAGCCGGGCTATAGCTGGGACGCCGATCTGGCGTTCAAGGATGTGAACCCCGCTGATTACGTCGCGCTGGTGATTCCCGGCGGGCGCGCGCCGGAATACATTCGCAACGACGCGGATTGCAAGCGAATCATTCAGGCATTCTTTCAGAACGAAAAGCCGGTGGCGCAAATCTGCCACGCGGGGCTGGCGCTTGCCGCGGCCGGCGTCCTGAAGGGAAGAAAAACGTCCGCGTATCCCGCGATCGAGCCGGATGTGCGCGCGGCGGGAGCGGAATTCGTCAATTCGGAAGCGGTGATCGATGGCGCGATGGTCTCCGCGCGGGCGTGGCCGGACCATGCGGCGTGGATGCGCGAGTTCGTTAAAATGCTGAAAGCGAAGGCGCCGGCAGGCGGGCGAAGCGCGGTGGCCTGAAAGGAAACCGGGCGGAGCGGGGCGTTTCATATGGCCGCTCCGCTGAAAAGCTTTCGTTTCGCGATTTCCACCAGCAGTAGATACGTCAGCGTGGCGCCGGCCAGGAACGCGAAGAAATCCGCGGGAAGGCGCGCGAAACCGAGAACCCCGGCGAGGGGCGAAAACGGCAGCAGTATCCCGATCACCACGATCGCGACGGTGGTGAACGCGAGCGGCCCGCTCGGCCGGCTGCGCAGCGGATTGCCCATGGTGCGTATTACGAACAGCACCAGGGTCTGGGTCGCCAGCGATTCCACGAACCATCCGGTGTGAAAAAGCGCCTCACCCGCGTGGAAGTAATGCAGCATCACGTAAAAGGTCAGAAAGTCGTAGATCGAGCTGATCGGCCCGATGAAGATCATGAAGTTGCGGATCAGCCGCATATCCCACGGCCGTGGGGCGCGCAGATAGGCTTCGTCCACGTTGTCGGTCGGGATGGTGATCTGCGCCGCGTCGTACAGGAAGTTGTTCAGTAAAATCTGCGTGGAAAGCATCGGCAGAAACGGAAGAAAAACAGACGCGGCCGCCATGCTGAACATATTCCCAAAGTTCGAGCTGGTTCCCATGAGCAGATATTTCAGAACGTTTCCCGAAGCGCGGCGCCCCTCCAGAATTCCGCGATGAAGAATCCCGAGTCCCGGCTGGAGGAGAATGATCTCGGCGGCGTCGCGGGCCACGTCCACCGCCGAGGGAACTGAAATTCCAACATCCGCCGCGTGCAGCGATGGCGCGTCGTTGATGCCGTCTCCCATGTAGCCGACCACGTGGCCGCGCCGTTTGAGCGCTGAAATGATGCGCAACTTTTGCATCGGCGAGACGCGCGCGAACACGGTGGCGTGCTCGGCAATATGGCCGAGGGCGGGATCGCTCATCCGGTCGAGATCGTCTCCGAGAACGATCTCGGGATTTTCCAGGCCGACTTGCTCGCAGACGTGGCGCGCCACCAGATCGTGATCCCCGGTAAGGATTTTCACCTGGACGCCATCGCGCCGGAGAGCGGCGAGCGATTCCGCAGCATCGGCGGTTGGCGGATCAAAGAAGGCCAGAAAGCCGGCCAGAATCAGCTGCGATTCATCGGCGAGCGAGAATTCGCCGTGATCGCGCAGCGCCCGATACGCCACGGCCAGCACGCGGAAGCCTTGCGAGAAGAAGTTCTCGTAGGCCGCGCGGATTTTCGTGAGTTGGGCTTCATCGAGTGCAGCGACTGCGCCCGCGGCCTCGCACGATTCGCAGACGCCCAGAATGCCCTCCGGCGCGCCTTTGGTGATGAGAAGCTGTTCGCCATTCGCGGAGTCCCTGTGCGCCACGACGATCGAAAGCCGGCGGCGATTGAAATCGAAAGGAATTTCATCGCGCTTCACGTAGTCGCTCTCCGGCTGGGGCTGGCGAAGCAGCGCTTCATCGAGCGGGCTGCGGATGCCGGACTCGAATTTGCTGTTGAGATAGCCGAGAGCGAGGGCACGGTCGGACGGCTGGCCAAACGGATCGAACGAGCCGTGCAGGCTCATGACGCCGGTGGTGAGCGTGCCGGTCTTGTCCGAGCAGAACACGTCGATGGTGCCGAAATTCTGGATGGCCGGCAGGCGCTTCACGATCACCTGTTCGCGGGCCATGCGCACGGCGCCGCGCGCGAGCGTGACGGAAGTGATCATGGGCAGAAATTCGGGAGTGAGGCCGACGGCGAGCGCCACGGCAAAGACGAACGACTCGAATGCGTCCTTGTGCATGGCCACGCGCACGACAAGGATAAAAAGAACCAGAAAAAACACGGTGCGGGTGATGAGCATGCCGAAGCGACGCAGGCCGCGCTCGAATTCGGTTTCCTGCGGGCGTTCGGCGAGCCGCTCGGCGATGGCGCCGAATTGGGTGCGCGGTCCGGTGTTCAAGATTCGCGCGATCGCGGTGCCGCTGACGACCGAGGTGCCGAGAAAAACGCGGTTGGGCGCGTCGGGCGTGCCTTCGGCGGATTCCTCCGCGGGGCGGGCGTTTTTTTCGGCGGGCATGGATTCGCCGGTGAGCGCGGCTTGCTGCACGTAGAGATCGCGCGCTTCGAGGAGTTGCGCATCGGCGGGGACGAGATCGCCCGCGCTCAGGCGGATGATATCGCCGGGAACGATTTCGTGGCGCTTGATCTCCCGCCACGAGCCATCGCGCAGGACGGTGGCCGTCAGGCTGACGTGTTCGCGCAGGCGAGCGATGGCGCGACGCGAGCGGAACGTTTGCGTGAAATTGATGATGATGCTGAGGAACACAATCAGGACGATGATCGAGGCGTCGATGCGCTCGCCGAGGATGGCGGAGATCAGCGCGGCGACAAGCAGGATGACAACGAGAGGGTTGAGGAAAAGAAGCAGAATTTCGATGGCCAGCGCGCCGCGGCGGACGGGAGTGGGATCGTTGGGTCCAAAGCGGGCCAGGCGAGCGGCGGCTTCGTCCGAGGTCAGACCCGGCCAGGGAACCGGCGCGGCGCCCGTTGCGCGGGAAGAAGGAACGGTGGTGGAGGACATTTTCTACGAGGGGATTCTACTGCCGGCAGCAACTGGTGGGGCAAAGAGATGACGAATGCGAACCGCATTTTTCGGACGTGACGGGACGTTCCGCCCTCGCACATGCTCCGTCGTTTGTTTTCTATGACTTACGGGTGCACAAGGTCGATTGAGTGTTCCGCCCTTTACGCCCCACTCCCGTGCGCGAAATGGGCGCGCCGGGGCCCCTGGCTGCCCGAGACTGGACCTGAGAAGTGGGATGTTCGGAGCGAACGCATCGCGACAAAATGAGCGGCCCGGCAGCACACGGCGTGGAAGTGCACGAAAACGGAAGCCGGCCGGCATTAAACCACTCAGGGCAAAGTTGCGCGCCCGTTTTTTGGGGAGCCGCTCAGCGCCGAATTTTGCGATCCCAAAGTTCATGCCAGATGTAGCGTAGCAAAATGACAGCGAGAGACAACTGTTCTGAAGTACAGGTAATAGAACCACGCTGCCGCGACGAGGAAAGCACACGAACGGAGCCGAGGCCGAGGCGCTCTGAATGTTGACTGGGTGCGTGATGATCAAGAAGATTCGAACGGCCCCGGAAGTGCGGGAGTTCATCTGTGCCCAAATCGAGTTCGTTGGAGTAGAATTCCGGCAGCGGAAGTTCGGGTAGGGCGGGGAATTCCAGGGACGAGACGAGTCGAGGAGAACAACATGAACGCGATCATGCACCGGGCTATCTTGACGGTTGGGACGGTGGCGCTGGCGTGCGGCACGGCAACCTATACGCGAGCGGCCGGTGCGACGTCGCTGACCGGAGTGGTGACGGACGCGGAGTGCGGAAAAACTCATAACATGATGAAAGGCATGAGCGACGCGGATTGCACGCGGATGTGCGTGAAGGCCGGAAGCGCGTACGCGCTGATTGTGGGCGACAAGGTTTACACGCTGCGCGGACATTCAGCGGAACTGAACAAATACGCGGCGCAAAAGGTGACGGTGAAAGGGGCGATGAAGGGGAAAGATTTTGTGGTGGAGTCGGTAAAACCGGCGAAGTGACTCGGGGTGGAGAGAGAGTGATCGATACCGACTCAAAAGCGCACTGGGAGGGAATTTACCAGCGAGTTGCGCCGGAACAGGTGAGCTGGTACCGGCCGCATCTCGAAACGTCACTCGAGATGATTGAGCGAGCGGCGAAAGGCCGTGACGCGCCGATTATCGACGTGGGCGGCGGGGAATCGACGCTGGTGGATGATTTGCTGGCGCGCGGATATGAGCGCGTGACGGTGCTGGACATTTCCGAAACGGCGATTGCAGTGTGCAGGGAGCGATTGGGCGCGAAGGCGGAGCGCGTTCGATGGATCGCGGCGGACGTGACGAAAGCTGAATTTGCGCGCGGGGAGTACGACATCTGGCACGATCGCGCGGTATTTCACTTTTTGACGGCGGAGGAGACGCGCCGGGAGTACGTGCGGCAAGTGGCGAAGGCGGTAAGGCCGGGAGGATACGTCATCGTGAGCACGTTTGGTCCTGAGGGGCCGACGAAATGCAGCGGATTGGATGTGGTGAGGTATGACGCGGACACGCTGCACGGGGAATTCGGAGCGCACTTTCGTCCGGTGGAAAGCCGCGAGGAGATTCATAGGACACCCGCAGGGAAGGTTCAGCAGTTTTTGTATTGCATGTGCAGAGTGGAGTGAGGCGACGCGGATACGCTTGGCACGCGGGGGCTTCGTGAGCGGGAGTTGCCGGGCCGGCGCTTGCACGCGAAAGAGAAAACATCCGTCAAGCGGAAGGCGCTGCGCGCCGTCAATTCCTGGAAACCGCAAACCAACTGATCGATTCGGCTTGCATCGCGAGAGCCGCTGCCTTGGGGTAATCACCCTGTGAGCGCACTCGCGTCCTAAAAGCTGACGCTGCGGAGGATGCGGTCGAAGGCGGGCTTGAGCAGGCCGAAGTGGAGTTGGGGCGAGACAAAGATGAGTTCGATGGCGGTGCCGTCGCCGCGCGGGATGGCGACGAGCCAGTCCTGCTCGGGCTGAGGCTTTCCGTTGGGGCCGGGCATGGGGGAGATGGTTTGCAGGTTCAATGAACCGGCGGCGCGGCCAGTGACGCTGATCTGCTGAAATTGGCCGAGCTGCTGCATATTGGCGTCGCCGCTGATGAGAGTTTGCGCGAGCCATTGCGTAAGCTGCTGCACGGTCTGATTCGGATCTTCCATTTGCAGGGAGTGAATGACCGCGCCGTAGGCGACGGCTCCGCCGGAAACGCCCGCGGCGGGCGCAATGGTCGCGGAATCGGGTTGCTGGCCGCGCGTGACCTGCCAATTCTGCGGGTAAGCGATACGAATCGTGCTCAGCATGGTTTGCTGAAACGTTTCGCTCGGCTGCACGGCGGAAAAAGGGGCGGCAGGCACGGTGAGCTCAGGTGAAACAGCGCCTTTGAACACGGCGCCGTTTTCGCGGTTCTGCCGGACCCAGCGGCCGGTTTTGGCGCCGGCGGAAATTTCCTGCGCGGTGTAGGCCGGTGCGGCGTCCGCCTCTTTGCGCGCGACGGCGAATTGCGTGTTGTCCTGGCGATAAGGTTTGTTGGGCCATTCGGCGATTTCGCGTTCGATAGCCTCGCGGCGATTGCCGGGGTTGGGGTGATCGCTCAAGAATTGCGGGCCGTTACCGCCCTGCTTTTCGAGCTTTTCGAAGAAATCGGCGAGCGCAACGGGATTGTAATCGGCTTTCCACATGATGATTGCGCCGACGGCGTCGGCTTGCGCTTCGTCAGCGCGCGAATATTTCAGCATCAAGGTACCCGCGCCGAACTGGATACCGCTCTGAGCCAGCGTGCCCCAGTTTCCGCCCCAGGCGCCCGCGACGGCTCCCGCGATTCCCGCGAGGGCGCCGAGCAGCGAGGATTTCTGCTGCTGCTTCGCGGAATGCTGCATGTACACGTGGGCCATTTCGTGCGACATCACGCCGGCGAGCTCGGCTTCGGAGCTGGCCATCCGGATCGTGCCGACGTTGATGAAGATGGGGCCGCCGGGAAGAGCGAACGCGTTGATTTCTTTCTGTTCGATGACGTGGAACTGATAGGGCCAGCTACGGTCGGGAGGGATGGTCTTGACGAGGCGCGCGCCGAGGCGCTGCACGTATTGCGTTAGCGGATTCGAATCGGGCAAAACGGGCATCTGCTTATAAACTTCCGCCGCGGCTTGCAGGCCGAGCTTTTCCTGCTGATCGCGCGACATGGAAGGATTGCCCGGATTGGGCAGCACGGGAGCGCCGCGCTGCGCAACGACAGGTGCTGCCGCGAGACACAGCGCGAGAAGGAAAAATGCCAGCCGATGGGGCACCGGGAATTTCGAATGGCTGCTCATGGCTTTCTGCTCCGCGTCACCTACGCTTATTTCTAACACAGCCGCTGGGGGGCGCTTCCAGGGACGTCTCGGATCAGGCCGCGCTTGCGAGCTAAAAGCGGGCGGAGCCTTCCATTCCGGCGAGGCGGCGCGGGTCGTTGCCTGGAATTTTCATCGAGAAGACGGATTCCACGCTGGTGTAGTCGTAATAGCCGAGACGGGCGATGGGGCGCGCCTTGAGAATGTCGATGTGGCCGTCGGGAGTGAGGTAATCATCGGCGATGTGGATGGCGACGACGCGGCCGAAGACGATGTCGACGGTGCCCATGGTGCCGTTGCCGGGCAGGCGAATGGTTTGGTGGTAGGCGCACTCGAAATGCACGGGCGATTCGGCGACGCGTGCGGGTTTGACGATGCGCGAAGGTGCTTTGGTGACACCGGCGAGATCGAATTCATCCACCTCGGGTGGAACTTCCTCGGCGGATTTGTTGACGGCTTCGCGCAGATCGTACGTGGCCATGTTCCAGACGAATTGGCCGGTCTGCTCGGTGTTAGTGACGGTATCTTTGCGGCGGCCGCGCGTGGTTTGGTTGGAGGCGAACATCACGTAAGGCGGATCGAAGGTGAGATTCTGAAATTGGCTGAAAGGCGCGAGGTTGTGAATGCCGTCGCGGCTGATGGTGGAGATCCATCCGATCGGGCGCGGTACGACGCAGGATTTGAACGGATCATGCGGCAGGCCGTGCGGCGTCTTGCCGGGTTCGTAGAACATAAAGGGAGCCTCCCAGTGTTGAATCGACCTGGCTTGCGCGAGCGATGAGCGCCAGGATTATAGACGGAAATTACGGTCTTCCGCGCGGATGACATTCAGGTTAAAATTGCCGGATGTAAATCTGGTTTTATTTGGCTCGCGCGGCGAAGCAGACGCTTGTTTACCCCACTCGCAGTGAGGAAGCGGACAGGAGGCCAGGTAGATGTCGAATAGCGGCAACGGGAAACCCGCGGATTTAGGCACGGATTGGAAGACGAATCCGCGCTGGGCAGGCATCACGCGTCCCTACAAACCGGAGGACGTGGAGAAACTGCGGGGATCGATTCACATCGAACATTCGCTTGCGCGATTGGGCGCGGAGCGGCTGTGGAATTTGCTGCATTCGGAGCCGTATGTCGCGGCGCTCGGCGCGATGAGCGGCAACCAGGCGGTTCAGCAGGTGGCGGCGGGGCTGAAGGCGATCTACGTGAGCGGCTGGCAGGTGGCGGCAGACGCGAATGACGCGGCGGAAACGTACCCCGACCAGAGCCTCTATCCGGCGAACAGCGTTCCGCACATGGTGAAGCGCATCAACCGGGCGCTGGTGCGCGCCGACCAAATCCGTCATGCAGAAGGCGATCATTCGACCTACTGGCTGGCGCCGATGGTGGCGGACGCCGAGGCGGGATTCGGCGGCAACCTGAACGCGTTTGAACTGATGAAGAGCATGATCGAGGCGGGCGCGGCGGGCGTGCATTTTGAGGATCAGTTGTCGTCCGCCAAAAAATGCGGGCACCTTGGCGGCAAAGTGCTGGTGCCGACATCGGAAGCGATTCACAAACTGGTGGCGGCACGGCTGGCGGCGGATGTGATGGGCGTGCCGACGCTGATCATCGCGCGGACGGACGCGGATAGCGCCACGCTGCTGACGAGCGACGTGGACGAGCGCGACCGGGAGTTTCTGACCGGCGAGCGGAGCTCGGAAGGGTTTTTCTACGTGCGGCACGGCCTGGAAGCGGCGATCGCACGCGGATTGAGCTATGCGCCGTACGCGGAGATGCTGTGGTGCGAAACCTCCACGCCGGATTTGCGCGAGGCGCGCATTTTCGCCGAACGCATCCACGCGAAGTTTCCGGGCAAAATGCTGGCGTACAACTGCTCGCCGTCGTTCAACTGGCGGAAGAATCTCGACGACGCGACCATCGCGAATTTCCAAAAGGAACTTGCGGCGATGGGCTACAAATTCCAGTTCATCACGCTGGCGGGGTTCCACGCGCTGAACCATTCCATGTTCGAGCTGGCGCGCGGCTACAAAGAGCGCGGCATGGCGGCGTATTGCCAATTGCAGGATCACGAGTTCGAAAACGAGCACGATTACGGCTACGCCGCGGTGAAGCACCAGCAGTTCGTCGGAACCGGATATTTCGACATGGTGCAGCACGTCATCACGGATGGGACGGCTTCGACGGTGGCGCTGAAGGGCTCGACCGAGGCGGCGCAGTTTCATGGGCACAAGCCCCGGCCGCGCGTGGCGGAGTCCGTGGCGGCCGCGCGCGAACGCTGCTAGTTCCGCGGGGCACCGCGCACACTGGGTGGTTAACGGCGGGCTGCGGCGACGATTTTGGCGGTGGTGATGGCTTGGCCGACGTGGCGCTGGGTGTGATCGGCTACGTGGATGAGCAGGCTGCCGACCGTGGTCGGCAGTTGCTGTTTGCCGACTTTGCGAGGCGCTTCGAATTGCGCGGGAGTGAAACCGCGCACACGCGTGGCCGCGCTTCGAATTCCCGCGCGAAATTCCTCGAACAACTCCTCCTTGGTTGCGCTCGGTTCGAGTTCCGTTTTCAATTTGGCGATTTGTTCCGGCGAAAGCTGACCGCCATCGGCGTAGGTGAGCAGACGGTCGGCGCTGCGAACGATATGGCGAAGATGAAACGCGATGGGCGCGATTCCGGAGGGGCGGGCGTTGCACTCCTCGTCCGTAAGGGGGGCGCACCAGCGGTCGATATCTTCTTCGGCGAGCGCGAGGGCGTGGAGGACGGCGCGCGTGAGCACGGGAACGTCTGTCAGGGAGCCGCGCAACCACGGCTCAGGGCGGCTGGGCGGTTTCGTGTCGGACGTTGCCGCATCGATGCCCGCAGCGGATTTGCTGCCTGTTGGAAATTCCCGGTGCTGCGCACTCTCAGCCATTTGAGTTCCCCTCAACGTTAGCTTATATCTTTTGGGGCGGCGCAGCGAAGCCGCTGCGACCGAATTCCGCCGGCGCGCCGCAACCAGCCAGCTGCGCCGGCATCGGATAGAACAGCAGGCCGACACAACAAAAATTTCGAGGAGGAAATCATGGCGACACCTGCGTTTAGTCCAGATGAGATTCGCGCGAACCGGAATTATTTCGCCGCGAAACTCAAGGCCGAAAAACAGCGCAATGACGTGTTGAAAGCGGTGCAAGGCGAAGCGCCGTTCCATTTCGTGCTGCTCGACACGCGGGGCAAGGAAGCCTATGCAAACGGGCATATTCCCGGCGCACTGTGCTTCACGCTCGAGGACATCGCACGCGCGGCAGCCACGCTGCCGAAAGGCAAGGAGATCGTGACGTACTGTTGGGGCCACGATTGACAGCTTTCGGCGAATGCGGCTCTGCAGTTGGCAGAGCTTGGCTTTTACGCGAAGGAAATGAATGTGGGATGGAAGGAGTGGACGGCGAATCGTCATCCGACGCATCAAGGGAAACCGCAGGAGAACGGCCACTGCGAGTGCAGCAAGGTGTAGATTCCGGGACGCGCGATGGAGCGTATGGAATCCAGAGGGGCGGTGGGTGGCCGCCCCTCTTCCGGTTTTGCGCGATCGACTCGATAAACGCCGGCGCCACGCTCGCAGATAGCCGCTTGACAAGAGAGCGGGGCTTCAATACGGTATTCGTTTGCGTAGGGAGCCAGAGGAAGGCCGTCGCAGCGCCCTCGAAATTTTAGCCCCGCGCGAATTCCGAGCGATACTTCCCGGGCTGTGCATACATCGCGGTCGCACAGGTCGTCCCAAATTCAAGGAGACAAGGATGCCTCATAAGCTGAAGAACGTATTGGCGCGTGTGCCGAGCGATATCGAGATTGCGCAGTCGGCGACGCCGATTCCGATCGACCAGATTGCCGCGGAGGCCGGCATCCTTCCGGACGAGCTCGATTTATACGGGAAATCGAAGGCCAAGGTGCATCTTTCGGTTCGCGACCGGCTGAAGAACGCGCCGAACGGAAAATACATCGTCGTAACGGCGATTTCGCCCACGCCCCTCGGAGAAGGCAAGAGCACGACGACGGTCGGACTGAGCCAAGCGATCGGGGCGCACTTGGGAAAGAAGGTTTTTACGTGCATCCGGCAGCCGAGCCAGGGGCCGACCTTCGGGATCAAAGGCGGGGCGGCGGGCGGCGGTTACAGCCAGATTATTCCCATGGAGGAGTTCAATCTCCACCTGACCGGCGACATTCACGCGATCACGGCAGCGAACAATTTGCTGGCCGCGGCGATCGATACGCGCATGTTTCATGAGTCGTATCAAACCGATCAGCAGCTATACGACCGGCTCACGCCGCGCGCGAAGGATGGCAGCCGGAAGTTTTCTCCGGTAATGCTGCGGCGCCTGCGGAAATTGGGGATTCACAAGACGAATCCGGACGATTTGACACCCGAAGAGCGCAGCCGGTTCGCGCGGCTGGATATCGACCCGGCGACGATCACGTGGCGGCGCGTGATCGATACGAATGACCGCATGCTGCGCCAGATCACCATCGGGCAGGGACCGGAAGAAAAGGGTTTTACGCGGGTGACGGGATTCGATATTTCCGTGGCCAGCGAGATCATGGCCATTCTGGCACTGACCACGAGCTTGGCCGATATGCGCGAGCGGCTGGGGCGAATGGTGATCGGCACAAACAAGGCGGGCGACCCGATTACGGCGGACGACGTCGGCGTGGGCGGCGCGCTGACGGTGCTGATGAAAGACACGATCATGCCCAACCTGATGCAGACGCTCGAAGGCACGCCGGCATTCGTGCATGCGGGACCGTTTGGAAACATCGCGCACGGCAATTCGTCGATTGTGGCGGATCAGCTGGCGCTGAAGCTCGTCGGCAAGGATGGCTATGTGCTGACGGAATCCGGCTTCGGCGCGGATATGGGGATGGAGAAGTTTTTCAACATCAAATGCCGCTATAGCGGCTTGGTGCCCGATTGCGTGGTGATGGTCGCCACGATTCGCGCGCTGAAAACACACGGCGGCGGGCCGAAGGTGGTGGCAGGGCAGCCGCTGGATCCGGTCTACACACAAGAAAATCTCGAGCTACTGGAAAAAGGCAGCGCCAACTTGGTGAAGATGATCGAGAACGCCAAGAAATATGGGCTGCCGGTGGTGGTGGGCGTAAACCGGTTTCAGTACGATACGCCGGCGGAGATCGATCTGGTGTGCAAGATCGCGAAGCAGGCGGGCGCCGTGGACGCAGTGATGAGCAATCACTGGGCTGAAGGCGGCGCCGGTGCGGTGGAATTGGGCAAGGCGGTGATTGCCGCATGCGAGAAGCCGGGCAATTTCAAGTTCCTGTATCCGCTGGAAGGAACGTCGATCAAGCAGAAGATCGAGACCATCGTGCGGGAAATGTACGGCGGCGCGGGCGTGGAATACAGCCCCGAAGCCGAAAAGAAGATCGCGCTATACACACGGCTCGGATTCGACAAATTGCCGATTTGCATGGCCAAGACGCAGTACAGCTTGAGCCACGATCCGAATCTCAAGGGCGCGCCGACGGGATTCATCGTGCCGGTTCGCGATGTGCGAGCGAGCGTGGGCGCGGGATTCGTGTATCCGCTCCTCGGTACAATGAGCACGATGCCAGGGCTTTCGACGCGTCCGGGTTACTACGACATCGACCTCGATTTGGAGACGGGGCGAGTGGTCGGACTGTCGTAACTCACCTTTCTACGGTTTGCCTCGGGAGCCGCCGGGAAGGGAATTGAGGGCGGAGGCGACGTGGTTCCGCACCGTTTCGGCGTTGCGATTCGCTCGATTTTCCCAATCAGAACGCTCCGCGAACGTTTCACCAAACGACGCGGAATGGGGCGCAAGCTGCCGCAGATTCGAATTCGCGCACATTAGAAACACGCGCATAGCGCTGGCGAGCAAGGTTGCCGCCGCGCCGAGATCGGCAAGCACCGAATCACGCGTAAGGCCGGTCGCTTCAACGCAAAGTTCCAGACCGGCCGCGGCCGAACGTGCCGCGGCGAGCGGAATTTCGATGGCTCGTCTCGCGGCTTCCAGGATGGCGCGGCGACGTGCTTCGATTTCGCGGTCGTTCGATTGCGTCAAGCGATTGCTGGCGATGTAAGCCTTGAATGCGGCGATATCCTGCTCGGCAAATTCCAGCATACGTTTCGATTCTGCGGCGGCGGTTTCAGCAATCGAATTGAGCGTTGCGGCGTGCGCCGCGGATTCTTTATGCCGGCCGCTCACCAGTGCAACCTTGGTGAGCAAGCCGAGGGCGTAGCTGGCCGATGCTGCCGCAATCGCAACCCCCGCGGGCGTGGGCTCGCTGCTGGCGGCGGCGCGGCGAAACTCTTCAAGCGATGCTTCCCAGACGGGCTTGGCCATGCGCTATCAGTCCGTTACGCGCGGGATGATCGTCGTTCCGTGATTTATTTTCACGTTGTTCATTTCGAAGCCGAAAGATAAACATCGGAGTGTAGCGGCCACGCAGGTGCCGGTCAAAGACTATTAGAGCAGCGGATGCGCGCGAATTTCATTTCGGAACACGAGTCCTGAGTTGCGCCTGATCGAGAGTGCCAAATGAGTCCGAATCCGGAGCGGTGGCTGAAGAAACGAAAGAGGTCGCGGCCGGGCTAACGCTAAATAACGGCTGTGTAAGCACTTCGTAGATGCGCGGCAGCGCCCTCGAAAGTTTTCCAACCCGTGTGTTTCGGCCCTTCGATTGCGAAATTGGTCTCAGTTGCAAATCGAGAGGGCCGATATGCAATCTGAAAACAATCTGACGGATCCGTTGCGGGAACGTCTGCTTTTGGAACACCTGCCCCAAGTGCAACACATCGCGCGCCGAATACACGAGCGCCTTCCGCAGCAGGTCTCGATGGAAGACCTCGTGCAATGCGGGGTTTTGGGCTTGATTGACGCCGTTCGCCGGTACGACCCAAGCAAACGGGTGAAATTGAGGCATTACGCCGAATTTCGAATCCGCGGCGCAATACTGGACAGCCTGAGGCAAAACGATTGGGCTTCGCGGTCGCAACGGCGCATGGGACGCAAGATCGAAGAAGCGACGAATAGCCGCCGGGCGGAACTGGGTCGCGATCCCACCGAGGCAGAGGTTGCGTCGGCAATGCGCGTGAATTTGGAAGTTCTACAGCGAAGTAAAACGGAGCTGCGGTCGCTGGCGGTATTGACCTGTGAGCTTGGATCCGACGACTTCGAGATCGAGAATGCCATTTCACCCGTTGCCGAAAAGAAACAAAGTCCGTATCACGCCGCTTTGAAATCCGAAATGACGGAGCGGATCGAGAAAGCCATCGACGCATTGCCCGAGCGCGAGCGCAGATTGGTGGACATGTACTACTTCAAGGAACTCACGATGAAGGAAATAGCGAGGGCGCTCGGCGTGGGAGAGTCCCGCGTCTCGCAGATCCACGCGTCGATTCTTGCTCGCTTGCGCGCGAGCCTGAGAATTCCCTCGCAATCGGCTTTTCCGCGCTGATACCGCGCCGCCGTTGCAGAACTGTGGCGTCTGATGACAGGAGCGCGAAAGGAATCGAGCCAGCATTCCTCAGCCGCCTGCGAGCGCGAATCGGCAAGTTGCTTGAAGGGAGGAAATCAGCGGATGGAATAAAGAGATCAAGTGCGAGGGAATCGCCCGGACAGAAGTTTCAAGATGGAACTTGCACTCGATTTGGGACAAAGCACATGAGCGATGGGTGCGCTGATTGCCAGATTGACGGTCCGTAGTTCAAAAGACTGCAAGGTTTTGCATGCCAGGAATATGCGAGCGTGGGGTATCGCTACTTGGCTGCTGGCGTGCAGCTACCGTAGCTATGAGGGTGTCGCAAATCCTCCCCCGTGCGCGGAAGCGGTCTGAAACCTCAACGGTTCGCGCGAAGGGTGGGGTTTAAAGGTGAAGAATCGAATGGCGCTACCCAAAAATGTTCCGCCGGACCTAATCCGCGCTAATTTTCGAAAAACGGAGCGCCGGGAATGGTGGCTCTGGGCGGCCGCCTTCGCCATTACCACCTTACTGTTGGTGGGCCTGGTATCTTTTGTCCTTCCTGGCGGGCAGGCGTATCTAAGCGGGCGAGCCGAAGCCATGTCGCCCATCATGATGCGCGGCCTGGTGGGCCTGGTTTTTCTGTTTGATCTGTACACCATCTACCAGCACCTTCTCATTCATCGCATTCGCAGGCAGCTGTTAGAACGCGAGGAGCTGTTTCAGCTCATCAGCGAGAACGCAGCGGACATGATCGCCGTCGTGGACTTGGAAGGACGCCGGCTTTTCAACAGCATGTCGTACCAAAAAGTCCTTGGATATTCGCCGGAAGAGCTTGCCGCTTCGTCGGCGTACGAGCAGATCCATCCGGACGACCGGGACCGCGTGAAGCAGTCAGCCGAGGATGCGCGGCGCACCGGCATTGGGCAGACACTCGATTATCGTTTTCGGCGCAAGGACGGTTCCTGGCTGGTGCTGGAATCCACGTCCAGCGTTATTCGTGATGAAAAGGGCCAGCCCGAAAAACTGGTGCTCGTGAATCGCGACATCACCCAGCGCAAAGAAACGGAGGAGGCGCTGCGGCGCTCCGAACGGGACTTTCGTTCGGTGGTGGAATACGCGCCTTACGGCATATTTCGAGCCACCATCGACGGACGGCTGCTGCAGGTCAACCCGGCTCTCGAAAAGATGCTCGGATATGAATCGACAGATCAAATGATTAACAAGCAGCTTGCCACGGATATTTTCCGGGACCGCGAAGATTACGCGCGGCTCTCCGAACTTCTCGCGCGGGAGCAAGAAATCAAGGACGTAGAGGTCGAATGGAAACGAAGTGCCGGCCCGCCGATTACGGTCAGGTGTTCCGGCCGGCGATTCGACGCCGAGGACGGAAGTCCGGCGTACTTTCAGGTTTTTGCCGAGGACGTGACCGAGAAGCGCACGCTGGAAGGGCAGCTGCGCATGGCGCAAAAGATGGAGGCGATTGGGAGGCTTTCGGGAGGAATCGCACACGACTTCAACAACCTTCTGGGCGTAATCATCGGCTACGCCGGCTTGCTGAAAAAAGGTCTGGGTGAAAGCGACGCACGCTGTGAATACGCACTGGAGGTGGAGAAAGCCGGGCAGCGTGCCGCGTCTTTAACCAAGCAACTGTTGGCGTTCAGCCGGCAGCAGGTCCTGACGCCCGAGGTTCTCGACCTGAACGCGCTGGTTTCCGATCTGCAACGCATGCTTCCCCGGTTGTTGGGCGAGGATATCGAGATTTCGACGGCGCTGGCTCCGGACCTTCAAAAGGTGAAGGCGGATCGCACGCAAATCGAGCAGGTGGTGCTCAATTTGGCGATCAATGCGCGCGACGCGATGCCGTCTGGCGGCCGCCTGAGGATCAGCACCCGTAATGTCGATCTCGATGAAACGTACACGTGGGACCATCCAGGTTCCCGAGCCGGCACCTTTGTGTGTCTGACGGTGGCAGACACGGGAACCGGCATGGATTCGGGAACACTCGCGCACATCTTCGAACCGTTTTTCACCACCAAGGAACCCGGCAAGGGCACGGGACTTGGATTGGCGACCGTGTATGGAATCGTCAAGCAGAGTGACGGCTACATCTGGGTGGAAAGCTCTCCAGGAAACGGGGCCATTTTTCAGGTGTACCTGCCGCAGCACCTCGATGCCACGGAAGAGAAAAAAGAGAAAATTGCGTCCAAGGAGCAAGTTCAGGGGTCGGAAAGCATTCTGCTGGTCGAGGATGCCGACGCGCTTAGAAAACTGGCGCAGCGATTTCTTGAGACGGGCGGATTTCGAGTGGTGTCCGCACGCAATGGGGAGGAGGCTCTCGAGCTTGCCGCGAAACAGCGAAACGATTTCGATCTATTGCTTACGGACGTGATTATGCCAGGCATCAACGGCCGCACGCTGGCCGAAAGGCTGCTGCTTCGAAACCCCCGAATGAAGGTTCTATACGTGTCTGGCTACACGGATACTTTTATTGCGGGCCACGGCGTGTTCGATCCGGAAATCCAGTTGTTACACAAGCCGTTTACCGAGGACGCCTTACTGAAGAAGGTTCGCGAGGTGCTGGACCACGTTCATGCGCGGAGCGCCGATATTCCGGCGGAATGCGTGCCAGGCAGGGTGCAATAGGAGAGGACGTCAATGAGAAAGTTGCTGGTAGTGGACGACGACGCGGCGCTGCGGCGATTAATTCGAATCGAGTTGAGCGGTACGTACGAAATCATGGACTCTGGAGAACCCGAACAGGGACTCGCTCTCGCGCTCGAGTTCAAGCCCGACGCCATTTTGCTCGATCTGCGGATGCCCAAGTATTCTGGTTTTCAGCTTCTGCAAATGTATTCAACATTCAGCCGGACCCATACGATTCCCGTTGCCATCATCAGCGGTGAAGCGGGAGGACAGACGAAAGCGCATTGCTTGGAAATGGGCGCCGCGGCGTATTTCGAAAAACCGATCGATTTCCCCGCCCTGCGCGAGGCCCTGCGAAAAATCGTCAAGCCGCAAGAGCACGTTTCGCGAGGGGAAGTGCGCCTCCAGTTGCGCGTTGCTCTGAGACTGCAAGGCACGGACGCCATGGGACAGAATTTTGAAGAGGCGGCAACCACGGAGGATGTGAGCCTCAGCGGGTTCCTCTGCTCATGTTCGAAGGAATTGACGGCCGACAAGCTGGTCACAGTGTATCTCGCCGGGCGTGGCAGAGACTACGTCGGCAAAGCAAAGATCGTTCGCGCGGGGGCAAACGACGGCTCCTCCCGCCGCTACGACTTCCAATTCGTGGAAAAAACCGGGCCCTGGGTGTTGCAGTAGTTCAGCGATCCTTCCGTGCCTGCTCAACCATCCGACCGCGACGTTGTTTTGCCAGCCGGGGCGGCCGAGCACCGTGCGTCGAATATGCGGCAAGAGGCGCGGGTGCTTGTAGTCGACGACGATGCGTCGGCGCGAAAGCTCCTCTGCCTGATTTTAAGTCCGTCGTTTCGCTGTGACACCGCGGCCAGCGGAGAAGAGGCCTTTGCGGCTCTGCGCCGCGAGCGTTTCGATGTGGTTATTTCCGACCTTCGCATGCCTGGAATGGGTGGCATGGATCTGTTGGCAGAGACGCGGCGCGCTTGCCCACATGTGGCGTTCCTGGTTACCACCGGCGTGAACGACGTGGAAGTTGGAGTGCGCGCCATGCGCTCCGGCGCGGACGATTACCTTGTAAAGCCGCTGGTCGAAGAAGCGGTGGTAGCAAGCGTGCAGCGCGCCTTGCAGAAACAGCGCCTCGAGCAAGAGGTAGAAAACTACAGGCATCATCTCGAGGACATGGTTTCAGAACGCACGTCTCAGTTGAAAGACGCGATGCGGCGCATCGAGCAGAGCTATCAATCCACGCTCATGGCGCTGGGAGCCGCGATCGATCTGCGCGACAAGGAAACCGCCGGCCATTCAAGGCGCGTGTGCGCGTATTCGCTTGAGATCGCCCGATTCATGCGCGTTCCGCATGCGCAGCTCGAAAACCTGGCGCGGGGCGCGTATTTGCACGACATCGGCAAGCTGGGCGTTCCCGACAGCATATTGCTGAAGCCGGGACCGCTTACGCCCGACGAAAGAAAGACCATGCAGCAGCACGTGCAGATCGGATTCGACCTCGTGAAAGGAATTCCATTCCTCGATGGCGCCGTTGAAGTCGTCCTAACCCACCACGAGCGCTTTGACGGCTGCGGCTATCCCGCGGGCCTCGCGGGCGACGACATTCCCCTCGGCGGGCGTATTTTCGCCGTGGTTGACGCTCTCGATGCGATTACATCGGATCGTCCGTATCACCGGGCTGCCTCCTTTGAAGTCGCGCGAGAAGCGATCAGCCGGGGGGCCGGAACGCAATTCGATCCCAAGGTGGTCTCCGCTTTTCTCGGTATTCCACCCGAGAGATGGGCGGCGGTCGCAACGGATCCTCAGCCCCACGCGTCACCATCCTCCGAAGCAACCAAATCTCGCTGAAAATTCGAGTGGATTCCTTGGCAGCAAGACTTCCGGCACTTTGCTCGCATCGTCCAACCTTCTTGCTATCATCGGAGCAGACATCGATGAACCGCTGGGAGCATTTTCCGCATGGCTCTGACATCGGCGTGCGCGGCCGCGGGGATTCACCGGCGGAGGCTTTCGAACAGGCGGCCTTGGCGCTGTCCGCCATCGTTGTGGAGGATCTATCGACAATCGCCCGACGCGAGAATGTCGAGGTCCGCTGCGAAGCGCCGGACCTGGAACTGCTGCTGGTGAGCTGGCTCAATGCCGTCATCTATCAGATGGCGGTACGACGAATGCTCTTCAGTGAGTTTCGCGTCTCGATGGATGGCCACTCGTTGACCGGCATCCTTTCCGGCGAGAACATTGACCCAGCGCGGCATGCATGCGCCGTTGAGGCGAAAGGCGCCACGGTGACAGGTTTGCGGGTGGCGCGCGAATCGGACGGATGCTGGGTTGCGGAATGCGTCATCGACGTTTGACGCCAGGAAAATACCGTGAACCGCCAATCGCTGGAAAAACATTCCGATTTCGAGTGGTGGATCAAGCCGACGGGCAACATGCGCGTGCCGGGAATTATCTATGCCGGCGAAGACCTGATCGAGGGGATGGACGAAAAAGTCCGCGAGCAGGTGATGAACGTCGCCTCGCTGCCGGGTATTCAACGAGCTTCGTATGCGATGCCCGACGCGCACTGGGGCTACGGATTTCCGATCGGAGGAGTGGCGGCATTTGATCCGGACGAAGGCGGCGTGATTTCCGCCGGAGGCGTAGGTTTCGACATATCCTGCGGCGTGCGCACACTGCGGACAGCTCTTACCGTGGACCAGTTGGCGCGGCGCAAAGAGGCGCTCGCGGACGCGCTCTTTGCCAGCGTGCCGGCTGGAGTGGGCAGCACCGGAGCCATCCGGCTCGACGAGCACGAAATGGACGAGATGCTGCGTGGCGGCGCGGGCTGGGCGGTGGAGCGCGGCTATGGCACACCTGACGATCTGGAACACATCGAAGAACACGGCACCGCGTCACAGGCCAAGCCGGAGTGCGTCTCGCGCGAAGCGAAGAAACGCCAGGCGCAGGAAATGGGCACGCTGGGTTCGGGAAACCACTATCTGGAGGTGCAGCGCGTTGAACGCGTTTTCGATCCGGAAACCGCCGCAGCCTTTGGACTGGCCGAAGACCATCTCGTCGTGAGCATCCACTGCGGGTCGCGCGGCCTGGGGCATCAGGTGGGAACCGATTATCTGAAAAGCATGGTCGTCGATGGCTACCGGCCGATCCCTGACCGGGAGCTTGCGTGCGCGCCCATCCGATCGGAGCTGGGAGAAAAATATCTGGGCGCCATGCGCGCCGCCACGAATTGCGCGTTGGCGAACCGTCAGATCATCACGCATCTCGTCCGCGGCGCCTTCGAGCGGGTTATTCCGGAGGCGGAGCTGACGTTGCTGTACGACGTGTCGCATAACACGTGCAAGATCGAAGTGCATGCAACCGACGGCGAACGCCGCGAGTTGTTCGTGCATCGCAAGGGAGCGACGCGGAGCTACGGCCCGGGACATCCGGATTTGAAAGGCATCTTTCGCCAGACTGGCCAGCCGGTGTTGATCGGCGGAACGATGGGCACTGAATCTTATATTCTGGCAGGCACGGCCCATAGCGAACGGCTTGCTTTTTCCTCCGCGTGTCACGGCGCGGGGCGCTCCATGAGCCGCACCAAGGCGATGAAAAAGTGGCGCGGGCGCGAACTGATCGACGAATTGCGCGCGCAAGGCGTCTTGATTCGCGCTCGATCGTTTCGCGGCGTTGCGGAAGAAGCGCCCGGAGCGTACAAGGACGTTGCGGCGGTCGCCGAGGCCGCCGAGCGGGCCGGGCTGGCGCGGCGCGTGGCAAGGCTCGTGCCGCTCATCTGCGTGAAGGGCTGATGCGATGCGGCGCGCGAAAGGGCATCGATTCGCCGAACAGGATAAGCGATGAAGATTCTCGTCGCGGTCGACCATTCGCCTTATTCCGAAGCCGCGGTGCGCGCCATCATCGCGCAGATTCGGCCGGAAAACACGGAAGTCTCCGTTCTGCACGTGATGGAGCTTTCGCTCGCCGATTTTGAATCTCGCGAGACGTTTGAACACGCCCGCGCCAACCGCCTTAGAATCGCGCGCGATTTGGTGGAACGTTTCGCCCAGCAACTGACGCAAGCCGGCTATTCGGCAAAGGCCGTTGTTGAAGAAGGAGTCGCAAAGGAATCGATTCTAAATTTCGCGGAGCGCTGGAAGCCCGACGTGATTTTTCTCGGCTCGCACGGCCGAAGGGCCTTCCGGCGGTTCACGCTCGGCAGCGTGACCGAAGCGGTTGCCCGACATGCCCATTGCTCGGTCGAAATCGTCCGCGCCGCGAACCCGAAAAAATAGGACGGCTCGGTTCGGTATTCCCGGCCGGCAAGCCAGCAATCGTTGAAACCTGGCCAGGGGGATACCGATTCGCTCATCCCTCCACGTTTTACTGGCGGCTCCAGCCGACCGCACATGCCCGGCCAACCTTTCCGCGCCGGAGTATCGCAAGCACAATGATCGAAAAGCTGAATACTCCGCATCGAAAGCTTGACCTTGTGACGCACGATGACGGCGGTTACTCTAGTCCCGAAATTCAACTGATCTAAAACGTCAACAAAGGCTGCCTAAGGGCGGCGCAAGCAGCTAAGGTGAGGCCGTGGCCCGCGAGAGCGCCAAACACGCAATCGGCCCAGGTGAGCAACTGGATCATTACCAGATTGAATCGGTGATTTCCAGCGGGCCGACGGTCGCCGTTTTCCGCGGCAAGGATTTGCATACGGGCCGCGCGGTTGCGATCAAGTTGCCGCATCCGGAGATGGAAAGCGACCTGGGGTTCATCGACCGCCTGCGCCGCGAGGAGGGGGTCGACGAGAGCCTCAGCCATCCGGGACTGCTGAAGGGCATCAAAGACGAGCATCGCAGCCGGTTCTACATCGTCACGGAATGGTTCGACGGCCAAACGCTGCGGCAAATGTTGCGGTTAGGGAAAAGGCTGCCAATCGAGCAAGCTGTGCGCATCGCCATCCAAATCTGCGACGTGCTGGATTATATCCACGGCCACGGAGTGATCCATCGCAATCTGCGGCCGGAGAACGTGATGATCGGCGCGGACGACCAGATCAAGTTGACCGGCTTCGATTTCGCAGCGAAAGAAGGGGCGCCGCGGCTGACGTTTACCAGCCTGGCGCAGTTGATGGGATCGTCGGCGTATATTTCGCCCGAAGAATTGATCGGAAAACGCGGCGACCCGCGTAGCGACATTTATTCGCTTGGGGTGATTCTGTACGAGACCGTCACGGGGGCGCTCCCCTTTCCGGGGAATGACCCATTTGACCGTATGCGCAAGCATCCTGTTCCGCCGCGCGAAATAGAACCAAATGTTACGCTGCAATTGCAGGAAGTGATCTACCGCGCATTGGAGCGCGAACACAAGAACCGGTATGCCACCGCCCACGATTTCGCGCACGATCTGGCCCATCTCAACGAGGTGGGAATCGCGGAACGGGCCGAGCTGCGCGAATGGAAAAAGGACCGCGAGTCGGGGGCCAGGCGGATTCTCCTATACGCCGCGATGGTCCTGTTTCCGCTACTGATTTTCGGATTGTTGGTGTACTTCTCGCGCCGTTAACCCAGGTGATTTTCCCCGCAGTCAAGTGAATTGGCTGGATAGAAACTCCTGATTGGACCGGCGAAGAACGTGTTGTTACTCTGCCCCTGTGTGCCCGTATGTCCGCGCAAATCCATCCGATGACTGCCAAGGGAGTTCACGCGGCGGCCGAAGGCGCCGGGAAACTCACAAGGCAGGGAACCGGCGGGCGCCGTTTCGAAAAGCACTTGGTTGTTGCGTACGGCACGGCGTTGCTATCCGTGGGATTGGCACTGGCATGTAGCTTGCTCGTGCAGCCGTTTTTTCCCTATCCGTTTCTGTTTCTGTTTTTCGCGGCCGTAATGGCGGCTGGATGGTTCGGCGGGGCGGGGCCCGGTATGTTTTCGGTCGTGCTTTCGACGCTGGCCATCGCATACTTCTTCGTGCGGCCTTTGTATTCTTTCGCCGTGAACGCCACGGATGCCTCGTACTTTGCGGTGTTTGTGCTATGCGCGCTGGCGGCGAGCTGGGTGAGCGCTTCCAAGAAGCGCGATGCCGAAGCGCTGCGAGACGCCCGCGACTTGTTGGAGATTCGCGTTACGGAGCGCACGGCGGAACTGGCGAACAGCGTGGCCGAGCGCGAGAGGGCACAGCAGAAGCTGCTCCAGGCGCAAGCGGAGCTGGCGCATCTATCGCAAGTGCTGGCGATGGGCGAATTAACCGCATCGATAGCCCATGAAGTGAGTCAGCCGCTCGCTGCCGTGGTGAACTACGGGAATGCTTGCTTGGAGTGGCTGTCAGCGAGCCCGCCGAATCTGACGGAAGCGCGCTTGGCGGCGGAAACCATTGTGAAGGACGGCACGCGCGCCGCCGCGGTCCTCGGTCGAATCCGCTCTCTCTTTCAAAAGCGGCCGCTTTCGACGGAAAGTCTCGACGTGAGCGCCGTAATTCAAGAACTGCTCGTATTATTTCATCACGAAATCGCGAGGCAGCGCGTCACGGTGCGCACCGATTTGAGTCCGGATCTGCCGCGCGTCAATGCCGATCGCGTGCAATTGCAGCAGGTGCTGCTGAATTTGATCGTCAACGCGATAGATGCCACGCGAAACGCCGAGGGCCGCCCGCGGGAGATCGTAGTGCGTTCGCGCCGCCAAGGCGCCGCAGAAATTGCCATCGCAGTGGAAGACAACGGTTCCGGAATCAGCGCCGGAGCCGAACAAAAGATTTTCGACCCGTTTTTTACCACGAAGGCCCACGGCACAGGATTGGGGCTTTCGATCAGCCGCTCGCTCATCGAATCGCATGGCGGCAGATTGTGGGCGGAAAATCGCAGCGAAGGCGGCGCTCGATTCATCTTCACACTGATGGCGGAATCGGCAACATGATCGGCAACGACCTTCGCCCCGCGGTTTTTGTTGTTGACGATGACGCGTCGATCCGCAATTCAGTGTGCAGCCTGCTCAAGTCGATCGGCTTCCGCGCGGAAGCCTTCGGCTCGACCGAGGAATTCTTGGCGGCTGGCCGCGCGGACGCTCCAGGCTGCCTGGTGCTCGACGTGCGGCTGCCTGGAATGAACGGGCTGGATTTCCAGGACGAGATGGAACGGGCCGGGGTGCAAATTCCGGTGATCTTTATCACGGCGCATGGCGACATTCCCATGACCCTGCGGGCGATGAAGGCTGGCGCGGTGGAATTTCTGTCGAAGCCGTTTCAAAAGGAAGATTTGCTCGCAGCCATCGAACAGGCTCTTGCGCGCGACCGCGCGCGCCGCGAAGAGCAGGCCCAGCTCGATGCCTTGCAGTCGCGCATGGAGCGGCTTGCCTCAAAGGAACGCGAAGTGTCCTTCGATATCGCCGTTCTGAGCAAGATGGCCAGCCGGCTTTCCGGCGCCGATGCGCTGCATCAAGTGTTACACGAAGTCGTCGAATTCGTTGCAGCGGTCGTCGACTGCGATTCCTGCATGGTGTACGTGATGGAAGGCGATGATCTCGTTTTGCGAGCGTCCAAAAATCCTCATCCGGAAAGCATTGGACGCGTAAAAATGCAGATCGGGCAAGGGATCACCGGCTGGGTGGCGGAACATCGCAAGCCCGTGGCCGTTGGCGAAAGCGCCTTCAAGGATCCGCGCTTCAAACTTTTCAACGAGCTGCCGGAAGACCGCTTCGAGGCATTTCTATCGGTGCCGCTGGTGAGCGGCGGCCGCCTGGTGGGCGTGATCAACGTTCAGAGCCGCGCACCGCACGCCTACACGCGGCGCGAAATCGGTCTCGTCTCCGCGATTGGATTTCTGGTGGGCGCGGAAGTGGAACGGGCGCGCCTCGAAAGCGAGAACGAGCGGCTTTCCGGCAAGCTCGAAGCTCGCAAAATCGTGGAACGGGCCAAGGGCATTTTGCAGCGCGAACTGAAGATCAGCGAAACGGACGCCTACCGGATTCTTCAGCGCGAGAGCCAGCAGCGCCGGAAATCGATGAAGGATATCGCCGAATCGGTGATCCTGAACGACGATTTGAAACGCTCGCACTGAGCGTCGGCATGCTCGCATTGGTCGACCCGCTGGAATTGAATCACTGCGATTGAAAACTTGAATTTGACTCTGCCGCCGTTAAATTGCAAACTGCGCCTGGGACGACGCTGAAAGCCGATTCCCCCTTCCTTCGACGACGAAGGCGGGTTTCCAAGTTGACCTCACGGACGTGAGTTTTCTCGGACACGACGCCGTGTCCAACTAATCGCTACATCCAGCTCGAAGAAGAGCTTCTATTGATCGCGGACTTCTGCGCGATGGTCCGAACTGGGCCGCCCGCATGCATGCGTGTGAGCAATGCGGCGGGCGCGGGCACCTACATCGCACCTGGACCGGCGCAGGCTTGCGGGACTCATTGTTTATGGAGCGAAACTCCGATTTCTACATGGAGTAACCGAGATGAACGACAAGACAATTCTGATCGAGTTGTTGCTGGCGGGCTTCTTTGCGACCGCATGTCTGCGCGCGCAGATCCCGGTGGAGCACCGCGACAAGAGATTGGCCGATTTCTTTCGGCTTGCCGGACGCATGGAGCGCTTGCGCCGTTCGCGCTGGCAGTGGTTTGCGCTGGTGGCGTTCATGCTGGTACTGCGACTGCAGCATCAATTACCGCTCATTTTGGAACTCATGGTCGCGATCGAATTCACGTTCTTTATGGCCATGCCCGGGGCCCCGGCGCCGGAGGTTCGCGCGACGCCTCAATGAAAATGACAATGAACACGATCGGGGAGCTTGGGGAGTTCATTCGCCGTCTTCGGGCACGAATGAAATACGGAGAGCTGTCTCGCGCTCCGCTCGGCCTGCTGCGGATCGATGTTCGCGGCGCGCATGCGGAGTGCGACTGGCTGGTGCGGATGCCGAACCCGTGGGATTCAACTCTTCCGCGCGATCGCGCGGCGCGGATCGCTTCGGAGCAAGCCCTACGCGATGCGATTGGGGTAAGCGAGCTTCTGTTCGATTCTCTGCCGGAAGTGCAAGAGGCGCAGTTCCGAGCGTACCGACAATCGGCGCGCGAGCCGCCCGACCTGATCATTACCGGCAAGCTGCGCCGGGAAGCGTCTTCGATTTTGCGTGTGCCTTCTCTGGCGATGCGGGCCAAGTTGCACGGGTTTCATTTCTGGCTCGACGACGGAATTTTGATTCCGCTCGAAGAACAGGAGCAACACGATTTGCGGTTCTTAAGCAGTAGATGACCCTGCGGGGTCCGGGAGGCGTGGTCATGGCGGCAAATAAGTCCCAGGGCAGTTTCTACACCTTGTTTTTAGCGGCGGCCACGGTTCTGTGTGCCGGCGTTTTCCTGTGGTCGGGCGGCTTGGGCAAGCTTTTGTTCGTCGTCGGCGTTTTGGGATTGTTGGCGTCGCTCTTTGGCATGCTCAAGATCAAGCCTCTTGAGGGCCGAACCGCGCTGAAGCCGAGCTCGACGGCGATGAAATTAATCGGAGCCTTCGTGGCGGCCTTCGGCTGGTTCATCACGCTGTTTGGAATGCATCTGACGATCAGCGTAGCGGGACGTATGATTTTGGCGCTGGTCGGCATCGGGGTAACGCTGTTCGGGATCATCGTGATTTTGCCCGCGGCCTTTAACAAAAACGCGGTTTGGAAGACCTGAACTCCACCGCCGCTCACGGCGAACAAAAACTACTTTGACGGAGCGCACATGAAGAAAAAGCTTATTCGAAACAGCGGTTGGATTTTATGCCTAGTTTTCTCCTGTCTCGTGCTGGGAATCACGGCGCACGCGCAGGCAACAGCGGCAGCGAAGCCCGCGGCATCCCCGGCGGTTCCGGCTGACACGGAGCTGAAGGGCGCGCTGGCGAAGGCGCCGTCTCAGGCGGACCTAGCCAAAGGCGATCCGGGCGGCACCATAACCGGCACTATGAACGACGTTCCGGTCGCGGATTCGAAAGTTGGCCCGACTGTCTCGGACGTTGGCACGCAGGTAGGACAGAACAAGATCGCCATCAACTTCGTTTGGACGCTGATCACCGGCTACCTGGTCATGTTCATGCAGGCTGGTTTCGCGATGGTGGAAGCGGGACTTTGCCGCGTTAAGAATGCCAACCACACCTACATGATGAACTTCTTTGTATACACTGCCGGGTTGTTCTCCTATTGGCTGATAGGCTTTGCCATACAACAGGGAGGATCCGCCGGAAACGGAAACTTGGGCGGCTTGTACTCGCTGAACTCCGAACATACTTTGTCGTTTTTCGGTGAGGCGTGGGGCATCTTCGGGGGCACCGGCCTTTTCCTTTCGGGCCACACCTACGACGTTGGCGTGATGGTGCTGTTCCTCTTCGAAATGGTGTTCATGGATACGGCCCTCACGATCGTCACCGGCGCCTGCGCGGAGCGCTGGAAATTTTTGGCCTTCTGCGTCGCGTCGTCGGTAATGGGTGCGCTCACCTATCCTCTTTACGCCAACTGGGCGTGGGGCGGCGGCTGGCTTTCGCAGCTCGGCGCGAACAACCAGTTGGGACACGGCTACTGCGATTTTGCCGGATCCGGCGTGGTGCACGCGGTCGGTGGAATCACCGCGTTAGCGGTGTGCATGATCGTCGGCCCACGCATCGGCAAATTCAACCGGGACGGATCAAGCAATCCGATCATCGGCCATGATATTTCGGCCGTCCTGATCGGTTGCTTCATCCTTGCCTTCGGTTGGTTCGGCTTCAACCCCGGTAGCACGCTGGGCGCTTCCGCGGCGGGCAACCTGCGAATCGGCACCATCGCGGTAGACACCATGCTCGCCGGTTGCACCGGGACGTTCGGTGCCATGCTCTACATGTGGATGAAAAACGGCAAGGTGGACGCTTCGATGAGCGGCAACGGCCTTCTCGCCGGACTCGTCGCCATCACCGCGCCGAGCGGCTTCGTCAGCACGGTAGGAGCGTGCATCATTGGACTTATCGCCGGAGTGCTCGTTTGCCTGAGCGTCGCTTTCATCGAAAACGTGATGAAGGTGGACGATCCAGTCGGCGCAATTTCCGTTCACGGAACCTGCGGCCTATGGGGCGTTTTGTCCGTTGGTCTCTTTGCCGATGGCACCAGCAATTACGGGGGCGCGTGGAACGGTGTCGCCGGTTCGGTCACCGGACTCTTCTACGGCGACGCAAGTCAGTTGGTCGCCCAACTGGTCGGGATTTCCACCCTGCTTGGTTTCGTATTCACGTTCAGCTTCCTCGTGAACCTGGCGATCGAATTCTTCGTGGGGCAGCGGGTGTCCGTGGAAACGGAAGTTGCCGGGCTAGATTTGCCGGAAATGGGGCAGCTTGGTTATCCCGAGTTTGTCTTCAAACCGGAGCCCGACGTTCTGGTCAATGCGGAAAAGGGCTACGCCGTTGCTTAATTTGAGTTAGCAGTGCAGCCCGGTTGGCAGGGCGCGCCTCGGCCACGCGCTCTGCCTTTCGGGATGTTTCCAATGGAATCCAGGCCGACATCAATTCGCGAGGGCAAGGCGCCATGAACACAGCCATCATCGCTCCGAGGGACGGAAGTCGAATCTTGCCGCTGCAATCCGCGCCGCTCGTGCTGCCGTCGATTGCGCCGGCCGCGCGCCAGACGTTGCTGCGCATGTTTGCGGACCCGCGCGTGCTCTCGAAAGAACAGATCGCCGATTTGGTCGAGCACCTGAGCCGCTGCGTCGAAGACGATCCGGAAAGCTCCGATCTTCGCGTGGTCTACGGCATGGCGCTGTGCGTCAACCTGCGGGCGCAGGAAGCGATGGAAGAGTTGGGCGAAGCCGTGCGGCTCGATCCGCAAAGCTACATCGCTCACCTGAAAATGGGCGAGCTCTGGATGCGATTGCGCGTGATGAACAAGGCTCGGGACCACACGCATTACGCCGCCACGCTGGCCGAAACGCCGGTGCAGTCGGAGTTGGCGCGCCGCCAGGCAGCGACGATCCGCGCGATGCTGCGGCACGGAATCGAACGCGGCGGCTACACGCGCAAATCCTGGCTCTCGCTTGCGCGATTGCGGCGTGCTTTCGCCCGCCGCAATCACGAGGAACTCGCGCCGATGGAAGCCCAATAGACGATGCAACCGGCTCTGCAACTGGCGCTGCTGCTGGCGATTTTGCTGCCGTCGGTCAAGATCGCGGCGTCGCTGTGTGCGCGCTTGGGAATCCCCCCGATCCTTGGAGAACTGCTCGTCGGCGTAGTCTTCGGCCCGGGCCTGATCGATCTTCTCGGCGTGCATCTGTTCCATGGCGGCCAGGCCTCAACCACAATCATGCTGCTCGCGCAAATAGGCGGGTACGTCCTGATGTTCATTGCCGGAGTCGAGACGGACGTAGAGCGCATGCGCGAAGCGAGCATGACGGCATTCTTCGTCGCGCTCTCCGGAGTGATTTGGCCTTTTCTGCTCGGCGCCGGCGTGGCGCACATAATGGGCCTGTCCTGGATAGTGTCCTGCTTCCTGGGCGGGGCGCTTACGGCCACAAGCGTTTCCATTTCTGCGCGGACGCTAATGGACGCCGGAAAAATGTCCTCACCGGAAGCCACCGTTATTCTTGGCGCAGCGGTAATCGACGACGTGATGGGACTGTTCGTTCTCGCAATGCTTGCCGCGTCGATCACCGCTTCATCCGGAGGCGAGGTGTTCGGCGTGGCGCCGAACGCGAGTCTGTGGCTTCGCGAACGCTTTCCGCTGGCCGCCGGCCATCCGCTGTTGATTCAATTGGCCGCGATCAGCGTTTGCGTGGCGATCTATTTCTTTGCCGGCTATGGCGCGGCAAAACGCTGGCTCGATCCGTTGATCCTGCAACTCCGAAAGCTCACGGCCAACGAAGCGGTTCCCACCTGCATTTTTGCGTTGGTACTGCTCTATGCGATCTCTGCCGAATGGCTCGGCAGCGTGGCGGGAATCACGGGCGCGTATCTGCTCGGCTACGTTTTCGCCGGATCTGAATTCAAAGCCGACGTAGAGCGCAGCTTTTATGCCATCGGCCACGGACTGCTGATTCCGCTTTTCTTCATCTCGATCGGTATCTCCAGCGACTACCGAGCCCTCGCGGGCCATTGGGCGCTGATGCTGCTGATTCTACTCGTCGCGATTCTTGGCAAGGTGATTGGCTGCGGCACGGCGGCGCTGGGCTCCGGCATGGATTGGGTGCGCAGCCTGCGAATTGGTTTTGGGATGATGTCGCGCGGGGAAGTCGGTTTGATCGTCACGGCGATGGGCGCCGGTTCGGGAATTTTCGGGCGTCCTGAAATCGCCGTAATGGTTGCCGTCGTCCTGCTGACGACGCTTTTGACTCCCGTTGCCCTGCGGGCCGCATATCAACTGAAATCGCGTCAGGACGAAGAAGAAGGACTCGCTGATGCCGGTCCAAAACACATTCAGCAAAACGGAGTGACGTCGCTAAGCATCGCCGATGCCAATTCAACCGATTCCATGCCGAGCGACCACAGTTTGCGCGTTGCTGTTGCGCCCTCGAAACCATAGTTGGCTGTGGCCCGCCGACGCCGTCAGCCAAGCCGCTCCTAGAGCACGCGATCGATTGATTTGATGCGAGAGTAACCAGTGGCATCTGCCTTGTGCTCGGTGTTGGCCATAGGGCCGTGGGTTCGCACAAAATCTGTGCCGGGGCTCGTGGGCTCTCGTCCGGCACAAGTCGAGCGGTGTCGCTTGAGCCACGGCTATGCGTTCCACCGCTGTGCGTGAAGTGAAGCGTTAAACGAAAAATAGGCTCAGAATTTCGTCTTTCGGCGCGCAAATCGAGGGTGCGACGGTGAGTAAATCCTGCCGAATCAGCTTGGACTTTGTGGAGTTATGGGGTGAGCGATGGGATTTGAATTTGCAAGACACACGCTAAGTCTCGCTCAATCACTTGGCCTTATCCCATCGCTGGCGAAATTGCCCCTCTCGTAGTTGAAATCTGAACAAGGAAGCAGCGGCTCTCGACCCGAACTCGGATAGAGTTCGAGTTGGAAACTCTTTTTGAGAGGAGAGCCGCTGTGAGAAAAACCTATCAGGGAA